>JACCDV011195252.1_pt1 | contig 60327 bp, 34 predicted proteins | sample 7446131 | NCBI WGS metagenome assembly JACCDV01 (sample SAMN15323448, study PRJNA562643) | freshwater metagenome | isolation source: river surface water | place: USA:Blue River Watershed | collected 2017-08-17
AAGTTTCAATTGTTGAAGGCTTAAACCAACATCCGCATATGGCGCTTGATCACCATCCACGACAGCAGGCACCACTGGTTGGGGCTTATCTTGTTGTTCTACCCATTGCTCTAAGGCCTCCGCAGAAATAATTCCGGTCTGCTGAGTAATAACGGGATCTATAGGACGTAAGCCCTCTTTTAATGGACCATCTTCAGGGGTTTCTAAACTTTCTAATACCGAACGCTTAAAATCATCAATGGTTTTAGTTAATGATTTGCGTAATTTTTCTAACTTTTTATGGTCCACGACAATATGCTCCCGGATTTGTTTTTTAGTATGGCTCATTGCAGTTCTCCGTAAACATGTTGACCTTCAACGGAATTCAATTGCACCGAACAAATCTTATTTAATAAATTATCAGCTGATTTAATCTTAACCCGAACATAATGATCCGTCAACCCCGACCAGAGGCCATTTTTATATTCCTCAAATAAGACCTTTTGGGCACTCCCCAGCAAGGACTCATGAAAGATGCGGCGCTTGCGGTTGCTTAAGTCACGCAGGATCGCACTACGCTTGCTTATCGTGGCTGAAGAGACATTATCAAGGTTGCGGCTTTTGGCCATATAGCGGGGCGAATAAGAAAACACATGGAAATAATGAATAGGCAATTCCCGCAATAAATCAGCGGTTAGATCAAAGTGCTGGTCCGTTTCCCCTGGGAAGCCCACAATCACGTCGGTTCCGATGCAGATTTCTTTAACCTGTTGATAGGCTGATAAAATAAAATCACTAAATTCCTTTGTCGTGTACTTACGCTTCATTTCAGCGAGAATTTCATCATGCCCGCTTTGTAATGGGATATGCAGGTAACGGCAAAGCTTATGGCCCTGCCCCATATAGTCAAAAAGCTCCATCGGAATAGTTGTCGGCTCAATGGATGAAATACGGATGCGCTCCAAACCTTCCACCGCATCTAATTGACGGATCACATCCATTAATACCTTGCCCTCATTGGCGTAGGTGCCGATATTAATACCGGTTAAAATAATCTCCTTATGCCCGCCAACCACCAAGGCTTTTGCTTCAACAAAAATATCATCAAAGACACGGCTTCTCGCCCTGCCACGCGCATAGGGAATCTCGCAAAAGGAACAAAAGAAATCACAGCCATCCTGAATCTTAATATTGGCGCGGATATGTTCGCGATCAACCGAAGATGTTTCCTGCACAAAAGCTTCCCGCTCAATCGTCGGAGCAACCACTTGAGGCTCTTGCGGATCGGGATACTCATTAAACACCGCCACCAAATCCATCTTACGCTGATTACCAACAATCCAGCGCACATTCGATAATTCAGCAAGCTTTTCTTTTTGCACCTGCGCCTGACAGCCAACCAGGGCAATACGCGCGCCGGGATTCAATCGATTAACCTTATTAACCAAACGGCGCGTATCTGCATCCCCACCTTCAGTCACCGTGCAGGTATTGATCACCACAATATCGGATGGCTTTTCAAAATCAACCACCGCATAGCCGTTAGCCTCGAAAGAATTCTGAATCGAAGCAGTCTCGGACTGATTCAAACGGCAACCCAGGGTATAAAATGAAATCTTTTTTTGATTAACAGCTGCCGGCATTTAATTACTTTAACTCCGACAAATGTTTAATGCGCTTAAGCATATTAGGATGCGTGCTTAATAATTCCATCATCTTCTCACCTGACTTCAAGTTGACTGTTTTATTGCGCAGGCGGAATAATTCATTGCTGTCAATATGGCCGCTTTTATCCATATCTAATTGGGCCAAATCCTTAATTTCATGCAAGGCTTGAGAAGGGTCATTCAAGAAAAACGCCTTCATCCCCTCAACCTTTTGCATGTCTTCTGTACCCGCCATGCGCGCAGAACCATAAACCAACTTATACAGCGCCGAGGCCAAGGCCGCAGGTTTATTACCCATTTCAACCGAACCCTTATCTGCATAATATTCACGCACACGTGAACCATAGAGTACCAATAAATTGGTGATAAAATAAAACACTAAGGCAACCAAACCCACCATCATGCCGCTAGGCGCATTATCAGAACGACGACCGCGGTTCCCCATAAACATAAAATGCCAGGCAATGCGGTACATAATCATCGGTAAGACTGAAATAAGGGTAATGGTTAATACATCGCGGTTTTTAATGTGCGCCAATTCATGGCCGATCACCGCGCGCAATTCCTCTTCATCTAATAAACGCATAATCCCTTGAGAAACGCAGACCCGGCCATCATTAATGCCGCGGCCAAAGGCAAAGGCATTGGGCACGGGGCTCGGCGCAATGGCCACGCGCGGCATGGGGATACCTGCCCGACGGGATAAATCTTCCACCATCCCCCAAACTAAAGGATTATCCTCACGCTTGATATATTTTAACTGCATGGTCCATTCGATAATCTTGGGGCCAATCATATATTGAAAAAACATCATGCCAATTGAAATCAGCAGGTAAAAATAAAAATCATGCATGCCCATGGCCGTACCAATGACGACAATGGTGGCATAGATAATTGCAAATAAAGCGCCCATTAAGAAAAACATTTTCATCTGCAGCGAAGCCATCTTCTCATCTCCTGGTTATTATATTACATATTTAATACCGTGCATGCCGCAGAGAGCGGCAGGCCTGGTTAATACGGTTATATTTTTGATAAAAATAATAATACCCATGCAGCCAAGAACGACAGGCCGCCAATTGGCGTTAAAGCCCCTAACCACTTCATACCAGTTAAGGCTAATACGTATAAACTTCCGCTAAATATTATAATACCAAGCAACATGGCAATGCCAGCAAAACCGATCCGAGGGTCTTGACTTACTGTTGAAGCCCAAGCCACTACAAAAATCCCTAAGGCATGGATAAAATGATAGAACACCGCCTTTTGATACACATCTTTTGAATATTCAGAAAGCACATCCTTAAGCGCATGCGCACCAAAGGCGCCAAAGGCTACAGCTAAAAACATTAACACCGACGCCGCCTTAAACCAGATCATATCTTATCCCTTTGTTATATTTTTATTGAGCCAGGCTAATCCCTGACGGAAACCTTCCCTTGTCGCCTTCACGCGCAAATCAAAACATTCATCGCCGCTTGCCCCTTGATCCATATATATTCTAATCAATCGCGCATTTTCTTGCGCTGTTAACTGCTCACGGCGCTCTTCAATTTCAGGCGCTTGACCCAGATACGCTTCTACCTCAAAGGTGATTTCATGGCGCAGGTAGCTGCCATCCGCTTGACGGGCAGATAACAAGATTTTCGCTGGCCGCTTTAAGGGAAAGGCCATGCTTCCCTCGATGCCGTTGCGTATCACCATGGCCCCAGGGAAAGCTGCCCGCTCAGACATCGTGATCATCTTCTCACCATAGGGCGGATGAAAGGCCGAGCTTACCATAATCTGTGCATCTAAAGGCTTAATAAATTTCTCCAAGGTTGCCAGGAATGGCCGCTTAACCGTTTGATGGCGGATATCAACCCAACGATCAACGGCCGGCGATAAATCAGCCTGATCAATAAACCAACCCAGGCGCGGCTTAATATTGACTAAATCATTGTTTTGTTTGGCAAAGGTCGTTGGTAAAAGCTTAGCTACATCCAATAAATTAAAGACCAATTTAGGCCCGCTGTTGCGGCCAATCATATGCACCACACGATACCCTAAGGACTGCACATATTCACCAATCAAAGGCGTAATCATATAGGAATGGTCGTTCCCATCAAAGGGCTCGGCTAATTGCACAATAGGCTCACCCGACGGGGTTGGCTGGCAAAAGGCTGGCACAATCGTTTCCTGCATGGCAGCCCAAATCCCTTCATATTCATCAGCCGTTTCATAACGCACCCGTAAGAACGAAGCGACAAACCCTCGCGCACCATCACCAGGCTCATTGGAAAATAAAAATTTACCCAAGTCATAAGCAGTTTGCTTATCTAGGGTATGCCCTAAAATCAATTGAACACAGACCCAACGCACAAAATCCGGCGCATCTGCAGTAAGGGTTTCAACTAAACGCACAGGGTCATTAAATACACCTGGCGCAAAAGCATCCGCCAAAATCTCTTCCTGGGGTTCAACGCCCTTAGCCAGTAAACCTGCAAAGAAAGCACCGCTTGCCGCAGGCGCTACCCTACCTGCCTTTAAATCAGCCAGAATTTCACGAACTAATCCGTCAGTTAAGGGCTTGCTGCCTTTCTTGCCCACCCCTACGGTTTTAATCCCGCGGATAATGGCTGCTTCATTAGTATCTAGGACGATGCTCATAGCCACTAATTATAGGTTTTAAACCTAAAAACGCAATGAAAACCGGATGCAGGGCCATTAAAGAAATTGGTAGACGTCCCTAATTTTTCCTGTTTATAATGTGCCCTTATGAAATTAGCTCACATCGATATAGATAAGCCGCTGATCCTAGCCCCCATGGAAGACGTCACGGAGCTACCCTTTCGCTTGATTTGCAAGCGCTTAGGCGCAGACATCGTGGTAACAGAATTCACCTCTTCCGAGGGCATTATCCGCGATATCCCCCGCATCATGGAAAAAATCCAGATTTCCGAGGATGAGCGGCCGGTGGCTATTCAAATTTTTGGCGGACGGCCTGAGGCAATGAGCGGCGCGGCTGAAGTGATTGAAAAATTGCGCCCTGATTTTATTGATGTTAATTGCGGATGCTGGGTTAAAAACCACGTCGCTCGCAATGAAGGCGCTGGTTTATTGCGCGACCTACCACTTTTTGAATCAATTGTTAAAGCAACAGTTAAAGGCACTAAATTACCTGTTACCGTTAAAACCCGCCTTGGCTGGGACGAAGAAAGCATCGTCATTGAAGATGTGGCACGCATGGTTGAGGCCGCAGGCGCCAAAGCCCTCACCTTACATTGCCGCACCCGCTCCCAAGGACACAGTGGTTTTGCTGACTGGTCGTGGCTGGAAAAAATCAAGAAGGTTATTTCAATCCCTCTTATTGGTAACGGTGACGTGACCACCCCCGAGGATGCCAAGGCCATGCTGGAAACTGGCTGTGATGGCGTGATGATTGGGCGCGGCGCCATTGCTAATCCGTGGATCTTCCGTGAAATTAAACATTATCTTAAGACGGGCGAACATCTCGCTCCACCATCTATCGAAGAAAAAATTCAAACCTGTATTGAACATTTGAAATTAAATGTGCATTATAAGACTGAGAAATATGGGGTCGTACCCTTTCGCAAGCATTATGTGGGCTATCTAAAGGGGTTGCCTAACGTAACAGCGGTGAGGAATGATTTGATGCAATTGACCACCATGGATAGCGTGATTGCACGGCTTAATAAATACCTAGAAGAAAACCTTGCTCCGGTAAAAGAATAATATGAAAAAATACGACATTATTACAATTGGTTCAGGTGGCGGGGCTAAGATTACCTCCCCTGCGGCCAGCATGGGTTATAAGGTAGCTGTCATTGAAAAAGACAAGCTTGGCGGCACTTGTTTAAACCGCGGCTGTATCCCCTCCAAGATGCTGATTCACCCGGCGGATATTGCCTACAAAATCAAGCACGCCCATAAATTCGACTTTGTGCATGACCCCAGCTTCACCATTAATTTTTCCAATCTCATCACCCGCATTTCTGAAACAGTGGATGGTGATTCTGATAAAATTGAAACCAGTTATAACAAACACCCTAATATTGATTTTTACCGCGGCACGGCGCGCTTCCTGGAAGATAAGGTCATTGAAGTTAACGGTGAACAATTAACTGCGGATAAGATATTTATTGCAGTAGGTTGCCGCCCCCAGATCCCGAATATCCCAGGACTTGCCGGCACCCCATACATGACCTCAACCGAAGCTTTACGCAACACTGCCTTGCCTAAATCAATGATTATCATCGGCGGTGGATATATTGCCTGCGAACTAGGCCATGCCTACGGCGCACTTGGCACCAAGACACATTTCTTAGTACGCTCATCCCTATTACGCGCTGAAGATGCCCAAGTGGCTGCGGAATTTACCAAGGTCTTTACCCAACACCATGACATCCGTTTTGGCGCCTCCCCTACACGCGTTGAATATCACAACAATCATTTCACCGTGCATTTCACCCAGGATGGGCATAATCATCAAATCACCGCTGAAACACTTTTAGTAGCAACCGGCATCACCGCTAACACCGATACGCTCGACCTTATTAATACTGACATTGAATTAAAACCTGGTAATTTTATTAAAGCAGATCAATACCTGCAGACAACGGTTGATGGGGTCTATGCCTTAGGCGATTGTGTCGGCAATTATTTCTTCCGTCATAGTGTGAATTTTGAAGGCGAATACCTATTTGATTATATCTTTGGGGGTAAAGCTAAAAACCCTATTCAATATCCACCGGTACCTCATGCAGTGTTTACCTATCCCCAGGTTGCCGGTGTTGGCCCAACCGAGGAACAATTAAAGGCTCAAGGCATTGATTATGTGATTGGCTTAAATCCATATAAGAGTTCAGCCATGGGCATGGCCCTTTTATCCGACCATGGCTTTTGCAAGATCTTAATTGAACGCAAAACCCGCAAAATCTTAGGCGCCCATATCATCGGTGAAGAAGCCTCCAATATGCTGCACATGATTATCGCCTTCATGAATAAGGCTGGCACCCTCGATGATTTACTTAACATGATCTATATTCACCCTGCCCTTCCGGAAATCGTACGCAATGCAGCACGGAAGGCAAAAGCAGCACTAGATACACAACAAAAATAAATCCAAAAAACGTTAAAACTCAGCAGGGCTTTTGGCGTAGATGGCGATGGCGTGGATGAGCATTTGGATGGGCTTCAAGACCTCATAAACCATGCGGTGGCGCTCGACCTTGCTTTTTCCCTCAAAGGCTTCGCTGACGATAACCACATGGTAATGACCCCCGCCTGATTCACGCGCACCGGCATGCCCCGCATGATAGGCGCTCTCGTCGATCACCTCGATATAATGAGGCTCAAAGGCGGTTCTTAACATTCCTTCTATCTGGGCTTTGCTCATAGTAAAGTTAGTTTAGCATAAAAACTGGATTCCCGATTAAAACATTCGGGAATGACCTTATTTTTTATGATATACTTTACCCCATGAATAAAACCTTAAGCCTTTCTAATGATTTTACCCAAGCCATTTGCACCACCTGCATTAATCAACAGCAGGACAAAATCGCCCAATGGCTGTCTTCCTATGAGAAGATCCATACCCCCATCTATAGCTCGGTCGATATCCGGGATGCAGGCTTTAAGATAGCGGTGGTTGACACCAATCTTTACCCAGCTGGCTTTAATAATATTTGTGAACATGGACAAGCGGATGCGGTTAAACTAATTAAAACAGCTATCCTTAAACGGGTGCCTGATGCCCGGAATATTATCATTGCCGCCGAGGAGCATACACGCAACACCTGGTATTTAGAAAATGTGCGCATCTTGGAACACATCATTAAGGACGCCGGTTTTGATGTGCGCATCGCCACCTTCTTTGCCAAGGAACCCTCCTTCTGTGAACAAGCAGCTCATGCGATTGAATTAGAAACCGCAACAGGCAATACGGTTAAAATCCATTGTTTTAAACATATCCTTAATAAAATTAACCAAGGCTTATTTAAAACTGACGCCATTATCATGAATAATGATTTAAGCGCCGGCATTCCTGAATCCTTATTAAACAGCAATATCCCGGTTTTTCCCTCCATGCATGCCGGTTGGCATGCGCGTTTAAAGAGCAAACATTTTGAATTCACCAATCAACTAATCCAGGAATTATCTAGCATCGTCGGTATTGATCCGTGGCTAATGTCCTGCCTATTCCGTTCAACCGATGAAATTGATATCCAACATGAAGCGGACCGCCAACAACTATATGCAACAGCCGTTGATCTTTTTGCCCAAATCGCCAAGAAGCACGCCGAATATAATATCAAGGCCAAACCCTATATCATCCTGAAGGCTGATTCCGGTACCTATGGTTTAGGTGTCCTGGCTATCGAAGATCCAGCCGAGATTTTGAAGCTAAACAGCCGCAAACGCAATGACCTAACCCGCGGCAAGGGCAATACCACCGTCTCCCGCTTTATCCTGCAGGAAGGGGTTGCCACCATTCACCGGCTGGAAGGCAATCCATCGGAAGTTTGCATCTATCAAATCGACAATAACTTTATCGGCGGGTTTTACCGCTATCACACCGCCAAGAATGAACGCGAAATCCTTAATTCTCCCGGCGGCATGTCCTTCCAAAAAATGTGCCCGCATCTGGATAAATATGGACAGGACTGCGGCATTCAACATAATATGAATGTCTTTGACGTTTACCACATCCTGGCGCGTGTGGCCGGGATTGCCGCTAGCCAAGAAATAAAAGACCTGGAAGGAAAACTAAAATGAAATTTATCTTCTTAATGGATCCTTTAGAAACCGTGGTTTTTGAAAAAGACACGAGCTTTATGCTGATGCTAGGCAGCCACCATAAAGGGCATGAAATCTACTATTGCCCCAAGGATGGTTTAAGCTTAATCGATGGCAAGGTTTACTTTCATACCATCAAGGTCACGCCTCAAGCAATAGCCCATGAACCTTTTATTGAAGAACATGCGCTGCGTTTAAGCCAGGACGAGGTGCAGGCGGTCTTTATTCGCTTTGACCCTCCCTTTGATGAGCAATACATCATGAACACCTGGATCCTAGATCATTTACCTAAATCGGTCGCAGTGATTAACAATCCAACCGGCGTGCGCACGGTTAATGAAAAGGTCTGGGCTGCCCAGTTTAAAGGGCTTATTCCACCGACCATTATCTCGGCTAACAAACATGACCTGCTGGAATTCATCGCCAAACATGAAAATATCATTGCAAAACCAGCCAATGCCTTTGGCGGACAATCAGTCTTTCATATTGAAAGCGGACACACCAATGCCAAGGTTATTTTGGAAACCTTAAGCAATCGCTACAATGAGGCCATTATCCTGCAGAAATATGTGCCTGAAGCCAAGAATGGCGACAAGCGTATTCTTTTATTGAATGGCGAAGTGTTAGGCGCGCTGTTGCGCGTGCACGGCGAGGGCGATCACCGTAACAACTTTTATGCCGGAGGCAAACCCTACCCCACCACACTTAATAACCGCGATAAAGAAATTGTTGCAGCCCTCAAACCACATCTGCAACAATTAGGCCTTTATTTTGTAGGTATTGATATCCTAGGCGACTATTTGATTGAAGTTAACGTCACCTCACCTACCTGTTTACAAGAAATAAATCGCCTGTATAATGTGGCTCTTGAGTTACAAGTTATTGAATTTGTTGAAGGTCTCACTAAAAGGAAATGACACATGACTAATTTAACCCTATACCATTTTCAAGGCTGCCCTTATTGTGCACGGGTGCGCGATTACTTATCACAAGCAGGCATCACCGTCCCCATGAAGGATACCCATGCTGACCCGGCTAATAAAGCTGAATTAATAAAAATCGGCGGAAAACCGCAAGTACCCTGCTTGGTTATCGACGGCAAAGCCTTGTATGAGTCGATGGATATTATTAACTGGTTTAAAACAAATTATAAAAAATGACACTCGCTGAAATTAAACAACGCATTGAAACGGTCGTCCCTAATTCAACCGCCTATGTCTTGGACCCCATGAATGACGGTCAGCATTTACAGGCCATTGTGGTCTCCCCCGCCTTTGAAGGCTTGCCCGTATTTAAACAACAGCAACTGGTGATGGGTGGAATTAAAGATATTTTTACCATTGTCCATGCGCTGGGATTAAAGACCATGACCCCGGCTAAATGGGAAGAAACTAAATCACAATACGGATTCTAATCGAGGAGTTATTATGTTAACCGAAACCTTAAAATCACAAATTGAAAACGATATCAAAAATAACAAGATTGTTATTTTTATGAAGGGCACCGCCCAACAGCCACAATGTGGATTTTCCATGCGCTCGGTGGAAATCTTAAAATCCTACGGCCTGCCTGTTAAAGACTTCAATGTATTGGCCTCTCAAGAATTGCGTGAAGGCATCAAGGAATTCACCAATTGGCCAACCATCCCCCAAATCTTCATCAATGGTGATTTTGTCGGCGGATGCGATATCATCACCGAAATGCATGAGAACGGCGAATTAGCTGCCTTGCTTAAATAAACCGCTTGTGCTATTATATGCGCTTTACATTTGGGCAAAAATGCCCCTAATTTACTAAGGAAAACTATGAGTAAAACGACCAAAAAGCTTAAACCCACCACCCCCATCACCGGCGCTCAAGCGCTGATTAAGTGTTTGGAAAATTATGGCGTTGAATATATCTGGGGCCTCTCGGGTGGGGCGGCTATTCCCATCTTTGACGCACTAGTGGGTTCTAAAATAAAATTAATCTTAGTGCGCCACGAACAAGGCGCCACCCACATGGCTGATGGCTATGCCCGCGTGACTGGTAAACCTGGCGTCGTGTTAGTGACTTCAGGTCCTGGCGCAACAAACACTGTCACCGGTATTTTGACCGCTCAAATGGACTCAGTGCCAATGATCGTGTTGACAGGCCAGACCATTACCTCCATGCTAGGTAAGGACGCTTTCCAAGAAGCTGATATTGCTGGCATCACCATGCCGGTGGTTAAACATAGTTATTTAGTCAAGAACACCAATGATATTCCTCGAATTGCCAAGGAAGCTTGGCATATCTGCCAAAGCGGTCGTCCAGGCCCAGTGCTTATTGATTTACCCAAGGACATCACTCAAGCCATCTTTACTGGCGAGAGCTTAGATGTACCAATGGATATCCCTGGTTACAAGGAAACCCCTAAGGCTAATAAGGCTGATATTGTAAAAATGGCCAAGCTGTTTAAGGGCGCCAAGAAACCTTTAATTCTCGTCGGACATGGTGCGGTTATTTCAAAAGCTGGCGCGGCTATCAAGAAGCTGGCTCAAAAATTAAACGCCCCTGTTACCAACACCTTGTTAGGTAAGGGTGAGTTTCCAGAAACTGACCCCCTCTCTCTTGGGATGTTAGGGATGCACGGGACAGCCTATGCCAATAAGGCCTTGGTCAATTGTGATTTAATCCTCTCCATCGGTTCCCGTTGGGATGACCGTATCAACGGCAACAACAAAGAATTCTGTGTGGGAGCAAAGAAATTGCACATTGATGCTGATTTCTCTGAAATCAACAAGATCGTCAAGCCTGATGCTTGGGTGGTGGGCGATGCTAAATATGTGGTGGAAGAATTAATCAAGTTAGTCTCCCCCCTTGACACCAAGGAATGGTTAACGGAATTGGACTACTATAAAAAACAATTCCCCTTAAAGTATTCCGACGCTAACGGCTTAACTGCCCAGCGCGTTATTGATACCTGCTATAAGGTTACCAAGGGAAAAGCAATTGTGACCACCGACGTGGGCCAACATCAAATGTGGGCGGCACAATTCTACTTATCAGATAAAGGTAATTACTGGATCTCTTCCGGTGGTGCCGGTACCATGGGCTATGGCTTCCCTGCCGCTATTGGCGCGCAGTTTGCAGCACCCAATGAATTAGTTATTGCCATCGTCGGTGACGGCGGTTTCCAAATGACGCTAGCTGAATTATCCACCGCCTTTATCAATAAATTGCCGGTGAAAATACTTATCATCGATAATAAGTATTTAGGCATGGTGCGCCAATGGCAGGAACTCTTCTTTGACAACCGCCTCTCAGGCGTGGATTTAGAAGGTAATCCTGATTTTATCAAATTAGGCGAAGCCTATGGCATTAAAGGTTTCCACATTGATAAGGTTGAACATTGCACGGAAGTGATGAAACAGGCCATGGAATACAAAGGCCCTTGCATTATCCATGCAGAAGTTATCAAGGAAGATAATGTGTTCCCGATGATTCCAGCGGGTAAATCAGCGCATCACATGATTGTTGAAAAACCGACAACTAAGATGGAAAAACCAAGCGGTTCGACCTAAGAAAAGGCTATATATGCAAACTATTAAAACTCCTATTCATACAATTTCAGTGCTGGTGGCTAATAAGCCAGGCGTCTTGGTGCGCATCGCCTTGGTCTTTGCCCGCCGTGGTTATAATATTGATTCCTTGGTTGTCTCCCCCACCGTAAATGCGAAATTTTCACGCATGACTATCACGGCCAAGGGTGATTTGGAAACCTTGGATCAAATTATTAAGAATGTGAACAAACTCGTCGATGTTATCCATTGCGCTGAACACGATGCCTCTCACTCCCTCGATAGGGAATTGGCCTTGCTGAAGGTTAAAGCTACACCAGCTTCCAAGGCTGCAGCTGCTAAACACAGCAGCAAGTACCACGCCAAGGTCATTGACACCCAAGACCAACGCCTAATCATCGCCCAAAGCGGCACCACTCAAGAGCTGGATGAATTTGAAGACTTGATGAAGAAATATGGTGTCGTGGAATACGTGCGGTCAGGTAAATTGTTGATGGCTAAGGGTCGCGAAGAAACTTAACGATCTTTTAAACTGCAGGGTAGGATTTTGGGGAGTTCCTTAGGCGGCAAGGTCACTAAGGCAATATCGATACATTCTTCCCCCTGCTCGATTGAACTTACCCGACAACGGTCTGGATCGACGCTTGGATGTTCAATCCCCAGGTACTGGGCAATCCCCGCTTTAAGCGCATCTAATTCCAAATACATCACAAACTGATTTTCCTCGTCGTGATTGAGATTAAGCACCGAAACAAGCATATAGAAATCCAGCTCCAGGATATCCTGCATGGATTTTCCTGCACAAAAGGCAGACAAACCTGTCCCTCCACCAATTTCACTGGAACAGGTGATCTTGGCAAACTTGAATTCCACCAACCGCTCATTGGCGTCTAGGCGGATATTTAATCCTGAGGAAGAATCTGAACAAGGCATAGGGCCTACCTTATCATGAATGATTTAAAGTAGCAAGTAGGTCTTTTGCCTGGGGCTCATCGGGATTATAAAACAAGGCCTGCCGTAAAAACCCTTGAGCCCTATTAAAATCCCCCTGCCGGTAATAATAAAGACCCATTAAACGTAAGGTCACTGCGTAATCACCCCTTTGCCCTAATGATTGCGTTAATAATTCCAAACCCTTAGCCTCATCACCCTGATTAAAATAAACCACCGCTAGATTATTAATCGCATCTACATTCTTTGGATTAAAGGCAATCGCCTCTTGATAGGCATTCTTAGCCTTGGGCAAATCTCCTTGAGCAAAGGCAATATCGCCTAAACGCACCTGCCACATGCTTTGCTGCAATTTATCGCTTAGCGTTGCTAAATACGCCTTAATCGCCCCTTCATCAACGTCGTATTTCATTAACAATTGCTGATGGGTTCCAGTCAACGGCCACCACTCACCTTGACGTGTATGACGCAGCAGAGTTAATTCATCCCTCCAGAAACGGCCTTGATCCCAGGACAGAACCCCGCAAACAACAATCATCAAAATCAACAACAGCCTACTTGCCTGCGCCAACCATAAACATAATCCTATCGACGTAAAATAAAATAAATGTAAGAATTGAATATTACCACATTTATAAATTAGCTGATAACTGACAAGCAAGGAGCTTACCCCTAAAAAGATCCACCATATGCTTAATTGCTCCACCGACTTAATCCGCCCCTTCAACAACGACCAGATAAGCAATAAATACAAGGGCATTAGAAAACCGAACTCCCGCGTTAATGCGCTTAACACCACTAAGACTCCCGTCAGCAGGTAAAGACCACCATTCTTTAACCGATACGCTTTAATAAATGCAATGCAGCAGGCTAGCCCAAATAACACCTGTAAGCTATCCCCTCGCCCGGTAATATAGCGCACCACCCACTCATGGCTTGGCAGCAGCGCCCATAACAGCGACGCGTAGAAGCCCAAATCAACCTTGCCAAACAATAGCATCAAAAGCGCATAGAGCAATATCACATTTATAAGATGAATCAGCAAATTACCAAATTTAAAAACCAATGGATTAAGTCCGCCGATGGCATAATCTAGCGCATAGGAACTCACTAATACAGGACGGTAATACAGCAGTTTGATATATTCAGACGATTGATGGGCATCAAATAAACGGGAGGTCCAAATCTTTGGGTACAGGGCTGGTTGTTTGATTAAGGGGTTTTGGACAACGGTGTAGTAATCATCAATGACAAAGGAAGACTTAGATTGCGGCCAATACACGCAGGCCACAACTATTGCTAAGAAAGCAAGACGCAGGGCATGCTTTAGCATAAATTACTTCAAAAAATTACCCAGTACATCATTGATGATTTTCTTGGTCTTCTCTTGGGATGGCGCGGCATTGTCAGCTGGCTGTTGATCTTGATCTGTACTGTCACCATCCTGATTTTGCTTCCCGCCAAAAACCGCATTAAGAATAGAACCAACTTCTGGATTTTTCTCAATTACCTTTTGCAATTGCTTGGATCCCTCTTCTATCAACGCATTAGAAGCAACCTTCTTTAAATCCACATCCGGCTTATAGACTAAGGCTGGCACCACTCCTGCAATGCTTGCCGCAACAGTAATGCGCTTTGAGTCATCCATTAAATAGTTCAATTCATTAACCTGGTCAGCTAATGACGCCGAAACATCTTCAGCCAACTGAAAAACAGTTCTCATATCAACCTTCAACTGATCATTCATCATCCCCTGAAGAGTAACATCAAAAATCTTTGAAGATACCACCCCCTCATCCACATGCAAAATCCCCTCTTCAACAGTAAACTTAAGCTCAGCCTTATCAAGTACGGTCGTATCACCCCCTACCTTTTCCTTTAAAGCACCTGATAACAAATTATCAATACTATCCGCAAGACCAGGAACAACGCTTAAAGTCGACCCTAAAATCGCCTTAACTAAATTAAGCCGCTCAATAATCCCCTCTTTTACAACAAATTCACCTGAACCTTTTAAATGCCGGCTTAAACCCGCTGGAGTAAATCCTTCACCAGCCACATCCACCCGGCCTGCCACCCTTCCCTTTAACTCAAGCGGCCAAGTCTTTTGCTCAATCAATTCTTCCGCCTTAATTCCATCCAGGTTTAAATCCATCTTGAATAACTGCCGATTAGTATAATCACTTAAATCACCATGCGCCACGACGGAACCACCTGCAAGCATAAATGATAACTCTTTTAAATGAATATCCTTTAAATCAAGATCAGCCTTAGCCTTCAACTGAGTTAACGCCGATAATAAGAATTGATCAAAAGCTACCATACCATCAGACAAAATCACCTGAGCCTCTAAATCAGCAGCTCCCTTAGGCGAAACATCAACCTTGCTGACCATCACATTTAACTGCCCTTGCAATTTAGTCGGCATCGGCACCTGCCCTAAAATAGGCGTCACCGCCCCTAGTTGCGTTAGCTCTACCTGAGCTAAATCCGTTTTAATAAGAAGATTACTTACCCTAGCCCCCATAGCGGCCATATCAATCAACACATCACCCTTAACCTGAATATTATTCTGGGCACTTAACAACGACGCATCTGCTTTAAAACTAAATGATTTAGTTAATGAAAAATCACGAATAGCCACATTAATATTTTTTACAGAAATATTTAACGGCAGCTGGGGATTCACATCTACATAATTAAGCTCTGCCTGCCCCACCCCAATCGACTTAACCAAGAGAGCCCGTGTTGAAATCAACGGCCAAATATCCAACGCTAAATTAACTTGAGGAATACGCACAAAAGGCTTATTTGATACCTTAGCCTCATTAGCAATAACAACATTGCCTAAATCCAGGGTAATGCCGGATAAAGTTAAATTCAAATTAATCGCCTCAATCGTCACTTCCCGCCCCATAGCTTTAGACGCTTCTTGCGTTATTTGAGGCAATAGCTTATTTAAATCAAAGGTCTTTAAGAATACAATTGCCCCAATGACGACTGATACAACTAAAACAAGTAAAACTAAACATATAATCTTTAACGCTTTCATCTTTTCTCCTCAATCTATTATCGAGACCGTTGTTCCTTTAACCGCTCTATTTGATCCCGCACACGTTCATCCGAAATCCGTTGACGCTCACGCATCATTTCCTGGGTATCACTAAAATGCTGCGCCGATTGGGCAATAAAATCTTCCGTCCGCTCTTGGGATGTCCTGATTTGAGCTTCCTGCTGTTGGTTTAAATCCCGCAAACGGCTTTCTTTCAACTTAATATCCGCCAACAAACCCTGGCTCTTGCTTTGCATATCTTTTAAATTATCAATAAGCTGGGAATCTTCCTTCTTCATTAAATTATTTTCCAAACTCCTTAATTTGTCCTGTAAACGCTCTGTCTGCTCCCTAATAGCCTGCACCGTTACTGAACTTTTATTGATAAAATCACTGCGCTGCTTTAAGGATTCAAACGCATATTGCTCGAAACGATTCTCGTTGATTTTTGATTTAATAGCAGCAACGGTCACATCATCCAAGGATTGCTGGCGCATCTTAAGCTGTTCTTGATTATACGCAACAAGCTCCTTGCCATTTTCAATCAATATACGGCTCTTATTATTAAAATCTTCCGTTGCTTCCTTAATCCTTAACCAATCCGCGTTATTCTTATCTGCAAAATCCTTCACCAAGGTGGAAAGATAGGCTACATGCGCATTGGTATCTTCCAGCAAACGCTGTTGATCAGCCACATCCTCCATCAACGCTTGTTGAGCCAGCGCCACATCACCCATTAATTCTTGAGCTTGATCTAATCGACGATTTGCCCCATTAATCAGCACAGTCCCTTGCACCCTATTGCTTTTTTCACGCTGAGTAGCCCCTACTGCCGATAAAAGATTATTAATTATCCCAGGCCTGCCATCAGCCGGGCGGTTAATCGCCATAGTGACAACACCCGCTAAAAAAGCAATGACAAATAATCCTAAAAATAAATAACGCACGGTATTCTCTCCTTAGAGTTACGCTAATAAACTGACTGCTAAATCTTCCGCGCCACCAACAGGCAAGCGGCAAACCCCTCGGTGACACACATAGGCCTTTAAGCTGTCTGCCCGGCGGAACCTTAAGGCCATATAAGGCATAAAACCTTTATACACCACCTTTAACATTTTAGCAATATCCTCATCATTCAAAGAATTTCCTTCTAAAAGAATTTCCGTTGCACCAACTAAATCAAAAGCCATGGCACTAAGCATAAAGGTATGTGCACCAGCATTATGCTCAACCGCCCCCTTAAAAGAATCCATCAACGCTTTGGCTAACAAGTGATAATCCTGCTTGCCCGTTAGTGCGTATAATTGCAATAAATTATGCAAGGCCACCGCATTCCCCGAAGGAATAGCCCCATCATAGGCCTCCTTTGGCCTTAAAATCAACTGCTCTCCTGATGAGGGCGTCATAAAGAAACCTCCTTGAACATCTTCAAATAAACGCCTCATCTCAACAGTTAACGCTTCTGCCGCATTTAAATATTTATCATTAACAACAGCCTTGTATAATTCCAACAAGGCATACGCAAAGAAAGCATAATCTTCAAGAGTGGCTGCGATCCCTGCCTGTCCATTTCGCCAACGATGCAATAATACCCCTTCAGGCATCATCTTATCTAAAATAAAATCAGCTGCTTTTTGTGCTGCCCGTGTATATTCCGGCTTATTTAAAGCGCAACCAGCAAAGGCGAGCGAAGATATCATCAACCCATTCCAATCAACCAAAACCTTATCATCCAAAAATGGACGCTGGCGCTCATTCCGCAAACTTAATAATTTAGCCTTAGCTCCTGCTAATAGATCAAAAACCTCATCTTCATCCAAACTTAATTGTAAAGCAGCCTCCTTAATGGAACAGGCGGCATACAGGATGTTTTGTCCTACAAACTCCCCATGCGGGTCCTGGATAGCGTTACCGTTTGGCTTAATACCATAACAACAATTAAAAACCAATGCTTCCTTAATTCCTAAAACACGATTAATCTCCGCTTCACTAAAAATATAAAAAGCCCCTTCACTGGCATGGCTCGCACCAGCCGCCAAACTATCCGCATCCTCTGCGCTATAAAAACCACCCTGCGGCGACTGTAAATCCCGTAATACATAATTAGCAATATCTTCAGCCACCTGGGCATAAAATAAATAGCCAGTCAACTGATAGGCTTCCACATAGGCGCGCAACAATAGCGCCTGGTCATAAAGCATCTTTTCAAAATGAGGAACCCGCCATTGCCCATCCGTTGCATAACGGTGAAATCCGCCACCTAAATGATCACAAATCCCCCCCTGGGCCATGGCTGTCAACACCGCCTCAACCATCGCTAAAGCCTTAGGCTCCTTCGCCCACTGATAATACCTTAAGAGAAAAGATAAATTATGCCCCATCGGAAATTTAGGCGCACCGCCAAAACCGCCATTAATTGAATCAAATTGCCCCATTAAATGACGATACCCGCGGTGCAAATAATCTTCCAGCAGCAAGGCAGCATCCCCAGGCATTTGCTGACTACGCAGATGCAAAGCTTCTACAATTGAATCTGCTGAAGATAGAATAGCCGAACGATTATTATTCCAACCCTCTGCAATATTCAACAATAAATCAGCAAACCCAGGAGCCCCCCATTTAGCATAAGGCGGAAAATAGGTGCCCCCATAAAAAGGCTTGGCTTGGGCGGTTAGAAAAACCGTCATAGGCCACCCGCCCTGGCCGCTCATCGCCGTTGTCGCGCTCATGTAAATATGATCTAGATCTGGACGCTCTTCACGATCTACTTTAATTGGGATAAAATTTGCATTAATAATTTCAGCTATCGCAGGGTCTTCAAAACTTTCATGAGCCATCACATGACACCAATGACAGGTGGCATAACCAATAGAAAGAAGGATCGGCCTGTCAAAAGATTTAGCCTTATCAAAAGCCTCCGCCCCCCAAGGATACCAATCAACGGGATTATACGCATGCTGTAATAAATAAGGACTTTGCTCGGAAATCAAACGGTTGGGCTGATTAGCCATAGGTCAATTAACGGCCTTTAATATCAAATAAATCTAAACTCTTCTTAATGGTATTCTGACGGGTAGGCGTAATAGTCGCTTCTGCTGGCACAGCCGACGCAGGGACTGCTTGAAGCTTCTTAAGCTGTTGATTTGTCTTTTCAAAAAGTTCACGGGTATTTTTATAGTCAGGCAAAACATCCTCGACATCTTGAAATTTCTGCGCAGCAGCCTGGTATTGATTTTCCTTAAGCAATCTTAACCCTTCCCTATAAATATCATCAGCCCCAGCTTCTAGCTGCTGACGGATGGCATTACGTTCTTGATCAAGCTTTAACTGCCGTTCACGCACTTGACGTTCTAATTCAGCCTTCTGTGAAGCCTCTTGCTTAGCCGCCAATTCTTGCGACTCACGCTCACGACGGATAAGCTCTTGTTCTTCTAAGCGCTGCTTGCGAGCAGACTCTTCCCGCTGTAAACGCTCTTGACGCTCCCTTTCCCTTGCTTCCTTAATTTCCTGAAGGCGAATTCTTTCTTTTTCCTTAGCTTCCTGGCGTTGGCGCTGCAGCTCTTGCTCCTGCAGCCTCTTTTCTTCCAATTCCTTAAGCTTCTGCACTTTCAACTCTTCTTGACGTTTTTGTTCTTCTAATTTCTGCAAACGCATTTTTTCAGAAAATTCTTGTTCCGCTTTAGTTTTTTCTATCTTACGTTTATTTGCATTTTCTAATTCCTGAATGCGTGAATCTTCTTCATCAATTTTAGATCGATATTCAAGCTTCTTTCTTTCCTTCTCCTGCTCATTTCTTTCTTTAATCAATTCCTGCTCACGCTTCAAAGAATCCTCTTGTTGACGAGCCAACTCCTCCTTCGCCATCTCCTCTTCTTCTTTCTTACTTTCTACTAAAGCGTCACGCCGCTCTTGCTCAAGTTTTATTTTATCTTCCTTAGCCTTTTTAGCCTCTTCTTCACGCTTCTTAATCGCATTAATCCGATCTTCTTCACGTTTCTTAACCGCATCAATCTTAGCCTGGCGCTCTTGTTCAAGCTTCTTACGCTTTTCTTCCTTGCGGTATTGCTCTTCTAAAAACAATTTGCGTTTACGCGAAAATTCTAATTGTTCTTGTTTTTGTTTTTCAGCCAACGCTTCTTCACTGGATTTTTCAGGCTGCTTTTCTGCACTTTTTTGATTAAAATTAGTCGCAGGGTTTTCCATTACCTTAGCTTCAGGTTTCTTAACAGGAGCTGCCTTAACTTTAACGATAGGCTTAACTTCAACAACAGGTTTAGCTTCAACAATGGGTTTAACTTCACGTTTTTCTTGTTGTAAAATAGAATCCTTAACCAATACTTGCTTTTTCTTTGCTGGTTTTTCTTCGCTTGGTTCAACCACCTTAACCGGCTCTTTAACAGCAGGCTTTGCCGCGGGCTTAATACGCTGAAATTTATATTGCTGCTCTTCCTTAGCCCTATGCTCTTCTTGCTCCAGACGCTGCTTTAATATACGCTGACGCTCACGCTCTTGTAAACGTAATGATTCAGCCTTCTGCCGCTCACGCTGAACCCGATCTTCCCACAAACGCTTTTGCTGGTCTAATTCTTGAGTCAATCGGCGCTGATGATCACGCTCCTTAGTTAACGACACCGAAACCTGCCGCTGAACCTTTAGACGATCCTCTAAATATTCGGTGCGCTCCTGATCCTCTGATTTTTTCACCTTAACAATCTCTTGATCAATCGCCCGCTCAACCTTCCTAAGCCATGAAGCTGCACGCCGATCCCCCTTAGCAGTTAAATCATCCAATAATATCTTTGCCTGGGTGTATTTACGCCGCTCAAACAATTCAATCGCCTGATTTAAAAGCAGGTCTGATTGGCGCTCAATTTCCCTGCGCTTAAGCTCATTAATATCCTCTGTTGGCGGCAATGCAGTCGGACGGCTATCTTTTACTTCATCTTTAGGCTCTATTTTCCGGCGTAAAATATCCTTCTTTTTTTCTTCTAAGCTAAGCCGCTCAATTTCTTTTTGCCGTTCCGCCATTTCTCTTTCGCGCTGGCGAATCTCATCTTGCTTTGCTTTTTCTTGAGCAATAGCTTCTTTAATAGCCTTAAGAGCTTCAAGAACCTTCTCTAATTCGGCAAATTGCCCCTTCATCCCTTCAAAATCCCGCACCTGAGATAATTGGATAATTGTGTCATTAATTGATGCCGCTTGTTGTGATAATGCCTGAATCTGCTGTTGCTGCTCTGCCGCTGCCCGCTGTTGACGCAAAACCTCTTCTTGCTTAATACGTTCTTGCTCTAAACGGGCGGCCTCCTGCTCCTGTTGAATCTTTAATTGAATTGCGGCTTGCTGAGCTAATTCCTCTTCCCTAGCCTTTTGAGCCAATTCCCTTCTACGCTGATCCTCTAAACGCTCCTGACGGGCCAACATCTCCACCTGTGCTTTTTTCTTATCATCATCAATGCGCGCAAGCAAAGCTCGCGTATCTTTATAAGAAGGCCAAAAAGCCTCTAAGCTTAATAATTTTGACTTAGCACTATCAAAGACCTGATTCTTTAATAATTCAATAGCCTGAAGGTACATGCCTTCTGCTTTTAAACGACGTTGTTCTTGCTGCGCCTTCATTTGCTCCTGCTCTTGACGCAATTGCTCTTCCCTCATTTGACGAAGCATGCGCTCTTTTTCAGCCTTGATAGAATTAAGTAACTGATCCACCTGCGCCATCTTCTTTTGAGCTAATACCGTCGACTTATCATCGGAAATATTTGCAATTTGCTGATACAGGCTGGATGCCTTTTGGGCTAAACGCGCAATTTCTTGAGCTTCCTTCATTTGTTCTTCAGCAGATAAAACACGTTCTGGCGTTACAATACTTACTTTAACCGCAGGAGACTCAACCACTTCTCTTTGCTTGCGCGCTTCTTCCCTTAACTTACGCTCCTCTTCCCTTTGCCGACCAATCCTTTGTTTTTCTTCATCAACAACAGGCATTATGACTGGTACAGACGCTTGTGCTTGTGCTTGCGCTTGTACTTGCGCGTGACGTTCCAATTCTAATTGCTTTTGACGCTCTGCTTCTTGAGCTTTGCGCTCTTCCATCTTTTGCTGACGCTTCTTTTCTTCTGACAATCGGCTTTCTTCAATCGCCTTTAAACGAGCTTGATGAGCCTCCTCTAGCTTCTTTTGACGTTCAGCCTCTTGGGCCTTACGTGCTTGCTCTCTTTCCTGCCTTAATTTCTCATCAGCTATCCTGGCTTCTTCAATTTTCTTTAAACGAGCTTGATGCTCTTCTTCTATTTTATTTTGACGCTCTATTTCCTTGGCCTTCCTAGCCTCTTCTGCTGCCTTGCGTAAATCTTCGGCCTTTTTCCGTTCAGCCTCTTCTTGAACCCTACGCGCCTCCTCAATAGCCTTACGCTCCTGCTCTTGGGCGGTTAATTTTTCATTGCGTAATTTTTCAAGCGCAATATCTTCATCAATGCGCATTAAATATTTGGGAGCATCCTTAAACTTAGGGAACAATTGGCCAACAGCCTGAAAAGTAGACTTCGCCTGGTCATATTGCTTTCTATTATAAAAAGATACGGCTTCATCATAAAGCACCTGCGCCTTAAGCATCTGCGCTTTAATCGCCTCAAGTTCAGCGCGTTTTTGCGCCAAAACAGCTTCCCTAGCCTTTGCTTGCTCTTCTTCTTTAATCGCCAAATCCACCTTAATCAAATAATCAACCACCGACTTATAATTGGCTATTCTTTCCTTAGCCTTTAAGAATGATTCCTTGGCCTGCGCATACTTCTTGTTGCGAAAATCACTTAAACCTGCCGCATACAAAAGCTCCGTCTCTTCTTCCCATTGACGTTGGCGGCGTTCCTGCTCATCCTTTAAAGCCTTCTCCTTCTCCCAAGCAATCCTGCGCTCTTCGGCTAATTTTCTCTCCTGCTCCTCTAAACGAAGTTTTTCATCCCGTATGCGCTGCTGCTCTTTAAGCTGCTTAATCTTAGTTAAATAAATACGCGTTGATTTATAACCTGGCGCAGTTTTTTCAATATCATTAAACTTTTCCAACGCCTCATCCAATAAGCTTTGGTCAAATAAGGCAACAGCCGCTTGATAAATAAAACCAGCTTCTTCATCTAACTGCTTTTGACGTTCACGCTCACGCTCTTGTAATTGAAGCTGCTTTGCTTGTTGTTCTTTTTGGCGGGCAATTTCTTCTTCCCATCGCTGCTTTTCTAAAAGTTTTTCTTGCTCCATAGCCAACCGTTTTTGTTTGGCATCGATATCCTTATCCACCCTATCAAGATAATTACGGGTGGCCTTATAGTTTGGCGTAACCCACTCTAATTCCTGAAATTTCTTTTTAGCTTCATCAAAATTACCTTCCTTATATAAAGCAACCGCCTCCTGATACACCTTATCTGATTGCTTGATAATCTGTTCCTTGCGTTCAATCTCCTTACGCTCAACTTCTTTACGCCATATTTCTTTTTCACGCTCACGCGCCGCTTCAGCCGCTTTTTGCTGATGCTCCATTTCTTTCTTTTGATTCTTTAACGCCAGCGCATCAGCCATAATAATATCTTGGTCAATTATTTTTAAATAACTTCGGGTCGCTTTAAAATCAGCAATCATATCATCCACATGCTCAAAGGCTTCCTTAGCTGCACTAAATTTCTTTTCCTTATATAAGGCAACAGCTTCTTCATAGGCCGTCTGAGCCTCTTGGCGGCGCGTTGTTTCATCCATGGCCGACTGCCTGGCACGCTCCCCCTCCTGGCGCTTCAACGCATCTTCCTGAGCTCTTAAACGCCGTTCGCTTTCTTTAATATAACCATTCATTTCCGGATGATCTGTAATGCGGACAGCCTTATCAAAATATTCACGCGCCTCATCAAGCTTGCCTTCATCGGTTAACTGCAAACCACGCTCATAATATTCCCGCGCTTTTTCTTCACGCTTTTGGTTACGCTTAATAACAGCCTGTTCTTTGATTTTTTCATTAACGGATTTGATATTGGTGCGGGATTTTTCAATGAGTTTCTTTAAATCATAAACATAACTAGCCTGGCCGCGCGGCTCAATTGATTCACCAGATGGCGTTACCGCAGCAGAAGGCGCTGTGTTTGAGGTTTGCACGACGGCGGCAGATTCAACGGACGGCTTTCCATCTAATGCGGATTGCGGTTGGTCGGCAAAAGAAAAAATGGGCGCAAGCATTAACGCCGCGAATAAGAATAAAGGAAATGGATATTTCTTCATGAGCAGGATTATTTTAGCATACCCTTTGATGCATCTTCCACTACTTTCTCCCATATTTTTCTAGCTTTAATATATTCACCGCCCTTAAAATATTCTTGAGCTGTCTTATTATATTCCTGAAGCTTTTCTTCCACCGCAATCTTACCGCGGATATATTCCGAAGCCTCATCAAACATCATTTGGCCAGCTGTGACCACATCCTTATATATTTGGCGGGATTCCTCTAAACGCCCAGCCGCCTGCGCTTCCTTACCTAATATAAACATGCGGTTTAATTCCTCAACAATTAAACTATCCTGCTTGGATAATTCCTTGCGCACCAAGACCCATGCCCACTGATTAATACGCTCATCCAGCCACTTAGCGCGGGCGCGGGCTTTCTCTTCAGGAGTACGGTCATATAATTTACCCGTCATACGCAAGAACGGCCCTTGTGAGGTGTAGGACAGATTGGTTAAATCATCACTAAACTGAGTGAAATTCCAACCAATACCTAATTGGGTATTATCATTGATATTCCGTGTCGCCTCCAACAAGAACCCTGTCTTGCTATCCTTAGCTTCCACCTGGGTTAACCGTCGGTACTCACTACCGATTGTCCAGTTGCGGTCAACCTTGTAATTAATCCGGTGAATCATCAACCAGGTGTGCGTCTTATTAAATTCAAAGTCAGCTGTTTTTTCTTCATTGATTCGCAATGCAAACTTTTCAGCTAACTGCCAATTCTCATCAATATCATAAATCGCCTCACCCGCAAAAACCTGCATACGCGTTTTCTCAATGCCAATATCCGCATTAGCTTGCCCCGCAGGGCCTTGACCTTCCTTGTACGTATAACGGGCAATTAAATTTAAGTTATCCACATTAACCGGACGATAGGCTGCGCCTAAAATAATTTCTTTATGGCGTTGCTCAACCTGCGCTGTAGAGGTGTTTTCCGTCTTAGAATATTCGAGTTTGGCAAAGGCAGATAAATTATCCGTTATCTTGCCTTCCAAGGCGTTATAGAAGACAAATTGCCGCTTATTGTCTTGGCCGCGGTCAAAACGAAATTCAATCTTTGTTGAATTCTTTAATCGTTCAACCGCTGTCTCTGTATCTTTTAACACATAACCTGATCCGACGGCAATCGCCGTGCGGTCAGTCCCCGTCCCATCTAGATTTTGCACCCGGCCTTGCTCAAAGCTACTATTCAACGCCACCTTATCATTAATATCGCCGGAAAGGCCAAAGATATTTGATTGCGTCACCTGGGTCGCATTATGGTCTGATTTACGCGTCAAGCTAGCCTCTGCCTTGCGCCCGTCTTTTTCCCGAAGCACCCCATACTTAGAATCGCTTGCCGTTGAGCCATCCGGATTAAACCCAAAAGAACGCTCGGACACCGCCTGCAGCTCATCATTTAATTTTTTCTTATCTGTAAATAAAACAGTGGTGGTCTTGCCGCCGATAGCATCCTCATCCACCTTCACGCTTGAAGAGCTTTCCGTCTTTTCATCCACCTTACGGTTAGCATCAAGCGCAATACTCTTAGTTTGAGCGCCCGCCTCATCCCCATTAACAGCAAAGGTTGTCTTAATGGATGAATCCTTATCGACCTGGGCAGTGCTTGAAATTGAAGTTGTTTTACGCTGTTGCCCCTTATCATCGCCAATCACACCAACCACCGCATCCAACTCAACACCGTCCGCCACCCTACCCTTAGCACCCAAGGTTGTTGCGGTGTTTTTCCCGCCCGCAGAAGACTCAGTTACAGCAACGGAGGCCGTAGTTGAAATATTATCCGACAGCTTTCCTTCAGCCCCAACCGTCGCGGTCTTTTCAACCGCACCACTACGCTTTTGGGCAATTCCATAATCAGTTGAAACAGACAGTTTATCCGAAAGCTTTGTCGTTGCCCCCACCGTCGTTGTATTACCCTCTGGGCTAAAAGCTTCTTGTGCCCGCACCAATAAACGATCCGTCACCTGCGCATCAGCCCCAATGGTTGTAATGGCCTTATTAGGGTCATTGATATCAAATTGCTGGCCGACGGATACATTAACCTTCCCCGTCAAGGCATACTCCGCCTTACCCGCCAAGGTCTTACCCACCTCGTTGGTGGATGACTCAATCCCGTCAATCTTATCCTTAACTTCCTTAATCTGATAAGCTCCTGTTAATTTCAAGCGCTCAGCTTCATGGATAATCTGCACCAAGGTGGTCGTCGTCTCACTAGCCCCTACCTGCGCCGTGGTTTGCAAATTGCCATTTTGAATTAATTTTTGAATATCCTGACGGGCTGTCAACCGGGTTACCGGCGTCACATCAAAGGTCAACGCCATCCCGGATGTTTGCTTACCCTGTTGACTGGTGGTTGCTGGCGAATTAAACGTATTTTCCACCCATTTATAATACGCATTAATTCCAAGCCGGCTAAAGAGCCTGGCATCACCGGTTAACCCATAAGCCTTGCCTGTTTCAAGATTACCGACGGATAATTCATTAAAGGTAATACCGCCGTCGGTTGAGACAAAGGTACCAGATCCTTGCGAATCTGACTCGGCATAATCAGCCTTAATGGTGGCATCCGGCCCTAGATGCAATAATGCATCTGTTCCCTTAAGTGATGAATCGGCCGTTGCCTGAGTTTCTTTAACAGCCGTCCCCCCAATAACCAAATTATCCCCAATAGCCTGCACAACACGCGCCCCTTCGCTAGACTCTTTAATGATATCCTTAACCGCATACTGATAATCGGCTACTACATAAATCGGATTTCCATCAAGCAAGTCTTCGGCAACAATGGACAAATCTTTGGCTATCATGGCTACTGGCTGCCAGAAGAGAATCCGACCTTCAGCATCATCCAACTCATAATCCGCGCCATTCTTCATCTCTTTAGACGAAATAACAAGCCCTGTCACCTGATCCCTAACTTCAAGTTTAATTTTGTCAGAACCAGCGACAATTTTCTTATGTTTCAAGAAATACAATGAACCGCCCGTCCCCAAAAACTCATTATGCGCCGGACGCTCCTGCACCTCAGCATGGAAGACAGCTACCTTGGTGCGCGCATCCCCATAAGGATTGGTTGCAACAGATTGATAATCGATTTTCCCGCCGTAATAGTTACGGCTGAAGGCAGCAAATTCATTACCAGTAAAATCAACCGCATAATTACCCCAAATCACCGAGGATTTATCCCATTCCACCAAAAGATATAACGGCCCCTTGGTGTTGGTTGCATCATAATTAATTGAGGATTGGTCGCCATAAATGGGGTAATAGGTATCTGGGTCAAGCTTGCGGAATAATTCTTTTTGCTCACGCTGGGTATCAAAGGAGGACGTCACCAAATACTTACCCTTAATCTTGCCTTTTAAATAATACGCCGCCTTACCTTCACTCCAGAATCCTTCTTGATAACGATCATTAGTTTGAACCGGCTCAATATTGCCTTGATTAAAGTTATAGCCCACCTTCGCATCACCCATGGCCACAAACATAAAGTAATCATCACCCACCTTAATGTTGCGGGTAAACCGGTTGAGCGTTCCAGCCGGGGCTGTCGATACGCCAGAGCTACTAGCACCCGTCACTGATGCCCCCGCAACTCCACCTTGCAAAGAACCAGCTGATACATCCGCCTCTTGAGCTGACGCATCACCAATAGACTGCGGTGACACAACTTCTAACGTATAATCACCTTTAGGCAAAACAACTTCTAAATTATCCGGAAGCACTTGAGCATTCGGGCCTTGAGCAAGCAGGCGGCCAGGCGTTAAACTATCCGCCTGGGAAACCGGCACTTCAGCAAAAAGATTCCCATCCTTCATAATACGCACCGCCCTGATATCAACCCCTTGACGGTTAATACGCACCGTCTCCCCTTCAATCGGCATGCGCTGAACCTTTAACGTATTTACCTGTAATTGAGATTCCAACCATTTACGGTAATGCTCAGCCAAGGCAGCCAGCTTATCTTTATCCTTATCATCTTCTTTTTCCTTAGCAAACTCCGCCTCTGTCTTAAGCTCCCGTATCTTAAACGGCGTTTCCTTTGTTGAATCCGCCTGGCCCTGCGCATCCTTAACCGTCAATACATATGCATAATGACGATCCGCCCTTAAAACACGTTCATCACTGTCACGGCCATTAAAGAAAATCGGGTCATGAATATTAAAACGATTCCCTTCAAAACGCCGCACTAATTTCTTAGTATCTGCATCAATGATATCTAAATGCCATTTCTCAATAAAAGGGGCATAATTAGTAAACAGCCTGAATTCAACCTGCCGCACCGGTATCGTTTCATAAACAACCATCTCATCCAGCGCCGGAGCATGAGCTGAAGGGTGATACATCGCCGCGTTTAACCTTAAGGCAGGCTTATCCTGAACTTGAGTAAACTGAATTTTCTCATTAAAGAATTGAGCATCCGCCCCTACCACCTGCTCATTATCCATATTAACCCCAAAATTAACCTTGGATAAAGCACCGGCGGCAATATCAACAACCACTGCCTTATCCGTTGTTAAAAATGAACCTGGCGGCAAACTGCGCTCATCCACGCGCAGGATATGACGGCCGGGAAGCAGGCCTGGTAAATTATACTTACCCTCACGGTCGGTTGTAATCACCGTGCCGTCTTCGGTCACAATCTGCACATTAGGCACCGGCTTCTCGATAACAGTTTCCCCTTCTACTGCATCAAATTCCGGAGCATCCTGGATGCCGTTTTCATTCCAATCATAAAAGACCTTGCCAATCACCGTCCCTAAATCAAATAACGGATCAGGAACAACCATCACCGCCTTGGTTGCGCGGTTTGAAATAACAACACCCGTCGTGTATCGCGCCACGGCCACGTTTTCATACTTACCCGGCAACACCCCAGACCCAACCACCAGCTGATATTTCAATACCCTGGTAGCCCCCTGATCAATTGAACCAATATTAAACAACATTGGCCTGGTGTTAGCCGGCTCAGGTAAAGGCAGCCCATCCAATAAAACACGGTTAGGCAGGTATTTAAATCCCGGCGGAATACGGTCATCAATGATGAAATTTTCAACCACATTGTCAGAAGAAAGATTCTGAATTTGAATAGTGTAGGTAATCACATCACCAATACGCACCTGTGATTTATTAGCGTCTTTTTCAATGCGCAACAAGAAACCATTCGCATCAACAGGATGATCCATTTCAATAACAGTAGTCCCCACCGTAAAGTCTTCTGCTTTAGAACCCGTCACAATTGTCCGGCCAGCTGGAAATTCCGTCAAGGTTGAAGGATACGCATAGCCCGTCGCAGAAACCCTAATATAATAATCTGCTGAGGCTGTTAAAAAGAAATAGAAACCATCTCCGCCTGTAATAAAGGGGTTTGTATCGTTACAATCAATATCTTTAACCGTTGTTATTTCCAAAGGATCCAAGGGATTCGCACAAATACTTTTTTCAGCCAATTGATTATCCGACTTACGGTAAATCGCCACGGTCGCATTATTGATTAATTTATTACTGCTGGAATCAAAGACCACCCCAAAGGGATCTGTCAGGGAAATGCGTTTGCGCAAACTCGCAATACCGTCAACAACAACAGCTAAATAATTAATCCCCTTGGTCAATGCCGTTGTCAACGTTACCGAGAAAGTATCATACGCCGTACCTGATGTATTATTAACCGTGCCCGACCCCACCTCTTGAGTTAATAAGGCTCCCGCCCTATCCTTAGCGTAAACAGAAACAGCTTGCCCTTGTTTAGCAATCCCCTGAATTGTAGGTTTAGGGCCTGAAACACGCTGGTCATCCCCTGGAGCAATAATGCGCGGAACCTTTTCAGGAACAGAAGCAAGTTCTGCAATCAGATTTCGACTCGTATCACCGCCCACATCAGTCAGGGCAATAAAAGGACGCAGGTAAATCCCTTCCCCAGCCGTTAGGACGGTTGTCATCGCTTGCGACAACGAAGCATCATCCGCACCTAAAATAACAAAGAATTTCCCTCCAGCATCTGCAGTAACAGTGGCCACAATCGGATCTGTTTCTGATGGGTTAACTGCAAGCGGATTTGCCGCCCCTACCGAAACCAATAAACGCACAACCACCACCGCCCCCGGCGGCGCCGACCCAATCATTACAGGATTTAAATTAATTGTTTTAATATTAGGCGCAATACCTGTAGGTGAATTAGGCGCAATAAAACTTAATAGTTGAAAAATCCAATTCGTATTATTACCTGAATCTTGACAGTTCAAACAGGTAATAGACGCGTTATTAGCATTAGAATCCTGCACATCTAGTTGGGCAGCATATTGGCTAGTCGCCGCATTAATAAACCATTCTGTGCCTGCTGTTGTTGAACGCAGGGTTATCCGGTTATTTTCATATCCAGAGAAATTAAACGTATTAGCCACCGTTGTTGTTGAACCCGCTTCAAAAGTAATTTGCTTAGGCCCTGTGGTATTTGTTGTGGCATATAATTTATAAAAGGTGGTGTTACCGCTGATCGTAGCTGGATTCGTCGTATCAAAGGTAACCCGGCCATTTGAATGCGTAAAAGTTCCTCCGCTATGCGCAAAAGAACCAGAAATAGTAAAAGCGGATGCCGTAGTTGCGGAAGGCGCTGTAAATGTTCCAGATGATATCGTCACATCGCCGTTTAAGTCAATAGTCCCATTGGTTGCAGTCAATGTTCCGCCATTAACAAGAATCCCTGCGCTTGTTAAACTATTAGCCCCTATTGACGTATCAATCGTCCCTGCCGTTACTGTTAACGTACCTGCTACATTTAAATTAGCTGCCGTCCTAAAGGTGTCCGGTGTTGCATTTGGGTCATTAATAGTTAGATTAAAATAATCAGCGATGGATGAACTAAAGTCTTTAATGATACGGGTATCTGCCACCCCATCTGCGTTGCCCCGGTAAATAAATAACCCTGAATCAACATCCGGCAAGGCCGTTCCGGTATTAACAAAATCAATCGTCTCAGCACCGCTTAAACTAACCGTTCCGGTATTTGAAAATGTCCCTAAACCTACGGAACCCATGGTCCAGGTGCCGCCATTAAAACTAATTGTCCCCGCATTTGTTAATGTTTCCGTCACTGTTAAGTTAAAGGTGCTGGTATTTAACACCGCATCTGCTTGCATGGTCAGATTAACCATCGCCGTATTAACCAACATAATCGGGTCATTAGCGACATTGGGAATAATGATTGAATCAATATCAATAGGCACTAAACCCAAATCCCAGTTGGTTGGCGTCACGGCATCCCAATCCGTTGATGTTGTCCCCGTCCACACCACGGTAACAGCGCCAAAACGCCAATGGTCGTTATTACCTGAGTCCGTTGAATACCGCCCCACCAAGGTAATCCCTGTTGATGACGAACACACCGGCGGCGAAGAACCAGATGAAGTGCCGCCCAAACAAGCATCCGCATCCTTCACATCCATATAACTAATTGACTGGGTCCCGCCCGCCAATAAGATAAGATCATACGCACTGCCATCGACATCAGAACGCAAACTCAACAATTGACCGCTAGCACCCGCCAAGGTCAGATTATTCACAACCGTTTGCGTGCCGGTATTATCAAATTTAAAAATTGCCGCTGTTGCCGTTGTCCTGGTTAAACGGTAAAAGGTTGTTGAACCATAAATGGTCTGCGTTGAACCATCAGCTTCCCCATCTACCCCGCCATCAAAGGTAACCCTGCCGGAAGAATGCGTAAAGGTACCGCCGGAACGCGTAAAATCATCTTCAACCGTAAAACTAAAAGCCGTTGCAGGTGCCACAAAGACACCGGCCGTTAACGTAAAGCCGCCTTCCACATAAAGATTAGCCCCCGCCGCTGAGAAAGTATCTGAAGCCCCATCGGTGCTATTAATGACTAAATTATTGTACTTATTATCCGCCGGTGTGGTCACCGTCAAGTTGGTCAAGATATCATAACTATCTGTATCACCGTCAGCATCACCTAGGTACTCAAAGGTGCCTGAATCAATATCAGTGGTGCCAATACTTACTGTTTCAGAACCGATAAGTTTAATAGTTCCCGCGTTGCTTAACGTTTCAACAATCGTGTAATTCTTGGCATTTAAGGTGAGCGTGCTGCCCGCGGCGGAAAGGGTTAAATTTTTAACTGACGAATTCGTGTCAAGCTTAGGCTGGTCAGCAACGGCAGGGATGATGGCCGTATCTTCGTCAATAGGCACAACCCCCAGATCCCAATTATTCTGGCAATCATAACTGAGATTCAAGCTAGCCTGCGCCGCACAAAGCGTGTCATCACCATTACCCGTCCAGGTAATGGTTGTCCCTCCAAAAACCCAATGATCATTGTTCCATGCAGCAAAATCAGAATGATCCGGTGAATGACGGGCAACCAACAAAACCCCAGTCCCAGAACACACTGGCGGCGTCCCGCTGGATGTTCCTGAATTACAGGCATCCGCATCTTTAACATCCAAATAATCAAGGGTTTGAATACCACCGGAAAGCAAACGCAAATCATATGCCGACCCATTCACATCGCTGCGCAGGCTTAATAATTGACCGCTCGCTCCTGTCAATACCAGATTAGTAACCACCGATATGTCAGACGTGTTTGCAATCGTCAAGGTATCTGCAGCCGCAATCACCTTACGCAGGGAAGAGAAAATAATGGTACCGCTAATACTTTGACCTGTGCCATCAAGAGTTACCTTACCGCTGCTATGTGTAAAGGTTCCCCCTGATCGCGTAAAATTACCCGCAATGGTAAAAGCCGTATTACCTATTGACGATGGCGCTGTTAATGTTCCTGATGAAATTGTCACACTGCCATCAACATTAACAACCCCGCTATTAGTTGCCGTCCAGGTGCCCCCATCCACCGTTACGTTACCCGTCACAGACACATCATTAGCATTAGTTGATGTATCCAAGCTGCCGCTTGTCACCGTCAAATTACCCGTCAAGGTCAAGCTGCCATTGGTTTGGAAAATATCCTTGGTGGCATTGGGATCATTAATCGTCAGGTTATTAAAAGTACGGCTAGGGGAACCACCCACCGTCAAGACTATGTTGCGGGTATTGCTTGAACCATTCCCATCACCAACATAGGTAAAGGTTCCTGTATTAGGAAATACGTTAGAATCAAGCGTAACTGTTTCCGTGCCCTGCAATTTAATATTACCACTATTCGTCAGCGAACCATTACCGCTTCCCGTTACAGCACCGGTGAAAGCCACCGTTAGATTCTTGCCATTTAATGTAAGTACCGCCCCAGCGTTAAGCGTTAATTGGCCAATAATAACATCCGTACTTAAGGTTGGATCAAAAGGCATGCCGCTTGTAATAACAACCTTATCCCCAGGTGCCGGCACTAAACCAAGATCCCAGTTAAACGCATTATCCCAATCCGTTGATACCGAACCATCCCACGTAATCGTTGGCGCACCAAACTCCCAATTGGTATTATTCCCCCGGTCACTAGGCGTCAGCACATCATAGGAGGGATGGCGAGCCACCAAGGTTGGCCCGCCAGAAGCATCACCATCCTTAACATCCACATAATCTATAAGCTGAGCCGCTCCCGCCTGCAAACGCATCTTAGCCTGGGTGCCATCAACTGTACTGCGAATACTTAATATCTTGCCTGTTGCACCTTTCAGCGTTAAGAAATTAGTCGTTACCTGTCCGCTTGGCGAGGAAACTGAGTCATGAAAGGAAATCGTGTCTGCCGCGACCGTAGAAACATCCTTGGTCAAATTATAAAAGGTGGTTGCCCCATACACCGTTTGATTGGTCCCATCCAGGGTTACCGTATTGGTTCCTGGTGTAAAGGTTGCGGTATTATTCCAATCCTTGCCTACATTTAAATTTAAATTATTAGTAACAAAGGTACCTGCTGAATTTATAAAGTTATTATTAATGTCGATGTTATTTGTTGATAATGAAACCGTACCTGCCCCGCTGTGGGTCAGGTTGTAGAACTCATTACTTACACCACCCATAATCAACACCTGCGTACCGCTGGTGGCATTAAAATTAACCGTACCAGTGCCGGATTCAAACGCCCCAGAAGAAAGCGTCCAATTCCCCGTTAAGCTAATACTCCCCGTCGTCGTTTGAATAGTTCCACCGCAAACCACATCACCTTCAACACTTAAAGAACAGGCATTAACATTAAGGGCGGAACCAGCAGGGATGGTGAGGCCAGCCCCAAGGGCTTGGGAAGCTGTCAGCAGGTAAAGGCAAGAGCATATATATAATATAAAGCGTCTAAACACAAAATCCTCAATATAATCTATAAGGTATATAACTTATAAATAACCCAGATTATATTGTAAGGGATTTAGTGATGAGCTCAACAAAGGAATGAACTATTTTAAAAATCCATACCGAAGAAAATGGTATCTACCGTGGCAGGGCCGCCACCGCAGGCGCCGCCGGAAATTGTCCAATCGGTATTGTTGCCGCCATCGGTGGAATTACAGGCCGTGATAGTTATACCTGCAGAAGCATCTGAATATTCAACATTTACGTAATCAACTGATTCAGAACCGCTTACATTTAAATTCCAGGCACTGCCCCCCGTGATTGGATCCAGCACCAGCAATTGCCCGCTTGACCCTGTTAAGGTCAAGGTGCCTGCCACGGCCTGAGTTTTAGCATTCTCAAATTTTAAGGTGCGCGTGGCTGCGGCTGTTGCAGTTAAATTATTAAAGTTATTGCTCCCCCGCACATTTTGGGTTGAACCGCCAGCCCCATCGAGCGTTACCGTGCCGCTGGAAGAAAAACCGCTGGACCCGCTGTAATTATTCCAATCACCCGCCACATTGATGGTGCGCGTTGATCCCGCCAACACACCCGCATCTACTGAAAAATGATTGTTTACATCTAAATTAGCGGCCAAGGTTTGGGTAGAAGTACTATTATCCCCATCGGCATATTTACCGGCATATAACAAACCCACCTCAGTCGAGGAAAGCGCCCGGCTATAAATCCGCACATCATCAATATAGCCGCTAGTGTACACACCTAATTCTTCTCCTATTCTAAAATTAGCCGTCATGTTCGCTGTTGTAGCTTCAATAGGCCCTGTAATAGTTAAGCTTTGCGCCACCCCATCGATATAACCTTTTAATCTTGTTGCGTCTGACCCTTGAGAACCATCAAAAACAAGAGCCAGGTGATGCCAATCCGTATCATCATTGGCAACCGCCCCATAGGTATTTGCCCCATTAGCCAGCACAAAATAGATATTCCCATCACCTGCCACATTCAAAGACACTCGGTTATTCGCATCATCTGCCTTACCTAGATAAACCGTCGCACTAACCGCCGACCTTTTAATCCACGCAGTCAAGGTCAATGCTGACGCACTATCCATCTGGGAAATATCTGCCGTTTCCACATAATCATCCGTGCCGTCGAATTTCATAGAATAAATATTATCAAAAAGGATTTGTGAAGCACTAGGTTTGGTAGCGCTCCACACCGGCCCATTAGTCATAGTACCATGATAATTATTTCCAGAATGGTCTTTAACATTAGTATTACCCTCATCGAATTTCCAGTACCCCACCAAGCCGCTTTCCGTTGCATCTTCAATGCGCAAATTATAAAACGCAGAAGAGGGCGTAAAGGTTTGATTAACTGCGCTGTCTAAAACAACTGTGCCGGAACGCGGGGTAAAGGTGCCGCCGGATTGGGTCCATTTGCGGGTGTGGATATTATAATTCCCCGTTGAATCCGCATCTACCGTACCTGTTGTAATTGTCAACGTTCCATCAGCCATAGTTGTCCCCACCCCGAGATTGCCATTTAAATTCCACGCCCCGCCCGAACCATTAACAGTTAAATTATTAAAACGCTGGCCACCGCTTTGTAAATATTTCCCTGACGCAGTCCCATCCAAGGTCACCGTTCCCGCACGCGGAGCCAGGACCCCGCCATAATTATACCAATTACCCGCCACTGAAATCGCATTGCTCTCAGAACTTTTTGTATCCAAGGTGCCTGCCGCTAAAATAAAATCATTAGTGACATCCAGAGTATCTTCCAAGGTTGTGGTATATGCTGACGAAGCTGGTTGCGTCCCCGCAGCTAAGGCGGCCACTTCCACTGCAGTCAAGGCACGATCATAAATACGCACATCGTCAATCTCACCTGAAATAGCATCATTCCCTTGATCAGAAATGCCGATATATCCAACACCATTTAAGACAGTAGTCGGTGACAAATAACCAGATCCCCGTTCAATACCATCAACATAGACCTTCTCAGTATCAACCCCATTATCTGTCACCGCCACATGATGCCACACATCATCATTAATTACAGTTGCTCCTGAATCAATCGCACTTCCAACCTGCGTAAACACTAAACGCCCACCACTATAAACACCAAAAAGATATCCTTGACCACCTGCAATCGTACCATAGGCAACAATGTATTTCCCGTTCATCCCACCATCTTCCGTTGTTTTAACCCATGCAGTGATAGACCGCGCACTCGACCCAGATGGCAGCCCCACATCTGAAAAAGAAATATAATCACCAGTGCCGTCAAAAGTCACACTTCGGGTATTTGGAAACCCTAAGGTTGGAATTGTAGCAGAGGCCGTAGCATTCCCAGCCCACGCCCCATCCCGCTTATAACCCGATGAATCACACGAATCATTTGTCCCGCCCGTACAACTATTAGCTGCAGTTTCATCCAATTTCCAATAACCCACCAAGCCACCTACTTGCAAATTATAAAAATTACCCGCAGCTGTTGCTAAAGGCGTTAAATTAACATTCGCAGATGGTTTTAAAATTACCGCACCACTACGCTCCTGAAAGGTCCCGCCAGTTTGTGTCCACGAATTAGCGATGATCCGGTAATTATTCGTATTATCAACATCCAAGGTTCCGGCTGTTAGCGTAAAGGCATTATCGACCGTCAACGCATCAGCCAACGTCCACTCCCCACCGGAACCATTGATGGTTAGATTATAAAATGGTTGACCGCCGGAGGTAATAGTCTTGCCCGTTGCCGTACCATCAAAGGTCACCAAGGCAGAACCATGGGTAAAGATATCCGCATTAGACCATGAACCTGCAACAGTAATATTATTGCCACCCGTCACAACAGTTCCGTCGGTAATTGTAAAATTACCATTCACATCTAAGGCGGCATCCAGCGTCCAGTCACCGGCGCCGTTAAAGGTAAGATTGTTATACGCATCACCGACTTCCAAGTCCGTATACGAAGCACCCCCATTGTAAACAACTGTCCCACTATCGGTATCCATGGTCAAATCTGTCACCGCTTCCCCCCCCTGCAGGCGTAAGGTACCATTATTGGTATTACTAAAGGTGGCACCGGTGGCGGTTAAGTTTAACGCATTTAAATCAAAGGTGCCTGCGGTAATAGTTAAGGCATTGGTCACAGTCAAATTATTAGTATCCAACGACCACACTCCTCCTGAACCATTAAAAGTAAGACCATAAAAAGACGATACCCCAGGATTAAAGGTGTTCCCGCTGTCGGTCGCATCAAAGGTCACTGTACCGTCTCGGGCGGTAAAGGTGCCCGCATTGGTAAAATTATTACCCACCGCAATGCTGTTATTTTCTCCAGTTTTCGTATCTAAGGTACCAGCCGTAATGGTCAAATCATTATTCACATCTAAGGCATCTTCCAGCTCAAAAGTGGTACCAGCAAAGCCATCATTAAATACTAAATCATTAAATGAATCCCCATCAGAAATCACATCTACCGTTGATGCCCCATTACCAGTTAAAGTAACGATACCACTAGATGTAAATGCCCCACCGGTGGCATCCCATGCACCGCCTGCTGACACCGCATTAGCCCCCATGGTAAAGGTGCCGTTAATATCGATGCCACCTGTACCAACCGTCACCGCAGCTCCGGGCGTATAGGTCTTTGATGCCTTAATAAACAATTCCTTCCCCGCAGGCATCGTCACAATATCCGATCCATCAATCGTATAAATAGCATCAATATCCGTGTCGCCATTATTATTGGCCGTTTGCAAATTGGCATTGGTCAAAGGGCCCGCATTTTCATGAGTCGCAATCAATCGGTCTTGGTAAATATTTAAACCCGTAATATTCCCCGCCCCTGCGGCAAGCGTTACGGTGACCGCAGCCTCAACTCCCCCTGTATCAAGATAGGCCGTAATCACATCCCCATCAGCCACTGATTGGTTCGTGATACCAAAAACCCCTGAACCATCTGTCGTATCCGACCCCACAATAGCCGCACCATTAATCGAAAGTGACACATTAACCCCGGTTAATGGCGTTACCCCCTCGTCGGAATAGGCCGTACCCGTAATATCAGCACCCGCCGCGCAAGCCCCCCCGCTAATCGACCAATTGGTATTATTACCACCGTCGGTTGAGGCACAAGCCCTCATTTGAATCGCCCCACTGTTAGACCAATCAATATCCGCATACTGCACTGTTTGCGTAGCCCCATTAAAATTTAAATTCCAATTAGCCGTGTCCGTGGTTGACACCAAGGTTAATAATTGCCCCGACGATCCGGTTAATGTTAATGCCCCTCCAGATGGAATTGTTTGTGTTGACCCATCAGTAAAAGCAAGGGTACGGGCTGTAGTTGCCGTGGCAGTTAGATTATAAAAGGTAGTGTCGCCCACAATGGTTTGAGTTGTCCCACCCGCACCATCCAAGGTCACCGTGCCATTGCCATGCGTAAAAGTGCCTGCCTTAGACCAAGAGCCCGCCAAGGTAATATTATTCCCACCGGTTGCTAAGGTGCCGTCGGTAATAGTGAGATCACCGTTCACATCCAAAGCTGCATCCATAGTCCATGAGCCACCAGAACCATTAAAGGTTAGATTATAATACGCATCACCGGCTTCCAAGTCCGTATATGCACCTGTCCCATTATAGACAACGGTCCCACTATCCGTATCCATGGTTAAGGCTGTGATTGTTTCTCCACCTTGCAGGCGTAAAGTTCCATTGTTGGAATTACTAAAACTTCCCGTCGTATTATCTAAATTAAATCCGCCAAGATCTAAGGTGCCGTCGGTAATGGTGAGCGCACCATTCACATCTAAATTAGCATCCAAGGTCCAAACACCCCCTGAGCCATTAAAGGTTAAATTTTTATACGCATCCCCTGCGGCAAGCTCAACATAGGGACCACCTGTACCATAATAAACAACCGTCCCCGTGTCTGAATCTGAAGCTAGGACAACTGTTTCACCACCCTGCAGGCGAAGCGTTCCGTTATTCGTATTACTAAAGGTAGCTCCGGTGGCATCAAGATTAACACCATTTAAATCAAAGGTACCTGCTGTAATGGTCAAGGCATTGGTCACAGTCAGGGCATTGGTATCCAATGACCACACACCCCCAGAACCGTTAAAGGTAATGCCGTAAAAAGATGATCCACCGGGATTAAAGGTATTACCACTATCGGTGGCGTCAAAGGTCACCGTACCGCTTCTAGCGGTAAAGGCGCTGGCATTACTAAAATTATTACCAACAGCAATACTGTTATTTTCCCCAGATTTTGTATCTAACGTTCCTCCTGTAATAGTTAGATTATTATTTACATCCAGGGCATCTTCCAACTCAAAAGTAGTCCCTGCACCAGAATCACTCAAATCCAAATCATAAAAAGAATCTCCATCAGAAATAATATCTACCGTACTTGCCCCGTTACCTGTTAATGTCACAGTACCCGTTGTTGTAAATGCCCCACCGGTGGCATCCCATGAACCTCCGGCTGACACCGCGTTTGCCCCCATGGTGAAGGTACCATTAATATCAATGCCACCTGTGCCCACCGTCACTGTGGCACCTGGGACATAGGTATCCCCTGAATTAATAAAAAGCTCTACCCCAGCAGGAAGCGTCACCGCGTTAGAGCCATCGGTCGTGTAAATTTGATTAATATCCACATCCCCACTATCATTAGCTGTTTCTAGATTCACATTAGTAATGGAGGCAGCTGCCTTATCAGAGCGGACAATCAAATAATTCTGATAAAGGTTTAATCCAGTCACATCGGTTGAGGCGTCTGTTTTTGTGACTGTAACAGCATACGCCGCTTCATCATCTAAAAAGAAGGTTAAAACATCTCCATCACTTAAACCCGCCGTGCTCAAAGAGAAGTTTCCAGAAGCATCTGTATCTTCAAAGTCAACGCCATCCCCACCCCCAACAGCCGCCCCATTAATGGAAAGCGCCACCTTAATACCCGCACCAATGTTCGTCACCCCCTCATCCGTATAAACCGTTCCCGCAAAAACTAAAGGAAAGGCCCAATCAAAGTTATTCCCTGAAGAACTGGAATTTGTGGGGGTAATGGTCGTACCGCTGTTATTGTAGTTATCTTTCACATCCACATAATCAACCGTAACCGTTCCTAAAGGGTTAATCCGCGCTTGGGAAGTATCAACAGAACTGCGGATTAACAATTTTGTACTACTTCCCGAATGGCCCTGCATGGTCAAGGTACCCCCTGCGGCAAAAGTAATTTCATTAGCTGCTGTGCCATTGTATTCTTCAAAAGTCAAGGTGCGCTGGGTTGAAGAAGGCATTGTTTTATTTAAACTATAAAAGGTAGTGCTGTTACCATATATCGTCTGGTCTGGACCGTCTAAGGTTACTGTACCGCTACTATGGGTAAAGGTGCCGCCACTTTGATTAAAATCACTATAAAGTTTTAAGGTGCCGCCAGCACCCGGCGCCACCACAACACCAGATGAAACCATAAAGGTACCTGCCCCGACGGTTGACGCTGTACCAATCCCAATATTACTACTTGCATGACTGGTAAAACGCCCACCGGAGACAGTTAACCCACCCTTAAACAATTGCTGTGCCGTCTGCGGCAAATAGGTACCCGCTCCCACCGTTGTCACCCCTGTAACAACAGTCCGCCACGCCGTGCTATTGCGAGGTTGATAGGTACCCGCCCCAATATTTAAGGTCCCTCCGATAATCATAGTACCGATACCCACAAAGGTATCGCGCGGGTCAGTTGAGGTAATATCCAAATTATAATAATCTGTTGACGTAGCAGAAACAGCCACATCTTTCAAATTATAACTATCCGTTGCTGCATCCCCATCCCCCACATATTGCCATGTACCAGAGTCCGTATCATAGGTCGTAAAAGTGACTGTTTCCCCACCCTGCTGACGCAAGGTACCACTATTACTAATGCTTAAGACCCTATTTGCTCCTCCTGGCGTTAAATTATTCCCATTTAATGAAAGAATACCTGATGTGATCGTCACATTATCACAGTCATCAATAGCAGTTGCGGCGGGTACGGTAAATACTGTCGTAGCCCCGCCCGCAACAACCAAATGAGGCTCTTCACTGTCATCATTGGTCATTTCGTTAAAAAAATCCGCGTCCACTGTTGCATTCGTTGATCCCGCAAGTTTAAATGTGGCTCCATCTGCAGAAGCCGTTGGAGACCCAGATATAGTCTCAGTGCCACTTGCTTGAAGAGTACCCGAAGCCCCCACCGAGATATTATTTCCCGTCGTAATTGTCATTCCATTAAGATCAAGCGTACCCGCAGTAACAGTTGTTGTATTTCCAAAAGTAGTATTATTTTGCAAAACAACTGACCCTGACGCCTTATTAATAGTAACAAGCCTGGAAGTTATTTTACTTGCAGAATCTGTGTAGTTTTGCGTACCTGTTCCATTAAATACATAACTAAGATAAAGACTAGTCAACGACGTTATCGTTACATTTCCTTTAAAATATAAAGTTGGTTCAGGATTTCCTGATGTTAATGAACCTGCAGCTGTTACTGTAAATGCACCATCAAACGTTGTTGTCACATTACTTGGAAAACTAACACTAATTCCTGATTTATCAATCGTAAACGTATTAAAAGTTAGAGCAGCTCCAACTGTTCTGGTTATGCTACCATTATTCGTGCTTGTCATTAAAACTGTCCCGTTATTATGCGTAAAAGTAGCGTTGTTTAGAGTAAGGCTGGTTCCCACACTAAGGGTGCCCGATGTGGATGTAAAATTTGCACCACTTTGCAAGGTAAATTGTGTTCCAACCGTAATACTTTGACTTCCTCCAACAAATGTCCCATACATACTAAACTCTCGCGCCGTGGTAATTGTAGCCGCTTGAGTGACTGTTCCCGAATAACCATTATCGATATAAAAATAGTCTACGCTAAATGCCGCATCAACGGTTGCGTTAGTGTCGCAATCCGCATCAAAACGAATCGTATCCGAAGAAGTAGGTATCGCACCGCCTCCGCTGGTAGCACATGAAGTTGGGTTAGATGTTGTCCAATTAGATGACACATTAGTAGAATCCCCATTAGTATCACCAACCCAATAATAGGTGGCCGCAAAAGCCTGACTTGCGCAAGAAAAGCAAAACAGCACAAAGAAGAAAAACATATGTCGCAGGAAGCTTAAAGGCATGAATTTATATATTTTTTATTAAGATTTATACATTTAAGAAGGCTTATAAAACAGTTTAATTGTAAAGAAGAAAGTGGCTGGAAACAATGAATTTGTGAGAATTTTAATACGGATTAATGACCATCGCGCCGGTTGGCTCAAAATCTTTGAGATTTTCCGTCATTACATGAAAACCATGACAAATGGCAGATGCGGCAATCAACCCATCAGCCATTGATATTATTTTACCTGCACGCTTGCACTTTGCTGCTAATTCCCCCCAAGTTTTTGAGGTATCAGCATCAATTGGTATTATTCGATCATTATATTGCTTCTCAAAGCGCTCTATCCAATATAACAACTCTTTCTTTTTCTTGCCCTCATCAAGCAAATAAATCCCGTTAGCAATTTCTCCCAAGGTGATAACACTTACAAAACAATTGTCTTCACCAATCGCTTTTAAAGCAACTCCTAACTTTTCCATCTTATGCGCACGATAGATATCTGAAATAATGCACGTATCTAAAAGCACCTTCATAGGGAAACCTTTCTTGCCTGTGACTTATCACGCGTTAAATCAACTCCACCCAAACCCGGCCCCTTAACAAGAAAATCAATAAACGACGGTTGATTACCGCGTAATTCTTGATAAACCCGTTCATTAATAAGGACAACCTTTTCACCCCTGCGGGATATAGTCTGCGGGCCTTCTTCTAAAGCCTTATCCACCACCTCACTAAATTTATTCTTAGCATCCGCTAATTTCCAAATCATAAAACCCCTCCTGTTAAGCACAACAATTAATCTAGCTAATCTAGACAAAATGTACCATATCTATATGCCATTGTCAACTTATGGCAAATTACAACCTTTTTTAACCAGCTGTCAAATTTACACGCAATTACATTTGACTATGGTTAAATCTACAAACAAGCGCTGAATTAGGGTTACGGTAGGTGCCCCACAATTACACCCTGCCAAAGTTTATCCAAAAATTCTTGAAAAGGCAATATTTGGATCCCTTCTTCTGTTAATCGGGCGCGGGGCTCAAGCGAAACAATAATTAATTGACTAACCTTTGGATGATCTTTCCTAAATTCAATTAATCCCTTTAAATCATTAGAGGTGACACGATTCTTTGCCTTCACTTCAATGGCAATATCACCGTTTCCTAAAATAAAATCAACTTCAACCCCTGTTGTCAACCTCCAATACGCCATATCATAAAACTTCTGCGAATACCTGCTATGAACAGAAAGCTCATGAAAGATCCAATTCTCAAAAGCTTTACCAAAAAGCTCAGAACCAGGCTCAATTTTCCCCCTTTTGGCCAAATGGTTCACAACAGCCACATCTCTAAAATAAAACTTTGGCGCTTGAATAATCCGCCGCTTAGGACGTTGGGTGTAGGCAGGCAAAAATGCACCGATCATGGTATCAATTAAAATCCCATAGTGATCACGCACCGTCGACACTGACACACCACATTCACGCGCGATATTAGATAAATTAACAATCTCCGTATCGCCAATCGCCGTAACTCGAAGAAAATCAGAAAAAACCGGAAGATTACGGGTCAACCCTTCATAGAGGATTTCTTCACGCAAATAATCTTCAACATAAGCACGCAATGCTAAGGACATATCTTTATGTCCGTAATGCGACGGCAAAACACCCGTATTAAGGACAGTCAATAAGTCAAACGATTTCCCAATCTCCCTAGCAGACAAGCCTAGAAGCTCATAGCGAATCGCCCTGCCCCCCAATAAATTAGCATGACCTCTTTTAAGCTTTCGGGCACTGGAACCACATAAAATAAAAATACACCCCTTTTCTTGAATCATAAAATGAACTTCGTCCAATAAAGCAGGAACTTTTTGAACCTCATCAATCACAACAAGCTGACCTAAAGGAAGAGCCATCACCTCTTGCCGAAATATCGATGGATCCCGCAAATACCTCATCATCACGTCATTTTGAAGCAAATCCACACGGAAAGCATTAGGATACATCTTCTTTAAAAGAGTTGTTTTTCCAGTCTGCCGCGGCCCCCAAAGAAACATACTCTTTTCTGGCTTGTGAGGCAATGGAATAAGACGTGTAAACATAGACACTCTCCAACGATATTCATGCAAATCATTCTCTATAAGCTAAATAATCATAACATAAATAAGTAGAATCTGCCACTATTTAATCGGAATTAGGGTTACGGCAGGTGTCCAACAATTATGTGATAATTTTAAAGCGTGTAGGGAACTTTGACAAATGGAAATTTTTTAGGGGAAAAATCTTTGCTATTACGGGTCAGTAAGGTTAATTTATTCTCTATGGCAATGGCCGCTTGATAGGCATCGGGCAATTTAAACCCATAAGTCTGTCTAAATTCAGCCGCTTTAATAGCAGCTGATTTATTAACATCAAAAAATCTAAAATCCTCAATAAATGCTAAAAAACTATCCCTTTCCTCCTGTTCGCAACCAACCAAAACCTCTGATAAAGTAACAACAGATAAAGAAATTTCCTTACGCTTTAACGATGCAACGCAGTCAACCGCCTTAGGAATATTGTTTAAATAATCAATAAGAATATTGGCATCTAATAAAAACATTTTTACCTATCCCAATCCTTACGAATATTTGCTAAATATTCATCAGTGGATACCCCTTTATGCTCCCACATACCAGCCATCTTCAACACTGTCGCCTTCCAAGCCTTGTCCTTATCTTCGTTCTCCTTCATGTATTTATCCAAAGCCTCCCGCACCAACTGCGCACGCGATTTCTTTGTTTGACGCGAAAGCCGATCAAGCTTCATTTTTTCTTCTTTAGTCAATGAAATCAATGTACGTACCATAATTATATCCCCTTTCTGATATATGTATATCACATGAATGATATCATGTCAAGATTATAGCAGGTGTCCCACAATTATGTATTTAAACAAGCCCACCTAAGAATTTCTCAACTGAAATAATCCTTACGCTATCTTTAATTAAATCCACCCCTCTTTTATCCACTACTTGATACATATATGGAATCTTGAGACCGGTGCCGTAATAATTCAACGCTGTTATATTTCGTTCTATGGATTTCTTTACCTCAACACAAAACCAAGGAACATTGTCTATTGTTACCAGAAAATCCACTTCTTGTTTTTGTTTATTCTTAAGGAAATTAAGCTCTGCCCTATAACCTTCCACATCTGTTAAATAATGGCAAAATTTCAACAAATGAACAGCCACTATATTCTCTAGCTTAGCCCCTTCATCTTTTAATTCCGACCAATCCCATAGAAATAACTTTGGCTCTTTCTTTAATGAGCCGTGAAGCTTATTCTTGTAAGGATAGATTCTAAAGTGATAATAAAATTTCTCCAAAATTTCAACCCATGACGCCATCGTTTTATGGGCTACTTGTAAATCTTCTCTTAGAGAATTTAAAGAAAATAACGACCCAACCCTTTTGGGTAATAGCTGAACCAAAAGCTGCATCGCTGATATATCCCGAATACTTTCCACGTCCCTTATATCTTCCTTAACCAAGCGATCCGCCCTCTCCAAATGCCACCGTCTTAATTCTCGCTCATCTTGCTTATAAAACTGCTCTGGGAAACCTCCAAATTTATACAGGTTTTCAAACGCCTGATACGGAGCATCTTCAAATTGCAATTCTTTAAAAGGGTTAAAATGCTTGACGCTATTTCCTGCTAATTCTGCCACCGATAAAGGATGAAGTCGAAACGCGTGATATCTTCCTTGCAGTGAATCCCCGCCTTTTCTATAAATGTCTAGCCGAGCACTTCCAGTGACTAAAATATTAAATGACTCTTTATGCTTGTCATACTCGCCTTTTATATAACTTTTCCATTTACGGTATTTATGGATTTCATCTAAAATAAACAGTTTCTTATTTGCCTGCCAAAGTCCCTGAACTATCTGCTCTCTATCTGCGGCAAAATCCCAGTTTAAATAGGCATACGATGCAGGATAAGCTTCTTTAGCTAGATTAACAGCCAAGGTAGTCTTCCCCACCTGACGAGGGCCGCTAATAAAGACCATTTTTTCTTTCAGATCTTTTTTAATAAACTTCTCTAAATAACGTTCAATCATTACTAGCCCCCTCACATATACTTTATTCTACCTAAGTAGAAATAAGTATAGCATTTATTTGACTACTGTCAAATAAATCGCCTTACAAACCTCGCAAGTCTGTAAGGTGCCTGTCACCATTTATTTATAGGGAATTATGGGGCGAAGTCTAGGCTGGCGTTGCAATAGTAGTTGGTGCGGTCGTAGTAACAAGAAATAATGTCTATATCTCCAGATGTAGTACTTAAAGTGGGCTCTGTTCCACCCGGCCAATACACTATACCAGGCCATGTGACCGTGTCATTGCCATCCCCTTGAACCACCTTTAATAACAAATTAGCCACACCAGCTGTCGGCTCTGTAAAGGTTACCGTTTGCGCAGAGGCATTGGTTATCGTTACTTTTTGCTTATTACCATTATTCCAATTAATAGTGAAAGCACCTGTTTCACTACCTTCATCATATTCACTATTAAACGTAATGGTATTATTAACCTTCAAATTATACTTATCCGCCGTTGTCCCAATCCCCACATTGCCTACCACTTCAAATTTCATCATCGGACTAATAGAACCAATACCCACATTAGCAGCTGATGTTATAAATAAAGCTGACGTCCCAAGATTGTTTTGCCCTGTTGAATCACCTACCTTAAAATTATGCGTTAACGCTGTATAATTAATCCCAGGCCGAGTTCCACTAAACGCATTTGCCGCCACAGAAAAAGTAGCAATATCTACAATACCTGTAACCCCACCAAAACCACCACTTCCAGCTGTTGAATCAGGCGTAGCAATAGCCAAACTCTTATGCGTTCCTACACCAACCCCACCACCTATAGTAGCCCCTCTAATGATAAGATTACCCTGAGACGTCGCTATCGGACCCGCCAACCCTCCACAACCAACCTCACCAGAAACTGCTGAATCATCACCAAAAACAGCGCAATAATTAGCTCCGCCCCTTGCTGATAAAACCAGAGCTTCTGTTCCTGCCATATAGTGAGAAAGCTTTTGCCTGCCATCAGAATGAATTGTTCCAAATTGAAAATATGAAGATGTGTCCGAAGTGTTATCTATTCTTAAATTACCTGCACTCACATGCATAGCAGCTGCAGCATCAAACGTACCAACACCCACATTCCCGGAACGTACAATCAAAGAATCTACCGCTGCCCAAGTGCCAATACCCACATTGCCATTGGTCACCACAAAGGCAGCTTGAGCTGTGACCGTACCAATACCTACATTGCCACCCATAACACTAAACCTTGCTCCTCTTGACATCCACGTACCAACCCCCACATTCCCACCCATGGGATTTAACGCCAAATCCCATTTGTTTGAATCATTCCAATTCCTTGATTGAATCCAAGAAAACGGACCGCTTTGCGTACTAATACCGACATCTAAAACTACCGCTGTATTAGGAATCCCAGCAACAGTAAGGATCCCATTAGATGCTGCATTTGCTGGGAAAGCAAAATTAGAATCAGCAATAACTAATTTAGCCATTCCTGTCACCGTCCCTATCCCGACGTTACCGGCTGAATTAATAATAAACGGCGAACTATCCCCCCCATCCACATCATCCACCCTAAAGGCATCAGCGGTGGTAGATTGGACAACATGCAAGCGGGCCATCTGAGCGGCTAATGTCGCTGGCGATAATGTCCCAATCCCTACGTTATTCGTCGTGCTAATCCCCACATTGCTTGCTCCTAAGGTCCAACCGCTGGCGCCACCAGCATCTGTACCGCAGGCTAAATTACCATTAGCATCCGTATCAATCGTATCGCAAGAAGCCAACCCTGAAATCCGCGCCCCACCAATCACCGTCAACGCCTTATCTGATGTCCAGGTACCAATCCCTACATTACCACCCAGCACAACAAATTTCGTTTGCGGAGTTGTCGTTCCAATACCAATATTACCACTGGTAGAAATACGAACCCTTTCACCACTCGTATCGTTAAAAGTAATTGGACTTCCATACAAATTAAGTTGTGCATAGCTACCCGCATTATATGAAGTCAAATATCCGTTTGCACCATTAAAATAACTATAAAGACCATTTCCTGTAACGGCGGTATATCCTGTTACTGCTACAGTCCCATTTACAGTCAACGGTTCATGAGGGATGCTTGAGCCAATACCCACATTGCCCGCTGAATCGATGATAAAAGGTGTCCCATCCCCGCCATCCGCATCATCTACCCTAAAGGCATTGGCGGCGGCGGGTTGAACCACATGCAAAGCGGCAGATGTCAATGACAAATGGATCGTGCTAATCCCCACATTACCAGCCTTCACTACTAATGCGGCTAATGGCGCCACCGTCCCAAACCCGACATTGCCCGAAGAATCAATACGTATTCTTTCTGATTGATCATTTGTACCGAAAGAGATACTATCTCCAGCATTTGCTGTGGTGATACGCATTAAATTCGTATTATGCGTCCAATCAATATAAGCACCCGCCGAATCAGTAGCACTCGCAAATACTAGCGATGGTGATGAGGCATCAGGTGAAATAAGCTGAATATAAGGACTTGTATTTGATTCCACCGTAATACCCGTCCCTGTTTCTGCATAGGTTTTTCCCGAAGCCCCCCCACGGACAGTCAATAGAGACCCAGGAAATATTGAGCCGATGCCGACGTTGCCCACTGAATTAATAACAAAAGGCGTTGTGTCACCAGTGCCGTTGTCATTAACCCGAAGCAAATCCTGCGCTGCTGTTGATGAAACATCCAATAAAGCATTACCTTTATTTGTACCAATACCAACATTACCCCCCTGCCGCTGCATTGAAAGAATATCTGCATTCACATCTCCAGCACCTTCATTCTTTCGAAAAACCAACGACTCCTGGGCAACAAAAGCTAAATCCATATAGGTTGAACTTGAATTAGTCGGCGTAAATTTAACTCTCGACGAATCAGATTTTACATTAACACTTCCCACCACTGAAAGCGCCACTTCGGGATTAGCTGAACCAATCCCCACATTATTCGTCGTACTAATCCCTACGTTGCTGGCCCCCAAGGTCCAGCCGCTGGCGATATTTGTCAACCCTGCCCCGCTACCACTAAAATTCGTCGCTGTCACCGTCCCCTTAACATCCAAAATTGTCGATGCTGTCCACGTACCAATGCCCACATTACCATTAGTCACCACAAAAGCCGCTTGCGGGGTGGCTGTCCCGATACCAACATTACCGCTAACAATCAAACTATTCGAAGGAGCTGCTGTATTTACGTAGGAAGAACCTATCGCTACCGCACCATTTACCGTTAATTTATTCGACAACTTAAAGGTTCCAATACCAACATTCCCCTCAACAACCATACCATCTGTCGTCCCGTCATTAGTGGTATGATTATTAAGATTAACATAATTACTACCCAGCAACGCTGAACCATTACTTTCGAGCACAAAACGCTTAGCATTCGTTTGAAAAATTGCCGCCCCATATTGGTTCCCTGAATTATCAACACCTAAACCTACTGATTGACGGGTACTAGGATGATTAACAGCACGAATTCCTTGAAAATCAGTAGCATTATTATTCCCGAGTACATCTAAAATTGCGCCAGGAACAATGCTACCGATACCAACATTACCACCTATCACCGATAATTTGGCAACCGCCGCATTCAAGTCGGTACCAATCCCTATATTACCCCCCGACTCAATGCGCATCCGTTCAGTAGCTACCGTACCTATTAAAATTGGTTTGGTGGAATTTGTATATATACCTAGCCCCCCACTTGAGGTCGATACAAGTTCAGATAAACCATTTATCCCCCCCATGCCAGCACCAGAGGCCGCCGCTGTTCCCCGCTGTTGAAAACCAATATACCCCGTTGTACCCGACTCCTGTTGAAGTATCGAATATGCTGATGCTGCTGAAGAGCTTGCCCTCCCCACATTACTTGATCCTACAACATCTAGCTTCACCACAGGATTGACAGAAGCTATACCAACATTGCCGTCGGCAAGAATCACAAAAGGAGATGTATCCCCCCCATCCACATCATCCACCCTAAAGGCATCGGCGGTGGATGTTTGCTGCACATGCAAAGCAGCGCTTGGCACCACATGGATGGTGCTGATACCTACATTCGCTGATTTAACAAACAACCCCTGCGCCAAACTCGACCATGTGCCGATACCAACATTACCTGTCACACTAAAATTCGCTGAACCTGTACTAGCATCGGAAGAAACACGCAGATTATTAGCCGCAAAACGTGTTATAAAAGCATCATCATCCAAACTCAATGACGCTAAATAACCACCTAAGGTTGTCGCCGTCAACCTCCCTTGAGCTCCAAATAACTTGCTAAAAGATAATGTTGTGCCGTTATACCCCAAGGTAGCATTATCGCCACCAATATATATTGTGTTAACTAATCTTGTAGTTCCGTTTACTTCTAACGCATATTCTGGTTTCCAAGTGCCGATACCTACATTTCCACTCATCACGCTTAGTGCAGCGGTTGTGGTCAGGTTGGTGCCGATGCCCACATTATTCGTCGTGCTAATCCCCACATTGCTCGCACCTAAGGTCCAGCCGGAGGCTACGTTGGTTAACGCTGAACCATCGCCGTAATACTTACCGCTATTGCTCAAGCGCATATTGCCAAAAACATCCAGCTTGTACGCCCCTGGTGTCAACGAGCCAATACCGACGTTGCCGGTATTATCAATTGACATTCTGACAGCCCCTGCCGTTTGATCAATAATCACTAACTTATCAGCATAGTTATTAGAAGCCTTTATTTCCCAAATCCGGCTTGCTGCACTTTCATTCAACTGAATAGCAACTTCAGGGCCTTTCATACGCAAGTGAGGCGTTGATCCAATACTAACAATATCTATAAACGCTCCAGGAGCCAATGACCCCATCCCCACATTACCCGCCGAATCTATAACAAACGGGGTACTATCCCCACCATCCACATCATCCACCCTAAAGGCATGAGCGGCAGAAGTTTGCTGAAGATGCAACAAGGCGCTTGGTACCACATGGATGGTGCTGATACCCACATTACCTGATTTTACAAATAATCCACCAAGGGGAAGGGTTGTTCCAATCCCCACATTACCCGCTGATGTTATCCTTAATCCTTCTGTTAAACCCACACCCGATTTCCTGGAAAACAACCTTAACGCAAAATTATCACCATCCGCGCTGGACTCCCTATAAGCATCTACCGCCCCACCTTCTGTGTAAGCTCCCGCTTGATATAAACCTTTAAACACAATACCCCCGCCAACCCCCAAACCAGAAGCTGTCGTATCTGTAACCGTAATTGGTGGGGTAGTAATAGCTGATTTTGCCGCTTGGACTTCTAATTTCGTAGCAGGAGCAGTCATTGCATACCCAATACCAACACTGCCCCCTTGTGGATTTAAAATCAAAGGCCTGACTTCCGAATTCCTATGGACAGAATTAATCCAACCATAATTTGTAGTAGCATCATACCCCATAGTAAGAATTTTATTTTCAGCCCCACTCGCTGTAATTGCACCAAAACTATTATCCGCATAGGCAGTCGCTTTACGAACATCTAACAAACCTGCCGGAACCCAGGTACCAATCCCCACATTACCGTTGGTAACGACAAAACCACCTTGCGGGGTGGTCGTGCCAATCCCGACGTTATCTGCCCCGACAGTCGTATAAACCACATTGGTACCATCCGTCCATCCAGCAGCAGAAGCCGCGGTGGTTTGGGTGGTGCCATCGGGGAAGGTGAAACCACCGCTGATGGAACGCACGACACCGTTGACGTCTAGCTTTTTTCCTGGAGAAACTGAGCCAATACCAACATTACCCCCTGTTAAAAATGTCACATAATCAACACTATTTTCCCTAAAATAAATATTCTTACCCGAAGGACGATTGATAAATAAATTCGTATCCCCTGGGCTGCTGGCAAAATTATAATCATTGGTCGCCACTGAACCCGCCAAACCAATCGCGGCATAATTACTGCTTCCACCATATTCACCCAAAACCATTCTACCCGTACCAGAACCCTTTATTTCCAACTTAGCCCCTGGTGCGGTGGATCCGATGCCGACGTTGCCACCGTCTAGGAATGTTACTCTTTCAGCAGTAGAACCCGGGTCAAAAAAACTCAAACGGTCATTAGGCGTATCTGTACCACCCCTACTGGCTATAATCCACCTACTATCACTACCCGCTTTATTACCAATTAAAGAAATCGCCGCTTGAGCGTTTGCGCTCGAAGGTCGAATTATAAAAGCGGTATCACCCTTTATTTCCAACTTAGCCCCTGGTGCGGTTGAGCCGATACCGACGTTGCCTACATTATTTATCGTCATGGCTGTATTGGTAATGCCCGAACCATATGAGTTTGATGTCCCAAACATTAACTTACTGCCTGTCCCATCCGCATTAACAGCAATCCTAGCATTTGGCAAATCTCTTGAACCTGAAGTGTAATAACCATTGAAATCCAATCCGGTATATCCACCCCCTGAAGTATCCCCCCTTATAATCACACCTATTGGACTAGTTCCCGTAAAGGTTGCTGATCTGACACCTGTATTAAAATCAACCCTTTGCCCAGGATTAACTGTACCTACCCCTATGTTACCCACAGAATCAATAACAAAGGGCGAGGTGTCACCTGCAGCGCTATCGTCAACCCTAAACATCGTGCCCGTTCCACCACCTACCACGTTTAATAAACCATTGGGGCTTACAGAACCGATACCTACCCTATCCCCGGATGTTGTTTGACGCACCGAGGTGCCATCATCAGTCCAACCACCAGCAGTGGTGATGCCGGTGAGTCCCGAGCCACTTCCGCTAAAGGTGGTGGCCCGCACCGTGCCAGTGACATCCAATGCTGTTCCAGGCGTCAATGTCCCAATACCCACATTGCCTCTAGTTGTTGGAACAATCAATTGTCCACCAAAAGGATTTGTTGTGCCAATACCTACATTCCCACCGAGGGGATTTAAAATAAGATTATAATATAAAAGACTTCCAAGATGACCACCCTGAATATACGATGTCCTCCCAGAAACTCCCGTCCCATCATCTATTATCCCCAAACGAACATGAGTACTACCACTTGTCAAGTAAAACGAATTATCTGTTGCATCTGTAGAAACAGGCACAGATGTAGGAATAGTTCTAAGTATCTTCCCCTCACTCTCCATTGTAGGAGTATAAATATTCACAATACCCGTTTCATCGGTAATAGACGTAATACTCCAACCAGTACCCCATCCAGTAAACGCAGTTCCCCCTGTCATCACATCAGAAACAACAATTTTGGGCGAATTAAAAATAGTTGTTGTTGTCCCAAGAAGAATCAGATTATTCACCCCATCATTTGCAAATCGAACACCCGTAAAAGGCGCATCTCCTCGAAGATGGGCACCATAGCCATGCCAAGCTGTACCTAAAAGATACCCACTTACATTAAGCTCCCAATTTCCATGATTTTCATTAGCAACATAATTAAAACCTTTAATGGTAATGTTTAACATTGTGCTTGAACCAAGCTTTGGCAATGTAATCTTTATCGTTCCTGTTACATCACCGTTACCATTATAGGCAGCAACATTACGATAATAATTTACTGTAGAAGTTGAATTTAAAAGAGCTCCGTTACTTATGTTTAATTTCACTTCCGGCGCCCAAGTGCCAACACCAAGGTTACCACTAGTCACCACCAATGCACCTTGAGGCGTACTTGTGCCAATACCCACATTATCAGCCCCGACCGTCGTATAGACCACATTGGTCCCATCCGTCCAACCACCAGCAGTGGTGATGCCGGTTAGGCCTGCGCCGCTGCCGCTAAAGGTCGTGGCGCGCACGGTGCCCACCACATCCAAGGCAGCGCCCGGCACAAGCGTACCAACCCCCACATTGCCGCCTAACACCACTAATTTACCGTACACCGGTTGATTGGTGCCAATACCGATATTACCGGCGGTGGTGGCGGTGGGGATATAGGAGGCCTTTGCCAAGCGCACAAACAACACGCTGACGCACAGGGTCATGGTAATGGCTAATATGTAGTAACGGAGGGGTTTCATTTATTAAGACACATTGTTTTCTTTTAAGATTTTACTTAACTGGTCAATTAATGGAACAATGTCACGCGAGGCAACAAAGAAAACCTTTTCATCTTTAACCTCACCATATTCATGCGCTAAAATATTACGCAAACCAATTATCTTCGCCCAGGGCACATCAATATGATTGTTTCTAAATTCTTGTGAAACTTCTTTAGCCGCCTGCCCAATAATCTCTAACAAACGCTCTGTCGCATGACGCAACATTTTATTTTGTACATATTCTTCAAATGGCTTATCTTGCGCATACTCCTTGACCTGCAGCGCCGCATCATGCATATCCCAAATACAACCTAAATCCCTATCCATTGGACTCATAAACCACCTCTAAGTTTTCGTAAATACATCTGCGCTTAATGGGATTCCTAATTGTCCCCTCTTCGAGAATATCCACCTCCCGCTTAAAAATCTCCTGCAATTCTAACTTCATATCTACCACATCAAATAAACTCCATGTCGAATCTTTAGCAAATGAAACCATCACATCTACGTCGCTATCGGGTCTAAAGTTATCCGTCAAGACTGATCCAAAAAAAGCCATGCGCACAATTTTCCACTTTTTGCAAAATTCGATAAGCCTTAATTTATCAATAATCATATGAACCATTATATTCTCCTAAGCAATTCATCATTTTAAAATGGTACCAGGCACTATTTATTCCTAAGGCCGGTCACTCTCAACCGCTTTCAAATAATCTAAATAAATATGCTCAAAATCAGCATATTCTGTAATCGTTTGGCAGGCTATTTCGTACAACACCTCTTCATCCCTGCAGTAAAGAACCTTGCCTTCTTTTAAAATGCGTTGACGTATATAAAGAGGAACTGCCTGATAAATATGGACATCTATTTCAAAATCAGCCATCAATGAGAGCCTTTTATCAAATGCCGTTTTAGAATTATAAATACCAGGCATTAATACCAACGCAATATCCACATCTGAATCTGGACGAGCCTCTCCTCGAGCATGGCTGCCAAAAAGAATTACCCCTAAGATATCTTTATCTGTTTGTGCCTTATTTAATAGTGGTTGCAATTGTTTCATTTTATTATTTTACGCAAATAACTCTATATATGCCAGCCATTAACAATATTTTTTCCTAAATAATCCACTAATCGCTGCCATCAGATAATTAAGGTTACGGTAGGTGTCCCGTAATTAAATTATTTTTCCACCCCAAAGCTGTCCTAAGAACTCTCTCCAGGGAATAAAATGAATTTCTTTTTCTAATCTTGCGGCGCGTTCATTAGTAATAACAATAGCTTTTTTAGGCTTATATTCTTCCTGAAACGTTACCAAGCCCCTGACATCACGGTAATCTACCCTGAACGCCCCTTTGACTTCAATAGCAATCTCCCCTTTGGCTAAAATAAAATCCACTTCAAGCCCTGATTTAGTCCTCCAGAAATTAATAGGATAATCCAGCTCTTTATAGCTTCTATAGGCTACCAATTCCATAAAAATAAAATGCTCAAACGCTTGGCCAAAGGCCTCACCCTTTTCTTGAGATAGCTGTCGATGCGTCAACGCACCAGCCAACCCCACATCAAATAAATAAAACTTTGGCGCCCGTAAGATTACACCCATATCCTGACTTCTCTTAAACGGCTCAATCATATACCCCAAAAGGGTGTCTACCAATATCTGATAGTACTCACGCACCGTTTTGGAATCCACCCCGCAATCGCGGGCAATATTTGAAAAATTTGTTATCTGCCCATGAGAATACGCCATAGCATCAAAAAATCTTGAGAATGCTGGAATATTACGCGTCAACCCCTCTTCAAAAACCTCTTCTTTTAAATAATTATAAGCATAAGCATTTAAATCTTTCTTGGCATGATTTTCTATATAATGGGCTGGAATAAGCCCGTGATTAAATGCACGCAATAAATCCAACTGATCAATTTCTGCGGACACCAACGGGAACATTTCATACCGCCATGCGCGGCCGCCAAGCAAGTTAGCCTGCCCCCGTTTAAGCTTTCGCGACGATGAGCCGCACAAAACAAAGCTTAATTTCATATTTTCTATCATCCAATGAACTTCATCTAAGATGGCTGGAATCTTTTGCACTTCGTCAATGATCACAGGGCCGTTAATGGATGCTTTCTTTTGAATTAGCTCCTGACGCAACAAGGACGGCTTTTTGATAAAATCCAGATAAACGTCATGATTCAAAAAATCAAAATAAACGCTTTTAGGAAAATGCTGGCGCAAAAATGTCGATTTGCCGGTTTTGCGAGCACCCCACAAAAATGCGGATTTCCCTTGAGGCAAGTTCATTTTTAGGCATCGCTGTATATTATCCATATCGTAATATATTCCTAATTAGTTATACTTATTAGGAGCATATACCACATATAACAAATGTCAAGTTTACTTAAACATGCCCATACCTTCACGCACAGGGCTTTTTTGTTGCCATAATTAAGGTTACGGTAGGTGTCCCGTAACTTCTTTTCTTTACCCCTCCCCTTTGAGGGGGGAGGTTAGGTGAGATATATAGTGCCTGTCACCATTTATTATATCACCCGCATCAATACTCGTCACCGCCACCCCTTCTTAGGAACCAATCACCTATATTGACAGCGGTGGCATTATTTGTTAAATTAATGCAATTAAACATTCCCGTCATCCATTACCGGCTCTCCCCCAAAGCCCATCTAGCCGACGGTCTAACCCAAAGGAGAGCTTATGGCACAAAAAATTATTAAGAACGAAACACAAGAATTTATCGCTAAATACTTGGGCGACCTAAGCAAAGCCATCATAACTGTTGGATTTGCCAGTTATTTTTTCAAAGACCTGCCATTTCTTTGGCGCATCGGTTCTGGCTCATTAGCCCTTGCCTTCTTAGCTCTCAGTGTTATAATTATTAATAACAAAGGAGAATAATTATGGAAATGTTCATCACAAGTCTTTTAATAATGGCATTTTGTATTGGCTATATCTATTTCGGCAAACGCGCAAATAAACAAACCCATTAATAATCTTTAAATTCATCCCGCCTTCTCCAGCCCTGTGTTCACGCACAGGGCTTTTTTGTTGCCATAATTAAGGTTACGGTAGGTGGCCCGTAATTCGTAATTAGATAATCCACCAATTAACCCCGTCACTGACTACGGTAAAGCTTTGGTATTGGGTGGTGGTGGAAATGCTGGCCTGGCCGTCAACTAATTCACCTGCCCCGCTGTCCGCATTGATAATCATGGCACTTACATCAGCATCAACCTTTTTGATTTGATAGACCCGCCCCTTCACATTGGCCGCAATCGGCAGATTAACCGTCACATCACCTGGACCACCGGTTGTACAATCAACTAAAACTAAATATGTATCTTCAGCAGCCGTATAGGGCGTGTCGCTCACATCAATACTTGTCACCGCCACACCTTGGGAACCAATCACCTGCAAGGAAGATTGCGCCGTCCATGTACCAATCCCCACATTGCCATTGGTCACCACAAAGGCCGCCTGTGGCGCTGTCGTGCCGATACCGACATTGCCGCCAATCACCGCTAATTTTGCGGATAAATCCCCATCTGTCATGGTTGTTCCAATACCCACATTGCCATTCACTGTATTAAGGAAGGTGTTACCAGTGACTTCCAAGGTCGCATAGCTAGTTGTCCCTGCCACCGTCAAGGTATCGGCCACCGCATCGCCTAAATACACCGAACCATCGACTTCTAAATTGCCGGTTACGTATAAATCATTATTGCTGGAATTATTATTAAAGGTCCCAAGCCCAATGCGCACATCGCCGTTGACGTCGAGTTTGGAGCCGGGGGCGGTTGAGCCGATGCCTAAATTACCATTCACATCAACATTAGAAAGAACATTGCCACTACTGTCTTGCCATTCTTGTAAAAAAGCAGACGTACTTCCCGCTTTGACTTGTAAAGCTGCCGTAACATTAGCAGCCGCCTGAGTCACTCTTAATGCAGGCCCCGTAGAATTTCCAACACCACTAACAGCTACTGCCGGGCGTGCACCTCCTTGATGGCTAATTTCCATATAAGTACCGCTAGCGGATTGCAACCTTATCCCTACCGGATCACCCCCTCCAGCAGAACCACCATTTAACGTTAATACAGCAGTATTTGCATCAGTAGAAATTGTTGACGAAGAAGACAACTTAAGAGTCGAACCTACTTTAAGCGTAGCATCTGCCGTCCAGGTACCAATCCCCACATTACCATTAGTGACCACAAATGCCGCCTGTGGAGTTGTGGTGCCGATACCGACGTTGCCGCCGATCACAGCTAATTTTGCAGTTGCAGATGACATCGTTGTTCCAATACCAACATTGCCACGGGAAAAATATGAGGCCCCGTTAATTACCCCAATCCCTGGCGTAAGAATAAGATCAGATCCATTATACACAGCAATATCACCTGCATCAGAAGCGGCTAATTGTAAATTTGTTCCGTGCGAAGTCCCCGACTGAGTATTAGATTTTATAATCGCCGTTTGCCCCCCATTTGCTGGCGTAAAAGTAAACCCGGATGATTGCGTTCCATTTAATATCTGAGAAACACCCACATTACCCACAGAAAAGACGGTATTACTGCCCGCCTTGACATTAAATAATGAACTAGTAGAACCTATGGTAATATTCACATAACCGGTTGAACCAAAAGAACTCAAATCTAAATTATTATTGCCTCCTTCACCGGGAGCCTTGATTGTATATGCATAAACCGTACTTATCCCCAAAGCTGCCGAACCAAAACTGCGCGCATTGTCCACATCAGGAGTAATATTCCCTTTAACAGTCAAAGCGCTTGCCGGCACCCATGTACCAATCCCCACATTGCCATTCATCACAGATAACCCAGCAGTTGTCGTCAAGGTTGTGCCAATACCTACATTGCCTGCACTATTTACCATTAAAACATTGCCATTACCACCCGCTGTTGCGGATAACATTAGGTATGGATCGGAAGATTGTTTGACAATCTCCAAGGACGCATCAGCGGCGGTTGAGCCAATGCCTACGTTGCCATCCGCTGTATTTAGGAAGGTGTTGCCGGTTACTTCTAGGGTGGCATAATTGGTGATGCCTGCCACGGTCAAGGTGTCGGCCACCGCATCACCTAGGTAGACTGAACCATCCACTTCTAAATTTCCGGTTACGTATAAATCATTGTTAGAGGAACCATTGTTAAACGTCCCAAGCCCAATACGCACGTCGCCGTTGACGTTGAGTTTGGAACCAGGCGCCGCAGAACCAATTCCTAAATTACCATCCACATTCAAACGCATTAATTCCGTCGCAGAAACATTATACTTAGAGGCTGATTTCTCAAATAAAAACACCCCACCTGTATCACCCACTTGAAGATGCAGTGAATCTGTAGCCCCATTACCAACCGCAGAAATAAAAGACTGCCCACCTGACCCCCCTTGCCACATTAAACCAAAACGTGAATCAGAGGGATACG
>JACCDV010357221.1_pt1 | contig 60220 bp, 51 predicted proteins | sample 7446131 | NCBI WGS metagenome assembly JACCDV01 (sample SAMN15323448, study PRJNA562643) | freshwater metagenome | isolation source: river surface water | place: USA:Blue River Watershed | collected 2017-08-17
GGATCTTACCAGCAGCCTCAGGCTGACGAGCAATAGATTCCATAGCCTGGCCACCGATACGACCGATACCAAGACCTGCGCCAATCGCAACAATTCCTGCACCGATACCAGCACCCATAAGTGCAAATCCAGCAGTCAATAAGATAGAAGTTAACATAAACATTGGTTTTATAAATTGAACAAAGAAATTAAACTTAATGGTGATCGTCATGGTGGTGCTCTGCTACAGCACCGCCAATGTACATCGCGGAAAACAAGGTAAATACATAGGCCTGAATCGTGGCCACAAGCAATTCAATAACATTAATAAAGGTAACCATCACCGTAGACAATACCCCAATAGAGTAAGACTCAAAGATGAAAACCAAGGCAATGAATGCCAAGATTACAATGTGACCTGCAGTGATCGCCACAAATAGACGGACCATCAAGGCGAAGGGCTTGGTGAAAAGTCCAATAAACTCAACCACTACGATGATTGGCAACAAGGCCACCGGTACGCCCGGAGTGGCAAACACGTGCTTCCAATACTCCTTGTTTCCATTCACATTGACAATCACAAAGGTGATCATCGCCAGGGTAAAGGTTACCGCAATGTTGCCCGTTAGGTTGGCAGCACCTGGAAGCAATCCCAACAAGTTACCCGTCCAGATAAAGAAAAACAAGGTCAACAGGTAAGGAACAAACTTCATGTGTTTCGGTCCAATTGCCTTCAAAGCAATCTCATCGCGGACAAAAATTACAATTGGCTCCACAAAAGAAGCCGCTCCCTTTGGAGCCACTGCTCCATGTTTGCGGTAATGACCTGCTGCAGAAATGGAGAAATACAAAACAAATGCAATCACTAAAAATAGCATCGCTACGTTTTTGGTGATTGAAAAATCGATAATTGAACCCCCATCTACACGACCTAGGTGATCGTGGTCATCGATGTAAATGCCTTCGTGAGCAAATTCTTTTCCGAACTTGTGCGTCTCTGGATTTTGGAAATCACTGGAAGTAAAGAATTCAAACCCTCTATCAGACGCATACGTGATTACCGGAAGGGGCAAGGTAATGTGGGTATGACCTACATTAAAAAAATGCCATTCGTGGGAATCCTTGATGTGGTGCATGATAAACCCAGTAGGGTCTTCTTTGCCCTCTTCCGCCTCTTTTCCGGCAGCAAAAGACAGTCCAGAGAAATTCAGCAAAAGCACTGAAAATAAAAGACTTAGTAACAAAAATTTGCGCGTCATCTACTCGTTTTTAGGAAGCCTACTTCGAATTCGGGCGCAAGTTAGAAATAAAGGTGTAGATATCAAAAATCATGTAGAACAAAAAAATAATAAAGAAATTGGCGATAAACAGAATAATATTCTCCAAACCCATCACAACAAGGATGCCAATGAAGCCCAAAGCACTCAAGGTACGGATAAGCATTCCGAGTATTTTCAATGCGAAAAAATTTTCTGGAGATTTAGAATACAGCCAAAGGGTAACGACACTGAGGAGGTAGGAAAGCCCAGCCATAAATCCGAAAATGGTCCAACTAGTGGAATGGACAAGTTGAGGCACGAAATACTCCAAAAGGAAAAGAATCCCTGCCAGAAGTAGAGACGCCATCAGGTAGTTAAAATGAATGGAAGAAGTAAGTTTCATAGGGGATTCAAAACTCAAAGTTACTTGATTTAACCGTTCCTACCTGTCCTGCTGCATGGATTTCCACAAGGAATAAAAGGCAAGTGCTACAGAAGTGAAGGAACAAAGTAGCAACCAAATAGGGAACTTTTGGCCGGATTGCTGCTGAATCCACCAGCCCAAAGCAGTCCCTCCACCAATGATCGCAAAGAGTTGGAAGGACAAGCCCATGTATTTGACCCAAGTGGGTAGTTGTGGTCCCTTCGAATTGATATTGGACTGATTTGGCGTCATTTTTCAAAGTTAATGGATTCACTCAGGAAGAATTCATCGGTACTTGAGAATAATACCTCTACCCCTTCGTTCTGTATTGCGGTAAAAGCCCTAATTTGGTCACTTGATTCGTAGCAGCTAAACATGCGCAAACAAGTAAGGTATACTTTTGTCTTGGTGATATTTTTTCTGGGAGCCTGCTCTTCCCAGCGGGACACCTTTACCAATCGCGTTTTCCATAACCTTACCGCACACTACAACGCGTATTTTCTAGCAGACACAAAAATCAAGGAGACAGAAAATCAAGTCCTTGAGAATTACAAGGAGGATTACACCCAAATCCTCCCCGTATTTATCCCAATAGACTCCGCCACCATCCAACAAAATAAAGTACCACTAGATTCGGCTCGAGAACTCTCTTCCAAAGCCATCGACTGGCACCGGATATCCAAGTGGGTAGACGATAGTTATTTTTTGATAGGGAAAATTGATTACCTCCAAGCCCGAACAGACGATGCCAAAAATGCCTTCCGTTATGTCAATAGCCAAAGCAAGGACAAAAACCTTCGTCACAAAGCACTGATTAGCCTACTTCGACTCTACATCGATCAACAAGCACTTGAGGAAGCCAATTTTACCATAGACTACCTGTCCAAGGAAACAGAAATCAGCACCGAAAACACGTTTGATTTATACAAAACACTCGCCTATTACTACGAAACCCGGGCAGATCAAAACGGGGTAATTGCTGCGCTAGACCGAGCGATTAACTACACCTCGGACAAAAAAGAGCGCTCCAGGCTCTACTTTATTTTGGCACAGCGCTACCAGCGTGAAGGGATTGATGCTTTGGCCTTTGATTATTTCCAAAAGTCTTTGGAAGGCAACCCACCTTACGAACGGGCCTTCTTCGCTACCTTGTATGCCCAACAAGTGGCAGAACTCAATGCGAGCAAAGACCTCAAAAAAGTTAGAAATTACTACGAAGGACTTTATGAAGATCCAAAAAACAAAGACCTCAAAGATGTAGTCATTTTTGAACGAGCCCTATTCGAGGAAAAACAAAACGACATCCCCTTGACGCTAGAACTACTCCACCAAGCAGCGAAGGAAACGGGTTCGATCCCACGCCTAAAGGGATACATTTACCAAAAACTGGCCGACATCAAGTTCAACCAATTTAAAGACTACCGCGCTACCAAGTATTACCTCGACAGTGCGCTTACGTTCATCAAAGCAGAGGACCCAATTGCACAGCAGCTTGAAGAAAAAAAGATCAGCTTGGATACCTATGTTTTCCATTTTGAACGGATCCAAAAAAATGACAGCTTGATTCAATTGGCTTCTCTTCCTGAGGAGGAACAAGTACTCCGTGCCCAAAAATTTATTGAAGACGAAAAACAGCGACTTGCCGAACTGAAGAGTAAGACAGAATCCACCAAGGCAACTTCAATTTTCGACAATCTCCTTGCCTTTGGAGATAAGGCTTCTGGGTCCACCTTTTACTTCGACAACAGTGCTGCCTTACAACAAGGTGCCATTGAGTTTGTACGCACTTGGGGCAATCGCCCGCTTCAAGACAATTGGAGAAGAAAAGCGGCCCTAACTCAGGTCGCAAGCCAACTGACTGACTCCGCCGATGCCTCTGGAGATCTCATGGCCCCGAATGCGTCTACAGATTCAACAGCCCTTCCTTCCCTAGAAAGCCTGCTTGCCTCCCTTCCAAAAAGCCCTGAGCAACTGGATCAAGCCAATACAGAACTCGAGGAATCGTATTTCGAATTGGGCAAAGTCCTTTATTTCCAATTAAAAGAGCCTAAGCGAAGCCAACAGTACCTTGAACAACTCGTCCAAAAATATCCCAAAACACTCAAAAAACCGGAAGCCTTATACCTACTCTACTTGGGACAAAAAGAGTTAAAAGGAGATTTCAATAGCTATGCACAACTCCTGAACTTGGAATTCCCAGAATCTCCTTACACCTTCTCCGTCAACAATCCCGAAGCGAGTGGTGGAAATAAAGCGTCCTTGGAGTCTGCCAAAGGCTACGAACAAGCCTATGAGGCTTACTATGCAGGTAACTATTCCCAAGCCAGGGAGTTAATTTTTGCAACCTTAGAAAAATATCCCCTAACCCGAAATACAGAAAAATTACTACTGCTCAATGCCATGGTAAGTGGAAAACTGGAGTCTAAGGAGGAATTCAAATCCAAACTGGTAGCCTTTATCCAAAATGCGAAAGAGCAGGACTTACTTACCCTGGCGAAAGCCATGCTCCAGCCACTGCTCAGTCAGGAAGAACTGAATGCTAAAGTGAGTTCGGCTCCTAGTGTTGGCGAAACTCCTCCCGCACCAATCGAAAAAGAAAAAGTGAGTGAAAACGCAGTGAAGGATAGCCCTTACAAGGCTACTGATGACCAAACCCATATATTTGTAGTGGCTTTGACTCCTGCTGATGTAGAAACGGCCAAAAATTTGCTTAGTGATTTGGATGCTTTCCATACCCAATCCTTTGGGAATTCTAGATTACGAACTGGAGATATGAATTTAAGTGCCGACTTTTCCATTTACATCATCAGTCCCTTCTCCAATGCAGAGAAGGCGCTTAGTTATTTGAAAACATTCCAAGAAAAATTTACCTCCATTGGCTTTACTGAAGAAGTTAAAAACAAAGCCTTCTTTATTTCCATAGAAAACTTCCAGATTTTGAATCGAACCAAAGATTTGGAAGAATACCGACAGTTCTTTACCTCTACCTACCGATAAATCATGGTTAAACCTGGTCCCCTCACCCAAGCTAATTGGGCATCAAAAACGATCAACTATTTGTGGATGGCCTTTTTAGGCGGTCTTGTATTTTTTGTGCTTTTCGTTTGGATGGTAAGCATCAATTTCCTGGGCCTTTTTGGTTCCCTACCGGATTTCAAAGCCCTTGAAAATCCAGATAGTGAACTTGCTTCGGAGATGATTTCCGCAGACGGGGTGCTTTTGGGAACTTTTGCTCGCGAAAACCGCAGTCCAGTAGCCTATGAAGAACTCGCTCCCAATTTGGTGCAAGCCTTGATTGCTACCGAGGACGAGCGTTTTGAAGACCATTCCGGGATTGACTTGCAAGCCATGCTGCGAGTTTTTGTAAAGTCAATCTTACTGGGTCAAGATTCGGGAGGGGGCTCTACACTCAGCCAGCAAACCGCTAAAAACTTATTCAAGACACGAACTGATGCCAGTTCGGGCTTTTTAAGCTCCATTCCAGGCCTACGAATGCTCATCATTAAAACCAAGGAATGGATTGTAGCGACGCAACTGGAGCGTGCCTACACCAAAAATGAAATCCTTACTCTGTATTTGAACACCTCCGAATTTGGTTCCAATGCCTTTGGAATAAAAACTGCATCCAAGACTTTTTTTAACAAAGACCCAAAGGATCTAACCATTCAAGAATCTGCTGTGCTGGTGGGACTATTTAAAGCACCTACCTACTACAGCCCTGTCTTTAACCCCGAGAATTCCTTGCGGAGAAGAAATACAGTCTTGTACCAAATGGTGAAAAATGAGGTGCTTGAGGAGTCCGCATACGATTCAATTTCCAAACTTCCTATCGAGTTGGATTATCGCGTTCAAAATCAAAATCAAGGCCTTGCCACCTACTTCAGAGAAATTGTAAAAGCGGATCTCATCAAGTGGGCCAAGGAAAACCTCAAAGCAGATGGTTCGGCTTACGATATATTTGGAGATGGCCTCAAAATATACGTGACCCTAGACAGCCGCATGCAGCGCTATGCAGAAGAAGCGATGACTGAGCACATGATCGAACTACAAAAAGCCTTTTACAAGGAAATGGGAGATCGAGACCCCTGGATTGACGAGAGTTGGCAGGTGATCCCGGGCTTTATCGAAACCGCTGTAAAGCGTACCGAACGCTACCGGATTTTAAAAGAACGCTACGGGAATCAGACGGACTCCATCAACATCAAGTTGAACGAGAAGAAAAAGATGCGGGTGTTTTCCTGGGAGGGTGAACGAGACACGCTGATGAGTACCATGGATTCTCTGGCCTACTATAAAAAATTCCTACAAGCAGGATTTGTGAGCATGGATCCGCATACCGGTCATATCAAAGCCTGGGTTGGCGGTATGGACCACAAGTACTTCAAATTTGACCACGTGAAGCAAGGAAAAAGACAACCTGGCTCTACCTTCAAGCCTTTCGTGTATGCCGCAGCCATTGAAAATGGCTACAGCCCTTGCTATTCCGTAATCGATCAGCCGGTGGAAGTCTACATTCCTGGACAGCCTGCTTGGAGTCCTTCGAATGCGGATGGAAAGTTCTCCTATGAAAAAATGACCATCCGAAAAGCCATGGCTCAATCGATCAACTCGGTGACCGCTTACATGATGAAAAAACTCAGTCCGAAAATCGTCATCGAAACCGCCAGAAGATTAGGGGTTACGAGTGAACTTGAGGAAGTTCCTTCCCTGGCCCTAGGCGTGAATGACGTGTCTATCTTTGAAATGGTGGGAGCCTTTGGCACCTTCGTCAACAAAGGAGAACACACGACCCCCTACTACATTGACCGGATTGAAGATAAAAATGGAAATGTCATCCAGCAGTTTACTCCAAAGAAGCGCCCAGCAATGAGTGAGGAACATGCCTACCTGATGACCTACATGCTTCGGGGTGGATTTGAAGAGGAATCAGGCACGAGCCAAGGCGTACCTTGGACTTTGCGTGAAGGGAATGAACTGGGGGGGAAAACAGGTACTACGCAAAATGCATCGGATGGCTGGTACATGGGAATTAGCAAAGATTTGGTGTCTGGAACCTGGGTAGGTGGAGACGATCGGGCCATCCACTTCCGAAGCTGGAGTGCAGGCCAAGGGTCAAAGACCGCACGACCCATCTGGGTCAAATACATGACCAAAGTCTATGCCGACGCAAGTCTAGGCTACACCAAAGGGCCTTTCCCAAGACCTGAAAGGCCGCTAAGTATCGAGATCAACTGTGACAAATACGAACAAGACAGTCAACAGTTTGCAGATTTTGACTACGATGCCAAGAAAAATGATTTCTAAACTTGGATCAAACTCTACGGAAACAGCCTACTTGTTGGGCTGTTTTTTTTAATTTCACCCCATGCTTTCCTCCTCCTTTTTGCCCGAAGATCACCTCTCCTTGCCGGATCAGCCGGGGGTATACAAGTATTACAACGAGGAGCAGGAATTGATCTATGTGGGCAAGGCCAAAAGCTTGAAAAAAAGGGTCAGCAGCTATTTCAACAAAAACAGCGGCATCAACCTCAAGACGCGACGCATGGTCAAGGAGATCGCAAAAATTGAAATCACCCTCGTCAATTCCGAATTGGATGCGCTCCTCTTGGAAAATAACCTGATCAAAAAAACCCAGCCCAAATACAACATCCTACTTCGGGATGACAAGACCTATCCCTATTTACTCCTTACCAAAGAGAATTTCCCCAGACTTTTCCCCACCCGCAAATACATCCCGCGAAGAGGCACCTACTTTGGCCCATTTGCCAGTGTCAAGGCCATGAATACCGTCCTGGACCTGATTCGGGAACTCTTCACCATCCGTACTTGCAGCCTAGACCTTTCCTACCTCAAGATTCGAGAAGGGAAATACAAAGTGTGTCTGGAATACCACATTGGCAACTGCCAAGGACCCTGCGTAGGAAAGCAAATCGAAGCAGATTACCTCGCTGACCTGGAACAAGCCAAGCACATTCTTAAAGGGAATTTAGCCCCTGCCAAGACCTACTTCAAACAACGAATGGAAGTACTCGCAGAGAAACTGGCATTTGAGCAAGCGCAGCAGGTGAAAAACAAGTTGGACCTGCTAGAAAAATATCAAGCCAAGTCCCTGATTACCAATCCCAGCATTACAAATCTGGATGTTTGTACCCTGGTTTCGGACGAGAAGACGGCCTATGTAAATTACATGCGGGTGAAAAATGGGGCCATGGTCACCTCCAAAAACGTAGAACTAAAGAAACGATTGGATGAATCCGAAGCAGAACTCCTCGTGACCGCCTTGATTCGACTTCAGGATCAATTTCAAAGTGATGCGGAAGAAATTTTGGTCAACCTAGACCTAGAACCAATCGAAGGATTAAACTTGACTGTACCCAAAATTGGAGACAAGAAAAAATTGATCGAATTGTCTCTCAAGAATGCACTTTATTACAAAAGAGAAAAGGCTCTCCTACAAGGGCTCAATCAGGATAAAAAAGATCGGGTGATCCGACAGCTGCAGCAAGACCTAAGCCTCCAAGAAATCCCAGACCATATCGAATGCTTTGACAACTCCAACATCCAAGGGACAAATCCTGTCGCCAGTATGGTCTGCTTCAAGCAGGGAAAGCCCGCTATCAAAGAGTATCGACACTACCACGTCAAAACCGTAGAAGGCCCCAATGACTTTGCGAGCATGAAAGAGATTGTAGGTAGGCGCTACAAAAGGCTGTTAGAGGAAGGGCTACCCCTACCCAAACTGGTAGTGATTGACGGGGGCAAAGGTCAATTGTCCTCTGCGGTGGAAGCCTTGCAAGAACTTGGGATTTATGGAAAGATGCCCATCATCGGCATTGCCAAGCGACTAGAGGAAATCTACTTCCCTGGGGACCAATACCCCATCCACTTGGATAAAAAATCTGAAAGTCTGATGCTGTTGCAGCGCATCCGAGACGAAGCCCACCGCTTTGCGATTACCTTCCATCGACAGGTCCGCAGTAAAAAAGCACTTGGAACCCAATTGACCGAAATCGAAGGAATTGGGGCACAGACTGCTCAAAAATTACTGAAAGAGTTTAAATCAGTTCGAAAAATACAACTCGCCTCAGAGGCGGAAGTGGCCGCAATCATTGGCGCTGCCAAAGCGAGAGTTTTAGTTGAATGGCTATCAAAAAAATAAAGCCTCGAATTAATTCGAGGCTTTATTTTTTACCATTCCCAAACGGAATTTTCAAATTCCAGAAGTTGGTATTCAAAGGCCAGTGCATCTAGGTAAGCTTGCATTTTGCGACGATCTGCAGGGGTGTTTTTGTCGACTAGATCAATCACCAACGCCTCGTTCTGATTTGTATAACGGGTAACTACGGACCGAAATAAACGAGCTTCAAAGGCTTCATTGTAAGGTAAACTCTTCGAAATATTTTGGAAATTAATCCAACGCGCATCTGGATGGTTGGAGAAATAGTTAATAAAATCCTTGTAGCGGATAAACCCAATTGTCTTTTGGAATCCAACTCCTGTATTTGGGTCAGCATTTGTTTCTGCCGGCATCACCAACTGAATAAACTTGATGTCGAATTTGAATTGAGAATGCTGCCGATCAAACACAAAATCTTCTTTGAAGTCCAAGAAATACAATTGCTTCACAAAAACAGAATCTTGAAAATCTGTTTTCCAATAGGAAGAATCAAATTGCGCAATGGACATAGGCTGCGTGAAATTTTCATCCGCAAAAACCTCCAAAGCATTTTGCTTTACCGCTTTGTAAATATGATTGATGATTCCATTTTCCTTGGCATCTCCCGATCCATACAACGGCACATTGTATTTTTCACGCAAATCGATTCTTCTCCACACAGATACTTGGTACATCTTATCGTCCTCTCGAATTCGTTTGACAGAAAAGACCGTATCCATGGCATATTGTCTCTTTCCTATACTGGAAGGATTGACGGAAGTAGCCACTTGTGCAAAGCCTCCTTGAGCTAGGCCAAGACCTAGAATGCAAATCAGCAAGGTGTATCTCAAAAATAAATTCATAGCAAATATGTTTTGGGCCCGTTGAAAGGTTTATTTCACACGAACCGTTATAACTCCACGGAAATCCATAGGAATTTTTTCTCCTCTAAAGTTTGTTCTAGTGATTTGATTGATTCGAATCACCAAAATATCACCCGCAGCCGCTCCACCGAGCAATCCACGTATACCTGCTCCGATCGAAACAGGAGCACCACGAGGCACATCATTTCGAACCAAGGTAATCTCTCCTCCAGTGACCGCAAAGTTGGCGTCTTTGGCCATCGTGCGTGCAAAGGTTGGTTCAGATTTGGCTATAATTTTCACCCCACTCAACACATTCGTAGTCTGCGCCTGGCTGATATCTAATTCAGATCCATTGGCTGCTTGGATGCTAATGGTAGGATTAGGTACAGGTTTGATATCAAAGGTCTCGTCTCCAATTTTATTTCCACCGCTACTTACCCCAATCGTCACTTTTCCACTTGCATTGGGCACGATGGTCACCTGACCGGCTTTTGCACCTTTAATTCTATCCCCATTCGTTACGGTGAATTCAGGAGCATAGGAATTGCCCAGTGCAGGCACATCGATGTTCAAGTCATTCGCACAGCCTGCATACAGCTGCTGCACTACTTCGGAGGTGATTTTAATGACCGGCTGCGCCACAAAGTATTCGTACTCGATCGGCAATACCTTGTCCTCTCCACCTACATTGGTTACAATCTGACCCTTCAATACTTTTTTCGCAACTCCCTTGTCATCATAATTAGCCGCAGGAGTGGCCACAAACTCGATTTTTCCAAAGCCTTTTTCATCTACTGGAATAGAACGTCCATCCAAACTCATGGTGGGAGTTGCCGAAGAAGAAGAAGAGGCAATAAACATGGTGCCTTCAAACTTGGTCCCTGCAGCAACTACATTGGAAATTGCAGAGATTTTTGCTTCCGTAATGTCCGCCTTGAAATAAAAGGAACCAATGGTATTGGCCATGGTCGTTAAGGCCTCACTTTCAATATTTAGCACCTCGTTTTGAAACTGGGACAAAATTGCAATGGCTGCACCTACAGGAGATTTCACAAAGTTTAGGGTAACAAAACTTTTGTTCTTTGCTTCCAAGTCATTTGCAAACAATTCAATTTCAGAGGCATCCCGAGCAATAGGCTTAAAGGTAAGGTTCGTGATCCCTACACTTTTCAAAATGCCTTCCACAGTTTTGGGGAAGTCATTCAATTTCTTTTTCAGTTCTTCACCCTTGCCTTGATTGGCAAATAGGTTACCTGAAACTTCCGTATTCTTTAGGGAGGAATTAACGTAATTTCCCTCTTCATTCTTTGCATTGGATTGCTTGATCAATTCCAACTTAAGATTTTCTAGGTAATCGTATACTTCTTTGGTGGACGTCCTTAGCTTCTTCGCTGCCGCTACCTTAGGAAGGTCTTTCTCATTGTTTCCCTGTTGAGCAATGGTATATTCAATTGAACCTACCATTGACTCATTTTTTAATACATAGTTCTTCGAGGTCCGTTCCATCCCATCGTTGAGAAGGACGAACTTCTGAAGGATCTGATTACTTACCTGGAGGGCCAAAAGGGCCGTCAATACCAGGTACATCATCCCGATCATCCGCTGTCTAGGTGTCTCTTTACCTCCTGCCATAGTTATCTGTATTTCTGGATCTGAGTGGTAAATTACCCTCTAATGGCTGTAAGCATGCCACCATAAATCTTGCTTAGCGCACTTACGTTTTGGTTCAATTTGACCATCTCCTCCTTGAAGGCTTGGGTCTCATTCCCCACTTCGGTAAAGCTAGTCATGGCGGTAGACATGTTTTTGTAGAAGTCAGCACGTGCTTTCTTCTGATCTGACGAGTCCTGAAGTTCCAACTCATACACTGCATTCAAAGCCGCCAAATTCTTGGTTACTGCTTGAATTTGTACTTGATAGGCTTGCGCATCCTGAGAAGCAGAAGACATCGCCATCAAGGCCGCAGCAGTTTGTGCATAAGAATCATTCATGCTCGCCAAGGTCTTGGAAGCCGTCTGCACCTGAGCAGCATATTCGGTAGTGGCCACTGCAGCATCGGCGAGGTTACCCATTTTCTCTGCGGAAGCCGCCAAATTCTTCATCCCCTTACCTAAACTCTCAATCAACTCAGGGCCAATATTGGCTTGCTGCAACATGTTGTCCAACTGGGCAGCTACTGGATCTCCAGAAACTGTCACTGCTCTTTTCTTGGCAGGCTGCGCTGGCCCTTCTTCATCCAATTCAGGATATACTTTGCTCCAGTCTACTTCTTTAGGGCTCGGTTCAAAGGCAGAAAGGAAGAAGATAATCGCCTCCACAGTCAAACCAATACCAATCATCCAGTTTGCACCTGGCAAATCCAAGATTTTAAACATTGCTCCAAGAATTACAACCGCTGCACCAATGCCGTAAATTTTCGGCATCACTTTGGAATAAAAGAAATTGGGGTTACTTGCCATTTGAACTTGTTTTTTTATGGGATAGAATTAGTTAGGTGAGGAAATTATCTCCTCATTCGCTTGTTAAGTTTTGCGTCCATAGAAGCAGATCGTCCTATGAAAGTCATCACGGTTCGGAACCCAATGTGCGCTTGGGCTACATCTTGGTATTCGTAGGTACGGGTAGAAGTTTCCAAATAATGTCCAATATCCTTCCAGCTTCCTCCACGTACAATTTTCCGAGGCTCATTTTCATCCAAATACACGGGATCCAAATCCCAGGTCTGAGTTCTTGAAGTAGTTTTGTAGGCATCCATTACCCATTCCGCCACATTACCAGACATATTATACAATCCAAATCCGTTGGGAGCGAATACGTCTACTGGGGCAGTGTATGTAAATCCATCGTCAATGTAATTGCCTCGTCCTGGCTTAAAGTTGGCCATTAGGCAACCTCTTTTGTTTTTCAAATAAGGGCCACCCCAAGGATATTTGGCGATTTCTTTTCCTCCTTTCGCTGCATATTCCCACTCTGCTTCAGTAGGAAGTCTGAAAGCCGGCAAATCAAACTCGATGTCATCATTGGCTCGAAGGTGGTAGGTTCTCCACTCGGCATATTTCTGGGCCTGATCGTACGAAACCCCCACTACCGGATAGGCATCAAATGCAGGGTGATCAAAATAAAACTCCATCAAAGGATCACCATAGTGAAAGGCAAAACTCTTGGTCCAAACGGTACTGTCTGGCTTCAAATCGTTTAGGTTGAAGGTAGGTGCAGCCTTTAGTGTCGTCGGTGTACCCGTATCCAATTGACCAGATTTAACCGCTTCTAAGAATTGACGGTACTTATTATTGGACACTTCGTACTTGTCCATAAAAAATTCAGAGACCGTAATCTGCTTGTTCAAAGAGGCTTGCGTGTAGGCGATATCTTCGTCGGATTGCCCCATCCAAAATGTCCCTGCTTTGATTGGGACCATATCTAGCGGTAGATTTTGCTTCCATCGAACCCGTTTAGCAACACCTGTTACCTCTCCTTTACGATTTGCCTTATCACTGGCCATTCCCTTTTTATTGAATAGTCCACAACTAGGCAGCAGTGTAATGACTACTAGCGCAAGGGCGATAGACAGAAAAGGAACTTTAATTCTAGTGTACATAAATGACATTTTTTTACTATCATCAAATTTTTGGCCAAACTTTGCCAAACTAAGAAAATGACTTCGAAAGTTAACTTATTATGCGCCAATAAACCAAACTAAGGCGCAGTTAAATGGTTTTTCAACTCCTCTACCTCTACCCAATTGATCGCTTTTGGCCCCACCCCTTTAGGCATTAAAACCTAAATCTAGGAGTTCGTTGAATCACTCGATTGACTGTTTTGGAAACATCCGACCAGGCATAACGCAACATCAACTCATGGGAAGTAGGGGATTTGGCATCTATCCCTCCAACTACTAAATCAAAGGCATATCCCAACTTTAAACTGTTGTCTTTCAATAAACTATACCCTAGAATCAAGGACACGGACTCCTCTCCCCTGTAGGCAATTCCTCCATTCACTTTATCTTGGATTGTGGCTATAACGCTCACTTCGTACGATAAAGTATGTGTCCCTAAAGATTTTAATAAGACACTGGGCTCTAGTCTGAGCTGACCTATGGGCCGCATCCGATATCCCATCAATAAATAATTGTGCATTTGAAGCCGGTTGGAATAATTTCCATCCCCGAAATCATAAGAAGCTTGATTGAGGTGTCTACCGCTAAGGCCTACATAAAAATCGCCTCGATCTACTACTAGACCCGCTCCCATATCCATGGCCAACTGGGTTTCTGTGCCCGAAAGCGGAAGACTGGGTTCAGGATTCACAAATTGCAACTCCTCAAAGTCTAAGGTGCTATTCGAAACCCCGAGGTATCCCCCAAAACTCAATTGGGTACGTTGAATTTTCTTATGGTAACTCCCCTGGAGATTGACCTCAAGATTTGAAGTAGCCCCAAGTTGATCGTTGACTACGGTAAGCCCATACCCGAAATTTTTAGCTTTTATCCTGCCCTGAAGCGTGATCAACTGCGAAGTAGGTGCAGCACCTGATCCCGTAGTGGCCGTGTATCCTTGCCATTGGGAGCGATGAAATGCGGAAAACTGTAGGCCACCAGATTTACCTGCAAAAGCGGGATTGAAATAATTACCCGCATACAAGTACTGTGTAAATTGAGGGTCTTGCTGGGCATAAACCCCCACCGATACCAGAAGCAAAAGCAGGAATCCTGCTGCTCTAAAAAAAATAACCAAGTCGCTTTTTCTGTTCATTTGGCTGTGGAGTCCTCAAAATTAAACTAGTCTAGGAATTTAAACTGAGAATCCACCGAAAATGATTCTTAGAATTACAAATTATTGGCCTTTTTTATAAATAATTCCAAAGCTCCCGTCATACTTGGGGCGTTTGGCATGGGGGCCTCTATATCTAAAATCAATCCCATATCTCGAACTGCTTGCGCGGTGGTGGGGCCAAAGGCAGCAATCCGGGTTTTGCCCTGCACAAAATCTGGGAAATTTTGACGCAAAGATTTAATTCCTGACGGGCTGAAAAATGCCAAAATATCGTACTTGACATCTGCCAAATCAGATAAATCTGCTGCTACCGTATGGTAAATAATCGCTTCTGTGAATGCAATCCCTTGTTTCTCCATGTAGGAGGGAATGTCGTCCTTTCGGATATCCGAACACGGAAACAAGTATTTTTCGCTTTTGTGTTTTTTGAAATAGTCGAATAAGTCCTCTGCGGTCTTGGTACCTACAAATAACTTACGCTTGCGAATCACGATGTATTTCTGAAGGTAATGCGCGGTTTGGTCTGAAATGCAGAAATATTTCATTTCAGCAGGCATTTCAATTTTGAACTCCTTGCAGATCGCGAAGAAATGGTCAATTGCATTTCGGCTTGTAAAAATGATTGCCGTATGCTTAAGGATGTCTATTTTTTGCTTTCTAAACTCTTTCGGGGGAACGGGTTCCACCTTGATAAATTGCCTAAAATCGATTTTCAACTTGTATTTTTCTGCAAGCAGCAAATAGGGAGAGTTGGCTTCGGTAGGTTTAGGTTGAGATACCAGTATGCTCTTAACTGGGGTAAAGCGATCTTTTGGAGCTGCACTCATGCGGGAGTTCCTTTTACGTTCAACACATTACTGTACAAGTACCATGATCCATTTGGCTAAAACCAAAAAGGGTACTATTTCAGCAAGGCAAAGGTAAGTAAATAAATGATACTTTTTAAAATTCAACCGACTCACCATAATCAAGAAGAGTCCAAGCACCCCAAAGAGGTACACCCAAAAGAATCCTTGCATCAAGTGGCTGAAAACCGATTGAAGCACATAAAAATCGTTGATGACAAAAAAACTGCTCACCACCAGGATGAGTGCAAAACCAAAGGTGATCAGCCGTAGCAGGTAAAAAAAGTGCGCAAATTCAGATTTACCGAGATCAAATAAGTAACTGACGAATTTGATCGCGGAAAATTTCAAAATGGTGAGAAGCAATAGGAGAAATGAAGCCAAAAGCCAGAAGGACAACAAAGAGAACGCAGTAAAACCCATCCAGCCCCCTATCCAATCCGGCCTAAATAGGACAATGCCCGTCACCAAACTTTGGGCAAGCATCATGGAAACCAGGAATAAGAAAAATAAAATATCAAACGAAAAAACTTTTTGAAGCCCTCCGCTTTCTGAAAAATCCTCTGCCTTAATCACCGATAAAGGTTGCAGCAATACGCCTAATAAATAAGGATACACTCTCCTATACACGGCAGCCAAACCCAAAATCAAGAAAAGCGAAACCGCAAAAAAATCTTTCAATGGCTGAACCGGGGTGCGCTTCTGGTTCGCCAATAATTGCTTCTCCAAATCTACTTGCTCTTCAAGTTGGGTGTTTTTGGCCACTTTAGTAACCTTTAAACCAAACTCTCCCATCTGAATTCGATCATTGATCACCGTTACAAGCAAACTGTCCTTGCGGAAATCTCGCTTGAGTGAAGCGGTGGGAATAAAAAAGGTGGTGTCCTTCGGAATCAACTCCCAAAGTTTTCCATCAATAAAAATCGTGGAATTCCCAGGGACCTCAAATTGGAAATAGGATTGAGGAAAAGAATTAACTACCAAAAGGACTTCTTTCTGCCCTACAGATCCTACCAAAGCCTGCTCCGTCGCATTTGCCCACTTCCCCTCATAGCTTTCCAATACCTGAGTTTGTCCACTGTAGGAGGCAAAAAACAGAAGAAAAAATAACGCGAATCTAAACATCAAGTTCCGGTTCAAAGATTAGGGTGCTGTCGATGGGGACAAGGTAAATTTGAGGAATTTAACCCATTCAGGCATCCTTCTCCAAAGATTTAAGTTTCCATTACAAAACTCATCAATCCTAGGACAGCCTCCAAATGAATTTTAGGTGTTGCCCAAAAAAATCGATTGATTTGAATCAGACTTGGAACAAACCAACCCCTCTTCCCTGTCAACCACTCCTTGAACGGGGAATTGCTGCTATCTTTACCTAAGATTTACTACCCATGGCAGGACTTTACCTACACATTCCCTTTTGCAAACAAGCCTGTCACTATTGCGACTTCCATTTTTCAACTAACCTTCAATTACTCTCTTCGGTAGTGGAAAGTATGGTTTTAGAAATGGAACTTCGGAAAGACTATTTGAAAGGCGAGCCTGTGGACACCGTGTACTTCGGTGGGGGCACGCCTTCCTTGCTTCCTGCAGCTGCCTTGGAACAAATTCTAGTTCAAGTAGCCCGTATTTTTCCAGGAAAAAAACTAGAAATCACCTTAGAGGCCAACCCAGACGACTTGAGCCCCAACACCCTGGCAACTTGGAAATCCTTGGGAATAGATCGGTTGAGTTTGGGAATTCAAAGCTTTCAAGAGGAAATACTTACCGCCTACAACCGCGCGCACAATGCCAAGCAAGCAAAGCAAGCCATTCAGCTGGGGCGAGCTGCTGGATTTGAAAAATTTTCCATTGACTTAATTTATGGCTTCCCACATGCCGACCATGACCTGTGGAAAAAAGACTTGAAAGAAGCCTTGACGCTTGACCCGGGACATATTTCTGCCTATTCGCTGACGGTTGAACCCAAAACCACCTTCGGCAATTGGGCGAAAAAAGGAAAGTTTATCCCCGCAGAAGAAGAATTTGTAGCCCAACAATTTGAATGGTTACAGGAACAATGTGGCCAAGCAGGCTACCTGCAGTATGAAATCTCCAATTTTTGTCGCCCAAATCAAGCCGCCATCCACAACAGCAATTATTGGAAACGAATCCCCTACCTGGGCATAGGCCCAAGTGCTCATTCCTTTGATGGAAGCACAAGATGCGCCAATCCTTCATCTAACTCCAACTATATCAAAGATTTATCTAAAGGAAAACTTCCTTTTGTCTTAGAAAAACTAGAAAAAGAAGAGTTAATCAATGAAGAAATCTTGACTTGCCTTCGCACAAGCTGGGGCCTTGATACAGAAAGTTTGGCTGAGCGACACCAACTAGACCTCTTGCAGCTCAAAGAAACTTCAATCGCCAAATTAACTGCCCTGGGTATGATCCATACCGAAGGGAAAACGCTAACTTTAACTCGGAAAGGTCAGCTGCTCGCAGACAGTATTGCCGCCGAAATTTTTGTTGACACCCATGACTTACCCTAGAAAGAAAGACGCCACCCCATTGGCCGATGCCTTCCAAGACTTATTGAAATCCTATCGCCTTGAAGAGACCTTTCAGGAGAAACTTTTAATTGCCTCTTGGCCTACCTTGATGGGAAAAACCATAGCGGATCGAACGGGCAACCTGTACATCAAGGACAAAAAACTTTTTGTAAAAATCACCTCTGGCCCGCTTAAAAAAGAGCTACAACTCAATAAATCCAAAGTAATGGCCCTCATCGAACCTGAAGTAGGTAAGGGAGTGGTAGAAGAAATCATCTTCCTTTAAAAATTTTGTAAGTTTTAACAGTTGTCCACGATTTCGGATACCTACAGGTAGCGCAGCATTGGCCTACATTCCCTATTTTTGGAATGCAACTCCATGATCAAAACTAGTTCACTTCCCCTTGGCAGAATTAGCCTTTTGTTGGCCATTTTAGTGTGGCTTGCCTTGGTATTGGTGGATTTGGTCCGAATTTTTGGCATGATCAATAACCTCGACTCGGGTATTTCCGAAGAGGTGACTTGGATTTTAGAAATCCTGTTTTTCTTTTTTTTGTATTTGGTCTACCGCCATATTTTTTGGAAAAATCGCGCTGCAGACTTTCTAACCTTAATTTGGAGAGGAGTTTCTACTGGCCTTTTTGCCGCCTCGGCAGGACTACTCACCGAACTCATCTACCTTGCTTTTGGGGAAAGTAAAATTGGAACGGATCCCTTCCTGTCTAATATTTTTTACCACATCAATTTTGCCTGGACTAGTGCTTTCTTGATTTCTACGACATTGTTGTGGAGACATTTGATTCTGTACCAAAAGAACAAGCAGGTCGTCAAACAATGGCAAATATTCGAGTTCTCCATGGTTGGAGCCTTATTTTTTGTCTTTTTCAACCACAATAATCTAGACTACAGTTTCCTTTTTGGATTGGTCATCCTTCTGGTTGTTTCCATCCTGCTTGCCGTCAATTTGAAATGGATCCCTTACCTCAATTTTAAGGAGAAATGGAAAACCCTGCTCTTCCTATTCCTTATTTTAATGAGTTCTGGAGTTCTATTTTACAGGGTTCTATCCTATGGAAATGAGGCAGGATTACAAATCAACCTGACCGACAACTTATTTCTCATGGCCTTATTTGGGTTTGTGTTTGTCTATGGGCTTTTCAGCTTTTTAGTAACACTTTTCAACCTACCTACTTCTTCCGTTTTTGAACAAAAATTAACCGAGGCCATTAATTTTCAAAAGTTAAGCCAATCCATACAACCCGAAGAAGATGAGGAGCAGGTACTCGATATCTTACTTGATTCCTGTATCAGCGCTTCCTATTCCGATTGCGCTTGGATCGAACTAAATCCTAAGGAACAAATTCAGGTAAAGAATTCCCTTCGCCTACTGGATCAGCCTACCCAAACTGCCCTTGCCGCTTTATTCGCTCAAGAAACGCAGTCCTGGAGCATTAGTCCGGCTACCGAACAGACCCAAACCCTACGCCTCAATCATCCTGAATACAAATCCGCGCTCCTTGTACCGCTTGTAGTCAATAAATCCATCTTGGCACGAATCGTCCTGGTCAAAGAGGTAAAGGAAGGATTCAACAAGGAAATGATAGGCATCATTGGGACTTTTGCAAGGCAGGCTTGTATCGCTGTTGAAAACCATCGCCTCCTCAATCAAGCCATTGAAAATGAGCGCTACCAAGAAGAGCTAAAAATTGCACAGCGTGTTCAGAAAGCACTTTTGCCACTTGAATTGGATCATCCAGACTCATTTGAGATCAGCGCCTATTCCAATACTGCGGACGAGGTGGGGGGAGACTATTACGACACCTACCAAGTCGATCCCAATCATTTTGTGGTCATCATTGGTGACGTATCTGGAAAAGGAACTTCTGCAGCCTTTCACATGGCTCAAATGAAAGGGGTCTTTCAAAGTTTAATTCAGCTGGGCCTCCAACCTGCGGAATTCATGAAAAAAGCGAATGCGGCACTAAGCAAGTGCTTGGAGCGAAATCACTTTATCACGGCGTCTATTTTTGAAATTGATACGACTAACCAAACATTTTGTCACGCTAGAGCAGGGCATATTCCCACCCTTTGGTACAAGGCAAAAGAAAAAACTGCTGAGTTTATTTCAATTGAAGGACTTGGCCTCGGAATTGTAAGAAACCCAACCTACCAAAAACACGTACACGAGAAAACATTTGATTACCAAGCTGGAGACCTTTTGGTACTCCTCACAGATGGCATACTGGAAGGAAGAAACGAAAAGGGAGAACAGTTTGGTTACGAGCGATTAAAAAACTTAGTTGAGGCGAAGCATCAGCTATCCCCACCCACCCTACAGCAGGAAATCATTGACTCGCTCCACCAATTTGTTGGTGGAGATGGAATGATAGACGATGATTATTCCCTGCTGGTGGTCAAATTCACTCAACCTGATTAAACTAGCGAGACATGCTACGAATAGAGAAAACAAAAGAGGAAAATAAAGACATTCTCCACCTGATTGGGGAGGTAGATGCGAGTAATTCCGTGCTTCTAGACCAATCCATTCAGGAGGTAGTGCAACAAGGCACCTCCTTTTTATTGATTGATGGAAAAGAACTGGGATACATCTCTTCAGCAGGATTGGGGGTATTCATGTCCTACTTAGATGATTTTTCAGAACGAGGAATTCGATTTGCAATTTTCGGGTTGAATGAGCAAGTTGACGAAGTATTCAAAATCCTTGGCCTCGACCGATTGATTGCCATTGTCCCAGATAAGTCAACCGCTATCGCTTCCCAGCATGAATCCTAAGCTTCATTTATCCTGCAGTACCGCTGCATTGGCTGAATTGAGAGGCTTCTTGCAACAAAATTTAGCCTACTATAGCTTATCCGAGGGGGATAAACACCAAGTAACCCTAGCGGTAGAAGAAGTTTGTGCCAACCTGATCATTCATTCCCATGCCTGCAATCCCAAGGAAGAAATTCAATTGGAAGTGAAGGAATTCAATAAAAAGATCATTGTTGAAATTACAGATGAAGGGGATGCCTTCAATTTACTGGAATACGAAGTGCCAGAGCTTAGCCAGGTGATTGAAGAGAAGCGAAAAGGAGGGATTGGAATCTTATTGGTCAAGAAAATCATGGATGAAATCCAGTTTGAATCCAAAAACGGGAAAAATATTTGTAGATTGATTAAAAATTTTCAGCCATAAAAGAAGTTAATACTTTGGGAAATGCTGCTTTACCCTTGAAATCTTACTAAATTTGTCCCATCAATCCTTAATCTGGCCTCTACCCCAATGAACTACCGAGTCCTATCGGCCTTTTTCACACTTCTTTTCCTCGCTTCAGGGGGATTTTTTAGCCCAAGTGCTCTCGCTCAGGAACAGCCTGAGGTGCTCTTTACGGTAGGAAGTAAGGCAGTGGGTAAAGAAGAGTTTTTGTATTTGATTACGAAAGGAAAAAAAGTAGATCCTGCTGCTGCCACGATAAGCAGAGAGGAGTTTGAAACTAATTTCGATCAATTTTTACTGTATCAGTTGAAAGTAGCGGAAGCCGAATCCTTGGGACTTCATCAATCTGAAGAATTTGATAGAGAATTTGGGAGTTTTAAAGAATCACTCATCGCTCCTTTTTTAATCAAGAACGGAGTGGAAGAAGGGGAATTGCGAAAGGTGTATGGTCGAATGCAGGAAATTGTACGTGCCCGCCATATTTTATTCCAGTTTCCGCCGAACGCCAGCAATGAGGATAGTCTTTCCATGTTGAAAATGGCATTGAAGGTAAAAGCTGAACTTGAAAATGGGGCGGACTTCAGTGCCTTGGCACTCGAATACTCTGATGACCCCTCTGCCAAAGTGAACAAAGGGGACCTTGGGTATTTTTCAGGATTACAAATGGTCCAGCAATTCGAGGAAGCGGCATTCATGCTCCCCGTAGGAAGTATTTCAGATCCTGTGTTGAGCGATTTTGGCTACCACATCATTCAAGTAATGGATCGCCAAGCCAACCCCGGTGAAGTACAAGTTTCCCATATTTTGGTTCGCTTCGACCCAGAAAATAGCGCCCAAGAAGAGAATGCAAGGCGTAAAATTTCTGACATCTATGCAGAAATCCAAAAAGAAAATACACGCTGGGAAGAGATTGTAAAATCCTATTCAGAAGATCCAGCCACCAAGGAGGCCGCAGGTATTTTGCCTTGGTTTGGAGTAGGAACCATGATTCCAGAGTTTGAAATGGCTTCCCTATCCTTGACCGAAGTTGGAGAAATTTCTCCCCCGCTTAAAACACCTTATGGGTACCACATTTTACGTTTGGAGGGGAAAAGATCCTTGCAATCTTATGAGGATCTTGAGCAAACGATCAAATCCAAAATTCTGCGCAACTCCAAATCTGGAATGATCCAATCCCAAGTGGTCGCCATGCAAAAGGCGAGATATGGGTTCAAGGAAAATGAAGCAGAACTAGCAAAACTTTCCAAAACGCTTACTTCAGAGGAGCTCGCCTCCTTTGGCGCCCAAGTGAAAGAAAAAGGAATTTCTGGAGTTCAACTTTTCACCATCAACAACAAGCCCTATGTGCTAGGGGATCTTTTGAAATTTATGCAAGCAAAAGAGGTGACCCCAAAAGGAGCAGAATCCTTCTTTAACCGATGGCTTGAAAGATTTGTATCCGAAACCTTAGAGGACACCGAAGAGCGCGATCTAGAAGCCAACAATACTGCTTACCAAAAGCTCATCAAGGAATATAGAGATGGAATTTTAATGTTCTCATTGACCAACCAAGAGGTATGGCAAAAAGGGTTGAATGACAGCATTGGACAGCAAGAATTTTACAAAAACAACATTCAAAACTACCAGTGGAAAACAAGGGTGCAAGCCTATTTGGTAAAGGTAAATGATGCTTCCAAACTGGATAATGCGCGCAAGTATCTTCAAAACAAAGGATTTAACACGGAAAGTTTTGTCACATTTGAAGCAGATTACCGTGCCAATTATCCTACTGCCTACGCCATCGAATCGGGAACTTTTGAGTACGAAGCACATCCCATACTTTCAAAGGTAGATTTGAATCAACCCTACCAGGAGCTCGTGGTCGAAGGAGTCCCATATGTCCTTGTTGTTGGAAAAATTTATACACCTGGACCTCGGAAATTTGAGGAAGCACGCGGGCTAGTCATTCGAGATTACCAAGCTTTTCTGGATCAAACACTTCTCAAGCGATTGAAAGAAAAATATCCCATTCAAATCAACCCTGAGGTAAAAGAAAAGGCCTTTGCCGCTTTGAACCATTAACTCTCCCCATTCGGATTTCCCGAAAAAGAAAAAACTATGAAATTGCTACACCGACTTCTTCCGAGCCTTCTTGCATTTTGGATCTTGGGACAAGCTCAAGCCCAAGAAACCGCCACAGGACAGGTGGTGGATAAAATTGTTGCAAAGGTAGACAACAACATTGTGCTGGAATCTGAGGTCCAAAAGACTTACCTAGAAGCACTTTCTCAAGCACAACAAGGGATAGAAGCCCCTACCCGATGCACCGTTTTTGAAAGTTTGTTGATCAACAAACTGATGGTGGCCAAAGCGGAGATCGATTCGGTAATCGTGACCGACGCAGAAGTAATGGTCGAAACCAACGGTCGCTTTAATATGGTCATGCAGCAGTTTGGCGGAGACGAATCCTTACTCGCCGAAATGTATGGCAAGACCGCGGACCAACTGAAAGCTGAACTAGAGGATGTCATTCGAGAACAGAAAATTGTCGAAAAGATGCGAAAAACCATCACCGAAGGCATTACCGTTTCCCCTTCGGAAGTACGCGCATTTTACTACAGCATTCCCAAGGACTCTCTTCCGCTCTTTACCTCTGAGGCTACGGTAGGTCAGATTGTACGCAAACCAGAAACCAATCCCCAAGTACGGGAACAAATCATTGCTCAACTGAAGCAATTCAAACAAGACATTGGCTCTGGAAAATTCACCTTTGCTGAACTTGCTAAAGCAAATTCAGAAGATCCAGGATCAGCCGCACAAGGCGGAGATCTCGGCTTCTTTCGAAGAGGAGAATTGGCTCCGGAATACGAGGCGACAGCGCTAGGATTACGCCCTGGGGAACTGTCAGATCCTGTGGAAACCCAATTTGGATTTCACTTGATTCAACTGCTTGAAATCAAAGGATCCACCTTCAATACACGACACATCCTTCGCATCCCCAGTCCCACCGAGCAAGATGTCCAAAAAGCAGAACGCTATTTAGACAGTTTGAAGAAAGAAATTTTGGCTGGAAAAATCGAATTTGCAAAGGCAGCCAAGGAGTATTCTCAAGATCGAACCACTTCCGATGCGGGTGGATTTTTTACAGACCCTGCCACCAGTTCCAATCGCCTTTCCCTACGTACCTTGGAAGATCCAGTACTCTACTTCACAATCGACACCATGAAAATCGGAGACATTACCCCTCCGATTCGTTTTGAAGATCCTAGAGAAGGCACCAAGGTTCGTATCCTTTTCTACAAAGCCCGCTACCCTGCACACAAGGCTAATCTGGAAGATGATTACGAAAAGCTCAAAGCCGCCACCCTTCGACGGAAAGAAGATGAGGTGCTGAGCAAATGGTTCATTACTGCCAAAGAAGATATTTTCATCGATATCGATCCGAGTTACGATCGATGCGATGCACTCAAGGAAAAGTAAAACAAAACCCTCGCTGCGCAGCGAGGGTTTTTTTGTGCTCTATTTTTCTTAAAACTAGGTTTAACTCCCCGTCAAAAAGTCCTTGGCTCCACAAGCAGCAAGGGGTTCAATCCCTTCAAATTCTTAAAAGGAAGTTAATATTCTCAGTTACTGACTGCTCTCCTCGATGGATTCGCCCCCTTGCGTTTGCTTTTCAAAAAGCGCAGCATAGACTCCCTTTTGCTCCATCAATGAGCCATGATCCCCTCGCTCCACTATTCTACCTTCGTCCAAGACCAGAATCTGATCCGCAAGTTTGGCCGAAGATACCCGATGTGAGATGATGATGGAAGTACGGTTTTTCATGATTTTTTGGAGCGAATTCAAGATGGCATTCTCTGTCTTGGTATCTACAGCAGACAGGCAGTCGTCCAAAATTAAAATCTTCGGCTCCTTCACGATCGCTCGCGCAATGGATACCCGCTGCTTCTGGCCACCAGAGAGGGTGATGCCCCGTTCACCCAGTAAGGTGTCAAAGCCATTCGGAAAATCTAGGATATTCTGATAGACATCCGCATCCTTTGCTGCCTGAGTAATCCGATCTAGGTTGGGCTGATCCAAGCCAAAAGCAATGTTGTTTGCAATCGTATCTGAAAAAAGAAATACATCTTGGGGGACTACGCCGATTTGACTACGCAAGCTGGCAAGGGAATACTGCTGGATGGCTTTGCCATCTACCAAGATTTCCCCTGCACTGGCATCGTACATGCGCATGAGGAGGTTGGCCAGCGTAGATTTTCCCGAACCCGTAGTTCCAATGATCCCGAGCGTTTGGCCCGCTGCTATAGAAAATGAAATATCCCGAAGCGCCTGCACCCCTGAATCCGGATAGACAAAGGATAGATGATTTACTTCAAGCGCACCGGCTAGGGTTGACTCCAAGTTTTCAACAGAGACCAAATCCGTCTTTTGATCGAGTAATTCATTGATTCGGCGCTGGGACACCTCTGCTCGCTGCACAATGCTGGTCACCCATCCTAGCGAAGCCACAGGCCAGGTAAGCATGTTGACATACAAGATAAACTCAGCGATGACCCCATACCCAATTTCGCCTTGGATGACCATCATACCCCCAATATAGACTGTGATGATGGTGGATATCCCTACCAAAGCCATGATCAAAGGGAAAAACAAGGCATTGACCCGCGTCAACTCAATGGATTGGTACTTGTATTCCTCACTGGCTTTGTCAAACTCTGAGGCGGAGTCCTGTTCACGAACGAAGGCCTTCAACACCCGAATCCCTGAAAATGCTTCCTGCACAAAGGTGCTGAGCTGAGAAAGACTTTGCTGGATTTTTTCAGACCGTGCGTTGATCAGATTATTGACATAATAAATACTCAACGAGAGAATTGGGAGCGGCAATAACGAGTAGAGGGTAAGTTCCAGATTGACAGAAACCATGTAGGAGATTACCAACGGGAATAAAATCAGTAGATTGAGTCCATACATGATGGCTGGGCCCAAATACATCCGCACACGGCTAACGTCCTCTGATATACGCGCCATCAGATCGCCCGTGCTATTTTTTCTATAAAAACTTAAGGGCAAAAATTGAAAATGGGCAAAGAGTTCATTCTTCATGTCGTACTCAATTTTTCGCGACATGATAATGAGCGTTTGGCGAATCAAAAACAGGAAGAAACCCCGAAGCAGGGCCATGACCAAAATCAAAATTCCAAAAATAAAGACCGACTCTAAAAAATACTCCCGTGCCAAATCTCCAAGCCCACCCTTGTCTAAAGGGGTGAAAAGCGCAAAACTCTCCACCACATAATCTATGGCAATTCGAACCAGTTGGGCCGGAATAATTACGAAAATATTTGAGATTACGGTAAAGAGTATTCCCAAAAACAATAATCCCTTGTATTTGATTAAATATTTATTAATTCTCCAGAGTTCCTTCACAGAATAAAGTCTTAGTATTTAATAATAATCTTGTATAAAATTTGGCAGGGGAAAATTTGTAAGCTGATAAAAGTATTTAATTTTGTGTCCGCACAACTGCGAGTATTAACCCAAATATAACACATTCTAAAAAGCTAATTTCAGATGTCAGCGATTAATGCAACCGAAACTATCCGTGAGGGGTCTATTTTTGGACAAATCACTACCATGGACCATGAGCAGTTGGTCATCTGCCAGGATGAAGCCACAGGCCTCAAAGCCCTAATAGGCATTCACAATACCGTCTTAGGCCCAGCATTGGGCGGTACACGCATGTGGCCTTATGCCACAGAAGAAGAAGCGATCAAAGATGTGCTACGTCTTTCACGAGGCATGAGCTTCAAAAATTCACTCGCAGGACTAAATTTAGGTGGAGGCAAAGCGGTCATTCTTGGTGATCCTAGATTGAAAACCGAAGCATTTTTGCGAAGATTCGGACGTTTTGTGGAGAGCTTGGGTGGCCGCTATGTGACTGCTGAAGATGTCAACATGAAGACCTCAGACATGGAGTACATTGCTTTGGAAACTCGTCATGTAACAGGTCTTCCAAAAAGTAAGGGCGGCGCGGGTGATCCATCGCCAGTAACTGCCTATGGCGTGTACATGGGCATGAAGGCTGCCGCCAAGAAAGCATTTGGTACAGACTCCCTTCAAGGAAAGAAAATAGGGGTTCAAGGAGTAGGCCAGGTAGGTAAATACCTCATCAACTACCTCGTGAAAGAAGGGGCAGAAATTTTGATTACTGATATTTTTGAGGACAAACTCAAGGAAGTTGCTGCTACTACTGGCGCCACTGTGGTGGATAGCAACCTGCTCTACGATATACCCATGGATATTTACGCTCCTTGTGCGCTCGGAGCCACCATCAACGATCAGACCATCGACCGTTTAACTTGTAAAGTAATTGCCGGCGGAGCCAACAACCAGCTGGAAGATGAAGCCAAACATGGCAAAATCTTGATGGAAAAAGGAATTGTCTATGCCCCAGATTTCTTGATCAATGCGGGTGGGGTCATCAACGTGGGAGCAGAGTATTACAGTGAATACCAAGAGGAAACCGTTTTTGCACAAACAGAAAAAATCTACGACACCTGCTTGTCGATTTTGAACGCCTCCGAACAACAAAACATCCCTGCTCAGCAAGCCGCTATCCAAGCAGCGAAGGCAAGAATTGAAGCAATAGGAAGAGTTAAACTTCCTTTTTAAGCATTACTTCAAATTATTGAAAAACCACCGGACAGGAGTTCGGTGGTTTTTTTGTCCCCTCCTTTATGGGGACAAGACCCATCAAATTACTTATATTTGTGACTCTTTACATACCCTATGCTCAACAGAAGAATCCTTAGAGTCAAAGCATTTCAGAACCTATATGCTTACGAACAATGCAAAGGATCCAATCTTAATTTAGCCAAAGACTTTATACGGGAGTCCTTTTTACCTGACCTCAACAGCATGGAGGTTCAGGATAAGGCAGCCCTTTCCCGAGAAGCAGAAGAAGCCATCCAGATTTTTGATCAAAATGTAGATCAAGGCCAAAAATTGATTCCGAATGAGGCAGGAGCTAAGGTCAAAAAAATTGTGCTAGAAGCCCTAAAGCAAGTTCATGCTTCCAATTCAAAAGACCACCAGTTCTTGTTAAAGAACATGGTCGTTTCAGCCGAACGAATTCCCCAATTATACTTGTTGGCCATCGAACTACTTCAGGCCTTTGCCCAACATGTGGGAAAAGAAGTAGAGAAAAAGCAAAAACTTGCCGGAGATACGCCCGTAGCCTTTGGCAATGAACTCAACTTGGCCAATAACCAAGTATTGAAGCGCCTTCGCGAATCTCCAGAATACCAGGCTGCCCTCCATAGAAATGGGGTAACCTTGGATGAGCTCGAACTTGAAATCAAAGAATGGTTTCGGGAATACATCAAGCCTGCAGAGTCGTACCAACATTACCTTTCCCTTGCAAATCCAAGTTTGGAGCAAGATTTTGAAGTGGCAGATGAGCTCTTGAAAAAAGTCATCTTTAAAAATGAGGTCATCTTGACCTTTTTCTCAGAAAAAGACTTAAACTGGACAGAAAACAAATCGGTCGTACGAAGCCTTGCTGCCAAGGTACTTAAAAATGCTTCCCTTCCAGATCCTACTCAAGCCGAGCCATTGCCAGAAATTGCGATGAATTGGGAGGAGGACAAAGAATTTTTTGAAAATATTTTTAACTTCACCATCGCTAACGACGTAAGTAGTAAGGTACTTATCAGTGAAAAAACAAAAAACTGGGACATCGAACGTTTGGCATTTACAGATAAAGTCATCATTTCCATGGCGCTTGCAGAAATGATTCATTTTCCAAGCATCCCTGTTAAAGTGACCATCAACGAGTACATTGATATATCGAAAACATACAGCACCCCAAAAAGCAAGCAATTTGTGAATGGTTTGCTGGATGTTTTAGCTAAAGAACTAACGGACAAAGGTCAAATCCGCAAAAGTGGACGAGGTCTCTTGGACAATAAATAAGTAAGACCATGAGCAAGACAACAAATACTTTACTCGCTTTCGCCGTAGGCGCAGGAGTGGGTGCCGCCTTAGGAATCTTATTTGCTCCTGATACTGGGGCCAATACGCGGGACAAGCTCTCCTTCAAACTATCCAAATACAAGAAGGAACTTGAAGACCTGATCAACGAATTGGTGGAGGGAAAAGAAATTCACCTCAATGAGGCCAAAACCGAAGGAAAAAGAGTGATCTCTGAAGCAAAAAACAAAGCAGAAGACCTCCTAAACGATGTAAACAAACTAATTGACCAAATAAATCAAGATAAAAACTAAGATGAAAACAAGACTATTCAGCGCCATCGCCCTCTCTGTGGTATTGCTAGCTTCCTGCTCCGAAGGCAAGGATGAACAAGCAGAAAAAATCAAGGCCTTAGAAGAAAAAATTGCCGCAATGGAAGGAACAAACATCCCTGTTCCAGCGGATATGGCCCAAACAGCCACCGATGCAGACCCAAGTACCCTAGGATCTTTCCAGTTTTCTGAAATGGAATACGACTTTGGCACCATCAATGAAGGAAAAGTGGTAGAGAAAATCTTCAACTTCACCAATAATGGACAAGCTCCTTTGGTAATCTCCAACATCACTGCTTCTTGTGGATGTACTAGCCCGGATTGGACCAAATCTCCAGTTCAGCCAGGTCAGACTGGTTTTGTGAAAGTGGTATTTAACTCTGCAGCAAAATCAGGCGCACAATCTCCAACTGTGACCATTCAAGCGAATACCAACCCATCGGTAACTCGTCTGAGCATGAGAGGTAGTGTAACTCCTAAAACAGCTGGTGGAGCTGCTCCAGCAGGTCCCTTGAAAAAATAAGCAATGCATTTATTCATTCTAGCTCAAGCTGCCGGAGGCAGTAGCGGTATTCTTGGACAAGTATTTCTATTCGGCTCGATCATTTTGATCATGTATTTCTTCATGATCCGCCCGCAACAGAAAAAGCAAAAGGAAACCAAGAAGTTTATTGAAGAAATAAAAAAAGGGGATGATGTAGTCACCATCGGTGGTATCCATGGAAAAGTGTACAGCGTGGACGGAGACACCGTCCTTCTGGAACTAGACAAGGGCCTAAAGGTGAAAGTGGAAAAGTCTGCCATCTCCCTTGACTTCTCCAAAAAACCAAGTCCAACCAAGTAATCCCTTGCCTGATTCTAAAAAATCTCCCTGGAGAATATCCAAAAGAAAACTCTCCAATCTAAAAGTGGTAGTCCTCTGCATCGCAGCGGCTACCACTTTTTGGGTTTTAAATGCCCTCAACAAGGACAATTACAGCACCATCGTAGATTATCCCGTCCAATGGGAATTCGATGAAAAAAATTACGTCCCCGTAAAACCCCTTCCAAAAAGCATTCAAATCCAAATCTCTGGAAACGGATGGGATTTACTGCGTAAGTATTTCAACATCAGCACCAATGCTTACCCAATCTTGGTCAATTCCCCTGCAGAGAAAAATTACTTGCTCACAGCTGACCTCAAAAGAGGGCTAGGGGACTTCATCACCCCCACCCTGCTCGAAAATGTGTTGGGCGACACCATCCATTACCAAATCGATCGAATTATCACCAAAACCTTGATTCCTGTTTTGGATTCCGCAGGGTACACCTTGGACAAAAATACTGCCCTGGAAGGGAAAGTCTCTTTCCAGCCCAAGGAACTGGAAATTACGGGGCCCTCTTCCATCGTGGAAGGGTACGAAGGAAAATTTCCCGTGGTGTTGAATGCAAAAAAAATTGCCCAGAATTACTCCGGAAAAGTTCCGCTAGAGGTAGAAGAAGGCTTGGCAAATCTTGTTCAACTTAAGGAAAGTGAAATCCAAGTTGCCTTTTCAGTAATTACTTACCTTGAGGGAAATAAGCGCCTAAAAATCAAAAAACTCAATTTCCCTGCCAACGTCAAACTTGCCAATGAGGAACAGATTCCAGTGCTAAGCTACTTGATTCAAGAGGCCAATTTGCCTCAGCTCAAGGATTTAGAATTTGAAGCCATCCTAGATTATAGAAATCGGAATCGGGCCGATAGCACCCTTCAAATCCAAGTAAGCCCCAACCCAAAGTTTTTAAAAGAGGTGCGCATTACCCCCGCACAATTCAAGTTAAGGTATGAGTAAATCCCAGCCATTGCTTGTCGGCATCACCGGTGGAATTGGTTCTGGAAAATCCACCGTCTGTCAACTTTTTTCCTTACTGGGGGTACCTATCTACACAGCAGATGAACGTGCCAAATGGCTCATGAATCATGATCCCCAGCTAAAAGATCAGATTTTAGCCACCTTTGGCCCTAGCGCCTACCACTCCAATGGAGAACTCAACCGAGGCTATTTGGCAGAAACTGTATTTTCCAACCCGGAAAAAGTAAGCTCCCTCAATGCCCTTGTTCACCCAGCTGTAAGAAAGGATTTTGCACAGTGGGTAAGCCAACAAACAGCCCCCTACCTCATCAAGGAAGCAGCCCTCTTATTTGAAACTGGAGCCTTCAAGGAACTGGATTACGTGATTAATGTAAGTTCTCCACTGCGAGTTCGCATGGCGCGGGTTTTGCTTCGTGACCCACAGCGTACCGAGGACCAAGTCAACCAAATCATCAATCAGCAACTTCCTGATGAAGAAAAAAATGAGCGAGCCGATTTTTCGATAAAAAACACGGATAACAAGCTCCTACTTCCCCAGGTAATCGCCTTGCATGAGCAGTTGCTAAACAAAGCGGAAATTAACTAATTAGTACAAGATTTAGGCTCCTTTAAAACCAAAAAACACCTCTTCTGAGGTGTTTTTTGGTTAAGAAGAAGGTCAAAACTAGATCCTACCTCGTTAAACTTTAAATCCGATCAAAGCCCAAATACGGGTGCAGGACTTTAGGCATCCGAATACCGTTTGGCTCCTGATTGTTTTCCAAAATGGAAGCCACAATACGCGGCAAGGCTAGTGCACTCCCATTCAAGGTATGTGCTAATTGAGATTTTTTATCCTCACCTTTGAATCGCAATTTGAGACGGTTGGCCTGGTAGGTTTCAAAATTAGAAACCGAACTCACCTCCAACCAACGCTCTTGTGCTGCAGAGTACACCTCCATATCGTAGGTCATCGCTGAAGTAAAGCCCATATCTCCACCACATAGGCGAAGTACGCGATAAGGCAATTCCAATTGCTGTAGTAAGCCTTGTACATAGGAACTCATCTCTTCCAAAGCGGCGTAGGAATTTTCCGGATAAGTGATCTGCACAATTTCCACTTTATCAAACTGATGCAATCTATTTAAACCACGGACATGCGCTCCCCAAGAACCTGCTTCGCGTCGAAAACAAGGCGTATAGCCCACATTCTTGATGGGTAGTTCGGCTGCATTGACAAGAACATCGCGGTACATATTGGTTATAGGCACCTCTGCAGTGGGGATAAGGTACAACTTGTCTTCATTGGCAAAGTACATCTGTCCTTCCTTGTCGGGCAACTGACCCGTGCCATATCCCGAATCCTCATTTACCAAGATGGGAGGCTGCACTTCTACATAGCCAGCAGCCAAGGCCTGATCCAGAAAGAAATTGATCAAGGCCCGCTGAAGCCTCGCTCCTTTGCCTTTGTAAACAGGAAATCCCGCTCCGGCGATTTTTACCCCCAAATCAAAGTCGATGATGTCGTACTTTTTAATTAATTCCCAGTGAGGCAATTTACCCTCCCATAAGGAAGGAATTTCTCCATGGGAAAGCACTACCTCATTGTCCTCAGCAGACTTTCCAGCGGGAACTGCCCCATAGGGCACATTGGGAAGCGTGTAAAGCAGGGCTTTTAACTCTTCCTCTGCTTGCTCGTGCTGCTCTTCCAACTCCTTGATTTTTGCTTTTAGGAGTGCAGAACGGTCACGGACAGCAGTCGCTTCTGCAGTTTTCCCCTCCTTCATCAAGGTTCCAATTTCCTTCGAAATCGTGTTGGCCTCAGCCTGAAATTGATCCCGCTGAGTTTGTGATGATTTTCTCAAATCGTCCAAAGCCAATACCTGCTGCAATGCAGGTGCGGCATTCGCTAGGTTTCGCTTGTGAAGGCCCGCCAGGACTTGATCGTAATGATCTCGAATATGTTGTACTAAAAGCATGATGAACTAGGGATTTGATCGCCCAAAGATAGGAACTTATCGAACAAAGATGGTCTTGGTACTACTAGAGAAAGGACCATCTAATTCGTTGTTGTCTACACGGACCAACTGGAATTTGACTTGGTAGTCCCCCTTTGGAAGATTGGACACGCGGATCGGGATTACTTGATTGAGTTCTGTAGTGTACCCATTCACCCAAACTTTTACCTTCAACCGATCCAACTTTAAATCTCCCCCAAGAACCAAAAAGTCAAGAATTAGGTCCTCTCCTAAGGGAATAATTTGTTCATTTCTAGGCAAGTTGACCGCCAAATAGGGTTCTGCTGAATACGGGAAAGGCCGGGAATCCCCCACCAAAAAATCACGATCGACGTAATTTCCGAAGTTTTTTAAAGCCAGACCCTTTTCATCTACCAAAAAAGCCACTGTTCGGTAAGTACCACGGGTAAGTTCTCGCTGAAAAATGGGAGCAGAATACTTTTCTGGATCGCTCCCATTCAGAACTAGCGCAAGGGAAGGGGAAGATGCTCCATTTTTTCCTATTGAAAAGTTCTTGACATTGAATTCAAAAGGCACTTTTCCTGGCTTGAAGACCTGATTGCCCAGCGGGGTGTACAACTCCAAAATAGCATCAGGGAAAAACGAGAGTGAATCTTCTGGTAAAAATGTGATTGGGCCTGTTGGCGCATCCAAACTAATGGAATCACTCCCCTCAACTTGAGCCGATTCTTTGGTTTCTTTAGGAGCTGAGGAACAAGAACTGACCCATAAACTCACGAATACTACGAAAATCAGGATTTTATTCATGGAATCGCCTAAATTGAGGTTAAAGATATTTATTTTTGAAGAATTTAAAGGAATAACCACCTAAACTACCGTAGTAATGGAAATTTTGTTCGATGAAATTCCGAGTTTGGATTTAGCAGATTTCACTGCTGGAAATCCTGAAAAAAAGGCTGAATTTGTTCGCAAACTGGGAGAAGCATATCAAAACATTGGTTTTGTAGCCATCAAAAATCACGGGCTTAGCAAAGCCTTACAGGATCGATTGTATTCCTCCATCACTACGTTCTTTTCCCTTCCAGACCCGGTGAAGGCGCAGTATGAAAAGCCAGAAATCGGATACCAAAGAGGCTACACCGGTAAGGGAAAAGAGCATGCCAAAGGCAGAAACACGGGAGATTTGAAGGAATTTTACCATGTAGGACAAGACCTAAATGACATCCCAGATTCAGACCCCATCAAGGCGGAATATCCAGCAAATTGCTGGCCTCAAGAACTACCACAGTTCAAAGACGATGCCTTGGAAGCCTACCGAACCTTGGAAAATGCAGGTCGCCAAATGCTCCGAGCCATTGCCCTAAACTTAGGGTTGGAAGAAGACTATTTTGAAGAAAAAGTAATTCATGGCAACTCCATCCTTCGCCAAATCCATTACTTCCCAATTGAAAACCCTGATGAAGTACCTGCAGATGCCGTGCGCGCAGCAGAACATGGAGACATCAACCTGATCACCTTATTGATGGGGGCTAGTGCAGACGGACTTCAAGTACTTCGAAGAGATGGAAAGTGGATTCCAATCACTGCGCTTCCAGACCAGCTTGTAGTCAATGTTGGGGATATGCTTGAGCGATTGACCAATAAGAAATTGAAGTCAACCATCCATCGCGTAGTGAACCCTCCACGCGAAATGATGCATACCAGCAGGTACTCCATTCCCTTTTTCATGCATCCAAGATCAGAAATGGACCTCAGCTGTCTTGCAAGCTGCATTACTGAAGCCAGCCCCAAACAATTTCCGGACATCACTGCGGGAGAATTTTTGGAAGAACGGCTTCGTGAACTAGGCCTGCGCAAATAGCATGTCTATTCGGAAGGTCCGATATCTTGTCTTTTTAAAAGATACCCTGACCCTCTCGCTGACTTCTTTTGGTGGGCCACAGGTTTTGCTCGCCATGATGCTGGAGCGGATGGTCAAAAAAAGAGGATACATCCAAGAGGAGGAACTATGGGAACTGAATGCACTTTGCAGCATGCTCCCAGGTCCCTCCTCTACTCAATTAATCTCTGCGATAGGGTTTCGGGTTGGGGGGCCTCGCCTCGCCTACTTGACACTGATCGTGTGGATCCTTCCCGCGACAATCGCCATGATCTTGGCGGCAATTTTGATTCATTTTTTACAAGTAAATAGCCCTAAGGCTCTACAATTCGCAAAGTTTATACAGCCTATGGCTATTGGCTTTTTGATTTTTGCTGCGCAAAAAACCATCAGCAAAATGATCAAAACCCCCGAAGCCATCGTGTTGATGTTGCTCTCGGCCTTTATTTCCTTCTTCTACAGTTCGCCGTATATATTTCCAATCCTACTTCTTCTCGGAGGTCTAAGTACCTCCATCAAGTATAAAAATCAACCCAAGGTAGAGGAAGACAAAACCTTACAAATCAAATGGAGTAACTTTTACCTATGGGGAGGGGTATTGTTGGTTGCTGCGCTGGCAGGGGCCATTACCCAATACAAACCCATTCTTCTTTTTGAAAATTTTTACCGAAATGGCAGTCTGATTTTTGGAGGAGGACAAGTGTTGATTCCCTATTTGTACACCGAGTTCGTGGATTTCAAGCATTTTTTAAGTTCCGAAGAATTCCTCACCGGTTATGCGCTCTCTCAAGGCATCCCCGGACCTACGTTTTCCATCTCCTCGTACATTGGCGCCCTTTCCATGCGTGATTTTGGATTGGGAGGATTTGTGATGGGAGGGCTAATCGCTACTGCTGGCATCTTCCTCCCTGGAATATTTTTAATCTTTTTTGTCATCCGATTTTGGGACCAGCTCAAACTCTATCGTCCGGTTCGGGCCGCACTAGAAGGCATCAACGCCGTTTCTTGTGGCATGCTCATTGCCGCTGCTTACCTCCTTTTTGAACCCTTGGAAGCAAATGCGCTGCATATTGTTTTTATTCTTGGAACCTATGCGCTCCTGCAATTCACCAAAGTATCCTCTCCAGTTATCGTAGCCGTTGGTATTTTATTGGGAATTTTGGTTCAAAACTTCCTCGCCTAGTTTTTCCAAAAACTCACCCCAAACAAGATCTCCAAAAAAGCGTTTTGAGTTATGAATTCATTTCCTAACTTTCCTTCATGCAAGCGGCCGATTTAATCCACCCACTTATTCCGTCAATTCAGATTTCTGATCCTGTGGGTTCGGCATTGAAGAAAATGGAATCCCTAGAATTGACCACGCTTCCTGTAGTGGAAAGGGGGATGTTTTTGGGGTTTGTCGAGGATGAAATACTCCTGGAACAAGATCATTTGGATGTACAAATCGCTCAAGTAGAACTCGAATGTGCTGCTTGCTGGGTTTATGGGGACCAGCATCTCTATGATTTGATCCGAGTGGCTACTGAACACCAAGCCAAATGGGTAGGGATACTAGATCGCGAGCAGCAGTACCTTGGTGTAGTTCCTTCTCAAGACGCACTCGCTGCTTACGCAGATAACATTTCGATTCAATCCCAAGGGGCTGTATTGGTGATTTCCTTGCAGATGAACGATTTTCAGCTCTCTGAAATTGCCCGACTTGTGGAGTCTGAAAATTGCAAAATTTTAAGTTGCCAACTCTACCCGGATCCCATGGATTCCCAGTTGGTGGAAGTTACGCTCAAGTTGGATAAGGCAGTTAGTCGACACGTAAAAGCCACCCTGCTCCGTTTTGGCTACCAAGTCAAGGACTTCGCACAAGAGGAAGTGGGGCAAAGTACCGATGAGGAGCGAATTGGGAATCTATTGCGCTTTTTAGACATTTAATGATGCGGGTTGCAATCCATGGCTTATCCTTAAAAGCCGAATTTTTGCCCATCCTTTGGGGGCTTTTTGAAAAACTTCAATCGCTTGGAATTTCTATTTGCCTGACCCCAAGTTTAGCTAAGCAGGTCCAACAGCTAAGTCCTACTGCCCCCTCCTATGGGCTACTCAATCATCCAGATGACTTTGATGGGTTAGACTTTTTCCTTTCCATTGGAGGCGATGGCACTCTGCTTGATTCCGTATGTGTGGTGGGGAAAAAAGAAATCCCCATCCTTGGCCTCAACACAGGTAGACTTGGATTTCTAGCTACGGTGGCTACAGATAAAATCGAAGACGCAATCGACGAATTGGCCAAGGGCAATTACCAAATTGAATCCAGATCGCTTTTATCCCTTTCCAGCAGCAAAAAATTGTTTCACGGGGCAAATTTTGCACTGAATGAGTTTACCATCCACAAAAAAGACACCTCGTCGATGATTACGGTTCATACCTACATCGACGGCAAATACCTCAATTCCTACTGGGCAGATGGCTTAATTGTCGCTACGCCCACAGGATCTACTGGCTATTCCTTGAGTTGTGGGGGTCCATTGATCACGCCTGGGGCCAAAAATTTTGTCATCACTCCAGTAAGCCCGCATAACTTGAATGTTCGCCCGATCATTGTATCAGACGAGGCGGAAATCAGTTTTGAGATCGAAGGCCGCACGGATAAATTCATGATTTCTTTGGACTCTAGATCTACCTCCGTCGGATCGGAAATGAAATTAAGCGTGAAAAAGGAGGCCTTCTCCGCAAAATTGGTGAAATTGCCGTCCTATCATTTCTTTGATACCCTGCGCCAAAAATTGAATTGGGGCTTGGACATGAGAAACTGATCTTTACAGCTTAACAATTATTAACCCGTTTCATACCAGGCCTCGTTTTTTATACGTTAGGTAGTTCATAACTTGCATCGTCTTGAAGAAGGTCAATTTTAAGATTTTCAGTCTCTTAGTAGCGCTAGGATTCCTTTCCCTCCGCTTTGTAAATTCCAGTTATGGACAGAGTTACGAAGTGGGAGGAGGTTTGGGAACATCTGCCTACTCTGGGGATATCATTCGAAAAATTGACCCTGGCCAAGTTGGCCTTCAAGGAACGTTATTTGGCAAGAGAAATTTTGACAATGTTTGGAGCTTAAAGGTAGGAGTGAGTGTAGCCAAACTCATGGCAGCGGACAGCATCCAACCGATTGATGCGATGGCAAACCTGCGAAACGCCCATGTGAATGGCCGAATCACTGAGTTTTCTGCATTAATGGAGTTCAACTTTCTGGATTATGTCAACCATAAAAGTGAATTTAGATTTTCACCCTATGCCTTTTTCGGGCTTGGTTACAGTTTTGTCCAGGGAGAAGGCCGAATCAATGCCAGTTTACCAGTAGAGGACTACCGCCTGAGTACCTTGGTCATCCCTTTTGGAGGAGGAGTAAAATACCTTCTTTCGGAACAGCTAACCCTTGGGATGGAACTTGGTTTTCGTCCCACGACTTCTGACTTCCTAGACAAACTGGATAGCACCTTGCCCGCTGTGGCTCGGTACGATACCCCAATCGATGCGACGACTGTGGCACTTTCCAAAGGCCTCAATTATGGCAACCCATACACCAAAGATTGGTACTACTTTCTAGGGTTGACGCTGAGCTATACGATCACTAAGGCTAGGTGCTATACCTATTAATTAATTGCAGTCTAGGGGGATTTATTGAAAAAGAAATCCCATTTTTGTACCTCCAAAAAAGTAGGTATTCTAGCCACTGAAATGAAGGAAACTATAGATCAAAACAACTTACCGAAACACATTGCCATCATTATGGATGGCAACGGACGCTGGGCCAAAAAGCAAGGGGCCATGCGGATATTTGGTCACCGAAACGCAATCCAGGCAGTACGGGATGCTATTGAGGGAGCCGGAGAAATAGGAATTCAACACCTGACTTTATTCTCCTTCTCTACCGAGAATTGGTCTCGACCCCAAGATGAAATTCAAGCGCTGATGCAATTGCTCGTAGAGACCATTGTATCTGAAATGCCCCGAGTGATGAAAAATAATGTCCGATTGAATACCATCGGAGATATCAAAAGCTTACCCACCTCTACCTTCGAAAAATTGGTCGAGGCCGTGCACCAAACATCCTCCAATACAGGGCTGACAGTACATTTTGCATTGAGTTACAGTGGACAATGGGAACTCACCAAAGCAGCACAACGCATTGCTCAAAAAGTCTCCGAAGGAAAACTAAGCCCTGGAGAAATTACCCAACAAACGCTTGCTGATCATTTGGATACAGTGGGCATCCCTGATCCTGAATTGATGATTCGAACCAGTGGAGAATACCGAATAAGTAATTTTCTCCTCTGGCAATTGGCCTACACCGAATTGTATTTTTCGGAAGTATTGTGGCCTGATTTTAGAAAAGAACACCTGTTTGCCGCGATTGAAGATTACCAAAAGAGAGAAAGAAGGTTTGGAAAAACCGGCGAACAAGTTAAACCTTAAGTAGTAATGAAAAAAAGTTTATTGATTCTGTTTTGTTTGATTTGGTCGGCAAGTGTCGTGGCACAAATTCGTTTGGGCCAAAGCCGCTATGCCTCCACAAGACCAGTCAACATATTGGAATTGAACTATGCTAAACCTCAGAAATTTAGAATAGCTGAAATAAAGGCCGTCGGACTATCTACCCTCGATGAAAATGCGATCATTTCCCTATCGGGCTTGAAAGTAGACGATCGGATTGATGTCCCAGGAGATGCTATTTCAGGTGCTCTTAAAAAATTATGGGGACAAGGAATTATTGGTGATGTCAAAATCTTAGTTACCAAAATCGAAGGTGAGGATATCTATTTGCTACTAGACCTGACCGAAAGACCCCGCTTTTCCCGGGTTGAATTTGAGGGCATCAATAAAACCCAGGAGGGAGAATTACGCGATAAAGTCAATATTCGAGGCCGCGTAGTTCGAGACGATGTACTCAATACGGCCAAACGAAATATTGAAAAGTATTACCTAGACAAAGGATTCCTCAATACAGATGTCAAAATCATTCAGGATCGCGACACCACCCTGCCCAACAGTGTCAAGCTCCGCTTTGATATCGATCCCAAATCCAAAGTAAAAATCAATGAAATTGCTTTTTATGGGAACGAGGAAATTAGCGACCGTACGCTTAAAGGAAAATTGAAGAAAACCAAAGAGCATGCGCGAGTAGCCATCTTCAAAGATGTGTACAGCCGCTTGGTTGATGCAGATGGGAAAAGTCTTACTCAATCCCTGCTCAACAGCCAGGTTGCTACCTCAGACCAAGTAACAGACTACATTCACAAAAATTTCAAGTTGAACTTTTTCAACGGATCCAAATACAATCCTAAGGAATACCGAGCAGATAAGGACAAGGCCATCACCTTTTACAACAGCAAAGGATTTAGAGATGCCAAAATCTTGGAAGATTCCATCTACAAATTCAGCGAAGACAAAATCAATATTGATATCTCACTGGAAGAAGGGCGTAAGTATTACTACCGCAACATCACCTTCACTGGAAATTACATTCATGAAGATGCCGTTCTACTCGCAAAACTTGGCATCGAAAAAGGGGATGTTTACGATAAAGAAACCTTAGACAAGCGCCTCAACTATGATCCACAGAAGGGGGATGACGTAAGTTCCTTGTACCAGGACAATGGCTACCTTTTCTTCAACATTGATCCTGTAGAAATCAATGTAAGCGGAGACTCGATTGACCTGGAAATGCGGATTTTTGAAGGCCCTCAAGTGACTGTAAACAGTGTAGGGATCAAAGGCAACGACCGAACTTCTGACCACGTGGTCATGCGTGAGATCCGTATTCTTCCTGGGCAAAAATTCAACCGAAGCTTACTGGTACGTACCATCCGAGAACTATCCACATTGGGTTATTTTGATCCAGAAAAAATCAACCCGGACCTTCGTCCTAACTTCGAAAGTGCAACAGTCGACATCACCTTTGAATTGGAAGAGCGTCCCAATGATCAGATTGAATTGTCTGGGGGCTGGGGAGGTTTCTTCGGATTTGTGGGTACGGTGGGATTGGTGTTCAACAACTTCTCCATCAAGAATATCGGCAACTTCAGCAAATGGGATCCGCTACCAGTAGGCGATGGACAAAAGTTATCGTTGCGCGTACAAGCCAATGGTCAAGCCTTCCAAAACTATTCACTCTCCCTGAGTGAGCCTTGGTTTGGCGGCAAAAAGCCAAACTCACTCAGCTTTGCTTTCAACCATTCTGTACAAAGACAGGTGGATTTCTTTAGCCAAAACCCAAATGGTGGAGACCTGGGATTCTTCAAGATCACAGGCGTAACCCTAGGTCTTTCCAAGCGAATTACCTGGCCGGATGATTACTTCAGCATTAGTAGGTCGCTCCAATTCCAAAACTACGAGTTCAACCAGTTTGGAACTTCTTTTGGACTGAGTTACCCCACAGGAAATGCTAAAAGTATAGTCTTAAACACCACTGTAGCGAGAAATAACGTAGACAACACCATCTACCCACGCCAAGGCTCCAACATCATCTTATCGATGAATTTAACCCCGCCTTATGCTTCTTTGAATAAATCGCTCAACGAGGAGTCAGTAGACCAGGAAAAATACCAGTGGTTGGAATACCACAAATGGATGTTTGATGCTTCCTTCTTCACCCCACTCTTTGGATCTAACAAATTCGTAGCAAGTGCGCGTGCACACATGGGCTTCTTAGGATCATATGGCAACAAGATTGGCATTATCCCCTTGGAACGTTTTGTGATGGGGGGTGATGGCATGAACTTTAACAACTTTGCACTCGGTCAGGAAATTGTTGGTTTGAGAGGTTACGAAAATCAAACCATCACGCCAGGTCGAAATACCAGAGGTACAGCTGATCCCGATCCTTATGGAGGGGTAGTATACAATAAGTATGTGATGGAACTTCGATTCCTGGTATCTCCTAACCCATCGGCGACCATCTTCTTGCTCACTTTTGCAGAAGCCGGTAACAACTGGGGAGATTACAAGGATTTCAACCCTTACGACCTCAAAAAATCCGCAGGTGTAGGTGCACGAATTTTCATGCCTGCCTTCGGTTTACTCGGTGTGGATTGGGGATATGGATTTGATCCGATGCCAGGTACCTTGGAGCGAAGTGGCCCTCAATTCCACTTTACCATTGGCCAACAGTTCAGATAATCTTTTGGAATTCAAAGCGTTTGTTAATTTATGTTAGGAAAAGCCTAAATTTTGTTCGCTAGAGATTATCCAAAAACAGGAAGAACGCATGAATAAATCATTCAAAATTGTACTTTTACTTTTCATTATCCTGTATTCTGGACCTTTGGCAGCCCAAAAGTTTGGATACATCGATTCTGAATACATTCTAAACAAGCACCCAGACTACAAGCTAGTGCAAGAAGAGTTGAAAAAACTTAGTGAGGAATGGAAAAAAGAGGCACAAAATTTGGATCAAGAGATCAAGGAACTTTCTGCACAGCTCAAAGCTGAAGAAGTCCTGCTCACCGAGGAAATGTACCAAAAGAGAGTAGAAGTAATCAAGGCAAAGCAAAAGGCTTCGCAAGAATTTACGAGTCGGGTATTTGGAATAGATGGAATCTACTACCAAAAGCAGGCAGAACTTCTGCAGCCCTTACAATCCAAAATTTACGATGCCATCGAACGGGTATCGCGCAGAAATAATCTTGCTGTTCTTTTCGATAAGGCTGCAGGACCTTCTGCTATAATCTATACAGATCCAAGACATGACTATTCTGAGTTTGTCCTGGAAGAATTAGGAATCGAAGACAACAAATAAATACAAACCAAAATGATGAAAGTAAATGTTATCCTAGCAACAATGGCCTTGCTATTGGTAGGATTCACCGCACAAGCTCAGAGCACTGTAAAAATCGGGTACACCAGCGTAGAATTGATCATGGATTTGATGCCAGAAATGGAGCAAATTGGTGCAGATGTTCAAGATTACCAGACCCAACTCCAAACCAACATTCAAACCAAGGCTGCTGACTTCCAAAAGCAAGTAGAAGCCTATCAGAAAGCCGCTCCTACGATGACTGAAGCTGCTAGAGCAGCAAAAGAGCAAGAGCTGACCAAACTTCGTGACGATGTCCAAAAATACGAGCAAGATGCTCAGACCTCTTACCAAAGAAAGTTGCAGGAACTTTTGGAGCCAGTTCAAACAAAAGTGATCAACGCAATCAATGCTGTTGCTGCAGAAAATAACTACACGCACATCTTCGCTGAAACAGCAGGCCAGTCTCCTATTCTTTTGTACACAAAGGAAGAAGATAAATTCACAGAATTGGTCTTGACTAAATTGGGAATCCCAATTCCTCAGAAACCAGCTCAGAAATAAGCATTAGACCGGCCCAAGTGGCCGGTTTTTTTTATGGCCAAAAAATCTCCCAAAGAAGTCCTTCAACAAAGTCAACAACCGCTCTTAGTTGACTTTTATGCAGATTGGTGTGGACCCTGCCAAACCTTAGCTCCAGTTTTGGATCAGGTTGTTGCTGATCTAGGTGGCAAAGTTGTCCTCTTCAAAGTGAATGTGGACAAACATCCACAACTCGCCCAGCAGTTTGCCATTCGCTCTATTCCTCACCTCATGCTCTTCAAGAAAGGGAAGATTTTGTGGCGGAAAGGAGGCCTGCTCACCAGTGCAGAGTTGTTGAAGCAACTCAAGGCTTTTGTATAAAAAAAGGGGCCTAAGCCCCTTTTTTAAATGTAGTATTTCAAACGAATCACCTCTTGTTCGGTGAGGAAGCGGTAATGTCCGCGTTTCAAATCTTTTTTGTCTAAGCCAGCATACATCACCCGATCCAAGGCCACTACCTCGTAACCCAGGTGCGAAAAAATCCGACGTACAATTCGATTTCTGCCAATGTGGATTTCTAAACCTAGGATCGTTCTATCCTTAGAAAGGACTTGCAAGTCATCTACCTTGGCATCCCCATCCTCAAGGGTCAGCCCCTCGATAATTTCCTCCTCATCTTTGGCCGTCAACGGCTTGTCCAAGGTTACCTGGTAAATTTTTTTGATCTCGTTGGAAGGGTGGGAAAGCTTCGCTGCTAGTGCCCCATCATTGGTAAATACTAGCAAGCCCGTGGTATTTCTATCCAAGCGGCCTACCGGAAAAATTCGCTCCTCACAGGCATTTTCAACCAACTTCATCACCGTCTTCCGCTCCATAGGATCTTCAGTGGTCGTGATGAAATCCTTCGGTTTGTTCAATAAAACATAAACCGGTTTTTCTGGATTGATTTTCTTTCCTTGAAAGACGACGTGGTCTGACTTTTTCACCTTATAGCCCATCTCTTGAATCACCACGCCATTGACCACCACCAAGCCTTTCACGATAAGATCGTCTGCCTCTCTTCGGCTACAGATGCCTGAATTTGCTACGTATTTGTTGAGACGAATCAACTCTTCCCCTTCTTTTTTATTCTTTTTCTGAGGAAGGCTATCAAAATTATAGTCAGGTCGCTCTGCGTTTAACTCAACAAACTTGCTTCGATTCTTTCCAAACCCTCTCTTTTCACCGCTAGATTCTGCGCCAAAAGTCTTCGTTTCTACGGCATAAACCGGTTGTTGATCTTTCCCTCTTCCTTTGTAAACTCGCTTTTCTCCGGGGCCTAAACTCGGCTTTTCGGAAGAGAAATCTTTCTTGTATCCCTTTTCCTTCCCGTAAGTGGAGTTCTTCGAAAAACCTTCATTTTTAGCTTCAGATTTACTTCGATCCGAATAGGGTTTTTTATCATTGGAACTACCGCGTTCTGAATGGAATTTTTTATCCCCAGGCCTACTTCGTTCGGAATAGGGCTTTTTATCTCTAGCGGAAGGGTCAAACTTTCTTTCTGAACCCTCTTCCTTTTTAAATCGACTGGGCTTTTCTCCAAATGGTTTTTTCGAAAAAGAAGAAGACTCTTTGCTCTCCCATTTCTTTGGACCAGCAGACTCTTTTCCGGCAAACTTGCTTCCAAATCCTCTTCTTTCGCGGTTTTCTTCACCACCCCTTGGAGAGGAAGGACGTTCGCTTCGCTCCTCTGGCTTGCTTTTAAAAAATCTTCCTTTGGAAGAATTCGAAGAGGGGGCTCCCTCTTTTCCTTTTTTGTCGTAAGGCTTCTTGTCGTCACCAAAAGACTTTTCTCTTCCTCTTCCTGCTCCCTCTTCCCGTGAAGAAGAAGTTCCCCTGCTCGATCGGCCTCCTTTGGAGATTCCTGATCCTTTTTTTTCCTCGCCAAAAAATGGCTTTTTAGGATTATTTTTTTTCATGCTATTGCAGCATCACTGCTGTAGTTTTGTAAATGAATTTACCTTCTGAAATCCAATGATTTAAATTGACCCCAAAGATACGTGGAATAGAACCAATACAGGCCCATAATTCGAAATATTCTTTAGTCTACTCCTTTATTTTTGTAATAATATTCTGTTGCATTCCGAACTGATCCCTTGGTAAGCAGCAATTCATTCGCTTTTTCATAGGATACACCCGTGGATTCCATGATCATTTTGGTCCCCCGATCCACCAATTTGGCATTGGACAATTGCATATCCACCATCTTATTCCCCTTTACACGCCCCAATTTGACCATCACCGCAGTGGAGATCATATTCAAGACTAACTTTTGAGCAGTGCCCGATTTCATGCGTGTACTTCCGGTCACAAACTCAGGGCCCACAACCACCTCTAGGGGATGATCCACTGCCTTTCCAAGCGGAGAATCAGGGTTGCAGGAAATTCCTGCAGTAAGTAAACCCATTTCTTTGGCCTTCTGTACACCCCCCAACACATAGGGAGTACTTCCTGAAGCAGCAATGCCGATGACCGTATCCAAGGTTGAAAACCCATAGGCCTGAATGTCCTTCCATGCCTGTTCCTTATCGTCCTCAGCATGTTCCACTGCTTTTCGAATGGCCGAATCTCCTCCCGCGATGAGCCCAATGACCCAATCGTGAGGTACTCCATAAGTAGGAGGGCATTCGGAGGCATCTAAGATTCCCAATCGTCCACTCGTCCCCGCACCTATGTAAAAAAGACGTCCTCCTTCACGCATCCGAGGCACAATTTGATCCACTAACGCAGCAATCTGCTCCAATTTCTGTTGGACTGCGGGCGCTACTTTGTGGTCCTCTGCATTGATATTTGCTACCAACTCCAGGGCAGTCATCTGCTCCAAATTCTCGTAGATAGAGGTACTTTCAGTTATTCTTTTCATGCCATTTCTTGGTGGTAAAGGGTGAGCCCCGCAATTGGGCTTTCCAAAATCAAGCCTACTTGCATGCCTCGGTCTGTGGCCGCTTTGCGCAGGATATCCGCATTGTAAAAAGCAATGGAGCCTACAAAGTGAACTGGCTTGGTTTGAAAATCTGGGTATTTGCAAACATGCTTGGTGAAGAAGTTTTGAAAAGCATCGTAGAACAAGCCGTAACAGTAGGGATCTGCCTTGTGCTCCGTGATAAAGCGGCAAAAACTTGCCATGTACCGGTTGGGAAAAGGCTTGCGGTATACTTGCTCCTGAATTCCATACTGAGAAAGTTGAAAGCGGTCAATCGCCTCTTCGCGAATGGCAGCAGGCATTTCTTCATGGATAAAGTCTTGGAGAAACTTCCGCCCCACATCACTTCCGCCCCCTTCATCTCCAAGAATGTAGCCGGCTGCAGGTCTGGAGGCCACTATGTTTTTTCCATCGTACTCACAACTATTCGATCCTGTGCCTAAAATACAAGCAATGCCTGCTCGATGCCCACAGGTCGCTTTGGCAGCAGCCAAGAGGTCATGGTCTATCTGAATCTGAGCCGTTGGAAAAATAGCACGCAGGGCTTGTTCAACCTCTACCTTCTTTTCCGGAGCGGCACAACCCGCGCCGTAATAAAAGATCTCTTCAATTTGATCGGAAATATTCAATAAAAAATCCTGCTTCAACTGCTGCGTCATCTCAGCCACACTCAGGTAATAGGGATTGAATCCTATTCCTCTAAATTGACTGATTTGACCGTCTTTGTGAAGTACCCGCCAATCGGTTTTACTCGAGCCACTATCTGCTATTAAAATCATCTGCTTGTAACTGGCCTATGGCCTCAAATTTTTCAAATACTTTTTCGGTATGGGGAGCATCCCCAAGTTCTCTAGTCAAATCCTGACCCGCCCAATGTTGATAATGTTTCCCATTTTTCCACAGCCTAGAAGAAGTCACGTCGTAAATGATTCCTTTAAAAGCCACCCATATTTCAGGCTTATCCTGACCATTCCGCAGGGCTAGCTGCTGCCGGGTATAGCGATTCATCAATACAGTTTGATTTGGGCAGTCACCCAGCGCTCAGGGATTTCTCCTTGCTGCGCTTGTTGGTAATCGGAATAACTACAAGGAACAATGCTTACCCGCTCAAATCGGCTCGCATCGTTGTAGGGGATCTCCATCCACCATTTTCCGCTTCGCTTGCTTTTATAAAAAACCAAGGTGTTGGGTTTGGAGTCCATGGAAACCGTGTATTTCATGTAGGCAGCACTCTTAAAAGAAAGTGTATCCTTTCTACTGTAAAATCCTTCGATGAAATACCAGATCATGACAGCCGCTACCTGGGCAGTCTTGTTGTGCGTATCATCGTAATAGGGATCGTAACCGTAGACTCCAAAGGAACTTAATTTTTCATTGGAGCCAGCAAACCAACAAATCTGGCTTGCCTCTTCACCTGTTAGTCCAAAAGGTTGCGCATCTACTGCACCTGGCACTACGGAAGACTGAATCGCGCTTAGGTCAAAACTGATCAAATCCGCATCGCGAATCAGAGGCTCCATTTCTTTGAAGTTGTCTCGCAACTGCCCTAGTCGCACGTGCTCAAAGTATAACTTCTCCAAGGCAGTGACTAAAGTAGGGTCCACAAGAAAACTTTGGTACCCCAGGTGGGTAGAAGAAAACAAGAAATTGGGTTGATGGAGAACAATCTCTTGGGTATGTCTGTCACTCTCTGGACCTGACTCTTCCATATCAATTTTAGCGTCCACGGTAAGTAGCGTCACCAGCTTTTTCAATTTCTGATAGGACAGGTATTGCCCGTAATCGAGGTCGTGTGAGCCTCCAAAAAAAACGGGGAGGATCTGTTGACGCATCAAATAATCCCCTACTTGACGAATATTTTGATAGGAATCATTTAGACTATCCCCAGAAATCAGGTCTCCTAAATCTGCGACCTGATAGTTAATTGCCCCCCTTTTGAGTTGGTATAGCTTCTCTCGAATCTCGGAACTCGCACGAGCAATGCTTTCGGATCGCTTTGCTCCACGGCATTCTTTCAAGCCAACTAGCGCAAGTTGAACTCCCTTGAGGTCAGGAAAAGTATGGTGGTGAATGGAAAGTTGGTTAAAAATTGAATTCTCAGGATAGCCTTTTTCTGCAACAGCAGATTCCACAGGCTCAAAAAAAGAAGAAATGTTCATGGAAAGTCTTTAGGTTTTTAAAACTAATCAAAAATGATACCTAAAAAAAAATCCTGCAAAAGCAGGATTTTAAGTTGTGATTTAACCACCGAAATCGTCAAATCGTATGTTATCTTTTGGAATACCTAAGTCATCTAGCAACTTGAGCACCGCTGCATTCATCAAAGGAGGACCACATAAGTAGTATTCTACCTCATCTGGCTCTGGGTGATTCTTCAGGTAGTTTTCAAACAATACCTGGTGAATGAAACCAACATAGCCATCTGCTTCACGATCTTCCAAGGAAGTTTTGATCTTCCAATTGTCTTCTGGAAGAGGCTCAGATAGTCCAATGTGGAAGTTGAAATTCGGGAATTCCTTCTCAATCTCTCTGAAGTGAGGAACGTAGAATAATTCTTTCTTGGAACGTCCACCATACCAATACGAAACCTTACGAGAAGTTTTTTCAGTATGGAACAAGTGGAAAATTTGTGCTCTCAAAGGAGCCATCCCCGCACCACCACCAATGTAGATCATTTCTCTCTGGGTAGGATTGATGTGGAATTCTCCATAAGGTCCAGATATAGTGACTTTATCTCCTGGCTTGCATCCAAATACATACGAAGAGCATACACCAGGATTGACATCCATCCAACGGTTGTTGGCGCGGTCCCATGGCGGAGTGGCGATACGGATCGTCAACATCACGATATTTCCTTCAGCAGGGTGATTGGCCATGGAATAGGCACGGAAAAGGGGCTCGTCATTTTTCATGACCAAATCCCACAATCCAAACTTATCCCAATCGCTCTTGTACACATCAGCAGGGTGGCCTAATTCCGGATGTGGAGTGATATCCATGTCCTTAAAGTTGACCGTAATCGCAGGCACATCGACCTGAATATATCCTCCTGCTTCAAAGTGAAGGATTTCTCCTTCAGGTAGTTTTACTTTAAATTCCTTGATAAACGTAGATACGTTGTAGTTGGAGATGACCTCACACTCCCACTTTTTGATTCCGAAGATCTCCTCAGGCACACGAATCTTCATGTCCTGCTTTACTTTCACTTGGCAAGCCAAACGAACATGTCCTTGCTGTTCAGCGCGACTCAAATGACCTACTTCGGTCGGCAATACATCCCCACCACCATCATCGACGATACACTTGCACATCGCACAAGTACCACCTCCACCACAGGCAGAAGGAAGAAAGATTTTTTGATTACCTAAGGTGGATAGCAAACTTGATCCCGCAGAAGCGACGATTGGGTTGCTTTCATCCCCGTTGATGATAATCTTAACATCTCCAGAATTCACCAGTTTGGACTGGGCAAATAGGAGAATAAAAACCAGCAATAAAATAATTGCTGTGAAGGCTACAATGGAAGTAATAATTACAGAACCCATGAACTCTTATTTTTTCTTTTTTGTAGGAAACCCCCGTTTTAGGGAGCACAAATATATTTATTAATCAGGAATGACCGCCAAAAATACCGGCAAATTTGGAAGCAATTTCTGACTTCTTTTTAGGTATTCTAACCGATTAATTCTTCAATAGGTTTAGCAAAGTGCTCAACTTTACTTTCAACAGTCGTCTATCGACAATGAAATCAAGAAATCCGTGTTCCAACACAAATTCTGCACTCTGAAATCCCTTGGGTAGATCCTTGCCGATGGTCTCTCGAATGACACGCGGACCCGCAAATCCAATCAAGGCTCCCGGTTCAGCAATGTTGAAATCGCCTAACATCGCATAGGATGCAGTGACGCCACCTGTAGTAGGATCAGTAAGTAGAGAGATGTAGGGAATTCCTGCTTTATCGAGCAAGGCAAGTTTGGCAGAGGTCTTGGCCATTTGCATCAACGAAAATCCTGCTTCCATCATGCGCGCACCTCCTGATTTAGAGATCATCAAAAAAGGAATTTTATACTTCAAGGCATGATCAATCGCTCTAGCAATTTTTTCACCCACCACCGATCCCATAGATCCTCCAATAAAGTTAAAATCCATGCAGGCGATCACTACCTCTTGCCCATTCATTTTCCCATAAGCTGCCCTCACCGCATCATTCAATTCGGATTTGGTAATGGTAGACTCAATTCGAGAGGCGTAGGATTTGGTATCTACGAAATTTAGGGGGTCCCCAGACTTCATTCCTGCATCCAATTCGGTAAAGGTATTGGTGTCAAAAAGGATTTCGAAATACTCCTTTGAACCGATTTTTACATGAAAATCATCGTTGGGGGATACGTAAGCATTACTTTTCAACTCCCGGGTATGAACGATCGTCCCACTTGGGGTCTTAAACCACAACCCATCCGGCGCATCTTTCTTTTCCGCAGTGGAAGTTTTGATGCCTTTGTCAGTTCTCTTAAACCAAGCCATACAACTATTTTGATTGTTCTAACACCTCAAAGGTGACAAATTTAGTTTGAAACTCTCGTAATTAAAATTTTCTTCTTTCTCACTGGGGCTACCTACCTCTTCCCCGTTGGGAGAAATTCTCTTTTTCGAAGGGATATTTTTTAGTACTTTGAATCTCAATTCAACCCCAATCTCACCATCCCTCCATTCGACCTTCTCCATGAGCCTATCCATACTTTTACTGATCTCTGCGATTATCCTCTGGTTTGCATACCGGATCTATGGAAAATACGTGTACAACAAGTTTGGCCTCAGCGATGCTAGAAAAGCCCCATCTCATACCCATCGGGATGGGATAGACTACGAGCCTAGCAAGCCCATTGTCGTGTTGGGACATCACTTTGCCTCCATTGCTGGCGCAGGACCGATTGTAGGACCCATCATCGCCGTGACCTTTGGATGGATTCCGGCGGTGATCTGGATTTTGGTAGGAGGAATTTTCTTTGGAGCCGTGCATGATTTGGGAAGTATGGCGGCCTCTCTTCGCACGGAGGGAAAGTCCATCGGGGTAATTATCCGAAACCAAATTGGAATTAAAGGGAAGCAGTTATTTATCCTATTTAGTTTCTCCACACTCATTTTGGTCATTGGGGTTTTTTCAGACATTATCGCCAAAACCTTCGTAGCCAACCCTGGAGTAGCCTCTGCTTCCATCTTGTTCATTTTTTTAGCCGTTGCTTTTGGGTATTTAAATCGACTTGTTGGTGATAAAAACATCGCCTTTATTGCCATCACAGTGATTGGGGTGGCTTTGATGTACTATTTTGTCTATTTGGGCACGCAACTCCCGCTCGCTTTAGACTACACCTGGTGGGTAGGAGGATTATTGGCCTATGCCTTTATTGCTTCAGTGACTCCCGTATCCCTGTTACTCCAACCCCGAGATTACCTCAATAGCTACCTACTCTACGGCATGATGATCGCAGCGGTAGCAGGTGTAATCGTGGCAGATCCTGAGATCAAAATGAGTACAGAAGTACAAATGTCCAGTGAAAGCCTGGGTTATGTCTTCCCGGTTTTATTTGTCACGATTGCCTGTGGCGCTATTTCAGGCTTTCATGCCTTGGTGGCTTCAGGCACTACTTCCAAGCAATTGGACAAGGAAAGTGATGCAAAAATCGTGGGCTTTGGCGGGATGCTGATTGAATCCTTTTTGGCGATTATTTCCGTTGGGGCTGTCATCATCCTTTCACGAACCGAATACTTGGAACGAATAACAGTTGAAGGGCCGGTTGCTCTATTTTCAACAGGATTGGGAGGAATGATTTCCAGCCTAGGTATATCCGAACCCTTTGCCGTAGGCTTTGTGGCCTTGACTGTTTCTGCATTTGCCCTGACTACGCTAGACACCTGCACCCGACTGGCAAGATTTACCTTGCAAGAATACTTTGAAGATATGCCGCAGCCCGCTGCCCAGGTAATGGCCAAAAATAGATACCTCTCTACCACGATTGTGGTCATCCTCTCTGTGCTCTTGTTGGCTTCTGGTGAATTTTCCAGGTTATGGCCTATTTTCGGATCAGCCAATCAGCTCTTGGCGGCGCTAGCCTTGCTGACTATTGGGGTGTGGTTAATGAAAAAAAATATCTCCGCCACCTTTGTGACCATCCCCATGTTTTTCATGTTTTCGGTCACACTTGCTTCCTTAGGATTATTTGCCTGGAAAAATTTTCAAGATGAGGGTTATATTCTAGCAACTATTGCCTCCATCTTGTTTGTGTTGGCCATTGCCTTGATAGTTTTAGCCATCCGAAGTCTAAAAAAAGAGGTCAAAGCGTCTGAGTAGGCGCTTTGACCTCAATGGGTTCATTCAAAAACTCAGTCTACCCCATCTAATTTTGCTCTAGTTATTGAAAAAGCAGCAGCTTGCCGACCTTGGGTCAAGCCTGCAGAGGCATCAAAGTTATAGTGGATACCCCCATAAATGCGCGACATGGCCGCTTCTTCAGCCCAAGTTCGAAACTGGCTTGCATTGGATGGAAAAAAGTGGGCCATAACTTCCGAAGCAGCACCCGAAAACGCCGCGTGCCCTGAAGTATAGGCTGGAAAATTTGGCGTCCCTAAAATGGTCTTAAAGCCAGGCATGGTTTGGATAGGCCGTGGGTAATGGTAGTAATATTTTGCATCCCAGCAGGCAATCCCTGCATCGGCTATGGCCATGTTGAGGTAGGCAAATACCCGCGCGGAGCGAACAGGACTCAACTTCTTAGACACTACCTCCTCTTTGGCAAAACGATTCCAATGACCTGGAGGGGTATAGGTGTTTAACCCATCATTCCAGAAGTTGGCTATCCTGCGCTGGTTGGTGGTCAGGTTATTCGAATACTGCTTCAATTCCTTGACCGACTTCTCAAATTCCGGAGATCCAGGTGCTGGCGGTGGACCAGGACGGATCGCCTCCACATTGGGTACATTCCAAGGACGAACCTTGCCAAAAAGAGGAACCAAGCCAATCTTCCGTTGTGGGGTCTCTTGATTTTCCCAAACCCATCCAAAACGCTCTTTGGCAGCATTCTTAATGGAATCTGATTTAGCCCGAGTCGTTTGGGCATTTTTCATCCCATCTGTGGCGGCTCGTGCCAACACTGTTTTGGCCACTTCAGCCCCAATTAATTCCCCCGCATCCACATCACTGCTGACGTTTAGGCCTGCTACAATTAATGATTCCAAATGTTCCTGGGCTTTTTGTGCCAAAAACTCTTTTTCCAAGGGAAACATCGCCGTAAGCACATCCCGAGAAGCTATAGCAATCACTGCTCCATCGGAAGGATAGGAAAACAGCCCATTGTTCTCGTAAGCAGATTTGAGCTGAGGATCCAGTTGGTAAGGGGCCTGCCGCTTAAACTTGTACTTGTAATGCCAGGCCATAATCAAGCCGTCGTATTGGGCCACACTCAAATGAGCAAGCATCCTGCTCGTGTAAGGCGGATGCGAATACGGAAACTTTGGGTACTTGGAAGGGTTGGCAGGATCCGGTACAGGATAGCTTCCATCCGGATTGGGTGCCGGAATCAAATTGTATTTGGTAGCCAGCTCTAAGGCAATTTCATTCCAACGTACCAGCGGATTATTGGTCCAGTACTTTACCGCCTCGCGCTGGGCTGAAGTTGCTTTACGCTGCTTTTCTATGGCATCTGCCAATTCCTTGAGCAGTTCCGCAGAGCCGGATGCAGCTGGAGTAGAAAGGGGGATTTGTTCATTCGACGTATGCAGCACCAATTTCCATTGCCCTGCATTGGCGTCTAAATTCGAAAATTGATACCCTGTAAATTCGTATTTGGTAGGCAAGTCTTCTACACAAGAACTCCCCAAAAAGGCAAAGATTACGAGTAGTAGGTAAGAATAGTTATACTTTTTCATCTTGTCAGAATTTAAAAGGCTTTGAATTGGTAGGTGATTCCTAGGCCATAGCCAGAAAATTGGCCCATATTCCTTCCAGAAATGGCCTTCTGGTAGGAGGCAATAAGCCCAAAGCCCCCATTGGTATTAAAATAGTATTGCGCAAATCCTTCCACCCGGTCAAAATCAACTTTATTGGTAGGTAATGGCATGCAATACGTTCGGATATCATCTCCAGATGTGGATCGAATGGTTGACAAACTTGCTTCTACGCGCAGTTTATGGTTGAACATCCAAGATCCAAGGGTGACTTGTCCAAGAAAGGCATTTGGGACATCCATTTTAGCCGTGTAATAGGCATTCTGACCCGAATAATAAAAATCCCGTTCCGCCTCGGTCACTCCTCGATGCAAGTAGGAGTAGGATGCTCTAAAGTAAGGTCCTTTATCCAATTCGTATTTTCCTATGGCACGGATGCCCAATTCATTGGCTCCAAAACCCAGGCTAAAGGGCATGTAATCCGACAAATAATTGGAGGCCGGCGTACTGTAACTCAGGTTGGAAAATCCCGTCAGTTTGCCTTTACCCAAGGATTTTTCAAGAAGCAAGGCCTTCACCGAAAGCCCAAAATCTTGAATTCCTTGCACTCCAGTAAGTTGTCCACCAGAGGCTGCTGTTTTGACATAGGGGAGAGTCAGGATGACATTGACCTTGTCGGTAATTCCTCCCACTAGCATGGGCATGCCCATTTGTCTGGTGAATGTGCCGATATTTTGATTGACTCGAATGGTAGACCCCTCCCAGTACCGATCCCAGGTGACCTGCTCGTATTGGAGGGCGATGCAAATCTCTCCTTTTGGCATCATCAAGCCATCCAAGGGAGTTTGTGCATGCGCTATAGAAAGGATACCCAAACTTGCACAAAGCAAGCCTAGGAATCTGAAATACTTCTTCATCGCTAGTACATGTTAAGTAAAGAAAAAGGAGAATGCGCAGGTCCAATCAGGAATTTTGCCTTGAATTGGAACTACGTCTCGAACGTTTGAACCCAAAAGCATGATCCCACTGGAAGATGCTGGGCCAAAGAAAAAATTAACTGTGCTGCGGAGGAGGAGCGTCTAGGGTGAAACTAGGACTCAAATACGTTGAAAAAATAAACCCTATTTCTGATTTAAACTTCGGGACAATCATCCCTTCAAAGGAAAGTAGCCCTGTGCCAAGGTAATCTTTGGCAAATTTCATCCCCAAGTTGCTCGCCTCCTGGTCTTGAGGAAGCTGATCTTCCGCAAGGGCGGAAATCCATTTTTTAACGGTTACATCCAGCACTTTTCTGGCTGTATCTGGCACGTAGACCACTTGCAAGGTATCGTTTTGGTAACGCTGCTTGATGGCTCGGTAATAGTTGCCTTCCAATTCAAAACGCGTATTGGTTGCTTGAAATTCCTCCTGATTGGCAAAATAAGGGGCATTGAGCGGAATCTCCAAAATTTGCTCCTTCAGCTGTACCTGTTGCTCCCCATAGATTTGATCCATCCAATTTCGCTCAAGGGAAACATTCGCAGAGAGGTACACCGCGTAGTATCCAAAGTGAAAGAGGACAAAGCAAAAAAGGAGCGCTATAGCTGCTGCGTTTTTCAATTCAGAGAAAGTTTAACCAAAAATTGAAAGAATCGAGTTGAAAAGCAATAGGAGTTCCAAGTTTATTCACCTTAGGAGTACTTCCCAATTGAGCGGAGCACATAACTCAATCCCAAAAAAATAAGAGTGGCAAGGCCATATACTTGAATGACCTTCAGCCGATTGAATCGATCCAAAAACCAGAGTACGAGCACAGGACGAATCAACCCCAGCAGTAGCAACATTGCCGATCCCACTGCCAATCCTAGGGAGAGTAAATGAATTACTTCAAGCATGGCCCAAAACTAAAAAAGGAACAGCGAATGCCGTTCCTTTTTGAATACACTTTTTAAAAACTTATTTCTTACGCTTGATTTCACGCATTTCGTATCCCTCAATGGTGTCGTCAATCTGAATGTTGTTGAAGTTCTTGATAGAAATACCACATTCGTATCCGGCCTTTACTTCAGCCACATCGTCTTTGAAGCGCTTCAACTGATCGATTTCTCCTTCGTGAATCACGATACCATCACGGATGATGCGAATTTTGTTCTTTCTGGTAATGAATCCATCGGTGACGTACGAACCGGCAACGGTACCCACTTTCGTGATTTTAAACACTTCACGAACGGTGATATTTCCGGTGATGACTTCTTCAAATTCAGGCTCAAGCATCCCTTCAATCGCATCCTTAATTTGGTTGATCGCGTCGTAGATAATGGAGTAATGTCTGATTTCAATTTCTTCTTGCTCTGCAAGTTTCTTCGCATTGGAAGAAGGACGCACTTGGAATCCAATGATGATCGCATCCGAAGCAGAAGCCAAAAGCACATCCGATTCAGAAATCTGACCCACACCCTTGTGGATGATGCTTACCTTCACCTCATCCTTAGAAAGTTTGAGCAAGGAATCGGAAAGTGCTTCCACGGAACCGTCCACGTCACCTTTGATGATGATGTTGAGTTCCTTGAAACTTCCAATTGCCAATCGACGACCAATTTCATCCAAGGTGATGTGCTTCTTGGTGCGCAAACTTTGTTCGCGCTGGATTTGCTCTCTAGAGTTCGCAATTTCTCGTGCTTCTCTTTCGGTATCGTATACTTTGATCGTATCTCCAGCTTGAGGAGCTCCACTCAATCCAAGCATTAAAACTGGAGTAGAGGGTCCCGCTTCCTTCAATTTTTTGCCTTTGTGATCAAACATAGCCTTCACACGACCGTAATGTTGACCAGCAAGCATTACGTCTCCAATGCGCAAGGTACCTGCTTGAATCATGATGGTGGACACATAGCCGCGGCCTTTATCCAAAGAAGCTTCAATGACCGTTCCTACTGCATTTTTATTTGGGTTGGCCTTCAATTCCAAAATTTCGGATTCAAGAAGGACCTTCTCTAGAAGTTCATCTACACCCTGACCTGTCTTGGCAGAGATTTCTTGAGATTGGTATTTACCACCCCAATCTTCTACAAGCAAGTTCATGTTGGCCAACTCTTCCTTGATTTTTTCAGGACGAGCATTGGGCTTATCCACCTTGTTGATCGCAAAGATCATCGGTACACCCGCTACTTGGGCATGGTTGATTGCTTCTTTCGTTTGCGGCATGATGCTATCATCCGCAGCAATCACGATAATGGCCACGTCGGTAATTTTGGCACCACGCGCACGCATCGCCGTAAAGGCTTCGTGGCCTGGCGTATCTAGGAAGGCAATTTTATGACCTGTCTTCGTCATTACGTCGTATGCACCAATGTGCTGGGTGATCCCTCCAGCTTCTGCTGCAGTCACCTTAGACATACGGATAAAATCAAGCAAGGAAGTTTTTCCATGATCGACGTGACCCATGATTGTCACAATCGGTGCCCGGTCTTCCAATTCCTCGTCGGTATCCTCTACATCTTCTTCCAATTCATCTTCAATGGACTTGGTAAACTCCACGTCAAAGCCAAACTCATCGGCAATGATGGTGATGGCTTCCGCATCCAAACGCTGGTTGATGGAAACAAACATGCCAAGGGATAGGCAAGCAGAAATGATTTGGTTGACCGAAACATCCAAAAGTGCAGCCAAATCATTGGCCGAGATAAATTCAGTAACCTTTAAGATTTTTAGTTCATCTCCTTCGGATTCTACCTCACGGTCACGCTCAGCACGCTTATCGCGTCTTGACTTCGTCTTTCCTCCAGGCTTATTGCCTTGGAGTCTAGCCAACGTCTGCTTGATCTGATCTTGGATTTCTTTTGGAGTAGGCTCTGCCTTTTGCATGCGCTGCTGCGGGCTTCCGCCAGGGCGTTGTCCTCCAGGTTTATTGGGTTGTCCAGGTCTTCCTCCACGCTGATCTTGAGGACGATTGGCTCCTCCTGGGGCTTGGCCTGCAGGATTTGGCGCACCTGGTTTACTGTCTATACGTTTTCTTGGACGCTTTTTATCCTTTCCACGCTCGTCAGAAGAAGCAACTGGCCCTCCTTTTTTCTTGGTCCTGTCTACAGGTAATTCGATCTTCCCAAGTACCGTTAATCCCTTTAGGGAATCTGCTTTTGCTGAAATGAGTTCCTCTGGAACTTCTACTACTACAGGCGGAGCAGCGGGCTGAACTACCACCGGCTTAGGTGCAGGGGCGGGCTCAGGGGCAGGAGGGGCTACTGGAGCAGGAGGAACTACTGGTTCAGGTTTTTTCTCTTCTTGCTTAGGCGCAGGGCTTGGCTTGGGTTGAGGTGCTGGAGGAGGGGTTGGCGTAGGCTTTCTGTCAAGATCGACCTTACCTAAAACTTTAATTCCTTCCAGTTTGGGAGCCTCAGTAATTATTTTTTCTACCACAGGCTCAGGGGCTTTCGCCACAGGTGCTGCTGCAGGAGTCGGCTCAACTACTTTTTCCGGCTTCGGTAGCTCTTGCTCCAAAGGCTCATGACGCTTTCCGATGGAAAGGTGGGACGCCTCTTCTTTTTCAAGAGCTGAGGACTTGAATTCCTTTTCAAGCATGGAAACTTGGTCCAAGGTGATTTTGGAATTGGGATTGTTCTCCACGTCATAGCCCTTTTTAGCCAAGGACTCAACGATGGATGCCGTACCCACGTTGAGCTTTCTGGCTATTTGGCCTAATCGCATCATTTTTTCTTCTGACATAAGCAAAAACCTCTTTCGAAATCTTAAGTAAAATTAGGGTAATCTTTGGGGTTAAAGCCCCTTATTGGTCAAATTCTGTTCTAAGTATTCGGAAAATTTCGTCAATTGTAACTTCCTCCAACTCTGTTCTACGGATCAAATCTTCTTTGCTGAGCACCAACACACTCTTTGCGGTATCTAAACCAGTCTTTTTGAGTTCGTCAATGATCCACTGATCGATTTCATCTGAGAACTCGTTTAAGTCCACATCTTCCTCTTCGTATTCATTCAACTCACGGAATACGTCGATTTCATAACCCACCAATCGGCTCGCCAATTTGATGTTAAATCCACCTTTTCCAATTGCCAACGAAACCTGATCCGGCTTCAAAAACACGGAGATTCGCTTGGATTCCTTATTAATGGATAGGGAGGAAACTTTCGCTGGACTCAAGGCACGAGATACGTAGAGTTCTAAATTTTCAGTGAAGTTGATCACGTCAATATTTTCATTCTGAAGTTCGCGCACCACTGCATGAATACGGGATCCTTTCATCCCCACGCAAGCACCTACTGGATCGATACGGTCGTCGTACGATTCTACCGCCACTTTGGCTCGCTCACCTGGCTCGCGTACTACCTTCACAATCGTGATTAATCCATCGTATACCTCAGGAACTTCGTTTTCAAAAAGTCTCTCCAAAAATACCGGAGAGGTACGAGACAAGATCACCTTTGGATTCCCATTAATCATGTCTACACGATGTACCACCGCCTTCACAGAATCTCCTTTTCTAAAACGATCTTTGGAAATTTGCTCGCCTTTAGGCAAGATCAATTCATTTCCTTCTCCATCGATGAGGAGAATTTCACGTCCCAAGATTTGGTACACTTCCGCAGAAATGATTTCTCCAACCTGCTCCTCGTATTTGCTGAAAAGAATGTCTTTTTCCAGGTCTTTGATGCGCTGGATTAAGGTTTGACGCGCCATCTGTACGGCACGTCTTCCAAATTCTTCCAACTCAATTTTTTCGTAAACCTCTTCACCCTCTTCAAAGTCGGGCTCAATTTTTTGAGCATCTGTTAGGCTGATCTTGTCAAAATCCCAGATATCTTCAGAATTGTCGTCGACAATTTCACGGATACGGAAAATTTCCAAATCCCCCTTATCGGCATTGATAGTGACATCAAAATTCTCGTCCGTCTCGAACTTCTTGCGAATCATCGCTCTAAATACATCTTCCAGAATACGGATCATGGTAGGGCGATCCACATTTTTAGATCTCGCAAATTCTGCGAAGGATTCAATTAAGATTTTTGCATCCATTGGAA
>JACCDV010461401.1_pt1 | contig 60139 bp, 47 predicted proteins | sample 7446131 | NCBI WGS metagenome assembly JACCDV01 (sample SAMN15323448, study PRJNA562643) | freshwater metagenome | isolation source: river surface water | place: USA:Blue River Watershed | collected 2017-08-17
AACTCTTCTATCAAAATAATGGATAAAGACAATAAAACAGTACTTATTGAAAGCTTTGAGCTCAGAGCAAATGAAAGCTTAGATGACTTCTATGCAAGAACTTCTAAGGCATTAAAATTAGATGAAAAAAAAGAGGTTGCAACCAATCCTTACATACATCCTAGCATTCGAAAGTTTCTAGCGTATCCAAAAGATACAAATGGAAACAAAGCAACAGCTGTGACTCAACTTTCAAATAAGCTCTTCTGTCTACGTGATAAATCAGAAGAGTGCATAGAGGACCCAAGCAAATTAGAAAATGGAGAGACCCTAACTGCCATTATTTATGCAGACTATGAGAATTATCTCGAAAAAGCTTGGTTCAAACAGGGCATTAGTCTCGAGGGAGCAATTCTTATAAAGGCTAATCTTAGTGGGACTATGTTTATGAGAGTTATCCTCAATAGGGCTATACTTGAAGAAGCTAATCTCACAGGAGCCTATATCGGATCACCTAACTTTGATAATGCGAATTTGAAAAAGGCTATTTTAAGAGACACTAAATATCAATCAGATACCCATTTCACAGAGGCTGATCTCACTGGAGCTGATCTTACAGGAGCTGATTTCACAACAGCTGAGCTCCATATAAAAAATGCCATTGTGTCACAAGATCAACTAACGAAAGCTAAAGGAATAACAGCAAAGCATCGAGCTGAAGTAAAAGAACCTAAAAATTAAACCAAATTCCAGCAATTACTCTAGATGGGAGTTTTTAGCTTGGAAAATGTTTTTCTATTTTTTCTAAAATAGCTTCTTTTGTAAAACCAAAAGCTTTTGCCAAATCTTCTGCAGATCCGCTAGCACCAAAGCGGTTTAAACCAATCATCAAACCATTCATTCCAACAAATCTTTCCCAACCAAGAGTCACACCAGCTTCAATAGAAATTCTTTTTTCACAAGAAGCCTCTAAAATTTTATTTTGATACTCAAGGTTTTGCTCACAAAAAAATTCCCAGCAACTAAGAGAGACTACTTTTATTTTTCCTTTTTTATTTTCTATTTTTTCTAATTCACGAGCTACTTGAATAGCCAAATGAACTTCAGCTCCCGTAGCAAATAAAATATAGTGAGCAGGCTCTTCACCTCCAAAAACAACCCATGCACCTTTCTTAGTCTCTTCTAACTGAGCAGCTGGCACATCTAAAATAGGAAGTTTCTGTCTTGAAAGACAAAGACAAGAAGGAGCCTTCATAGAAAGAGCTTTTCTGAAAAGTACTTCTGTCTCTCGAGCATCTGCAGGTCTTAATATATAAAGACCAGGAATACTTCTTAAGCTCATCAAATGCTCTATTGGTTGGTGCGTTGGACCATCTTCACCCACATAGAAAGAATCGTGAGTAAACTCATGAATCACATGAGCTTTTTGAATAGCTCCTAGTCTCAGAGCAGCTCTTGAGTAATCTGAAAATGTTAAGAACGTGGCATCGAAAGGAATCAGACCACCATAAAGAGAAATTCCATTAGACACACAAGACATCGTAAACTCTCTCACACCGAAAGCAAAATTTCGTCCTCCTCGCTCAGTTTTTGTAAAGTCTCCAACTTTTTTAGCAAAAACTTCTGTCATGTTGGAAGGCTCAAGATCAGCACTTCCACCAACAAGCTGAGGTAAAAAGAAAGCCCATTTTTCTAGTAAATCCCCAAAGGCATTGCGTGTTGCAATATTTTTCTCTTTAGGAAACTGAATAGGTTCAGGTAAAAGAGTTTCTACATTTGACAAAAAATACTTTTCATAATCTGCATGAAATTCGCTATCTTTCAACAATTTTTCATCAAGAAGAGTTTTCCACTCCTTAGCTTCTTTTGTTTTTTTTGGAAAAAAACTTTGGAAATGCTCTTCTGCAGATTTTGGCCAAGAGATATCTTCTTCTGAAGATATTCCCCAGTTCTTAAAACTTTCTAAACGTTCTTCATTCGAGAGAGGAGCTCCGTGAGTTTGGTGAGAGCCTTCTTGAGTCGCAGCTCCTTTTGCCATGACTGTATGCCCAATGATAAGAGTAGGTTTTCCTGAAGCCTCTCTTGTGAAATTAAGAGCACGTCTTATCTCGTCATGATTATGACCATTGATTTCAATGACATTCCAAGAAAAACTTTCAAAAAGTTTTTTAAAATCACAAGAATTACAACGATGAATGGAACCTGATATTTGTTGCTCATTTTGATCATAATACCAAACTAAGTTTTCAAGACCTAAATGCCCAGCTAAAGAGGCAGCCCCCATAGTGACTTCCTCTTGCATACAACCATCGCCTAAGAGCGCATAAGTTTTAGAAGAAAAAAGCTTCGAGCGAAGCGCACTCGAAAGGTGCTCACTAGCAATAGCCATTCCAACAGACATAGCAGCCCCTTGTCCAAGCGGACCTGTAGTGCATTCTACCCCTTGAGTGACATGGTTTTCAGGATGGCCAGGAGTCTTTGAACCAAGAGATCTAAACCCCTTTAGGTCCTCTTTTTTAAGCCAGCCAATAGCATAAAGTAAGCTATAAAGGAGCATCGATTCATGCCCCGCACTTAAAATAAACCGGTCCCTTCCAAACCAAGAAGGGTCCTCTGGATCAAAACGCAAATATTCTCTATAAAGAATATAAGCAAAATCCATACTAGACATAGCTCCACCAGGGTGTCCTGATTGGGCCCAGTGAACACCATTAATTACCATTGCTTTCAGGTGATTAACGACTCTTCTATCCTCCATGTTCCATCTCCTTTTTACTATCTTTGTGTGCTAAAAACTTGATTTAATTCTCTTTATAAGAAAAACAAACTTTTAAAAATTAGACGAATCATTATAATAGGCCTTCAAAGCGGATCGATGCTATAGTGAAAGATCTTAACGTAATTCCCTCAAGAGCGAAAGCTTTTGCTTTTACAAAACAACCTGTTAGAGAAAAAGACAATGCCTATACAACTTAATAAAAAACTACTTCTGATTTTATTTAGCCTTATAACAAGCTTTTTCCTTCTGCTAGGCCTCTTCATTTTCCTACAAGTTCAATTTGGAAATACAAAATACCTAGAAAAAACAGCAATTCTTTCAAAAATCAGAGAAGAAACCACAATCTATTATGCAGATGAAAAAACTCAGATGGGGAGTATATTTGATACAAATCACAGAGAGTACACACCTATTTCTGAAGTTCCTAAGCATTTTCTCGATGCTATTGTGGCAGCTGAAGATAAAAACTTTTATGAACATAACGGAGTGGACTTTACTGCTCTCTCAAAAGCTTTTTTAGAAGCTTTAATGAGTAGACGTTTCACACGAGGTGGCTCCTCTATTACACAACAAACTGTAAAGAATATTGTGAACGACTGGGAACCTTCTTTCACAAGAAAATTTCGCGAAATGATTCGGGCTCTACAACTTGAAAGACTCTATAGCAAGCAACAAATTCTTGAGTTTTATATCAACCAATTTTACGTTGTAAGAAATGGAAATGGTGTTGGCATTGCTGCTCGGTACTACTTTAATAAAAGGCCGTCTGAACTTGACTTAGTAGAGTCTGCTTTTATAGTTGGATCTCTCAAAGGGCCTGGAAAATACAACCCATTTGTTAAAGATACAAAAGAAAAAAAAGAACAAGCTATTGTCTTTGCTCTCGATCGCAAAAACTATGTTCTTAAACGAATGCTTGAACAAAAATGGATTTCCAAAGAAGTTTATGAAGAAGCAAAAAATAAGAACATCCCATTCAATCAAGGTGATTTTAGCAACTTTGAAATTGCTCTTGTTGGCCTCATAAAAGAACAACTCAATAAAAAAGATGTTCTAACCTCTATAGGCCTTAGCTCTAAAGAAGATTTAAACATTGCTGGTTATAAAATCTATAGCACCATCGATGAAAAACTTCAAAATCACTACCAACGAGCTATGAGACAAAATTTATCTCGTGTTGAAACAATTCTTAGTGAGTTTACTCCAGAAAAGAAACAAAACTTCAAACCACTCAACACACTTGAGGTAGGTTCCTTTGTTTATGGAAAAATAGAAACGATTACTTCTAAATCAAGTGAAGCATCAAATATCTCTTTATCTTTTGGCTTCCCAAAAGGGACTCTTGTCCACGCTTCTTTAGTTGATCAAGCAAAATTAATGGCTCTCTCAGGCAGACACTCTGAGCAAGATCGTTTAAACCATATTTTAAACAGTCTACATGTAGGTGATGTTCTTTTTTGTGAAGTAAAGTCTTACAACAAAGAAACACACTCAGCAGAACTTCTTTTACGCAGAACCCCAAGAGTAAGCGGAGGGCTCATTGCTATTGACAAAGGAGAAGTAAAAGCTCTTATTTCAGGCTTTGACGCACTTGGTTACAACAGAGCTCTATTTGCTAAAAGACAACCAGGATCTCTCTTTAAAAGCCTTCTCTTCTATGGAGCTTTACAACTTGGTTGGACCGTCACAGACAACCTCAATAACGTAAGAAAAGTCTTCCCTTATCAAGGAAACCTTTATGCTCCAAGGCCTGATCATCCAATTCAATATGAATCGAGTTCTCTTCTATGGACAGGGGTCATGTCAGAAAACATAGCAGCAGTAAACCTTCTCGAAGATTTCCTTGATAAACTAAACTTTAATCAATTTCAAAAAGTCATGACTTTTCTAGGTTTATCTCCCAGATCAGGAGAAAGTGAAAGTGACTTTCACTACCGCTTAAGTAAAGAAACAGGAGTTTTCTTAGAACATGAAGGAATAAAAGAGCATCTTTTGGCAAAAGCTATTAGACAATTAATCCCTGATTTAATTTTTGAAAAAGAAGAAAACACTATCAGAAAACTAAAAGAACTTTGGTGGGGAAAAGGCCATCAATACGCTCTTTCTCATTTAGAAAATTTAAATAAAGAAGAAAATAAAGTAAAAGCAAAACTTCTTGAGAATAACTTCTTACACTTGAAAAAAAATTATTCTCATCTTCACAGAGATTGGCAAACCATTTCTGAAATAATAGGTTTAAAAGGTCTAGAGGGTGCCTATTCGGACCAAAGTATTTTTAAAATTTTAGCTCACTTTCGAGTAATTGAAAAAGATAACAAAAAACAATTAGCTCACTACACAACAGTTAACTTAAAAGATTTTGTTAAACAAAAAACTACAAAGAACTCAAAAGATGAAAATCTCGGAAATAGGAAAACAAATTCCCGTTTTTCTCCTATGATAGGCAGAGAACTGACCCTCTCTGATTTACAAGACTACTGGCAAAAAGAAGCTTCTGTAGAACAAGCACCCCCTAGCAACACTCTTCTTCATTCTTATTTAACAGTAGAAGAGTTCCAGCGTTTGAATAGCTTCATAGAAAATGAACTTGCAACAATTCTTTCAAAAAAAGAAAAATACTCTCTCAACAAATATTATCATCATCATGATTTTCGCATAGCACTTTCTTTAAGCTATCTCATGGGATTAGCAAAAGAATCAGGTGTTTCAAGCCCACTCACTCCTGTGATGTCTCTTGCTCTTGGTTCTAGTGAAGTTACTGTAGGAGAGGTAGCTAAACTCTACCAAACTTTCATCAATGGAAAAACTTATTCATATAATGACGATGGACCAAAAAATCAGCTAAATTTCATCAAACGAGTTGAAGACCGATTTGGAAACATAATTTATGAACCGACACGAACAGAACATCAATTGACACAAGACTCTATTAATATACCAATGAGAGAAATTTTGAGAAAAACTATGACTCATGGAACAGGTCGACGCTCAAGAGATATTCTTTATGTAACACCCCCTAATTCTCAAGCCAAAATTAAAATTCCTACTTTTGGCAAAACGGGAACAACAAATGACTTCACAACCAGTTATTTTGCAGGTTCCATGCCTTACCCTGTTAAGTTCGGAGAACATCTTGACACAAAAAACAGTTATACAGTAGCTGCTTATATTGGTTATGATGATAATACCCATATGCAAAAAGGCTCTCAAAAAATTTACGGCGCCTCTGGTGCTATGCCTCTTTGGATTGAAAGCCTTAGAGAAATCATTCGAACAAAGGAATACAAATCAAATATCGATCCCTTCGATATCTCTCTCCTTTCAGGAGGTGAGTGGCCTCTAAAGCTACCGAGAAATACAAGACCTTACTTAATTGATCTTCCAAGAGGGATCACTTTAAAAGAAGGAAAAGAAGCAGATAATGACATCTATAGACAAGGGGATGAAAAAACAAAAAATGGCTACTATAAAGGTATTTATAAACCAGATTTAGGTTCGAGCTCTATCTTATATCTACCAGAGTCAAGAGAACAAAAAATATCTCTCTTTAATAAAAAATAAAAAATTAATAGCTACATACCAAAACCCAGAAGGTCTCCGAATGGAAATTCAAGATCTTTTATTTCTTGTCTTTGATTTCTTAATGCTGTTCTTTCTATTTGTTTTCTAAGCTTTTCTTGATCCTTTGGTGAAAGAGCACGAAAATTTTTCAATAATTCTTCTTCAATAGCACTTAGCTTTTCGATAGATACTTTTTTCTTAGTAGAGTTCTCACCTGCTAGTATGAACGTCGTTAAAAAACTAAATGATAAAACTATTAAGAAAAACTTTTTCATTCTCTTTCTCCTTCAGAAAAATTCCTACAACTTAAATAAACGAGCTCTGTAATAGAAGAAAGAGATTGTTTGAAAGAAAGAAAATAACTTTTAGAAATAAAAATGGGATTACTTTGTAATATTTAAGAGGTGGTAAGGAAAAAGAGGAAAAAACTATTAGCGATTCTGAAAGCCAGAGTCGACTCTTTGTCTCAACTCTGTACCTGTTCTCCACACTGGTAAACTTTTAGCAGGGACATGTACTTCTTCACCTGTCTTAGGATTACGACCAATATAGCTCTTGTAGTCCTTCACAGAAAAAGCACCAAACCCCCTGATTTCAACACGAGCTCCATCACATAAAGTTTGGCATATCGTGTTAAAAAAGAGATCAACAAGCTCTTCAGCTTTAAACAAAGTGATTCCAGATCTTTCTGAAATCCTTTCGATTAGTTCAGACTTAACCATGAAAAAATCCTCATACGTAAACTTAGCACTTCTTCACTACTAGAAAACCAGAGTGGCCTCTAGAAGTCATAAATCTTCCCACAAATCCATAATAGCACAGAATTATTGATTAAAATAATCCATCCAAAAAACTACTCAGGAGAAAGGAAAAGCAGTAGATCAGAAAGCAGCAGAACAAAAAGCAACTTACTGTAAATAAAAGTTTTCTCTAAGGTTCTAGAGAAAAAATAAAAAAAAGACGTGAGAACCAAAAGTAAATATCGCGCCTTATAGCATTCATCTTAAATTATAAGCTTCTCTTGTTTCTACACTAGAGAAAGCCTGGTACCAACTCCCGGACTCGAACCGGGATGTCCTTGCGAACGGTGGATTTTGAATCCACTGCGTCTACCATTCCGCCAAGCTGGCTTAAAACTTTTCTCACTCACTACGGAAAAATTCTGGGGGCAAAAGTGACATTTTTAAAAGTAAGTGTCAAGGATTTATCTCAAAAATTTAAAAAACACTCTGATGTTGTTTCAAAAAAGAATTAAGATTTTCAAAAACTTTTTTATGTCCTTCAGCAGAAAGGTCTACACAATTAGTGGCTAGATCAGAGGCTTCAAATCTGAGATCCTCAGTAGACTTCGCAAAGAATAAAGAGACCCCTGCATTTTTAGCATCACTTTCACGCAAAATAATAGCTTGCTCTATTTTATCGCGATAACTACGAGTCAAACCCGCTAGATGACTAAGCTGGTCCTCTTTTGCCGTTTTGATTTCACGAGCTCTTAGTTCCTTATCAAAATTTGAAGAAAAACTAAGAGAACCTTCGACAAACCTTTCTCTAGCAAAAAATGTGGGGCAAAAAACCTTTGGGTCTTCTGGAAAAATCTTCCCTAAAGAAAAAAGTTCTAAAGAAATTTCACCATCACGAAGATTTGAAGATAAAAACTGTTCTCTCGATTCTAAAATGTCTCTACAAGTAAATGATTCTTTTTCCCCTTTGAAAAAAACTTCTTTCTTCATCATCTCATCTGAAGATTTAATCCTTGTCAGCCCTAGATAATTTAGAAAAACAAGTTGTAATCTTTGTGAGCTATGAGTCTTTTTATGTTCACCAATGACGTAATCAAGAAAGTCTAAAAAGTTATTATAAAAATGATCTGGATGCATTAACTGCCCTGGTGATAAAGCACACAAATCTGCTCCTGACAAAGAAATCAAAAAAGTATCCACGAAACCATGAGAAGACTCTTTCACCACCATATCATATTGATTCTTAAGAGACTGAATACCACCGCCAGGAACAGCAGCAAAAACAACATCATCTTGAGAAACACCCAAGGAAAGAGCTGTCCTATACCCCCATGAGAGCTTTGGAAAATCAATAGCTAAACGTGCAAGAGATAAAGTAAATTGCCTAAGAACCCATGAGAGAGAGTCAGAAAATTCTTTATACGATGGCCATAAAAGATTGGGATAAGACTCTTCCTCTAGACTCTTAGCTAAAGGACCATCTAAAGACTTCAAAAGAGAACCTGTTCGCGGATCGAAATCTGGATCTGCCCCTCTACCAAGACTCATTTCATCTCCTAAAATAGCTATTTTTTTAGGGATCTGAAATGTTGGGGAGTTAGGTTCTTCTGCAGCCACATGCACAGACAAAAAAAGAAAAAATAGCACACTGAAAAAAAATTTTGTATAGAGTCTTGTTAAATTCATAATTACTTTCAAAAAAAGATAAGAAAGCCCGAGAATCGACTTTCATGGGATCAAAATAAAAAAAAGAGACTCTTTTTTTTTATAACAAAAAAGGGTACAAAAGCACCTTGTTTTATTAGAAGACACCTTATAAACCAAAGAAAAAGCTCCTACTTTAGAAGATAAATCTTCGCTGAGGTTTGTTCTTCCATGAGACCTACAAAGAGAAGCTCATGACTTTCTAAAAAATACCCCCTTACCGAGGAGACCTTATGGCAGGGCATAGTAAATGGAAAAATATTCAACACCGCAAAAATGCACAGGACAGTAAGCGTGGAAAAATTTTCACAAAAATAGCTATCGAACTCACAGTAGCAGCTAGAATTGGTGGAGGAGACCCTGCTGACAACCCAAGACTTCGTGCAGCACTCAGTAAAGCAAAATTAGCTAATATGCCAAAGGATAATTGGCAACGTGCTATCAAAAAAGGAACAGGTGATGCAGGCGGAGATGCCTACGCAGAAAAGACCTACGAAGGTTATGGTCCAGGAGGAGCAGCTGTTCTTGTTGAGTGCCTAACAGATAATATCAATAGAACTGTCAGTGAAGTCCGTTTTATTTTCTCTCGTGCTGGCGGAAATTTAGGACAAGATGGGTCTGTGGCTTGGATTTTTGAGAGGAAAGGTCTCTTCATTTTCGCAAAAGACGCGATAAAAGATTATGACAGCTTCTTTGAACTTGCTCTCGAAAATGGCGCCCTAAATGTGGATGAGGAAGAAGAATACTACGAAGTCACCTGTGAAGCTGACGAATTCATTCCTCTCAAACAAGCTTTTGACGATGCAGGACTTGAAGCTGAAGTTGCAGAGATGTCACAAATCCCTAAGAACGAAACAGAAATGGATCAAGAAAAATTTGATTCTCTAGAGAAAATGATTGCAGCACTTGAAGATAACGACGATGTTCAAAATGTCTATCACAATGGAACAGTGTAGAACTCTTTTTCTAAACCTTTGTCCTCTACGTTAGGAGACATCATGACATTCCTACTTCTTTTATTAATTGCACTGTTAAGTGTTCTTATATTTTTCTATCTTTCTTCTGAAAAAGAGAGAAAGAAAATTTCTCTCCAAGCAACTGATTTGCAAGAGAACGAAAAAAAATTAAGAGAGTTGCTCAAAAAAGAAGAAGCTTCTCATAAAGTTGTGCGAGAAAAACTTCAACTCTTCACAAAAAAACAAAAAAAAGTAGAAATTACTTCTACTATAAGAGAAGCACCTCCTGTCAAAGAAACTCTTGTTAACGAAAATTTTTTACTAGAAAAAAATGAACTTTCTAGAAAAATTGACCACCTAGAAGAGCAGGTTGAAGCCCTTACACAACAACTCAAAGAAAAAAATCAAGAGTCAAAAAATCTAAAAGAAAGCCTCTACCTAGAAACTCAAAATGCTGAAAAAAATCTTGAAAAAAGCATGCTAAAATTGAGAAAAGAGCAGGGAAAACTCAAAGAAAAAGCTCAAGAACAAAAGAAAAATAACAACAAAGCTATTCTTGAAATGAAGCTCGAAAAACAATCTCTAGAACAAAAAACAGAGCTTGAACTAAAGAAATTAAAACAAAAACTTCGTCATTATCAGCAGTTTTACGCGATGTCTATGAATCAAAAACAGATGCTTGAAGATAAAATTAAAAACTGGGAGAAGGCACTCAAAATTCTCTCTGCTTGGATCCTGAAAAAAGATCAAAAAAATGCTACCATGGGAGAACTCGTAGCCGGTGCTCTTGAGTACATTGGCTCTGGATCTCTTGTGGAGGATGAATTTAATTTTAAACCCCTAGAGAAACCTAAATTTTCTCCTGAAGAAAATTTACATAAAGAAAACCATGCTTAACACAAACGAAGAAAAGAAAGACTACTGGGAAATCCTCTCTGCAGAACTGTCCGAAACAAGACGTGATAAAATTCTTAACGTCGCTTCCTCACGCACAGAACACATCACCCTTGTTATTCAAGACGTGACAAGTGAACACAACATCTGTGCGTGTCTTCGATCAGCAGAGGCTTTTGGAATTCAACATGTTCATATTGTGAATGAGAAAAAAAATTACCGAATATCTACAGTAGCAAAAGGTAGTAGCAGTTGGCTTACAATCCATAACTACAAAAGTATTTCTGAGGCTGGCATTGCTCTTCAACAAGCAGGCTACACACTTTGTGCTGCTATGCCTCCTCACAAAGAAGGTGTCAAACCATTAAGAGAGCTTAATGTTGAAAAACCATTAGCTCTTGTTTTTGGAAATGAGCACAGCGGACTCTCTCCAGAGTGGGATCCTTACTTGAGCCTTTTTTTTACAATTCCAATGTACGGATTTGTCGAAAGCCTTAACATTTCTGTGAGCGCAGCTATTTCTATGCAAACCACCTTGGAGCGTGCAAAAGATATTTTAAAACCAGAAAAATTTTTCTTGAGTGAAGAAGCAAAAAAAACTCTCCTAGATCGGTGGGCCCTAAAAAAAATTCCTCATGCTGAAAAAAAATATGATTTACTTGTATCCTTACGGAAGCATTCCATAGATTTTTAATCTTTAAAATGGAAAAAAATAGTCTTTTAATATACACGCTTATTATAAAAAATATTTGTTTTTTACTCATCACCCTCGGCATACTGTCCACTTCAAAAAAGTGTGGGGTATGAATCAATTTTATACTTCGAAATATTTTTTTTAGTGATAATTTTGCAGCAAAAAAAATTTCAGAAAAAACCTCTAAATGTTCAGAAAAATTACTAATGACTAAATTTCAAAAAGCTAACTAAACAACTTCTCCTTCTCTCGCAAAGGATATTCTATGACAACTAAGCTAAATAAATTTTTTGTCTTCATCTTTATTACTATGACTTTTTATAGTTTTTCTTCAGACTCTTATGAAGATTCTCTTTTTAATATGTATAAAGCAGGCTTTGAACTTTCACGCTTTGAATTTTCACTCATACAAAAAAAAGTTCAAGAGAACAAACTTAAAGAAACTTCTGAAAAAGCAGATAGAAATCTTCTTGAAAAAGCTGATGATCTTCTACAAAAGTCTGATGATAACTTACCAAAAGCTATTGATCTTTTGGAAAAATCAACCCGACAAAATATGGAGACTCAAATAAGACTCGGCCAACTCTATCACAAATATGCTAAAAGTCATTTTTGTTCACTCAGTGAGAAACAAGACTACTTTAGAAAAGCTTATGATTGTTTTATAGGGGCATACTCTGATCTTCAAACTCGTGTCTATTTAGTTGAACTAGTTGCTCAAGGTCTTCATAATGGCACACCAAATAAACTTGAAGGGATAAACATAGGAAAAAAGGCCATAATAGATTGCAAACAAGCTTTATCCCAATTGGAAAAATCTAGTCCTCAAAGATCAAATATTACTCGAATCCTTACTTATATAGGATATGAAGTTTCTCTTTACTGTGCGGAGTTAGGAAAAATTCAGGAAGCTATCTTTTACCTTAAAGGAAATCGATCAAAAGAGGCTCAAGAGCTTCTTTTACATCTAAAAATTTCTAACAAAAGTCATACAAGAGAACAAGGGGAAACTACTTTTAGTCACCTGATTTTTCTTTTAAAAAAATCTTCTGATATATCATTACCTGAAACTGAACGTGAGAAAAATAAGATTGCTTTTGCTCTAAGAATCAAAGGACTCTTTGAGGAAAAAAAATCAAAGCTAAATCAAAATTTCTCCCAATATGCACATTCAGAAATCCATCGTTTAATCTTAGCTGCAGCCCAAGGCTGCTCGCTTTCATTAATCGAAGAAAATCTTTATTTAGAAATAGAAAAATGCTTATACTCTCATATCGTACGTTTTATGTCCCTTCTCAATAGAGCTCAAACTTTTGCCAAAATAAACTTCCACAAATTTTCATTCCCTAGTTTGAAATTAAGAAGCATACAAACCGATGAAAAATTTGACCCTGATGACATCTTGCGACTTCAGGAACAAAGAAGAGTTCTTACAGAAGGCTATCTTGCTCTTTCAACAGCAAAACTCTACGGATATCAAGATCTCCCTGGAGGGGGTAGCCCTTTAATCGCTTTGTATCAAAATGCTTTTACCGATTTAGAGATACATGAAAAGTTTTATGAAGACCTTATTTCCCAGTTATCAAAAAAAAGTAATTCAATAGAACCAATAGCTGAGCCGAAACTCATATCTCAATCTAAGCTCGAAGTTAAGCCTATTCCCACATCTAGTAGCAACAAATCACCTAAAGAGATTAAAAGTTCTGAAGTATCAAAGGAACCAAAAAATCAAGAAAAGGATTATTCTTTTCAAACTGAAAAAAAAGAAATTTACAGAAATTATAAACTTAAGATTTCTTTTCTAGGTCGAAAGCTAGAAAAAGAATTCTTCGGCTTGGAGAATCTTCTTAAGAAAAAGAGAGACGAACTTCTTGAAGATATTTCAAACTGTTCATGGGATACCATGGGACGAGGAAAACCAGAAGTTCTCAAAGGGATTTACAAAGGCTATAAAGGAGCTATTTCTTTACAGCTCTCTTATAAAGAAGGTCATCGCCTTGTCTATTATGTACTAAATAAGGAAGAAATCCTTATACTCAATGTACTAGGCCACTACTAGAGATAGAAACGATAGACAACGGTTTTGGATCATGTCCAAACTAAAAACAAAAGAGAAGCAAGATTTCTTCTTGGTTTCAAGATGCTTAGTACCAAAAAGAGGCTTTTATTTTTTCTTCCTTGATCTTTTATTTTTAGGAGGTCTAGAAGCACTATCAGATTCTTCTTCATTTGATGATCTATCATCATCTTCTTCTCCAGATGCTAATTGAGGAGCACCTGGTGGGTTTGAAAAAGGACCACTGTTCAAAGGAGCACTGTTTAGTGGTGCTACTGCAGCCTCTACAACTGCTACTGCTGCTGCTACCTGGTTAGGTTGTCCAAGGGTTGATGACATCACCTGAAGGCTTGAGCCAACAAACTCAAGACTCAGCTGCCTCCTTACTACAGTCGGAAAAGCAGACAAACCTTGAGGTACTGGTAAACTATAGTAACGTTGCCCTGGTGGCAAGCGTGGCAGATCATCAGTTTTTGCAAAAGCTGGAAGCCCGAGCAATATATCTCTTGGCGGAACCTTTATTGACTTAATATCTGCAAGACTAACAGAGAATCTTGAAATAGGTCCTGTTCCATGAGCTGAAACCCACGTAGTTAAAGCTTCTTTTGTATAGTAGGTTCTAGAACCATCGCCTGCTGTTTCTGCATCAAGGTAACAAGCATCTTCACTAGGTAGTATCGACTCAATAGTGATAGGACAAACATACTCTGTGTCTCTCATGCGTTTAGCTTCTTGATGAATAGCTGCAACAACCCTAGAGCCATCAAAAATAGTTTTTCCATCGAGAGTCCGAAAGAATTTATCATTAGCAATATTGATCTTAATATTCTCATAGACGAGTATGGCTTCTTCTGGTAGCAGGTCATCGTTAAGTCTAAAATGCCAAGTCCTAACATTTTTTTGAAGAAGCTCATGGTTCATTATGCACTTAACAATATTAAGGCATATTCCAATAATAATTTGTCCTTGTGCTTCAAAGCTTTCGGCTACTTTTCTACCCATTTTAAAAGTAAACTCTCTATTAGAACCAGAAGCGTTTTTAACTGTAACGCTAATATCTCTATCTTCAGAAAAAGATGTAGCTTTAACTTCAACTAATTCTAAGTCTAAAGCTGGAAGAGTTTGTGAAAGTTTAAAACGAATGTAATCAGCTAGAGCTGTTTTAGTCTCTTGTGATCTGTTTGTTGCAAGAGCTTCGAAGAGAGCCTCGGGAGTTTCTCCTGTCCAATCAGAAGCTTTTGCACCATCCTCTCCAGATCCAGATGATAAAGCAAAAGGTGCGTATTGTAGGGCTGCTACAAGAGCAAAAAAAACAACTACTTTACTACTTTTCATAAAAACCTCTTTTTTTATTTTTTTATTAAAAAAAGTGACTACTCAAATACTCAATATAATATATAACGGGGTGATTACACGCCAGTATCACATAATCATAGCTTTATCAAAGGCTGTCAGCGATTAGCTTCTAGTTCTTTTGAGGAGTTTAGTACTCATCAATATGTTTTTAAATTTTCTCACTATCTAAACTGAGCTCTCTTAACTAATCTTGCTTAGATGCTTCTATAATTTTTTCAAGAGAACTTATCTCAAGTCGTTTTACCAGATGGGAAAAAGATCCTACTTTTTTATTCTCTAGAGAAGTTTTTAAACTCTCCCAAGTGTAGCTCTCCTCATAGAAAAGTTTTTCAACTTGTTCTGAATAAACAGGAAGAATTGGTTTTAAATAAATAGCCATCAAACGAAAAATATTTAACGTAGCTGTTAATATTTTTTGGGTTGTTTCTTTATCTTCCTTCACAAGTTTCCAGGGAGTTTTTTCATCAAAATATTTATTAGCTTCATCTGCTATGTCACGCACTTTTAGAATAACTTTTGAAAAATTTCTTTCTTCATAATCTGTAGCAACAGACTCGCTCATAGACTGAGCTTTTACAAAAATCTCGCGCCCCTTCTCTTCCATAGAAGAAAGCTCGTTATCAAAATTTTTGCCAACCATTTGAAAACAACGAGATGCAATGTTTGTTATTTTCCCAACAAGATCTGAATTCACACGACTTGTAAAATCTTCAAAATTTAAATCAAAATCAGAAATTGTATTTGTAAGTTTACAAGCAAAATAATATCTCAAGTAAACTGGGTCTAAATAATCAAGATAAGTACGAGCATTGATAAAAGTTCCCTTCGACTTAGAGAGTTTAGTGCCATTGACTGTAAGCATACCGTGCACAAAAATTTTACTCGGTGTATTCCAACCAGCAACTTTTAGCATGACAGGCCAAAAAAGAGAATGAAAGTAAACGATATCTTTTCCTATATTATGATAAATTTCAGAATCTTTATTCTTCCAAAAATTTTCTACTTTCTCTCCATTTGCATCACACCACTCTCTTGTCATGGAAAGATAACCAATAGGAGCATCGAACCAAACATAGTAATACTTGTCTGTTGTTCCAGGAACCTTGAAACCAAAGTATGGTTCATCTCTTGTTAAGCACCAATCTTTCAGACCATCGTTTGTAAGCCACTCAGAGAGTTTGTTTGCAACAGATTGATCTGTGTGCTCTGGAACCCATTCTTTCAAAAAATCTGTAAACTGATTGAGGCTTACAAAACTATGTTCTGAATCTTTTTCAACTGGTTTATTTGAACAAAGTGTACAACGAGCCTCAATAAGATCAAGGGTTTCGTAAACACCACCACAAGCATCACAGCTGTCTCCATATTGATCCTGTGCTCCACACTTTGGACAAGAGCCCTTTACAAAACGATCAGGAAGAAACATCTTATCGTGTTCACAGTAAAGTTGCGTGATTTTTCTTTGCTCTATAGAACCGTTATCTTTTAGACTTTGATAAAACTCTCCGCAGTACTCTTCATTTCTTTTACTATTTGTTGAGGAGTAGTGATCATAGTGAATATGAAAGTCTTTAAAATCTTTAACATGACGATCCATCAGCTGAGATACCAATGCTTCTGGAGACATGTTATTTTTCTTAGCAGCTATCATAATAGGAGCACCATGGGTATCATCACCACAAATAGCTAAACACTGATGCCCACGCATCTTTTGGAATCTAGCCCAAAAGTCTGTGATTAAATGCTCAACTAAATGGCCTAAATGAATGTCGCCATTAGCGTAAGGCAAAGCCGAAGTAATAATAATTTTACGCGGTTTTCCCATTTTTAATTCTCTCCCTAATAAAAATATCTTTTCAAAAGCCTGTAGGTGATCAACCTGTAAGACCTAAGGAATTTAAAAAAAAGAACTCTTGAAAAGCCTAAATAGAACTTCATTTTAAAGTAGAAATATCTATCATACTATAGTGTTAACGTAGAAAGTTTAAACACATTTTTCACATTAACGAAGGCCTTTGCCATGACTGAGTATTTAATTGCTAGCACAAAAAACTATCTAGAAGGGCTCGAAGAACTCTACAAACCAATCGGTAAAAAGAAAAGACTCTACCTCTTTGAGTCGAAAAATTCTAGTAAAGAAAAAGGCGAAGACTTAAAATCGCTTTACAAAGAAGGGGAATTTATAGGTATTAAACCAAGGTCTTTCTCACCAAAAGCCCTCTTTCTTGATATGGATGGCACAAGCATTCACGAAGAGTCTATCGATTTTCTTCTAGAGTCTCTACACCTTGGAGAAGAACTAAGCAACATAACAGAAGATGCACTACAAGGCAAAATTAGCTTCACTGCTTCTTACTTTAACCGTATTAAACTTCTTAAAGGAGTTCATAAATCAAAGCTTATTGAGTCTGCAAAAAAGCTCACTCTGCAAACAGGGATTAAAGATCTTTCAATTTGGTTTCACAAACAACATCTGCCAGTTTTTATCATTTCTGGCGGACTCTCTTTTTTTTGCTCAGAAATTGCAACTATATTAGGCGCTAAAGCTTGGCACAGTAATCATCCAGCCCTAGACGGAGAATTTTTGACAGGAGAGTCTGTTGGCATTCTTGTTGATACACTAGAGAAAAAAACATGGTTCCAAAACACTTGTGAAAATTTAGGAATTCCAGAGAGTGATACTATTATGATTGGAGACGGTGCTAATGACAGAGCTATTCTATCAGCAGCTGGTCTCCCTGTGGGTTTTCGACCGCGAACTATCCTCCACGATCTCATCGACGTTTACAACGACACAGGAGATCACAGCTTGCTCATTGACTTTTTAGAGGCTTAATTAGAGGCTTAAATCGTTTTTTCCTCAGAATGAGAAGTAAAAGAATTTGGATTCAGTAAAATCAAAAAGAAAGCAGCAAAAACAGCTACCACAGCTACAGCATTCGGAGAAATAGAGCTCTTTGATAAAAGATAACCAGAAAACAACGGGGCTGCAATCTGAGCAAGAGCTTTCAAAGATTGGTTGATTGAAGATTTATAGGTTTTAGACAGGCGAGCATCATCATTTCTAAACAGTAAAGACAAGACAGAGGGAGCTAGAACCGAGTAGGAAAAGGTAATAAAAAGAGTGAGAAAAAGCAAAAAAGAAACACTTTCTACAAAACTATATATGAAAAAATTTATCCCCATAAATAAACAACAGCCAACAAACCACTTATAACTATCTAGAAACTTAAATTTAAATGAATAACGAAGTAACTGCCAGAAACAACAACAAAAACCAAGGAAGGAGGTCATCTGACAGCAATCACTCTCGTTTAAAGAAAAAACTTCCACCAAATAGACTTGGAAAAATTTAATAAAAGATAACCAACTAAAGTAAATCAAAAATAGAAATATGAAAATTTGGTAAGTACTCTTACTTAAACTTAAAAAATTCAAGTTAGAAAAAGAAAACACAGACGAAGTCGCCTCTATTTTTCTAAAAGAATCTTCCGAAGAATCTATTCTTTCTTGCAATAAAAAATGAACCAAAAAACAATTACAAATAGAGATCACAGAACATAAAAGAAGAATTAAATAAAAGACCTTAAATCCTGAATAATGAGAAAAAAATAAAGAAGAAATCTGTGGGCCAACAATAAAAGCAGTTCCAATGACAGCTCCAAATAAACTATAATTTCGAGACCAACGGTGACTTGAAGTTTCTGATGAAATAAAAGCATTGACCATTGACATATTTGCTCCTGTGAGTCCAGCTGTAGCAGAACCAAGAAACAAAAAGACGATATTCTGAGTCATAATTGCGTAGAGACAAAATAAATACCCACAAACATTTCCAAAAAAAGAACACATTAAAATAAATTTCTTACTTTTTTTGAGAGCTAGCCTTCCGAGCAAAGGAGAACTAAAAATCTGAACGAAAGAATATGTTGATAAAAAGAAGCCAAAAAACAAATAACGGTTCTCACTATTTTTTGGCAAAAGAGAGTAGTCTCCGTCCAAAAACAAAAAAGCTGCAACGGGGCTAAAAATCGCGTAGCACAGCATATCTAAAAAGCAAATAAATAGTAATTTTAGAAGATTTTTATTCATAAGTCAGGTACCGCAAGGAAAGGCTTGAGTCTAAGACCCCTAAAGTCATTTCATGAGAAAAGGGAATTATAACAGAAAATAAGAGTTGAGCCCATCAGATTCTCAAACAATTATATTTTTTATTTCCCTTTTATTTCGGTGTGTTATAGACTTTTTATTAGAACTTCTGACGAAAAAACCTAATTGCTTTCACTACAAGGTGATTTCATTATGAAAACTCTCTTGCTTTTTAATCTCACTTTGCTTTTAGTTTGTTTTGCACTCCTTCAAGATCAATCCTCTTTCAGAAAAAACAAAACCCATCCTAATTTAGAAAAAAAATACACAGAACTCTACAAAAAAATTGCTCATCACATCGAAGAAAAGTACGTCGAAAAAAGAAGTCTAGAAGAAATCTTAAAAAACGGACTTTATGGCCTTACAAAAAGCTTAGATCCCTATTCTACTTTGTTATCCACACCTAAAAGAACCTACTACGAAGACATGAAAACAGGATCCTATGGAGGAGTTGGCTTACACTTAAGCAAAATAGAAGAAGATCTTGTCATTCTCTTTGTCTTACCAGGATCTCCTTCTAGTAAACTCAATCTAAAACCTGGGGATAAAATCAAACTCATTAATAGTGAGCGCACTGAGAAACTTTCTCTAGCTCAATGTTCTGAAAAACTAAAAGGTAAAAAAAATACTTATGTCCATTTAACAGTCAAAAGAGAGCACGAGAAAAAAACTTTCAAAGTAAAAATAAAGAGAGGAGATATCCCTTTAAGGAATGTTGCTTTTTCAGATTTTATTGCTAAGGATATTTTTTATATCAAAATAAATAGTTTCTCAAAAGATATTGATATTAGCCTAAGTAAAGCATTCCACATCAGCAAAAGAGCAAATGCAAAATCCTTAATTTTAGATTTCAGAGGCAACAGCGGAGGGCTTTTATCGAGCTCTTTAGCATTACTTGATCTTATTTTCGACAAAAAAGAGAGAATTCTAGAATTAAGAGGACAAGATGGTACTGTGCTTGAAAAACATGAAACCAAAAACTCTCTCCATCTTGATAAAAAAGTGAAGATATTTGCACTTATTGACAAAGAATCAGCTTCAGCTAGCGAAATTGTAGCTGGAGCTCTACAAGACTTAGATCGTGCAGTTGTTATCGGTTCACAATCATTTGGAAAAGGGCTCGTTCAAAAAATTTACAACATAAATAGAGAGATCAGTTTAAAAATCACAACAGCACGTTACTACACTCCTTCCGGAAGATCCCTTCAAAAAAGAGACTACTATAAAGAAGAAGAACAAAAAGACTCCCTCTTCCAAACACGAAATGGGAGAAAAGTTGAGTCCAAAGGAGGTATCACTCCAGACATAGAAATAGAACCCAAACCCTATCCTCCTTTTATCAGAGCATTAGCGCAAAAAAACTTATTTCTTTTCTTTGTCTCTACTTATGAAAAACTTTATGAACTAAAAACCCCTATCGAAATAGGACCTGAAATTTTGAAAAATTTTGAAAATTATGTAAAAAATCATCACCTCGAATATTATCTAGATGGAGAACTTGCTTATAAAAAATTTAAAGAAGAACTTGAAGAAAAAAAAGATTCTCAAAATATTGAAAACATTCAAGCTACTCTTGGAAGTATCGATCAATACTACAAAGATCTGAAAGACTCTAGTTTTGATCAAGAGGAAAATAAAAAATGGATTAAGAGAGAACTTTTAGGGAAATTTAGCTATGTTCTCCTAGGACAAGAAGAAGAAATCAAACAAAGAATAAAAGAAGATTCTATTATAAAAAAAGCACTTGAGATTAGCTCTAATGATAGCCTCTATCAATCAATTTTAAAACCTAAAAAATTTTAATTACTTGCACTTGGAGGCCGGTTTTGAGGTTTACTAAAGAAATCAAGAAGCTTATCTTTTTGTGACGTTCCACTAGCATTTTCAATACCTGCAAAAAGGTTATTATCACTAATACTTTCGTATTCTTCCATCTGCGTAAAAAGTTCTTCAGCTTGCGTTTCACTTAGCTTACTATCAGCTACATCTGTACTAAACTTATTATCTTTCGTGTAAAAATTTCGTTTCAACTTACTAGAAATGCTATAAAGGACTGCTTGCTTAAAAGCTTTTTCTCCTTGCGGCCCAGTAGTCCTATTTTTTTTAGCTGCTTCATATTTCTTTTGATAAAGATCTTCAACCTTTTTATTCAAAGAAGGCATCTTATCCAAAGATGAAAGCATGTCTGTTTTATTTTCAAAACCTTTAGAAAATTTTTCATGGAATTCAGGGCCAAAACGAGAAAGCAATTTGTCATAATAAATATCCCGCTGAGGACTTTTATCAATAGCTCCAATTAATCGATTTACAAAATTACTATTTTTAGGATCAACTAAGATTTCTTTCAAAGGTCTTGATTTTTTTTCACCATCAACACCAAAAAAATTTTCACCACAAGAATAAAAAATAAAAAAGGAAAAAAAATAAAAATAACTTTTCTTTAAAAAATCCATCCTAAACGTCCCATCGCAGAAAATCTAACACTTGGTTTAGACCCAATTTTATCACCAAGCTCAGTACCATAAGCAGCCATTTCAAATTCAAATATTTTATACCCAAGAGTAATCCCTGCTGTGGGATAACCTTGATTTAAACCAATACTAAGAGAAGCGTACTCCAAATATTTCCACATTAAACCAAAATGAATCTTTTTAGAAAATTTTTTATTATAAAGAGAAAGAAGATCTTTAAAATCAAGAGCTGCTATTATTTCTTGTTTTGCTTCAAGTAACTTTTTCTTATATGAAGTACCAAAATTAATTAATGTCTTATCCATAGGAGGAGGATTTGCTCCAAAAAACCTTTGCCCTCCCATATTTTGCCCAACAAGAGCAAAAGAAAACTCATATTCTTCTCTTGGAATTGTATAATTTAATCCAAGATCAACTCCGAAACCAAATCCTAAATTGCCATGAAATTTTTTAAAAAAATTCCTATCTTCATCCACAATAGCCGTTTCCAGAAGACTGATCATATCTTCATTAAAAATAATTTCAGATTTTTGAATAGCCTTAAGAAGAATTCCTACTTCAAAATTTTTCAACAGTTCTCGACTAAATCCATAGTACACTCCATTATAAATATAAATAGTTGAGTCTACTTTGAATGTATCAAGAAGCTCTAAATCACCTACAAACTCCATTTGCATGTAGGATCTTGTCAAAACTCCAAAAGCACTTTTATCAAGAACAGCTCCCGTATGATTTTGAGCACTAATGTAAAGATTTTCAGTTTTGATTAATTTTACAATTTCTTCTTCTTTGAAAGTTAACTTACCATAGCGATTAGGATCTATCATAAACTCTAATGCGACACCCCCTACACCTGCTTGAGGAGATATAATATTAACTTGCCTCATACGAGAGCCATGATTAATTCTTGCAGGGTTGTAGAAAATAGCTTCTTCTCCTTCGACAAAAGAAGCTCCAGCACTACCAAACCCTTGGATACGAGTAGATTCGAACACATGGTAAAGAGGAGTTGCTTCCATGCTCAAAGGAAATAAAAAACATGAAAAAATGCTAAAAAAAAATTTTTTCATTGTATGTTAATTTCTACTCTTCTGTTCTTAGCTTTATTTTCTTCTATCAGAGAACCGTTCTTATCATACTCTTCGACAATAGGTTGAAATTCTCCAAAACCTTGCGCAGAAATATTTTTTTGATTAAATTCAAGATCAATAAATGTATCTAAAATAGTTAATGCCCTAGCTGTTGACAAGTACCAATTAGATGGAAACTCGACAGAGTTAATTCGCACACTATCGGTATGGCCCATAATAGAAAACATATGCGAACCATTAAGGGGTTTCAAAGAGCCTACTATTTTTTCTAGAATCTCTTTTTGCATTTTTTTTATATCAGCTTTTCCACTTTCAAAAAGAAGTTGATTTGTTAAAACAATTTTTCCTTTATTTCCTTTTTGTTCTATCTCTATAAACTTATCAAAATTTTCTTCTTTTGCAATTTCTTTAATTTTTTCAAGAGCTTCTTTTAAATTTGATTTCTTCTCGTCTTGAGCATCTGATAAAACGGCCTGAGGAGAAAGCATAATCAAAAAAAATACAACAAGCACAGTCATGAGATCGCCATAACTTATAATCCAAGAGCCAATAGAGCCAGCAGATGATTCCTCATCACTTGGCAACTCAAGTAAGTCGTCGTTGAAATCAGTCATAAACTTTTTCCTTATCCAAATACAAACTTGGTTTTTTCTTTTCTATTACTTTTAACCAAGAGATGATGAGACCATAGTTTCTTTGGATGTTCTTTTTTCTCTCATCAAGAACATTAATAATCATTCCAAGAAGAAAGGAAACAAAAACTCCATAGAGTGTTGTAATAAGTGCTAAAGCCATGTTAGGACCAAGACTTGAAAGATCAGACAAATCGTCTAAGAGTCTAACAAGACCTAGAATAGTACCAAACATACCAAGAGCTGGAGCTTCCATTTTTCCTACAAGCAAAATAGACTTGCTTCTTTCTATTTCAAACATTCTTTTCGAAACAGAACGATTCAAGTTCATACCAATATCTGAAATGGGAATTTTAGCTTCTAGTTGCTCAAAAATTTCATTGATAGTCTTACTTTTAAATTTTTTCTCTTCCATGAGCCCAGTGATACCAGACTGATAATAACTGTCTGTGATTTCTACAATATCTTTTCGAAATTGATTAGTTTCATATTTTCTATCAATGGCTCCTGAGAAAAGGACACGACTAAAAAGAGCAACAATATCAGAATAATGATTTGTTGCGAAAATTAATAATATTGTGCCACCAAAAACAAAGATAGCTGAAGGAGCATGCAAGGTGTGATAATAGATAACACTATTATTATCTGAAATAGCTATATATACAATCATCACAATAAAGCATGCAAATGCAAATAATTTAAGTAATTTATCCATAATCCATCCAACTTAATCGAGTATTACAAGTTTTTTTAATAAAATTTCTCTCTACTCAAATCTAATATTATCCGATGCAAAGAAAGATGGCTAATTTTCTAGAAGAATAACAGGGAGAAATTTTGCATGAAAAATTACTTTTTTAGAAAAAAAAAATTTTTATCTTATTCATTGAGCCTAGTTATATTCTGCTCAAACTTACTCTTTGCAAACGATAATGCTGAAGACTTCTACAAGTATAGAGGCATGTTTTACACTCTAGATCAAATGATAAAGAAATATCAAAAGGATCTTAAATCAGTAGACAACCCCATTAAAGCCCTTTTTGCAAACTATACTCAATCAGATAATCTTCCTCCAGAACTGGAAAGAATTGCTGTCAATAAACTTCTCGGAGCTACTTCTAAATCAAATATTAAACTTATAAACTGTATGGAATGCATGGCTCTTGAAGCTCATGTTGAAGATGATGAGTTCATTATTGAAAGAGGGCTTACAAACGAAGACAGGCTAAAAGAACTTCTAGAAAAAAACAAAACGAACTACTATGTTGATGTTCATATGAACAAAATCACTGATCAAATCATCATGACTGTTACAGTTCACGACTACGCAGAAAAAGAAGTAATTTTTTCAAAAGAATACAGTAGTCACATCTATCAAATTAAATCTAGTGGACTTATTTTATCAGTAGATGGTGGGCTTATGATCGTCAATGAGAATTCTTTATACGGTGCTGAAATTAGTTTCGGACAAAAAGTGAGTCGTGTTGGTGACTTTGGACTTAATGTAGGATCTTTTTTTGATGCTAACAAAAATATTATGTTTGCTGCTGGTTTAAGTTTCAATCCAGATTTCAATGATATTTTCGGAGGGTACTGGAAATTTGGTGCACTTCATGGACTTCTAAAAGCAGGGATTTCGACTTCTCTTATTTCCACTCATATTCACACAGGGGTTGGTTTGAAGCTAAAACTTGGAACATTCTTTTATTTATTATCAGAGGCTAGATTCTACATTAACTTAATCGATGGATCCGAAGCAAAAAAAACTAATAACACGGATGCTCTTAATTTTAACGGAAAATTTCCTTATTCAATTCTTTTAGGAGTCGGTATAGATGTTGGCTAAAATAAAAAAAACTAAAACTATTTTTTATTTATCTCTTGTTTTCTTTTCATATTTTCTTATAGCAAACACAGTGGACTATTATGATTACCAAATAGTAGGAAACGATATTGTTGTCTATGACAAAAGATTTTCTAAAAGTTATCGCTTAAAAAATTTCAACAGTTATGCTCCTGGTGTCATTATAAAGCTTCCCCTTCCAGAAGAGTTTGAGGAGCAATATGAAGAAGAGCTAGAGGAAAAAGCCGAAGAAAAAGAAAAAGAAGAAAAACTGGCAAAAGAAAAAGAAGAAAATAAAAAGAACCTGGGTGATAGCTCTGAAAACAAAATGGTTCTTCTTATGCTTGAAAAAGCCAAGGAGAGCTATATCGCAGGAGATTTTCCAAATGCACTTGAATACCTTAGGCAAGCTAAAGAAACAGAACCAAACTCAGCACTCATAAACAAGATGATTGGCTCTGTTTATATGGAACAAGGCAACAAAGAACTTGGCCTTCAATTTTATCAAGAATCTTTAAAAAACAACCCTGAACAAGATGATCTTAAAATCGAAATCAATAAGATTACAAAAGAAAGGACGGAGAAAGGATGAACTTATTAAAGTTAACTCTAATCTCTATTTTACTCTTACATTCTCTTAACCTTTTACCCGAAAATAAAAACAATGACCTTGAAGACACACGGGTTAAATATGAAAACCAAATTCACGAAAGATTTGATGGTGTTTTAAAGAAAATCTTACCGGAAAAAACTTTTAGCCTTGTTGTTAATGTTCAACTATCAGTTGAAAAAGTCGATGTTTTAATTTCTAAAAAAATAAAAAAACAAGAATCTCAAGATGAAACGATAAGTAAATCAAGACCTGGCTTTGAGAGTGCTCTTACTGTTCCAAACACTCCAGAAAAAGACAATTCGTCTGAAGAAGATTTTGCGGTACAAAATGAAATCAAACTGGAATCAGTTGAATTTTTCCTAGTGCTTGACAAAACTCTTCCAGAATCCTTACAAATTCTTGCAAAAAATGCATTGACAAGCAAAATGGAAAAAAACTTTGACACAAAAGCAAGTCTTCGTACAGAAATTTCAGACCTTCTTGCTTATGATCCAATCTTAACAGGAAGTTATTGGAGCAATTTTTTACAAAAAAACCTTCTACAACTTCTTTATCTTCTTATAGGATTTATCCTGATTCTTGTACTCTTTTTTTTTAAGCTAAATCGACGTAAACACGCCTCTAAATCAGAAGAACCTTCTACTCCAAGAGAGTTTTCACCTCCTCAAAACGCAGAAAAAGAAGTGACAATCGAAGAAACTCTAGAAACTCTCCGCAGATCTATTCTCATTGCCTATAAAAAAGATAACGATTCTTTAAGAAGCTTCATAAAAGGATTAAACGAAAAAAATATAAAAATTATAGCAAAGTCTATGCTAGACTCTATTTTTTATGATCAAATTACAAAATATTCTGACATTGTTATTTCAAGTGATTTAGAAAATGAAAGTTTTGAAAAAAACACCATAGAAAAACTGACACAAAATCTTAATGACTATGTAGCTCTTCATAATGTTTCTTTGAGCACCCCTTTTGGTTTTTTAAACCGTTTAGATGCAGAAATCATCTACGATAAATTAAAAGATTCAAAAGAAGAGCTGGCTCTTGTTATCAGTTTTCTCAGTGATAGCCAAGTGAAACAACTTTTAAGTATTATGGGGATTGGAAAAAAAGCGGAAATTTTATCAATTCTGACAAAAGAAGATTTTTTTGACGGTAAAGCTCAGATGATCAACGAACTTGAGGTTAAATTAAGAAGTCTCTATGATGAAGAAAAATCAAAAGTTGGTTATGATAAAAATTCACAAAAAAATTCTCTAGACCTCATGCTTAACAATGATAAAGAAGTTGCTTTGACTTTAGAAGTGGCAAAATCTGATCACAAAATAAATCTAGGTGAAAGTTATAGTGTCTTCACAATTACCTTTGAAAAAGCTATAGAAGCAGAAAATATTAAAGAAGTTAAAAAAGTTTTAACTGAACTAGATAACAATATTGTCATTGCTTGTTTATCAGCTCTTGGGAATGAAAAAGAAAAAGAATTTTTAAATCTCCTACCACTCACAAGACAAAAAATAATCGCATCAATAAGAAAAAATTTAAAAATCACAGATGAAGTCAGAACTGACGCAAAACAAGCTTTTCTTAAAATCTATAGATCAATCGCTCAAGAAACCATTTCTAAAACAAAAAATGAAAAAAGAGAGGCCAGCGAGAAAAAAGAATAAACTTCTCAAAAAAATCTACATCCTCTCTGGTGGTGTAATCCCAAGAAGACGAAGCCCTTCCTTTAAAATAATTGAAAACCCCTCTAACAAATTAAGACGAGCATGTTTAAGATCTTCAGTCTCAGCTTTGAGCACAGATACATTCACATAAAAGCGGTTAAAACACTTAGACAACTCATAAAGATAATGAGCAAGAACAGATGGCTTATGTTGTTCAATAGAATGTCTTACAGCATCATTAAAATCATACATTTTTGAGAGAAGATCATACTCTTCTGTTTCGACAAGAGAGTCAAAAGATTTTTTTTCTAAAGTCAAAGTGCAAGCACCCGACTTCGTTAAAATAGACCGAGTTCTTGCGTAGCTATACATCAGATAGGGACCTGTATTCCCTTCAAAGCTTGTCCAAAGTTCAGGATCAAAAATAATTTCTTTATTGGGATCAGAAGACAGCATACCATATTTGATAGCTCCTAAAGAGAGTCTATGAGCCGTTTCTGCTATTTCTTTTTCATCCCAAGTCTCTTTGTACCTCTCAAGTTTTTTATGAATTTCTTCTTCCATAATCGAAATGAGTTGTTTAAAAGTAAAAGTATTTCCCTTCCTAGAAGACATTTTTCCTTCTGGAAGAACTACATGAGCATAACTCAAATGATAGCATCTTGAAGCTTGCTCAAAACCCATTCTCTTTAAAGCTTCAAAAAGTTGCTCAAAATGAAACTTCTGTTCACTCCCTACTACATAAATAGAACGATCAATGTGGGCATCTCTAAACTTCTCTTTCGCTAAAGCTAGGTCTTTTGTGATATAAGGAGTTGTTCCATCAGATTTTCTTGCCATAAAAAAACCTAACTTAACATCCTCTAAATCAAGCCCAATAGCTCCTTCAGACTCTTTAAACAGTCCCTTTGCTACGTACTCATCGACAATCTTTTGGCTTTCTTCTGAAACTTCTGACTCATAATAAACCTTATCAAAAGACACATCGAGCCACTTATAGATACTGTCAAAGTCATCTAAACACTCTTTTCTTGTTTTTTGCCAAAGAGTGTAATCTTCTCCAGATTGCTTCTCTAGATTTGCTAGAATTTCAGAAATTTCTTGTTCTGCAATCTTTTTATTTTCTTCTGAGGATTCTCTTAAATATTCACTAGCTCTTGTATAACAAGATCCATAAAATTCAACTGGACTCAATCCTTTTGGAACACTACCAGCTTTTTTAATCTCCCAAAGAGCTTTAGCCACATGAGTTCCTTCGTCTCCTAGATAATTCGCACGAATGAGATCAAATCCACAGTACTCATAAATACGACAAATAGAATCTCCCAAACAAACATTGCGTCCATGTCCGACGTGAAATTCTTTGTGAGTATTTGGTTGAGAAAATTCAATCATCGTCTTTGTTTTTGATCTTATCTCATCAGAGCTTAAAATTTTAAAATACTCTCTCGAAAAAACTCCAGGTAGAAACTCTTCTGCTACTTCTGAGTGAGAAATAAAAATATTCAAAAAAGCCCCTACCACTTTCACCTCTTTCATAAGAGAGCTTTGAAGGGATAAAAGATTTTCTTTTAATTCTTCAGCAATAGCTTGAGGTTTTTTTCTTAAGACTTTAGCAAAACGAAAACATGGAAAAGCATAATCACCAAGAGAACTCTCAGGAGGACGCTCTAAAATATTCACTAAATCTTCTAAAGAAAGTTCCTCGTCTTTTAAACCTGCATTTTTAGAAAGCTCTTGAAAGGCTTTCATCAACAAAGATCCAAGTTTTGTTTTTACAGAATCAAAGCTTGTAAAAGGGATCTTTATGTCTTCATGCTTTGTCATTGTGTTTACTTCCTAACAATAAATTCATTGTGATACTTAGAACCCAATACTTACCAAAAATGAGACTTCTTGTCATTGGCTTCTTCCCTTTAAATAAGGAATAATTAAAGCCTCACATAAAAAGAAAAACTCACAAAAGAAAGATCACCCTATGACATCTGTCCAAGTGAAAAGTGCTCAATTAGGCTCCACAGATAGCCAAATAGTCTCTATTGAATCTAGTTTTATGAGAGGTTTCAGTGGGTTAAGCCTTATTGGGAGCAGTTCTGAAATTTGCCGAGGAGGCCTCCTAAGAGCAGAGGCCTCTCTAGAAGCCTGTGAAATCAAAATTCCACAAAGGAAAATTATTGTCAGCATTTTTCCAGCCGGTCACAAAAAAGAAGGGAATCAATTTGACCTAGCCTTTGCCGTCTGCCTTTTTTATCTCACTCAAGCAAAAGAAGCAGGAGAAACTCTGAGAACCGATCTTGACCAGTGGCTCTTTGCTTCTGAATTAAGCTTAGATGGTAAACTAAACGGAGTAAAAGGTGCTATCAATTTTGCTTTAGCTGCGATGGAAGAGAAACTCCATGGAATTATTGTGAGCGAAGAAAACTTTGCTGAATTAAAAGAGCTAACAAAAGTAGAGGGGCTCGCCTGTGATGATTTTCAAATTTTAAGTTTTAAAGATCTTGCAGAAGTTCTCTTGTGGATCAGACAAAAAGACAATGGAAAAAGTTTAGAAAAAATTGAAATTACATCAACTATTTCAAAAGAATATAAAAAGGTTGATCAACAAAACTTTGATGACATGTGCCTTAACCCACTTCTCACAGAAGTAGCTGCAGCTATTGGTTGTGGAAGACATAATCTTTTTATAAGCGGAGCTCCAGGAACTGGGAAATCTATGTTTTCTCATCGTCTTGCAAGTGTTCTTCCAAAAATAGCTGAGTATGAAAAATTAGAAGTTCTAAAAATCCACAGTTCTTTTTCAGGAAAAATTGAACGACATATCTTGGAAGGCACTCCTCCATTTCGATCTCCCCATCACAGTAGTAGCGCAAGCGCTATTCTCGGGTCCGAATATAGCCCAGGTGAAATTTCTCTAGCTCATAATGGACTCCTTTTTCTTGATGAATTTCCTGAGTTCAGAAAAGATGTGATTGAATCTCTCAGAGAACCTCTAGAAACAGGCAATATCACTGTATCTAGATCAAAAACAAAAGTGTCCTGGAAATCTAAATTCATCCTTGTGATTGCAGCAAATAATTGCCCTTGTGGCTGGCTTGGTAGCTCGATACGCCGCTGCTCATGCCCAAGCAGCAAAATCATCCACTACAAACGACGGCTTTCTGGACCCATTCTTGATCGTATAGATATCCATATCAATATCGACGAACGCCAAATAAAAAGCTCCTATCTCCTTGACTCTCTTGATCGTCGTAAGAATAGCCAACCTCAAACATCGCGTAATTTGTATGAAATTGTCGTTCAAGGAAGGGAGTTTAGCGCTATGCGAAATAAAAAGTGGGGAATAAACTATAACGCTGAACTTAAAACAGAGCACCTTATTGAAGCCACTGAACTCAGTACGCATGAATTTAAGTTATTGCTTTCGCAGTTTAATCTCGATAAGCTCTCAAACCGTTCTATGCTGAAGGTCTTGAGAGTAGCAAGAACTCTGAGTGATTTAGATCTTTGTTCTAAAGTACGCGAACAAGATCTTTTAAAAGCTCTTAGTTGGACATCAGATAGTTGTGCAAAAAGCAGAGGAGATCTCGCTTATGGCTTTGTTTAAGTGTTTTAAAAATGAAAAAGAAATCAAGGCCATTTCTTGGATTAGCTTTTTCTGGTCCTCGGCAAGCTTAATGGTTTTTGCTGTTCTTCCTGTTTTTCTTTCAGAAGAGCTTGGTATTTCTCATACCCAAATTGGTATGATTGAAGGCCTTGCTATAAGTTCCTCTTTTATCACAAAAGTGTTCTCAGGCATCCTGAGCGATTACTTTAGAAAAAGAAAACCTTTTATTTTACTGGGTAGCTTTTTAAGCATGCTAAGCAAACCTATGTTTGCACTTGCTTCAAGCCTTTCTTTTATTCTACTCGCTCGTTTTATGGACCGCATGAGTAAGGGTGTACGCTCAGCCCCGACAGATGCTTTTATTGCTGATATTAGTTTACAACACGAGTATTCAAAAAGTTTTTCTCTTCGCCAAAGCCTTTATACCCTAGGAGCAGTTTTTGGAGCCATGTGCTCTATGATCGTGCTCTACTTTAATAAAAACGACTTACGACTTATTTTTTGGCTTTCTATCATCCCTAATATTTTAGCTATCCTAATTTTTGTTATATTCCTTGGCAAATCTAAAGAAGTTTTTTTTCCAGCAAAAAAAACCTATAGTTTAAATATAAAAGATTTTAAAAAACTACCCCCATTTTTTTGGAAGTTTTTAGTGGTCTTAAGCTTCCTCATGGTAGCTCGTTTTAGCGAAGCTTTTCTTACTTTATATGCTAAGGATTTTGGCTGTCCCCACACACTACTTCCTCTCATTATTATTATTATGGATCTTTTTCATGCGGGAATTGCTGCTTACTCGGGGAGATTAACTGACATCTATGAACCAAAAAAAATTCTCCTCTTTGGCCTATTCTTACTTGTTTTCAACAATATCTGGTTTTACACTTCAGACACTCTTGTAGAAGTCTTTATCGGCTTTGCTCTTGTAGGGATTCATATGGGCCTTACTCAAGGTCTGATCAAATCAGTACTAGCTGAGAACATCCCACAAAACTTAAGAGGAACAAGCTTTGCGCTCTTCTATCTTGTTACAGGTGTTTGTCTTTTCTTTGGTAATATTCTAGCAGGATCATTATCTGATCGTTTTGGAATTAAATTTATTTTTCTATCTGGTGGAATATTTTCATTCCTAGCATTTGTTTTGCTTGCCTTTCTTCTACTTAAAAAAGCTCCTCTAGAAAAAAATACAAAAGAAGACTACCTTGAGCCTCTATCTATTCCTTAAAAAAATCAAACCAACGAAACGATATAACTTGCAAATCCATTAATAAGTTTATCGTTAATATTAATCCAAGGAACAACAAAGTCAGCGACAACGCGACATGGTTCGATATGCTTGTGATGCATTGGTCTTACCGTTTCTTGGTATTGCTGAATGACACTTTCTAAATTGTGACCTCTCACCTTTGTATCTCTATCAATACGTCTAAGAAGTCTTAAATCATCAGGAACATCAACAAAGAGTTTTAAATTAAAGATAGGGATGAGTTCCTCAAAACAAAGACTAAAAAGTCCTTCTAATATTAGATACTCTGTGGGTTCGACTCTTTCTGTCTTCTTCTCCCTTGTACAACTAATAAAATCATAGCAAGGTTTTTCAATAGATTGACCTTGGACCAGAGTTTTTACATGCTTTATGAGAAGATCTTTATCAATAGAACTAGGAGCATCAAAATTTACTTTTTTCCTGTCCTCTAGGGACATGTACGAAAGATCTTCGTAGTAAGAATCCTGGTGAATCACAGAGGCTTTTTCTTGCCCAAGTCGAGCCACAAGGAGACTTGTTACAGTGGATTTTCCTGAACCTGAGCCCCCAGATATGGCTATAATAAAAGGTTTATTCCCGCTCATGGCTTTTTATAATCCTCTTTTAAACACAAAAATAGTACCCTAAAAAACTAAATATACTAGTGTATATTTTATAAAAAACAAATAATAACACTAGCTTATTTTTTCACACTTGAAAAGATGCTATCTGTCAGGTACAAAGCTAGAGCTAGGTCTTCATCTACACATTTTGCGGTCATACTCACACTGGTGAGATGCGAGTGTTGGATGAGCTCGTCTGTAATTCGCTAGTATGGCAGAGGCTTGCTTAATATGCCAATAAAAAAAAAGAGTTCTTACTTGAAATCACTTTCAAACTTCCTATGGCCAATTGAACCAGAGGAAACACTAAAGTGTCTCTTACTTATTGCTCTTGTCTTTCTTATTTCCTTTAACTACACAATATTAAAGGCCTTAAAAGACCCTCTGATTATAACAGCAGAAAACTCGACAGCTCTTGTTCTCCCCTTCTTAAAAACCTGGGCTGTTCTTCCTTCTGCTTTAATTGGAGCAACTCTCTTCACTTGGCTCTGCAACCGATTCGGTTTCCAAAAAACTTTTTATGTCCTTATTTCTTTTTTTCTTGCTTACTTTATCCTCTTCACATTTATTTTATATCCAAACAAAGATTCTATCTATTTAGGTAGTCAAGCTCTCCTCTTAGAAAATCCTTCTCCAAGCAAGGACTCATGGGTGAACTATTCTGCTTTTTTTAGAACATTTTTCATTCTTTTGTACTACTGGCCTCTGTCCACTTTTTATGTGATGGCAGAACTATGGAGTAGCATAGTTCTTTCTGTTCTCTTCTGGGGATTTGCTAACCATATAACTCCTCTTTATCAAGCAAAGAGATTCTATGGTGTCATCAATCTCCTTGGGAATGTTTCAGGTTTTGTTGCTGGGATGGTTTCTTATTATTTTAATACTTATAGCCAAGATGACCTAGTCTTTAAAGCTTGTTGTGCCTGGGATCACACGCTTTATGGTTTAATGGCTCTTATAATTATTTCAAGTGTTCTTATTCTTGTAATCTTTCACTTTACTTATAAAAAATTTCCATCTCCTAATGAAGTCACTTCTTTTTCAGGCGAACAAAAAAGTTCAAATATGGGGATGCGTGAAGCTTTTGCTAAATGCTTTCAGTCTAAATACATTTTTTCTATCGCTTTTATAGTATTAGCTTACAACCTGAGTATGAATATTCTAGAAATTCTCTGGAAAGATCAAACCAATGTTCTTTACCCAAAAGTTTCAGACTATCATAATTATATGAGTTATATAGCTATGCTACTTGGAGTCTTTTCAATCATATTTGGTCTTGGTATCTCAACTTTCTTACAAATATTTAAGTGGAAGAACACAGCTCTATTCACCCCTGTTATTCTATCTTTAACTTCTATTTTGTTTTTCTTTGCTTTTTTCCTTCATTACTTTGGGTACTCATCTTTTTTTGACACAATTGGTTTATCTGGCTTAACTCCTTTAGCTGTAGTTGTTTTCACAGGGGGTATTCAAAATAGCCTTTGTCGTTCAGCAAAATTTACTTTCTTTGACACCACAAAAGAGCTCGCATTTATACCCTTGTCAAAGGATGATAAAATTAAAGCTAAAGCTGTGATTGATGGGATAGGTTCAAGGCTTGGAAAATCAGGAGGAGCTATTGCTGTACAAGTGCTCGTCCTTTTCTTACCAACAGTTTCTGCCATGGCACCTTTCTTTCTTGTTTTACTCATCCCTATGCTTTCAGGGTGGTTCTACTCTATTCGCCATATTTCTACTGTTTTTGAAAATAGCGAAGCAGGAGAAGAAAGCACCTCTAACACTTAGAGAGTGCTTGATTTAAGCTTTACCTTAAAGCGGCTTTATGTTAACCTCGCCGTCTGTTATAGTAAGTCTTAATCGTCTCATAAACTGAGAAATTTGTTCCTTTTCACCCAGTTCTTGAATAACATTAGAAAATATAGAAAAAACATTCAGATATCATGAATTAAGAATTTTTAAATAGGTTTTTACCATTATGCCAAAAGTTACAATTACAACAGATAACCTCACAATTGAGGTTAAAAAAAACTACCCGCTTATTGATATGTGTGAAGATTATGACACATCTATTTTATTTGGCTGTCGTGACGGCGCCTGTGGTGCTTGCATGATCAGAGTTAAAGAAGGCATGGAAAATCTAAGCCCTATGGGTGAAGATGAAAGAGACTTCTTAGAAACTATGGCTGCTGAGGCAGATGAACGACTAGCTTGCCAATGTAAAGTTAAAGGAGATGTTGTCCTTGAGGTTAGTGAATAAGACTCCTTTACCCTTTCCTTCATCTCCAAAAAGAATTTTTTTCTTTTCAAAAAACCAGTACATATCCTCTTCTAAAAATTCACAAAAAATCTAAATCCTTAGTGACCTACACAAAAAAGTCGCTTTTTCATTTTTTATGGTATGATGGAAGAAGACATAAATAAGAGAAACCTGATGATTTATTATTTAAATCTCCTAATCATAGTGAGGATTTTAAGACTTTAATGCTGGGAAGAAAAATTCTTCGGAAACGATTTTTTTAGCTCAACAAAAAAATCAAGAGGTAGAAAAATGAACTCAGATCATATCTTCGATCTATTATCTCAAAAAAAATTAAGCGAAGCTGATGCTAAAAACTACTGGCAAGGTAGCTTCAAAGACTATTTAGATATAGTCCTTGAACACCCAGAGGTGACCGGAACAGCTTTTAAAAGATTATATGACATGGTAGCCTCCCACGGTTTTGAAACCTATATTGACAATAAGAAAAAAATCATCCGGTGGAAATTTTTTAGTGACCCTTTAGACAATGGAAAAGATGCTGTCTTTGGGCTTGATATAAGCCTTATGAAGCTTATGAACATTCTAAAAGCAGCTGCTTATCGCTATGGCCCTGAAAAAAGACTGATCCTTCTTCACGGGCCTGTAGGCTCTTCTAAATCAACCATTGTACGCCTCCTAAAAAAAGGGATTGAAAACTATTCGCGCACAAATGAAGGGGCACTCTACTCTTATAGTTGGACTCATGTAGGAAAAATTCTTTCCATGGAAAATGTGATGAAATGTCCTATTAACGAGGATCCTCTTCATCTCATTCCACATGAAAAAAGAAACCTTTTCATGGAAACTCTAAATGAAAAACTCCCTAAAGAAAAGCACCTTCACATAGAAGGAGACTTGTGCCCTGCTTGTCGTTTCATGTATAAAAATCTTATGGAACACTACCAAGGCAATTGGGAAAAAATTATCACAGAACACATTAAAGTTCACCGTGTCTTGATTTCAGAAAAAGACAGAATCGGTATTGGCACATTCCAACCAAAAGATGAAAAAAACCAAGACTCCACAGAGCTCACAGGGGACATCAATTACAGGAAAATTGCTGAATATGGTTCAGACTCAGACCCAAGAGCTTTCAACTTTGACGGTGAATTCCATGTTGCGAACAGAGGACTCATTGAATTTGTAGAGGTTCTTAAACTTGATGTTGCTTTCCTCTATGATCTTCTGACAGCTAGTCAAGAACACAAGATTAAACCAAAAAAATACGCCCAAAGCGATATTGATTTGGTCATTATTGGTCATACAAATGAACCTGAATACAGAAAACTTCAAAATAACGAATACATGGAAGCTCTCCGCGACCGTACAATAAAAATTGACATACCTTATATCACAAAACTAAAAGATGAAGTTCGTATTTATGAAAAAGACTACAATAAAAGAACAGTTGGAGATATTCACATAGCACCACATACATTAGAAATGGTTTCTATGTGGTCTATTTTAACAAGACTTGAAGAACCTAAAAAATCAAATTTATCGCTTCTTCAAAAGCTTAAACTTTATAACGGAAAAACAAATCAAAACTACACAGAGGATAGTGTTAAAGAACTAAGAAAAGAGTCCTTAAGAGAAGGGCTTCACGGGATTAGTCCTCGTTATGTACAAGATAAGATTTCTCACGCTCTTATTGTCAACAAAGGAGAGGGATGTTTAAACGTATTCATCCTTCTTAATGAACTAGAAAGCGGCTTAAAACACCACTCTCTCATAACAGACACAGAAACCAAAAAAAAATACATAGAACTGATTTCTATTGTAAAAAAAGAGTATGAAGATATCGTTAAATACGAAGTACAACAAGCTATATCAGCCGATGAAGGTGCCATTGAAAAAATGTGTGCTAACTACATTGACAATGTAAAAGCTTTTGTACAAAAAGACAAAATAAAGAATCATTACACAGGGCTTTCTGAAGAAGCTGACGAACGCCTTATGAGATCTATCGAAGAAAAAATTGATATCTCTGAAAACAGAAAAGAAGACTTCAGACGTGAAATTATGAATTACATTGGCGCCCTTGCTCTTGATGGTAGAAACTTTGACTTCAAAGCAAATGAAAGATTACACAAAGCCCTTGAGCTTAAACTTTTTGAAGATCAAAAGGACTCTATAAAGCTCACAACTCTTGTTTCAAAAGTAGTAGATCGCAACACTGAAGAAAAAATTAATGTTGTTAAAAATAGACTTATCAAAAACCATGGATATTGTGAAACTTGTGCAAGTGATGTGTTAAGCTTTGTCGCAAGTATTTTTGCAAGAGGTGATTCTCTTCACAATCCTGCAAAAAATTCTTAAACAAATTCTAAATAAGAAAACACACTAGAATAAAAAAAGAGGTCAAACTGCATGGAATCTGATCTCAGACGTTTCAAAGAAATTATTCGTGGAAAAATAAAAGAAGAACTTCGCCAATTTATCTCAAGTGGTGGTGTCATCTTGCGAAAATCTGGGCAAAATATAACTATTCCAATGCCTAGTATTGAAATCCCTACTTTTTCTTTTGGAGACGAAGAAAAATCAGGAGAAGGGGGAGCTACAGAAAATTCAAGTGGAAATAAATCAGAAAAAGAATCTGGGCAAAAAGGAAAAGCTACTGGCGCAGGAGAAGAAGAAGGTGAACACTCCCTTGAAATGGATGTACCCTTAGAAGAACTTGCTGATATCCTAGGCGAAGAGCTAGAGCTTCCCAATATACGATCGAGTGGTCATGGAGAAGCTAGTAGCAAAAGTTATCGATACACAAGTGTTCATAAAGAAGGCCCAAATTCACTTAATATTTTCAGACAAACTTATTTAAAAGCTCTCAAAAGATCTATTAGCTCAGGTGAATACAACGCTCAAAATCCAAAAATAATTCCGATCAAAGAAGACAGAAGATTTTTAACTGCAAAAGAAACATTTAAACAATGCAGCAATGCGGCTATTATCTACATGATGGATGTTTCAGGATCGATGGGAGATGAGCAAAAAGAAATTGTTCGACTCACAAGTTTTTGGATCGATACTTGGTTATCAAAATATTACAAAGGCCTCGCAAAACGCTACATCATACATGATGCAACAGCAAAAGAAGTAGACTCAAATGTTTTTTACAGAACAAAAGAATCTGGCGGAACACTTATCAGCTCAGCCTATAAGTTAGCTCTTGATATCATAGGAAAAAATTATCAAAACGATGAGTGGAATGTTTACCTTTTTCACTTCTCCGATGGAGACAACTGGTCTGGTAATGACACTCTTGAATGTCTCAAGCTTATCGAAGAAAAAATGATAAATGTCGTCAACCTATTTTGCTATGGTCAAGTAGAATCTCGCTATGGCTCTGGACAATTTTTAAGAGAATTAATCAAAAAATTTGGTGAATCCCAAGAAAAAATAGCACTAGCTGCAATCAAAGATCGCAATGCAATAATAGATTCCTTAAAAATTTTCCTAGGACGGGGGCGCTAAAATGTCAAAACAAAAAACTCTCCCAGAAAACTTGGAAAAAATAATCGTTGATTTGGAAAAAAAATCGCGAGAAGTTGGTTTAGATTTTTTTACAACCATATTTGAGCTTGTAGACTATAAAAAACTCCATGAAGTTGCTGCTTATGGAGGGCTTCCTAAACGTTACCCTCACTGGAGATGGGGAATGGAATATGACAAACTCATGAAAAATTATGAGTACGGTCTAGCTACTATTTATGAAATGGTAATTAACAATAACCCTTGTTATGCTTATCTCTTAGAGTCTAATCATCTAAGCACTCAAAAAACTGTTATTGCTCATGTTTATGGGCATAGTGATTTTTTTAAAAATAATATTTGGTTCTCAAAAACCAATCGGAAAATGCTAAATCAATCAGCTAATAACGCTAGTATTATCAGAGAGATTATAGAAACCGTAAGTTATACTGAAGTAGAAGATTTCATAGACACTTGTTTATCTCTTGAGAATTTAATAGATCCAGGAGAACTCTTTTCTTACTCTTTTTCAAAAGAAAAAAATAAAGAAGAAAAAAAAGAAACAGCTCCTGTTTATTCAAAAAGTTATTTAGAATCTTTTTTAAAAGATAAAAAAACTCATCGAGAAGCTGAGATTCAAAAAGGAGAAAAGCATGTTTTTAATGAAGAACGTGATATTTTGAAGTTCCTTTCTTCACATGCTGAACTTAATACATGGCAATCAAAAATTTTAGATATCATAAGAAGCGAAGCTTACTATTTTCTTCCTCAGAGACAAACAAAAATTTTAAATGAAGGCTGGGCTACCTACTGGCATAGCAAAATGATGACAGAAATTTATCCTCTTGATATCTCTGAAATTATTGACTACTGCTGCCAATACTCCTCTATTGTTGAAAATAAAGGAGGGCATATTAACCCCTACCGACTTGGTCTTGAACTTTTTAAAAATATTCATAAAAAATGGGATGAGAAGTCAAATAACGGCACTGAAAAAATTTTTGAAGTCAGAAAAATTCACAATGATTTGAGTTTTCTTGATAACTTTTTAGATGAAGATTTTTGTCATGAAACTAAGATGTTTCTTTATGACTATGACCCCCAAAAAAGAGAACACATCTTAACTGATCGAAAATTTAAAGACATTAAACCTCAAATTCTCAGCGCTCTTACAAATTGTGGATGGCCTATTATAAAAGTAATTGACAATAATTTCCATTCAAAAGGAGAGCTCTTGTTAAAGCATTCCTATGATGGAACACTTCTTCACCAAGGAAAAAGCTTTGAAACATTAAAAAGGCTTTATAAAATTTGGAAGAAGCCAGTCCATATAGAAACTGTTGTTGGAGATCAAAAAAAAATACTCTCTTTCAATGGAGAAGACATATCTGTAAAAAAATAATTAGAACTTTTATTACCATTTATTCAGTTGCTTAGTGCCTTTAACTTTGATTACCTCTATTCCTTTTTTATTCAATTATTCCCAATTTTAATTTCGCTTTATCAGATTCAGTTTTATTTTTTTGAAAGTATTTTTCGTGTACAGTTCCACTATAAAGAAAACTAGAACCTAGATAATCCATACCAAGATATTTACATATTTGCTCAAAAGTATCTTCAAAACCTTTAGGATAAGAATCTCCAAAACTTGCTATAACAAACAACTTTTTACCACGCAATTTACGACCTAAATCTTTCCTAATTTTAAGCAAGTCACTAAATCTATCAAAAAATATTTTATGTTGCGTGCTCATATTATACCAATAAACAGGTGTCGCAATGATCCAGGTATCATACTCAATAAGTTTCTCTATCAATGGAATAAAGTCATCATTGCTATTTCGATGTTCATAATCAAAAGGGCTGATATTAAAGTTATTCAGATCAAATAAGCTTATCCCTGACAAGCCTAAAATATCATCTATAACTTTTCTTGTATGACCAAAACTACGAGAAGATCCAAAAATAACGACTTGAGTCATATAAAACCTATATCATAGTTACCAATGCCAATTAAAAGCTGAACTTCTTTTATCATAAATCTTGAAAAGTTTTCAACGAAGAAATCTTTCCCTTCGCTCAAGATGATTGAGCCACAATCAAAGCATGGCGAAGTTGCTTGCTCAAAGCCTAGAGAAGCTCATACGTCTATTTCAGAATACTCGGTTTTATCTAAATACTCGAGAACATCTAACAGAGAATAAATATCTTTAAAAAATAACCAATAATCTATACGCTTTAGATAAAATATCTGTTTTTTCTTTGACTTTTTCTAAAGTCTTATTTACACTCACTCCTCTTTATTTACACTCACTCCTCTTTAAAAAAACATAATAACAATTACTACTGGTGTGTTAATGAATCCTATCAAGTTAGCTCTTAATCTTATTTTTTTATTATTTTTAAATGGTCAAATACCTCTATTAGCTTCAGAAAAACAACAAGAAATAAGGGAGGGAGGTGGAGAAAAAGGAAGTGAAGGAGATGAAAACTACGATAACATAGAAAACAGAGCCACTCCTCCTTTAATCCCACAAGAGGAGGAGGAACTCTATAGCAGTCCTCCCAGTAGTCCTTCTAGGATGACTGCTAGGCAATTTTTGCAAATCACCCCTGAAAAGGCTAAAAAACAAAGAGAGAAGCCCTCTTCTCCTTCAAAAGAACCAACCCCCCTATCCTTGAGTGATATTAAGCTTATATTGACTTATCATAAAAAGAACTATCTGTACCCTCTACTTAATTATTCGTTTTGCGACTCTTATGCTTCCCTAAAAATGAAACTCAATGAACTCATCTATGAAAAAGGTACTCTAAGTGAATTTCTTTTTAACACTTATGATGCTATTGGACATTGGAGTCTTTTATGGGCTTACAAATCAGCTAAGACAGAAAACATTCTCACTATTATCTATCTTGATAGCATTGGTTTTGAGGGCTCTTACAAAAGGCATCTTTTCGAAAATGTCATAGGACATCTTTGGGAAAAAAACCAAAGTTTCAAAATTCTTATGCCAGCTCCTAAAAGACAAAATGACAAATTTAATTGTGCCCTTTTTGCCATCAATGATTTAAGAGCTCTTTCTTGGTTTTATTATGAGAAATTAGAAAAAGAACACCATGGAGAAGATAATTATAATAAACTTTATGAATTGTTTAAAGGAATTCCATCAGAGTCTTACCATGACATCGATCCAAATTTTTATAGGTTAACTAATTTTCCAGATATTTTGATGCAAGGAACTCAATCTGTTTCAACAATAAGAAAACACAAAGTCGATCTCCCGGAAGATCACCCAAAAAGTCCAGTCCCTTATTGTAACGATACTGACGGTAAGTCTGTCAACCAGTTTATAGCCTATCAAAGAGAACAAATTGATATAATCTTAGACTTAGAAAGACAAGCAATGGAAGCAATAAAAGAAGAAGAAGAAGGTTTGGATGCTTCATGGTAAGAACTCTAATAAAGTCTGGGTCCCCTTTTAAGCTTTTTTACTTCTAAGCTCTTCCATGCCATATTTCCATGCCATATTTTACATAATCAACAGTCTCTTGAATATTTTCTAATAAACTTTAAAAGAAAATCTTTTTTAACTGGCTTTGTAATATGATGATTACATCCTGCTTCTAAACTTTTTTTAATGTCTTCTTTCATTGCATGAGCTGTTAAAGAGACAATACAAAACGGTTCTTTGTTGTTTTTTTCTTCCCATTCTCTTATTTCTCTAGCTGCTGTCAAACCATCTTTCACAGGCATTTGAACATCCAAAAAAACAATATCATAATTACCATTTACTGCTTTTTCCAAAGCTTCTTGTCCGTTTTCAGCGAAATCAAGTGTGTATGTGGTTGATTTCAAAAAAAGACGAAATAGCATTCGATTTATATCACAATCTTCAGCATATAAAAGACGAAGAGGTTTTTTATCTTCTATTTGTTCTTTTTTTTCTTCTTCCATCAAAGGATTTAATTTCAAAAAATTTTGAATAAGATCTCTAACATAACTTTTTAAAAGAGGTTTGATTAAATATTTATTTACTCCAAAATATCGAATCATTTTTAGATCTTCACGTCGATAATCTGGTTTCAGCATAACAACAAGTTTAGGGGAAAGATCAAAATATTTTTTTAGACTTTTAATTTGAGCTCTAATTTCATCATCAATAAAACGGATATCTAATAAGATTAAATCTATTTCAGAATGATCTACTCTATCAAAATAGTTTTTAGCAGATTGTAAACAATGAAAAGAATTAGTCGTCATAGAAAATTCTTCAAGCATTTCTACTAAAACTTTAATCTGGGTTTTGTTTTTTTCTATGATAACAACTTTTTTATGGTTAAATAATATTTCTTCACCACTGTTAGAAAACTCAGAAAAAGAATTCACTTGAAAAGGAATATCAAAAGAAAAAATAGACCCTTGACCTTCAATTGATTCGAGCTTTAAAGAGCCTCCCATAAGCTGTACTAAATTTTTTGAAATAGAAAGTCCAAGCCCAGTGCCACCAAAACGTTTTGTAATACTACTATCAGCTTGAGTAAAATTCTCAAAAACAAGCTCTTGCTTATCTTTAGGGACTCCCATACCGGTATCAGAGACAGAAAAAAAAACATGATTAGGAGACGCGGAATTCCTATATGGCTCAACTTTAAGAACCACCTCTCCTTCTTTTGTAAACTTAATCGCATTGCTCATAAGATTTAAAAGAATTTGTTGGATTTTTCCTTTATCACCATTAACAAGTTTAATGGGAAGTTTTTTTAGATTAAGAATTAATTCCAAGTCTTTCTGAGAAGCCCTCACTCCCATCATTTCAACAGATTTTCCAATCACTTCTTCTAGATTAAAAAGAGTGTTTTCGATTTCAACTTCGCCTGCTTCAATTTTTGATAAATCCAAAATATCACTAATAAGCTCGAGTAAATTATCACCTGCACGTATAATAATATTAAGGTACTCGATGTTTTCTCTTCTTTTTACATTTTCTTTTAAGATTTGAGCCATGCCTAAAATTGAATTAAGAGGTGTTCTAATTTCATGACTCATACTAGCCAAAAAAGAAGATTTTGCTTTAGAAGCTTTCTCTAAGTTTTTATTCAATTTTTCTAATTCTAAATTCTTTTTATTGATTTCATAAATGAGCTTAGCTTTTATGATAGCCTGCTTTAAAGAGAGTTTAAGTGAAAAAACATTATAATCTCCTTTTACGAGTATCTCTTGGGCACCTTCATTAAGAGTAGAGAGCGCTAAATCTTCATCCGAAGCTGAAGTAAAAACAATAAGAGCTTTAAATTGAATTTTTTCTCGGAATATTTTTACTGTCTTAATGCCAGAGCTGTCTGGAAGATACAAATCAAGAGCTACAACATGAATAGACCTTCCTTCTTCAGTTTCTAAGTACTGAAAACCTTCTAAAAGATTTCTTTTTGTAACAAGATGATAGGTGTTGTTTTCTGAAGCATTCGAATTAAGCTGCCTAATTGTTTTTTCAAAGGATTTAATATCTCTTACATTATTATCAATGAGAAGAATTTTTAAATTTTTAATCATAATGACTTCTATAATCTTTTTAAATTTATTCACTTTTCAAGAAAATAGCTGTACAAAAAATACTATAAGACATTAAACCAAGGAGAGCTACAAGAAGATGAAGTAGCTGCAACCCCTGAGGTGCATGAAAATACACATTAAGGTAGCCAAGAAATAACTGAAAAGAAAAAATTACAATGGTGAGAGAAGACCAAAAAGAAGAGAGTGGTATCTCTTCTTTTTTTTGATAAAAACAAACAGCTATTAAATAAAATGCACTAAAAACAGCAAGAAAAGGGTGAAGAACTCTTAAACGTACAAAAAGATGTTCTGCCTGATTGCCACTTCTTAAAAAAGCTTCCCACATACTCTGAACAGGAAAAAGCGTGTCTCCAAGAGCTGTAATAGCCCCACTCAAACCAACAATAACAATCAATAAAAAACCAAGGGCTAAACTTATTTTTGTGAATAAAGAAAGAATTCTTAAACCAAGAGGTTTTCTCGACAAAAAAAAGAGAATTCCACTAGCAACGAGAATAAGTAAAAAAGTGTTTACTAAATGAATAGAGACAGAAAAACCTCTGTACACAGACTTGTTTTCTGCCACATGTTCGTATTTAACAAGAAAAGCTCCAAGAAGAGCCTCTACAAAAAGAAGACCTAAATAGACGAAAGAAAGATACCTAATTAACTCTTTTTTTTCAAAGTATTTAACCGCTAAATAAACCAGATAAAAAGCAAGAAAAAGAAGCCCCCCACTGGTCAAACGGTGAGTAAACTCGATGATTGTCTGCCAAACAGGGGCCCTTGGGATAATAACTCCATTACAAAGTGGCCAGTGACTACCGCACCCTGCTCCAGAACCAGTCATGCGCACATAAGCCCCAAAACAAATCACAAAGAGTAGATAAATAAGATTCAGCACAGCAACTTTTTTAAATTTTGTTTTAGGAAAACTTTTCATTCCACACCATTCTGATCAAGTCATATAGATTTTTCAAAGATCCCTATATAAAATCTATACCGAGAAATGTCTAGAGTCTAAATAAGAGAGGAAGAAATCTATCTTTTCATCTTTTCAGGTTTCTCTTAAAATAAAACTTACCTCAAAACACAAAGGAGAAACCTTATGAAACTCCATGACATGAGAAAAGAGTTTGGAAGTCAACTAGATGAAGAACTAGAGCTTCCTGAAAGTCCTTTTGAAACCTTTCAGCTCTGGTTTCAAGAAGCCAGAAAACTATACAGAGATGATGCTAATTGCTTTGTTCTTTCCACAGCAAATGCTCAAGGAACACCCAGCTCTCGAGTGGTTCTCCTCAAAGATTTCAGTGAAAAAGGACTCAATTTTTTTACAAATTACACAAGCCTTAAAGCCCAAAATATTCAAGAAAATCCTGAAGTCTCTTGTTTGTTCTACTGGAGCACCCTAGAAAAACAAATAAGAATCAAAGCTAAAGCAAAGCTGCTTTCAAAAAAAGACTCTGAAACTTACTTCCATGAACGACCAAGGAATTCACAAATTGCAGCTTGGGCCTCCAAACAAAGTAAACAAATCGAAAGTAAAAGAGAACTTGTAAAACAATTTTTAGATTATAAAGAAGAGTTCAAGGAAAAAGAAAAAATACCCTACCCAGAATTTTGGGGAGGATATCTTCTTGTGCCTGAGGAATTTGAATTTTGGCAAGGAGGTCTCTATAGATTACACGACCGAATTGTTTACACAAAAAAAGAGGGTTCAAAATCTTGGCAACAAAGCCGTCTATCGCCCTGATCGAGAAATCTTAAGCTCTTCTTGGTGAAACAAGAAAAGACCAAGGCTAAAAAGTGCAAGAGAAAGGAAAAAGTTTCCATTTACAGACTCTCCTAGGAAAAACCAACCAAAGAGAGAAGCAAATAGCGGAGTAACAAGCCCAGCAAAAGATATCAAAGTTGCAGAAAATCTTTTCAACAAATAACCATAAAGATTGTAACAAATAATATTCGAAATCAAACAAAGAAGAATTGTATTTCGAATAAAAAGATAAGGTTCACTCACAGGAAGAGGGTTCCAACTTTCTCCTGATAAATAAGAATGAATGAGTGCTAGAACACCACCCAACATCATCCCATAAGCATTAGCTGTGATGGGAGAACATTTCTCTTCTTCTTCCCCTTCCCAAACAAGCTTCTTCAAAACAATCCAACCATAAACACTACTCACAACAGCCACTAAGAGCACAAGCTCAGCAAGGGAGAAAGAAACTTCTCCTCTGAAAACAGAAGAAAGATCACTAAAGAAACAAGGACCAAGCCCAAGGAAACCAACACAAAGAGCTAGTATTTGACGAAAACTAAGAGACTCTTTAAAGAGAAAGAAAGAAAACAGAGCAGACAAAAAAGGCGAAAGAGAATAGATTAAACAAGCTTTCGCAGAAATCATGTGACTAAGTCCCCAAATCTCTGCAATGTTTGTGAGATAAATCGCAAAAAATCCCATCAAGAAAACAAGATAAACCTTCTTAGGTGAAACTCTAAGAGCTTTAGGATTTCTTGCTAATTGAAACAAGAACATAGCTAAACCAGCAAAAGCCATTCTTGAGCCAATAAGAAAAAATGCTTCCCCGTACTCTAAAGTAGCCTTAGCGAGACCAAATAAACTAGCAAACAATGCATAAAGCAATATGACAAGTGCCATCTATTAAAGATTCCTTACATTCTAGTTAGGGGGAAGCCCCTAGAAATGATTCATATATAATTTGGGGATTATACTCTGAAAGAACTCAGTATTAAAAGAAAATAATAAAAAGATCTAGAACTACAATGGGTTGACCCCTGAAATATCAAAAAGGTCGAGCAATCACCATGATCACAATAATGATCATCAAAACTGTTGGAATCTCATTAATCATACGAAGAGTTTTATGACTAGGAGCTAAAGAAATATCTTTCTTAAATTTTTTGATCAAAGCTCCACCATAGTGAGTAACTCCGGTCAGAAGAATCAGAGCAAAAAGCTTTGTGTGAAACCAACCTTGAGAAAACACAGTCGTGTTGAAGTGAATCAAACTCAAACCAAGAGCCCAAGAAAATAGCATAGCAGGTATTGTGATGATTTTATAAAGCTTAGCTTCCATAAGCTCTAACAGCTCAGCTTTATCACGGCTAGTTTGTCCATACTGTGCATGATAAACAAACAAACGAAAAAGATAGAGAAGTCCTGCCATCCAAGAAATAACAGCTACCACATGAAAACTTTTCAGATACAAATACATTTTCTTGCAACTCCATATAAGTCAAAAGGAACTAAATCACAAAATTAATAACCTTCCCAGGAACGTAAATAATTTTTTTAGGTCTTTCACCTTCAAGATATTTACTTAGTTTCTCATCAGAAGAAACAAGAGAAATCACTTCTTCTTGAGAAGCTTCTACTGACGCATCTACTGTACCTCGCGCTTTTCCTGAAAACATAACAGCAAGCTTTGCTGTATTTTCTCTTATAAGCCCCTCTTCATAAGAAGGCCAAGAAACATCAGATACGGATTTTTTATTGCCAAGCTTTAACCAAAGTTCTTCAGCTAAGTGAGGAGCGTAAGGTGCCAATAAAAGAACAAAGCTTTTTGCTGTCGTAAAAGAAAGGCTCTCTTTCTTGTAACAAAAATTAAGAAGCTCCATCATAGCAGCAATTGCAGTGTTAAAAGAAAAATTTTCTGTGTCTTCTGTCACTTTTTTGATGGTTTTATGAAGCAATTTTTTTGTTTCAAGATCCTCATCTTTATGTGAAAGTTTAGAAGCAAGGGTTCCATCTTCTTCAACAAGAAGACGCCAAACTCTTTTCAAGAAACGATGAGTCCCAGAAATCCCCTGAGTCTGCCAAGCTTTAGGCTGATCAATAGGCCCAAGAAACATTTCAAAAAGACGAAGACTATCTGCTCCCCACTCTCTGATCACATCATTTGGATTGATCACGTTACCTCTACTTTTTGACATTTTTTCTCCATTCGGCCCTAAGATCATCCCTGGGTGAATGAGTTTTTTGAAGGGCTCTTTTGTAGAAACAAGTCCTAAATCATAGAGAATTTTGTGCCAAAAACGAGCGTAGAGAAGATGTAAGTTAGCGTGCTCCACTCCTCCTACATAAAGATCAACAGGAAGCCAGTAGCGTTCTTTTTCTTTTCCCCAAGCTTCTTTGCTATTTTGAGAATCAATATAGCGCAAGTAATACCAACAAGAGCCAGCCCACTGAGGCATAATATTGCTTTCTCTTTGGCACTGAACCCCATCTAAGATCACCTCGCACCATTCCTTTGCTTTTGAAAGAGGAGGCTCACCTGTTTTAGATGGTTTAAAATCACTCATCTCAGGAAGAGTCACAGGAAGATCTTTTTCATTTACCAGGTGAACATTGCCCTCTTTATCATGAGCAAGAGGAAACGGCTCTCCCCAGTAGCGTTGTCTTGAAAAAATCCAGTCCCTTAATCTGTAATTAACTTTTCTCTTACCAAAACCCTTTTTTTCTATTTCAGAATGCATCCTTGCAAGAGCTTCTGCTTTTTCAAGTCCATTAAGAAAATCAGAGTGAACAAGAATTCCGTCTCCAAGAAAAGCTTCATCTTCAATTGAAACAAGAGGCTCCTGAGAAGATTTTGGAGAAAGTACACGTTTAATAGGCAAATTGTATTTTTTAGCAAAAATGTGATCTCTTTCATCATGACCAGGAACAGCCATAATAGCTCCTGAGCCATAACCCATAAGAACATAGTCTGCTACAAAAATAGGAAGTCTCTCACCGTTCGCTGGGTTGATTGCAAAAGCTCCCGTAGCAACTCCTGTTTTCTCCCGTTTTACATCTGTTCTTGTGACCTCAGACTTATCTTTTGCTGCTTCACAGTAGTCTTCAACACGATCTTTTTCATCTAAGGTAACAATCTCTGACACAAGAGGATGTTCAGGAGCTAACACACAAAAAGTAGCCCCAAATAAAGTATCTGCCCGTGTAGAAAAAACATTAAATGTGTGGTCTGCACCTTCCACTTTAAAAGTAATCTCAGCTCCTGTGCTCCTACCTATCCAGTTGCGTTGCATTTCTTTTGTGGACTCTGGCCAATCTACAAGTTCGAGATCATCAAGCAGACGATCAGCATACTCTGTGATTTTAAGCACCCACTGACGCAAAGGTTTTTTCTCAACAGGAAAACCACCGACTTCAGAACGACCATCGATGACTTCTTCATTAGCAAGTACAGTCCCAAGCTCTGGACACCAGTTCACAGGTGCAAAAGACTCGTAAGCTAAACCTTTTTTATAAATCTGAAGAAAAATCCACTGAGTCCATTTATAATACTCAGGGTCTGTTGTACTAACCTCCTTTGACCAATCACTCGAGTAACCAATCTTTTGAAGCTGTTCTTTAAATGTTGCTATATTTTGCTCGGTTGTAAGTTCAGGGTGCTGTCCTGTTTTGATAGCATACTGTTCTGCAGGGAGCCCAAAAGCATCCCACCCCATAGGGTGAAGAACATTGAAGCCACACATACGCTTGTAACGTGCCATCACATCTGTAGCTGTATAACCTTCCACATGTCCTACATGCAAACCGTTTCCTGATGGGTAAGGGAACATATCAAGAATGTAGTACTTAGGTTTTCCAGAACCCTCATCTTTTGTTTCAAATGTATTGTTTTCTGCCCAGTAGGTTTGCCACTTTGCCTCAATATCTGTGAAATTATAATTCCCTTTGTGTTCCATAACCCCTCTGACTGCTAACGTTTTTTATAGAAGTGAGGGACTCTAGCATAAGTGTCAGAAAAGACAGCAGAAAAACATCCAGTCTTCTTTGCCGCCTGAAATTATTGAGAAAATTTATTGAGGAAAAAATAGCCGCTCTTTTAAAGGTAAGTCACCTGAATATAGCTTACAAAAAAATCTAGAAGAAGAGTGAAAATAAGAGAAATCACAACAGCTGTCGTCGTAGACCTTCCCACACCTTTAGCTCCACCTTCTGTGCTAAATCCTAAGTAGCAGCTCACTGAAGAAAAAAGAAACCCAAATAAGACTGCTTTCTGCAACCCTTCGATAATATTTTTAGACTTATTGGACCATCTGATTTTTTCGAAGAACACACCTGGATCAATATCAAACAGAGCAGTACTTACCAAATAAGACGATAAAACTCCAAAAAAAACAAAATAACCAACAAGAATAGGCATAACAAGACAGGAGGCTATAAGCCTTGGACTAGCAAGATAGCCAATCGGATCTACAGCTGATACCCGAAGAGCATCAATCTGGTCATTCACTTTCATTGTAGCAATCTCAGCTGTCATAGCAGATCCAGCTCGTCCAGCCACAAGAAAAGAAGTGAGCACAGGGCCAAGTTCTTTTGACAAAGTGTAGGAAGCTGCAGCACCAATCAAAGACTCTGCTCCAAACAAACTAAAAACATCACCAAACTGGATCCCAAAAACAGCACCAACAATGAAGCTTGCTAAAGTGACAATCATAAAGCTTTTCGCGCCAATAAATTCCATTTGCTGCACTACAAGCTTTCCTCTAAAACGAGGATAAAAAATTTGAACTGTAGCATTATAAGTAAATATCAGATAGCCACCTAGACCGTGTCCCAACTGAAGAACAAAAGTCCCAAGCTGATGAAGAGGCTTCAAGAAAGAATGAATCATCTTGTATAAACCTTTTTAGAGAAAACTGATAAAACCATTATAGAGGATTAGCATGACAAATAACAGCGAAAATACATTTTTGACCGTTGAAGAAAAAGACTTGAAGAAAGAAACCCTAGAGTCTCTTATTGAAAGCTATGTGCTGCAAGAAGGAACTGATTATGGCCCTGAAGAATACTCTTTAGAAGAAAAAGTCTCCCTTGTGCTTAAACAAATTCGTGAGAAAAAAGCTTGGATTGTCTATGATTTTAAATCAGAGGAATGTTTTATCTCTTCTCAAGACCCAAGCAAAATGATTTCTCATTTTTAGAAAGTTCCCAAAATTTCTTTTTTAAACTTCTCTATATGACAAAAAACCTTAGAATTTTCTTGCCAAATGTTCAAGGCGAGCCAAGCAGCATGGGCCTCTTTTTTCACTTCTTCTAGTTTTTCCATCAAAGCTTTAGCCTCCTCAAGAGAAGCTCCTTCTAATTCATGAAGAAGAGTTTGCTCTATCATGAAAAGGTCATTTAAACGACCATAACGGTCAACACTCTCAGAAAGAACTTTAAAACTCTCTCCTTCAACCAAAGCTTTTGGTAAAAAACCTTTAAAATACTGATCTATTTTTACCACATAACGAATAGTCTTACGAAATCCATGAAAAAAAACTTCTTGCTCATAGTGATCAAAAATATTTTCTATCTTCAAAACTTTTTTATAGAGATTTTCTGCTCTTTCTAAAGAAGAAATAAGAAATCTTGTTAAAATTTCCTGAAAATTTTCTTCTAAAACACGAGGAGGATTTAGAGACTTCCAAACAAAAGAAGACAAATCTTTTTCATCTCGATTTTGTATCTTTTCTTTCAAAGGATTTTCAAAATAATTCTGCAGAAAATTTCTACTAGAAAACCTAACTAAGTCTTCTTGCCATTTAAAAACAGCTTTTCTTCTTTCTTCCACTTTATGAAGAAGAGGCTTGTAGTCTTCTTCTTTGATTTTATCTTTAGGAATACGAAGGAAATCAAAAAGATCTTTAAAAACTCCTAAGACAGCATAACCTTCATCTAAATTTCGTCTAAAACTAACAGCAAGATCTCCCTTATCATACTGAGGATAAGCAAAAATAAAGAAATCTAATAAAAAACGAGTTTTACCTACTTCAATCCTAAGAAGCTTGACTTCATGTGGCAAAACAGAAGGAGGTAAATCCATAACTTTTTTTTCAAGTTGCTGATACGTAGGGTAAATAAATTCCCGAGCCAATTCACTATAAGGTCTTTCATACCCTAGCGGCTCTAACCCAAATAGAAAGGATGAAAACAAAAATAAATTTGCACAAAAAACAAGAGCTCGTCTCATATTTTAAGCTTCCTGATGTTGTAACTTTTTGAATTCAATTTGCTCTTTTTTTACCGTTTTATTATATTTTTTCGTATGCTTTTTTTCCATTCTTTTACTAATGACACGTGTTAGCAAAAAAATAATCATACAAATCGACAATCCTACTAAACGACCATAATAGATAATCAAAGCCACAATAAAGCTTATGGTAAAAGCAAGAAAGGCACTCATAAACCATCCAGACACAACCCAAACAATACGCCCAACTTTTACTTCAGAGTTTCCGCCTGTGAACACACCATCTCCCCAACCAGTAGCCACAACAGAAGCAAAAGCAACATAAGTAGTAGAAATAGGAAGCCCTTGACCAGAAGCAAAAGCAATCACACAAGCACTCACAGAAAGAATAACAGAGGCCCTGAGAGCATCATAATCAGAGTGACTATCGAGAGAATGATGATGAATCTTTTTCGGCGTCTCCGGATTCTTTCTTTTTCGTAAAATAAGCATTTTTCCAAGACTTTGACACCAACGAGGAGAGTAGATAACGATATCTCCTTTTTGAGAGCCTGTTTTTATTTCTGCCATGGTGACATTTTTAGCTCTCTTAGTTAGCATGCCTAGAAACATTAAAAAACCACAGACAGAAAGAACCCAAATAGGCACACTCAAACTCATGCTACTCGCTAACCCTTTGCTCCACATCATATATATAGCTACACCAGGAGAAGCACAGTTGGCTAAATCATTTTGACCAAAAGCAAAAGCCATACTCACCATACCAAGAATAGCAATGTAGCGAAAAAGATTAACAATATATTTTTTGTCAGAGCGTTTTAAAAAGAAGCGAATTAAAAGAGTAAAAAGAATCCACAGAGAAAGAAGAAAAGAAGCAAATTCAAATGGACTCATACTGTCGTGAAAAGCTTCCACAAAATTTATATTTTTCATACCTTCTACAAGCATAAACCAAAATAAAAACACAAGCATGAGAGCAGAAATCCAAGAACCATGACGAACCATAAGTTCTTTTTTTTCTAAGTTATAACCAATGTAGCGTCTAAAAACCTTCTGAGCTACAAAGGCAAAAACACCACTCACAAAGATAGACATGATAATAGCCATGACAACTTCAGAAAACTTGGACCAATTGACAGCTTCTGTGCTGCCAAGTACTCCACAAGCTCCTCCAGCTAAACAAAAGACAAAAATTGCTGTAGTGCTAACAGGCAGACCAAACAAAGAATAAACATAAAGAAGGATAATACTAACAAAATAAGACGTAATAAAAACAGACAATGACATTTCTAAATCAAGAAGCTTGATATCAAAAATTTCTTTTCTCACTGTGTCAATAACAGGACTTGAGAAAGAAGCTCCTAAAACAACAAAAATACCAGCTAATAAAATAGCTCTTTTATGATCTAAAACACGAGCACCATAAATAGCATTTACTAAATTTGTAGCATCATTACTACCAACCTCAATACATGAGCTCACAAGAAAAAAAAGAGCTAAAACAGTGATGGTTAAAGAAAATAGGTCCAACAGAAACCTCCTGAAGCTAAAAAATGTGTCATATGCCGAATTAACTATGGCCCAATAGACACAAACCTGTAAGCCATTGAACTAGCTTCCTGGTACAAGTTATATCTTTTAAAGAGAACTCTAATGGCTCTGTCAATGAGATAAATGAATATAAAGAAAAACTAGGACGGGTTCTTCCTTCTCGAGTGAACAAGATAAGCTGTAATAAACTCTGTAATATCCCCATCAAGCACTTTTTGTGGAGCATGACTTTCACGACTTGTTCTATGGTCTTTCACCATTTTATAAGGGTGCAAAACATAACTACGAATTTGACTCCCAAAACCAATTTCAGATTTCCCAGCTTCTAACTCACTTTGTTCTTGTTTTCTCTTTTCAAGTTCTTTTTCATAAAGCTTACTTCTCAACATTTTCATAGCTGTATCTTTGTTTTGATGTTGAGATCTTTGACTTTGACATTGCACTACAATACCACTTGTTTTATGAGTGATACGAACAGCACTATCTGTTCTGTTAACGTGCTGACCACCTGCTCCACTCGCCCTGTAAGTATCAATTCTTAAATCCGAAGGATCGATAGACACTTCAATAGTATCATCAATTACAGCGGACAAATAAATGGAAGCAAAACTTGTGTGTCTTCTTGCATTAGAATCAAAAGGACTAATACGCACAAGACGATGAACACCACTTTCTCCCTTTAGTAGACCGTAAACTTTTTCTCCTGAAATTTCTATTGTGGCACTCTTGATCCCTGCTTCATCTCCCTCTTGCATATCGTGAAAAGTAACTTCCCATCCTTTCGACTCTGCATACCGAATATACATACGAAGTAGCATAGAAGCCCAATCACAAGATTCAGTACCACCTGCTCCTGCATTTATAGTAAGGAGACTATGACTGTTGTCATTAGGATCACTCAAAAGACTAGCTACTTCGAGCTCTTCTACTCTGTCAGAAAAAATTTGAAAGAGCTTAATAGTTTCTTCAAAAACTTCTTCCTCTTCAGAAAGTTCTATTCCTGCTTCAATATCTTCAGCTAGAGCCTGAATACTTTTCCCCTGAGAGAGAGCATCTTCTAAAGATTTTTTTTCTTTTAAAATTTTTGTAGAAAGATCAGTATCATCCCAAAAAGAAGGATTTCCTAAAATTTCATCTTCTAACTCTCCGAGACGAATCTTTTTACTCTCGAGGTCAAAGTAACCTCCAAAGAATTTCTAACTTTTTTTTCTTTTCTTTGTAGGCATAACTGAGTGATGACACATCCATCGACACTCCCCTTTTTCTAATCTTAAAAGTTAAGCTTAAATCAAGAGGCACTCATAATATTAAAACCATTATCAGTATGAAGAACTTCACCTGTGATAGCACGAGCTCTGTTACTTAATAAAAACAGAACACTCTCTGCTACATCTTCAGGGAGCAACTTCGTCCGAAGAGGAGATATTTTTTCTTGTGCCTCTAACATAGAACTGAAGTGAGGAATAGCAGAAGATGCTAGAGTTTTCAATGCTCCTGCACTCACAGCGTTAATCCTAATCCCAAGAGGTCCTAGCTCTCTTGCTAAATAACGAACCGCGCTTTCAAGAGCACTTTTGCAAACACCCATGAGATTGTAACCAGGCACAACTTTCTCAGATCCAAAATAGCTTAAAGTGACAATTGAACCTCCCTCTTTCATATAAGAGGATGCTTCTCTCACACTCGCTATCAAGCTATAAACACTAGATTCCATAGCTTGTAAAAAACCTTCGCGACTTACCTGCATTGTGTCACAACGGATATCTTCCAAAGGAGCAAAGGCTACAGCATGCACAAGATAGTCTAAAGAACCAAGAGAAACGAAAGCTTCTTTAAAAAAAGCTTTCACCTCTTCTTCGCGGTTTAAATTACAGGGACTTAAAAATGTAGGCGGAAACTTCTCACAGGCTTCCTCAACGCGACGTCTTGATCGCCCTTTTTCATCAGCAAGGTAACTAATAGCTAAGCGAGCCCCATCTCTATGAAGCTTTTCTGCTACAAACGAAGCTAAAGAACGACTATTAGCCACCCCGAGAACAACAGCTCCCTTACTTATATCTAAAGGACTCATAACGCCTATCCCCCTTATTTTTTTAGATTCATTTAGGGGACCATTCTAGGAAATTTTTTCAAAAGTTCCTAGTTCGTAATTCTTCTTAAATTGAGAACCTTCTAAGACTTGATTATGGAAAGTTACATACAGACCTGGCGGAAGAACTCTCGCTAAAGTCAGAGCTTCTGTTATGTTTTGAAGAGCATCTGATTGTAAAAATCCAATCGGTTTCATAGCTCCTGTAAAAAGAACAGGAGCCTTTTCAGCAACTCCTCCGCTCTCTTCAAAAAAACTGACTGTGCGCTGCAAAGTATCAGTCCCATGAAGCACAATCACAGGCTCTTCCTTCGCCGATATAATCTTCACAAAATCTAGAATTATTTCTCGATCTCTCTCTGTCATGTCTAGAGAGTCTTTAGCCATAAGTTGATGATATTTAATTTTTAGAAAGGGAAGCCTAAGATCGGAAGCTATAATCTTCTCAACAACAGACTCCCTGTTGCCTAAAAAACCGCTCCTCTCGTCATAGATTTTTTCAATGGTCCCACCTGTTGAAACGATATGAACCTTATTCCTTTCAAAAATCATGGGCTTAGAACCTTTCATATACACATACTAAGACAGGGGTTAAGGCTCTTTGATTTCCAAAAAACCGCACTTACGCCCCCTTGTTCATACTTTGATTCTCTAGATGTAATGCGAAATATAAAGAAGAATCGCTACACCAAAAAGACTCAATCCTTTAGTAAATATTAGGTGACGAGAAAACTTAAACTACTTTTGAGAAAAATTCAATGCGCTATTCACGTTTCCTTATTGTTGTTTGTATACTTTGTCAAACAGAAGCAGCCTACTCTTGGCAACCAAGCGGAAAACTAAGACTTTCTAGTGGTGTCGGCATTTTTGATTACTCAGGAGCTCCTCCTAGTTCCCTCAGTTCTCATATCGGTATTGATCATATTAAAAGACAAGAAAGAATCGCTCATCAAATCGGGCCACATTTTCAGCTCTGTCTAAAAGGACTTCTCACACAAAATCCATTTTCTTTTTTATTCTCTGGAGAAGTGAGCCATACAAGTACTCTGCATTCTGATCAAGAAATTTTTTCAGCCACTCATACGCGTTACAATTTAGAAACAGGCGCAAGCTACCAATTTAATTTAACAGAAAACTTAGAGGCATCTTTAGAATCTACCTTGCACTTCTCGACAAACTTATTTCAAGACCTACACCTTGCCACACGTATCTACAAATTAGGATACCTAGGAGGTGGATCCTTTCGTTGGCATTTTCTAAAAATCAGAGCATCTCTTCTTGTCCCTTTTTGGTCTTCCTACCTTTTAAGTATTCAGAAGGAAAAAGTATCTCACTCAAACCAAAGCAAAGGTCTTGGTGTGAAAACATCCTTAGAATTCAATGTTTCTAAAAAAGTAACTCTTTTCTTAGAATCTTACTGGGAGCGGTTTGAAGTGACACGCTTAATCTCTCAAACAAACGAAGCTCAAAGCTTTCTCTTAACGCCTCTTGAAAGAGATTTAGAAAAAATTATATTAAGAGCCTGTCATTTTTCTTTAGGAACTAGTATTCATTTTTAATTACAAAAATTCTTTCTGAGGAGAGTTCATGAAGAAGATAAGACGCATAAGCTACATTTTAGGAGGTCTCGTCCTCCTTTCAGGGGTTCTTCTTTATCTCTATCTTGAGTCTTTTGTCATAAAAAGATCAGGCACTCTTTTTGTTGAGCACCTTAACGCAGACACAACTATTTACTATGATAACTACGGGATCCCTCACATTGAAGCTCGTCATGAAACAGATGCTTTCTACGCTTTAGGTTACGCTCATGCGGGAGATAGACTCTTTCAAATGGAACTCCTCAGACGTGTAGCTAAAGGAGAACTTTCTGAAATACTGGGAGATAAGCTTCTCAAGGTTGATATTTTTTTTAGAACGTTAGGTCTAAAAGAAATATCAAAAAATGTTGTAGCTCAGATGGATTTTTCAAAACCTGAGTTTAAGGCTTTAAAAAGCTATATACTTGGGATTAACCGCTTTATGGAAGAAAATAAAACCATAGAGTTTAAAATTCTAAACATAACTCCAAAGCCTTTCACACCAGAAGACACTATTGCTATATCAGGTTATATGGCCCTGTCTTTCAGTCAGGCTTTCAAGGTCGATCCCCTTCTCTACCACATCAAAAACAATATCGGTTATGACTACTACAAAGACTTTAGTCTCAACTTAGAGCCAAAACTACAAGAAAAAGAAGAAGAAAAATCTTATGCTTTTCTTCAATCGACTAACAAACTTCTCAACAGTCTTCCAAGCCCTCTTAGCAGTTTTCTTCCAGGAATCCCAACTTTCATTGGAAGTAACGCTTGGGTCATATCAGGAAAACTAACAAAATCAGGGTACCCTTTACTAGCTAATGATCCACATATTGGTTTTGCTTCCCCCTCTGTCTGGTATGAAGCTCATATAAAAACACCTGATTTAGAACTCTATGGTCACTATATAGCTGGCATCCCCTTCGCCCCTATTGGACACACTCCAAAAAAGGCTTGGGGGATCACCATGTTACAAAATGATGATATTTTCTTTTACAAAGAAAAAGTGAACCCAAATAATCCAAACCAAATAAAACGTGATGGATCTTGGGTAGAGCTAAAAGAAAGAAGAGAAATTATAAAAGTTAAAGGCAAAGCAGATCAAACTCTTACCGTAAAAGTAAGCCCACATGGCCCTATAATCAATAATATCACAGAAGGTTATAAAGATGAAAAATCACCAATTAGTATGTGGTGGGCTTTTTCTTTGAAAGAAAATAATATAGCCAAAGCTTTTTATACCTTGTCTCATGAAACTAAGTTTGAAGAAATTCCAGACGCCCTAGAATCTATTTATGCGCCTGGTTTAAATATTTTATATGCTGATAAAGAAGGGCATATTGCTTGGTGGCCTACAGCAAAAATTCCAAAACTACCTCCTGATTTTAATACAAAAGCTTTTATTGATGGCTCAAAAAGTGAAAATGATATTCGTCAGTTCCTCTCTCAAAAAGAAAAACCACATAAAATAGATCCAGAAAATGGTTACCTTGTTTCAGCTAATAATGATCCAAAGCTAACAGGAGAAAGTGATTATCAACTCCCTGGTTATTACTGTCATGATCAAAGATTTAGAAGAATTCAAAACTTGATTTCTTTGCATAATGGCAATCTAACAGCAGAAGATATGAAAAAAATTCAGCTGGATGACGAAGAACAGATTAAAACAGAGCTCATAGAAAAATTGAGTGAAATCTTAGAAAAAGAAGAACAAGAAGATTTATCAAAAAAAAGTCTTAACTATCTAAAAACTTGGCGAGGAACTCATAGCCTTGAAGATATTGGACCAACTATCTACTACAGCTTCTTAAGTCATCTTGTTCATTATTTTTTTCATGATAAATTATCAAAAGATATGTACGATTCTCTTCTTCTCACCTATCACCTTTCTAATTTTTTAGAATCCATTATACAAAAAAGTGATTCTGTCTGGTGGCATAATCACAAAACAGATAAGTCACAAGAATCTGTACTCAAAGAAACTTGGAAAAGCACTTTGGTATCACTTGTCAGTTTTATAGGAAATGACCCTAGTCATTGGCACTGGAAAAAAGCTCATACGCTTGAACAAGTTCATGCCATAGGTAACAAAAAACCTTTAAATCTTATTTTCAATATTGGACCAAGAGGTATCTCTGGTGGATACGAAGTTGTGAACAATCAAAAGTTTCCACTCACAAAAGAGCTTCCTTTCAAGATCCGCTCTGGCCCATCTACAAGAAGAATCATTGATCTAGAAGACACGAGACACTCATTTGGAATTAACCCAACTGGACAGTCAGGATACTTTTTTGACAAGCACTACAAAGATCAATTTGAACTTTATCTTCATGATGGCTATAGACCACAAATTATGGACTTTGATTTTATAAAAAAACAAAATTATCAAAAACTTGTGCTCACGCCTGTTGAAAAAATATTTAATGTGAATTAAAAATTGAAAATAGTAAAAAAAAAGATGAGCCTGCTAATGTAAGTGTGACAAAAAAATTACATCACCATAAATTACCAATGGGTTGCAAATTCATGCTCATAAGGCTTAGCAACAATGAACTATTACTTTTCCTTGGCAAACCCATCTTCTAGGAAGTTAGCTAAAAGCCTTTGGATATATAAGCGACTTTGCTCTTTGTCGCTTATTCTCTTTTTATTTTCATCCAGAGCATCTTCAGATCCCCAGCTTTTTATAGAGAAACTTCTTGAGTACTGAATAAAAAATTTACCATTTTTGCTAAAGACTCCAGAGCCTTCAATTGTAGAAAGATCTTTAACGTTAAAAAAAACATTTTCGGATCCATGGGCATCAAAGTCTTTTCCTGAAAAATGAAGTATCACAGGCTTCTCTGTAGCGTATTTAACAATTAACTCTTGGTGTAAGCTAAGGCCTCTTTTGAGGAAATCTTCTTTAGGTTTGCTTAAAGTAAACATATTATATGCTGTTGCATCAAATGTTGTTAGGTCTTTTTC
>JACCDV011220711.1_pt1 | contig 60052 bp, 60 predicted proteins | sample 7446131 | NCBI WGS metagenome assembly JACCDV01 (sample SAMN15323448, study PRJNA562643) | freshwater metagenome | isolation source: river surface water | place: USA:Blue River Watershed | collected 2017-08-17
GGAGACATGGGAAAGTGAGGGAAATGGCTAGAACATGAGGAAATCTAGCATTTTCCATTCTCATTTTCTCTTGTCTTCATACGGAGGAATGGTGTGATTGTTGAGGGTTAATCAGAGGTTCCCTAGGCGGACAGCATTGAATGGATCATTTTGTTTCTTCCTTCCTGTGTCATCAAACTGAGTTGGAGTGGACGTACCTCCAAGCGTATAATGCCCATTTCCTGCTATTTTGATTCTATCTCCGTGCTTGTGACGTAATTCTTCTACGACAGCGCTCCTTTTTTTTAGAAAATCTTCCCTGGCTTTGAATTTTTCAGCTGGGGAAGCTTTTTTGATTTCAGCCGCTAGTGGCTCTTTGAAAGTCATTTTGCACTGCGAAGCTAAAAGTAATTTACAAAAAAGAAGAAGGAAGGGGGCATTGTAGGCTATGTATTGTTCTTTGCAACATACTGATCTCGTAATATTATTTTGCACACTATACCCTGTTCTCTCTAAGAATTTGGCTCAATTGGGGCACTGTCTCATTTTCCCGTGGGAGCAAAATGGAGGACTATTCCGGGATAATCAATATCCTGATCAGGTTACGCAGGCGGTGCGAGGAGTGATTCCAGAGAGTTCGTTGTATACTTTCGCTCTATGGCATTTCTCCTGCCGAAAGATCACGGCGTGCTTGGCATCAATGCGAGGAATTTGACCTACTTAAAGCCCTTTAATCCCAAAAAGGCGGTCGCGTTCGCCGATGACAAACTGAAGACGAAAATCTTTTTGGAAACGCGCGGCGTTCCAGTTCCCAAGCTCTACGCGAAAATCGCGAACCGCGACGAACTCCGGACGTTCGATTTTTCCACGGTTCCCGACGCCGCGGCGCTCAAGCCGAATTTCGGCTACGGCGGAGAGGGGATTCTGATTCTGAAGAGTCGCGAAGGGAACGGATGGAGAACGGCATCGGGAGAGCTTGTAACCTACGAGGAAGTTTTTGAACACATCGAAAACATTTTCGACGGAATGTACTCGCTCAATCATCGGCGTGATATCGCCTTCTTCGAGCAACTGATCGAGCCCTCGGACGCGCTGGCTCCCCTCAACCCCGCTGGCCTGCCGGATATCCGCATCATCGTCGTCAACCTGGTGCCCGTGATGGCCATGCTGCGCCTCCCCACCGAGGAGAGCGAGGGCAAGGCGAACGTGCATCTCGGGGGAATCGGTCTCGGCATCGATATCGCCAAAGGCGTGACGACGTTTGGCGTCCAGCGAAACAAGAGAATCGATGTCCTCCCGAATGGTCGTGCCGTCGGCGGGTTCAAAGTTCCATTCTGGGAAGAAATGCTCCTCATCGCCTCCCGTATCCAGCAGATGACGAACATCGGATTCTTGGGAGTTGATCTCACGCTCGATCGGAACCTGGGACCCATCCTCCTGGAAGTGAACGCCAGAGCGGGCCTCATGGTGCAGATCGCGAATCTTGCGCCGCTCGGAAAGCGCCTGCGGCGTGTGGAGGGAACCAAGGTGAATTCCGCGGAGAAGGGCGTGCGGATGGCACAGGATCTCTTCGGAGAAAAGATCATGAAGAAGGAAGAGGAAAAAGAGGAACGACCGATGCTGGCGACGCGCGAAGTGATCGAAATCCTCGGAGGCAAGAAACAAGTCCTGGTGCATGCAGTCCTCCGTCCGGATTTCGATCGCACGGTGTTCGATCCGTCGCTCCTTTTGGAACTCACGGAGTTCGGCGCAGTGGAGCCGGATGATGACGGAACATACAGGGTCAAGTTCTCACTCGGCGGAAAGAAACTCCAAACAGTCGTTCGGTCCCTGACGATCAAGGAAGACGATCCGGAAATACGGGCATCCATCGGAAAACGCGATCTCGTCGGATTTTTGGTCGATCCCGCGAAGAAACCCGTGCACCCCCTCCACATTGCCGTCGATCTGAAGCGGATCGACGCGCAACTTGCGGATATCGATCGCAAGGTGCAGCTCCTCAAGTATCTTCGGCCTGCAAATTTGGAAAACGAGAGGAGAAAAGTCGAGCGTGATTCCTCCTACAATCCGGTCTTTACGTACGAACCTCTCTCCTTCGATCTTGAGGAGCTCCGGGATCGCTTGCAGTACCTGGAAGGGGATTATTCCCCGCTTGGGATGCTGCTTGAAAAAAAGCGGCACGAAATCCTTCTGAAACTCACACTTCTCGAGGAGCGGGGAAATAATGAGGCATTCTCCAGCGCATCGGTTCTTCTCTTCGGTCGCCCTGAAGAGAATCTCGTGGAAGAGGCGCGGGAGTTTTTGCAGAATTGGAAGAAAAACCGCGAAAGCAAGGATCGGGAAATGCTCGTGGCGGAAAAAGTAAAAGAGATATTTGAAGGCGTTCTTAAATCCTACGGCCTCCGAGATTGGAGCATTGTCCTCAAGCCTTCTGCGGTTTCCGATATCACGATCGGCAGGAATACGGTGATCATCCGCGCTGATGCATCATTTTCCCGTGAACGGATCGCAAGCCTCATCGCCCACGAAATCGAAACCCACGTGCTCACGGCGGAAAACGGCGCCAAGCAGCCCTACGAACTTTTTGAACGCGGCATGGCGGGGTACCTTGAAACCCAGGAGGGATTCGCCGTGTGGAATCAGGATCAGGTCCTTTCTCCCGATCACGAAAAGCGATACTGGCCCGCGATGAATGTGCTTGCCGTTCACTATGGAGCGACGCACTCCTTCGCGCAGCTCCGCGCCTACATCAAACGTCTCGGTTTCGATGACACACGGGCGCTCCGTACGTGCTTTAAGGTAAAACGAGGAATGGGGAACGCCGCACTTCCGGGGGCCTTCACAAAGGAGATCGTCTACTTCCGCGGATGGAAACTGGTGCGTGAATTTCTGGAAAACGGAGGGGATCCAAAAGATCTCTATCTTGGGAAGATCAATCTGCGGGATATCGCACTTATCAACCAAGTGAAAGATCTCATCGATCCCGTGTATTTACCAAAAAAGTGATGAACACGTCATGCTGAGCGGAGTGAGCCCCGCGGCAGCGGGGCGAATGAAGTCGAAGCATCTCGCGACTGAATATTTTGCTGCTGGGCGCGACGTGCTTCGACTCCGCTTCGTGCCTTTTCGCTCCGCTCAAGGCACTACGCTTCGCTCAGCATGACGTATGCTATACTCTCCTTCATGTTCCAGGCGATGAAGGCACGGCTGCAGGAAGCGTTTACCGAAATGTTGAGCGGAACGTCGGATCGATTCATCGAAACCGTTCCGCAGATCGTTCTGACGGTGCTGATCTTGATCGTCGGCGTCGTGGTGGCGCATGTCGCGTACAGGATCGTCCTTAAAGTCGCGGACTTTATCGGGCTCGATAAGCTTTCGGGAAAAGTGAGCATCGATCGTGCGCTGAAGATCGTCGGAATCCGGAGCAGCATTTCGAAGATTCTCGGGCTCCTTGTGTACTGGCTGACGATTCTCTTTGCGCTCCTCCTCCTTTCGGAAATCCTGGATTTTGGAGCGGCATCGGAGGCGATCGGCGCGATCGTTGCCTACATTCCGCATCTCATCATCGGAATGCTGCTGCTCGTCGTCGGCCTCCTTATCGGTCGATTCTTCCGCGATGTTGTTTCCACGTCCCTTGCGCGGGCGGGAGTCACCGCGAGTGCGATCCTCGGTCACCTGACGCAGATCATCATCGTCACATTCGCGTGCCTCCTTGCTCTCCGCCAGATCGGGTTCGATGTTTCCATCATCACGACGAACATCGCTGTTATTTTTGCCGTCGTCATCGGAAGCACGGGACTTGCGGTGGCGTTGGGCGTGCGGCCGCTCCTGGAGCAGGGCTTCTGCGGAAAGCAGATGAAGAACATCCTTCATGTCGGCGATCACGTGACGATCGATGGAATCTCGGGGGATGTTATTACCGTCACTCTCACACATGTCATATTGAAGACAAACGAAGGGGACGCCCTGATCCCCGCGCGCTTCTTTATGGAAAAGCGCTTCACCAGGCGATCGAAAGAGTCGTAGGAAAGTCTTCTTTGAAATCTTCTTCACTTTTTAATGTGTATCCTCTCATTGTTTCCATACCGCATTCGTCCGTCCGGATCCCCCAGGAGCTGAACGGGAACGTCGTTCTTTCCGCGAACGATCTCCTCGGTTACAGCGATCTTGCGACCGACAGGATCTTTGCGATTCCGAATACCTACGTTGTCAAATACGACTCCTCGCGCATATTCGTGGATGTAAACCGCGCTCCGGACGATATCAGCCGGGAATACGAACGTCAGGAGGAGGGAGTGCTCGTTCATACCACCTGGGATGGAAAGCCGATTTACAAGGAGGAGCCGAGCGAGGAACAGGTGGCCGAGCTCATTCAAAAATACCATGATCCGTTTCACGAGGAGATCGATTCCTACATGGCGAAGGCAAAGTTTCTCATCGACTGCCACAGCTATCTGCCGGTCGGCCCTCCGCTGAAACCAGACGCCGGAAAATTAAGGCCCGATGTGTGCCTCGGGAACATGAACTATTCCACCTGCACGCGCGAACACACCATTTTCTTCCGCGAGTTCTTCGAGCGCCACGGGTATTCGGTTTCCATCAATTTTCCCTACCAGGGAAAGTACACGCTCGGCCGCCATTGCCACCGGCGCCGTATTCCGCACTTCCTCGTGCCGGGCATTCAGATTGAGCTGAACCAGAAGCTCTATGCCGATCCCAAAACGCATGCAATCAGCGAAGAGGCGATCACGGGACTTAATACGCTCATGGAAAAAGTCGTGGCGGAGTTTTTGGAGAAGTTCGAGATGGTGTAATTCTCTCTTATTTTCTCACTGCGGGATGAATCCCGCAGTGGCACGCACTGAAGTGCGTGTCTTACTAAGTGGTAAGACGCAGGCTTCAACCTGCGCCCGGCGGAATGAATTCCGCCGGAATTTTATTCTCAAGCATCACTCCCATTTCACCATGCTCAGCGTCGGCAGCATCGTGATCCAGATTTGCCCGTTTGGAACGGCGATGTTCTTTCCTTCCTCATCGAGCAATGCAAAGGGGCTGTTTTTCTCGCGAGTCCATTTCCCGGTGATCAAACGGCCGCCGCGGAAGAGGAGTAACTTTCCCCCGCCGACAGTTTGTGTCCACGGGATGTATCCTTGCTGATGGAATCCTTCCACCGTGGTTTCCAATATCGCGACCGTTTTCGGCTGCGCCTGTTTCGGTGCGCCCGCGATCGATCGCACGTATGCTTCCTGGAGCGATTTAAAGAGAAACGTTACATCATGCTTCGGGCTCCCCATGTTGATGCTGATTTTTTCCGCTTTTTCTCCCGTGTCCGCGCAGCTTCCAAGGCCTCCGCATGTGGGGAAGAGCGGGAGAGGATACGGTTCGATCGTCGAATCTTCCAGTACTCCCTGGAGTGCGGCCTTCCGGAGGAAAAGATTATGGGGCGCAGAGATAAGAGGATCACGCTCAAAGGTCTCCCCGTCGAAACGGATGCCATCATGATGAATAAGCTTTGGGTTTTTGGAGAGAGCCTCATAGGCGAGCGGATGACCGCCCGCATGAAGAAGAAGCGGTTTGTATCCGAGTGCGATGCTGACAAAATGTTCCCGAAGCGATCGAACGGGCCCGATCATTTTCGGCAGGCGGTCTTTGCGGAAGAGCGCCATGAAGCGCGTGATGTCTCCCTCCACGATCAGTTCGAAAACGGCGATGGCGTCCTGCAATCCCTGCTGATGCAGGCGCGCATCCTCGTGGTTTTCGATCATGGCGGCGACAAGCGGCACTCTCTTTGCGCCATTCGGTACAAAGGAGAGGAGCGCCACAATCGAGTTATTCATGGAGCTGCGGCTGGGAATCGCGATCATCTGAGATTTTCCCGCGATCATCGTTCCTTCCGATGCGGCGATTTCCTGTTTCAGTTTGGCAGGCAGGGCGGTGAAAACGATCCAAAAAAGAACGGCGAATACAAGGCAGAGTGCCGCTGCAAGGATCCACGGAGAAAGGGGGCGGAATCGCATGGCGGAAAATATTATTTCTTCTTTTTCTCTCCTTCTTCCTTCTTCTTTGCTTCTCCTTCCGCGCCCGCCGCTTCGCCTGCCGCCGCTTCGCCCGCTGCTACCTCGCCTTCGGCTACGGCAGCTACGACCGGCGTTTCCTCCTCTTCCTTTCGCGGAGGAGCGATGGAAACGAGGATTTCTTCGGCTTCATCAAGAATCTTGACGCCTTTCGGAATGGAAAGACTTCCCACGGTTACCGCATCGTAGAAGTTTACGAGTTTCGAGAGATCGACCTCGATATCGTGCGGCAGATCTTTCGGGAGACACTTCACCGTCACGTGGTCTTTGTTCTTTACCAAAATTCCTCCGAGTTCCTTTACGCCGGGTGCTTCGCCGACTGTCCGAATCGGAACGTTCGTTGTCACTTCCTTGGTCATGTCGAGCGCGAAGAAATCGATGTGTTCGTAATCACCGGTCATCGGATCAAAATGCAGTTCATGAATCAGAACGGGAATGTTTTTCCCCTCCACGCTCAGTTCCACGATCGTGCTCTCGCCTGCGGCAACATACGCTTTATGGAGCTCCTGATATTTGCATTCGATCGAAATGTTTTTTGTCTTGGGGCCGTACACCACGCCCGGAACCTGTCCGGCTCGACGAAGTTCCTTCGCCTTCTTTTTGCTGTCACGGGGGAGCGCTGTGAGGGTGATTGCGGCCATAGAGCCTGGAAAGGGTAGGGGAGAGGGCGGGAGCGGTCAAGAAAACAGGCTTCGATTACCCTCAACGAATGGGCCATTCTCATTTCTCACCTTCTTTGTTGGATTTGATATTAAAGGCTTTATAGATCGAATCACCCAGTGCAGCCAATGTTCTTGTTACATGGCCTTTCCAAGCTGTCGATCGAACTTTCCTGTTTTCATTTTCAGTGAGGATATTGAATTCTTCAGCCATTCTCTGCGGATCAGAATCAAGCACGGCTTTTGCAAACTCTCTTAAGTCTGGATGCACCTTTTCAAGATCCGCCTCTGAACGAATCTCATCCTGTCCTTCTGAAGGTCCACTCATGGTATGAATATCGCAATAACAAAGGTAAGAAGCAAGGAAAACATTACATTTCTGCCAACTTAATCCATTCATCAATACTCAATGTCTGAGGTCGTCTCGTTGCGTCGATACTGGTTTTCATCAGCCGTTCCATTCCTCCTTCCAATTCCCCTATTGTATTTCTGAGCATTTTTCGTTTTTGGCTGAAGCCGATCTTTGTCAGCCGGAAAACCTCATCAATCGTTTTTCGATCCGTCTTCGGTTCTTGAAAACATTCGATGTGAATGACCGATGAATCGACTTTGGGCGGGGGAAGGAATGCTTTCGGCGGCACACTCCGAACCAGAGAGGCCGTTCCAAAGAGCCCGACGAGGATCGTGAGGATTCCGTGATCTTTCGTGTCACATATTTTCTCAGCCACCTCTTTTTGAATAAGAAGAGTCATCGATTTCGGATGCACCGATGATTCCAAAAACGAATGCCGCAGGAGCGGCGACGTGATGTGGTAGGGGATATTGGCGACGATTTTGTAGGGTTCACTCGGAAATTCAACTTCAAGCGCATTCCCTTGGATCAAGGTGAGATTTTTTGGGTTCCCCGTGAACTCCAAAAGGAGATCGATCATGCGCCGATCAAGTTCGATCGAAGTCACCTGTTTTGCTCTTTTCACGAGTTCCTTTGTTAGTACGCCAATCCCGGAACCAATCTCCAGAATATGATCATCCGCTTCTATCTTCGCTGCTTCGATGATGGAATGAAGAACATCCTCATCCACTAAAAAATGCTGCCCGAGATCCGTATTCAAGCGAATGCCTTTTTGCTGCAGAAACGATCCTATATCACTCATGAGCGCTTATCTTACCTGAATTCTTGACACGCTATGTTACGGCAGTACAATACGCGCACATGTCCTCGCAGACTTTTACCTACGGTTTCTGTTTCTTCGCCTTTACGGCGGGGAACGGTGCCGTGCGTCTGTAAGACACTTCGCACACCGTAAGGCACCCTTCCCCAAGCGGCGAAGGTTTTTTTTATTTCCCCCCTTATTATCATGAATAACGGAAACCTCAATGGTTCGCACCAACCTGAAGCTGCTCTAGGCTCAAAGCTTGCTCCTCTCATGGGTTGGGATAGTCGCAGGGGTGAGCACGAACACCCCGGAAGTGATTCTACTTCGGTCATAGTGCAACAAACTTCTGTCGCTGCCGATTTATCGGCACAACGATCACATATCAATCATGATGTGAGTGAGGCTGTCATTACTAGTCCGAATCAGTTGCCAACTTTCAATTTGGCGATTGAAGTTCCACCGTTAGGTGGTGTTTGGAATGGAGAGCGAGGTCACCGTGCTTCATAATTTTCCCCCTTACTCTATGAGCTCCACTACTCTCGAATCTCCCGCTACTGAATCTACTCAGAAGGCTGTACTGCGCATTTCTCCTGCTGATGCTGTTTCGACAATCATCTCCTATAGAGGAATGGTTACTATCGGGGAAGTAAATCGAAATAGTTTCGAAATGAGCATGGATGAGATTGGGCGTACACAAGATGGTGCGCGTATTGAATTAGTGAGAAGTCTTCAAAGTCAATTGCATATGATTAACGGATTAGAAGATGCTGTTGTTGTAGATGAGGAATCGCTATGAGATCATCTGCAACGGAGCAATACTGAGCGCAAAACGTTTCTTCTCTCCCGAATCGAACTGTACGTCCACGATATCTCCCCGCCGCCCCATCACCGTGCCCTCACCAAAGACGGGGTGACGGATGCGTGCGCCTTCGTTCAGTTCATCGCCTTCATCCTGATTTATGTCATCCAGTGCAAGCGTGTCCTGATTAAACTCGAGTTCCACAGGTTGGTGCTGCCGAAACGGTTCGACGCGGCTCACCGCAGGTGGTTGGAGCTTGGTCTTGCCTGTCTCTCGACTCGGTCCTTCGGACCTCGCTCGAGAAGAGCCAAAATTCCAGAGGGCGCCACTCATCAACTCATCACTCTTTCGTTCCACGAGATCCGGCGGAAGATCATCGAGGAAACGGCTCAGGGCATTTGCCTGCGTGTTGCCCCAGAGCATTCTGCTCCTCGCTCCAAAGAGCCGGAGTTCATCCTTCGCCCGCGTCATTCCCACGTACATCAGGCGCCGCTCCTCTTCGAGTTGTTCCTTGTTAAAGAGCGCGTTCGCGTGGGGGAAAATTCCCTCCTCGCACCCCGCGATGATCACGTGCTGAAACTCCAATCCTTTGCAGAGGTGCAGGGTCATCAGGGTCAGAGCTTCGTTTCGCACCTCATTCAACTTATCCACCTCTGAAACGAGCGCCACTTCTTCCAGGAAACTCGTCATGGATTCTCCCGCATTCAGGGTGTCGTACTTATGCATCACCGACAGGAGTTCGCCGATGTTCTGCCAGCGACTCTCTCCTTCGCTGGTGTCATCTTTCACCCATTCTTCCATTCTGATTTCTTCAAGAAGATTTTTTGTGAGTTCGGAGACAACGGTTGTCCCGCGCTTGAGGCGATATTTTTCGATCAATGCCACGAACTCAGCGATGCGGTTTTTGACGGGATCTGCGATATCCGATATCTCGCCAATGTTTTTGAGCGCTTCCCACAGGCCGCATTGCCTTTCGCTGCAGTACTTCTGAATTCGTTCGATCGTCGTGTTCCCGATTTTTCTACTCGGCACGTTGATGATCCGGAGAAGGGAGAGGGAATCTTGCGGATTATGGATCGCGTGGAGGTAGGCGAGGACATCTTTCACTTCCATGCGGGCGTAGAACTTTACACCGCCGACGATTCTGTACGGCATGCCTTCCCTCATGCAGGCTTCTTCGAAAAGGCGTGATTGCGCGTTCGTGCGGTAGAGGACGACTTGATTGTTCAGCGGAATCCCCCGCGCCATCGCTCCCATCACAGAGCGTACGGCTTCTTTTGCCTCTGCTTTTTCATCTGCTAATTCGTGGAGGATGATCTTTTCGCCATCGATGCGTTCGGTCCACATTTTTTTCTGCGGCCGGTTGGGATTCGTCGCGATCACCGCGTCCGCGGCATCCAGAATCTGTTGGGTACTCCGGTAGTTTCGCTCCAGCTTGATTGCCATTGCATCACCGTATTCGTGTTGGAACTCCAGAATGTTCCGGATATCCGCCCCGCGAAACGCATAGATCGATTGGTCCGGATCGCCGATCACGCAGAGATTCCGGTATTTTTCCGCAAGGAGCGAGATCAGCAAGTATTGGGCATGATTCGTATCCTGGTACTCGTCCACATTCACATATCTCCATGTTTCCTGGTAACGATCGAGCACGGCAGGGACCTCCTGGAAAAGCCGGATGACTTCCAAAATCAGATCGTCGAAATCCAGCGCATTATTCTGGCGAAGCAATGCCTGGTACCGGCTGTAGATTTTCACAAGCCGTGCCATCCATTCCGTTGTCGCCTGTTCTGCGATTTGCTTGGTGGTCATCGCTTCGGATTTAAATTTTCCAATGTGACCCAGCGCGGCCTTTGGTTTCAATTCTTTCGGATCGATGTTCATTTCCTTTAAAACTTCTTTCATCAATTTTTCCTGATCGTCCGTATCGTAGATCACGAAGTCCTTGTTCCTTCCGATGTTTTCGATGTCGCGCCGGAGGATGCGGACGCACACGGAGTGGAACGTGCCCATCACGGGGAGCTGCTTTTGGTTCGGATCGGAGAGCGCGAGGAGATTCGTGATCCTCGTCTTCATTTCATTCGCTGCCTTATTCGTAAAAGTCACGGCCAAAATCTGCCACGGCGGAACGCCCTGATCGATCAAATATGCGATCCGATGCGTCAGCGCCCGCGTCTTTCCCGATCCCGCACCGGCAAGAATAAGAACCGGACCGTTCAAAGTCTCCACGGCCTTCTTCTGTTCGCTGTTCAGATTGGCGAAAATCAGATTGTTCATCGTAGAGATATTGTATATTGTTCCACCCTTTTATGTCAGAGAGTACTTCAAAACTTGGGGGATATGATGACTATGATGACTATGTCACGTGGACGCGATTAAAGATGCTCCCTCGTGCAATCGCAATTGCAGGCAATCCGCCTTTTGAGGTCGTTGGCTATCATAAACCAAGAATGCAAATCGATATAGAAAAAGATGATGCAATGGTTTCTATTCTTGCGGCAGTACGAAGCAATGGAATGCAAATCTCTTTTGGGGGTAGACAAAATTTGGATGAGATAAGTAGGCGATGGACACTCAATGATTTTCTTGTTTCTTCTGATGAGGCAATGTGCAATGCGACAAACGACCGTCGATTGCCATCCATAAGAAGGTGGATAAGCGAGGTGTTGAAGAAAAATAGTTTCATTACTGGTAATAAAACAACGAACGCAAATGATGTTGATATTAAAGCGGAAATCAGGGGGTATCAACTTTGGAATCATCCTGCAGCAGAAAAAATAGTGGTGACTCATCCTCTTTTTGGTTTGTTGCGTAGGGAAAGAAAAAAAGTAATACGCGAACGATTTTCTCTTGAAAATAATGATTGTCCATCTGATAAAGGGGCTTCCTGGGTTGTTGCTCGTGCGAAGACTCTCCTCGGTCAACATCCCACAGTATATGAAGGATTAGCGACAAAAGTGTGGGAGCAACTTGGTCAATCTTCCGCTGAGGTTTGGTCTAGTTTGCTCAGGGAGCATGATCTTCTTGATTTAGAACTTGAATAGAGATCTTTTACTGAAATGAGTGTGGCATCATCCATTCCATCAGTACATCGCTAAGATTGGCGAAAATCAGATTGTTCACCGTAGAGATATTGTATATTGTCCCGCCCCTCTATGTCAGATTCAGAAAATGAAGCAAATGATAGCCGTGTCGTATGGACATGTTTAAATAATTTGCCTGCTCAAAACGCATGCGGGGAAATGGGTTACGTTGGCAGACATGAACCTATGGTACAAATTGATGTTCTACAAAATGATGTAGTTCGTATTCTTGCAGGAATACGAAGCAGAATGGCATCACCTCTTGATGATGGTGAAGTTTCTTTGGATGATTATTCTAGAAATCATCAACTCATGGAGTTTTTTGATCCTTGTAGATCCGCAATGTTGAAAGCGGTACAAAGAAGAGGATTATCTTCCAAGGTGGGAAAGTGGGCAAAAAAAGTTTTGGCGAAAAATGGATACACTGGTGATCAAAATCCTATTGCAGGCGAGGATGATATTGACTGCCAAGTAAGGGGTTATCAGCTTGTACGTATGCCGAAAAGACAAATACAAAATAAAAGAGTGATTCGATATCCCTTTTCTTCTCAATCTTTTTCTCTTACACAAATAATAGAAACACCCGCTCAGTTTTCTTTTGAGAATCCTCATGAATGTGACAGAGGAGCTTCCTGGATTATTGCTCGTGCGCGGACTCTGGCACATCAAGCTCCTGAAGTGTACGAGGGATTAGCAGTGAAAGTGTGGCAGGCACTTGGTGAAGTTTCTGAAGAGGTTTGGTCCAGTTTGCTGAGAGACCATATTGTTCGAAGTTCTTAATGGTATCGAAGTATGAGGATGGAATTGTGCCGTGTCAGCCGGAGTACTTCGACAAGCTCAGTATAAACTGCGCCGAAGAATGTGAATGGGAAATTGTAGGGGCATATGGCCATGCGCCCCTACAACACGTTATACTTCTCTGTAATGACCGACTTCACTCCTAGTAAAGCCTTGGCGGCTCATCGTGAGGAAGATATCCACGGCTCGCGCCTTGCACCGTTTATTCAGGATATCGTCTACGGAGGAATCGATGGGATCGTTACGACATTTGCCGTGGTTTCGGGTTCCGAAGGCGCATCGCTCCCGAATCATGTTGTCATTATCCTCGGCTATGCGAATCTCTTGGCCGACGGTCTGAGTATGGGCGTAGGCAATTTTCTTTCCATCCGTTCCGAGCGGGATAATTACGAGCGCCTCTACAAGGAAGAATTGAGGGAAATTGCCGAGGATCCCTCCGTGGAGAAGGAGGAGATCCGTGAGATCTATTCTGGAAAAGGTTTTGCGGGCAAAGAACTGGATATGGTTGTTGAGCGGATTACAGCGGATCAGCGAGTATGGGCCGAAACTATGATGCGAGAGGAGCATGGCATGAGTCCCGATGAAGCTTCGTACCCCTGGCTCCACGGCATCGTCACCTTCGTTTCGTTCATCATCTTCGGTTCCATTCCGATTTTCCCCTATGTCGTGAAAATGCCGACAGAGCTCCGGTTTTCCATCGCCATTGTTTCGACGGGCATTGCACTGACTCTTCTCGGGTTTCTGCGTTCCTGGGTTACCCGTGAGCGCCTCTTTTGGGGTCCGGTGGAAATCGTGGGCCTTGGGACGCTGACCGCCGCGGTCGCATACGTTGTCGGCGTGCTTCTGAAGGGCATCGTTCCACTCTAAGCCAAAAACCTGAGGAAAGAGGAATAAGCATACTTGACTTCCTCCTGTGGATTCTTATACTGTCTCCCTGTCCGAAGACCGGAGGCGATAGGCCCGCAGGGCTGAAAGTAAGTCCTCCCGAGGTATACAGCATCGACTAGTCGGCTCCGGCTTACCTGTTCGTGTCGTGTGCCTCGCTGGTCTCCCGGACGGATTTATCTCAAATTCCTTCCAGACCAGCGATTTTTGTATCATGGCACTCACAAAAGTACAGAAGAAGGCTCAAATCGATGAACTGCGTGCGGACATGAAGAAGGCGAAATCGGTCGTGTGGCTTCAATACCGCGGCCTCACGGTTTTGAGTATTTCGGATCTTCGAAAGCAGATCCGCGGCAAGAATTCCAAAATGAAAGTCACAAAGAAGACTCTCCTTCGCATTGCTGCCAAGGAAGAGGGATTTCCGGAAATCACCGATGAAACATTCGGCACGGAGCCACTGGCGTTCGTTTTCAGTTTCGACGATGAAATCTCCGGTGCCAAGGTGGCGTTCGAATTCAGTAAAAACAATGAGAAGGTCAAACTCCTGGGAGGACTGCTCGACGGCAAAATCCTTTCCGAGGCGGAGGCTCTCGCGCTCGCCAAGATGCTGAGCCGCGAAGAACTCCTTGCCAAATTTGCCGGTATGCTCCGCTCGCCGCTCATTAATTTTGCCTCCATCTGTTCCACTCCTCTCCGATCATTCGCGATCGGCACCAAAGCGCTGGCCGATAAAGGCGGCGTTCCATCTTCAGCTTCCTAATTCTTTTATTCCCTTTTCTTACCCCATTCGTTATGTCCGATACCGCCACAAAGGAGAAAGTCACTCTCTCCGCCGATGAAAAGAAAGTGATCGATGCACTGGAGAAACTGAACGTTGTCTCCCTGAATAACGTCGTGAAATACATGGAAGTGGAATACGGCATCTCCGCCGCTCCCGCCGCAGTCGCTGTCGCAGGCGGAGGTGGTGCAGCCGCAGCCGCTCCCGTCGAAGAGAAGACTGCCTTCGATCTGGAATTGGTCGATGCCGGCGCACAGAAGATCCAGGTGATCAAGGTCGTTCGCGAGATCACGGGCCTCGGTCTTGGCGAAGCAAAGGCAAAGGTGGATGCCGGAGGGATCGTAAAGGAAGGAATGCCGAAGGAAGAGGCAGAGGCAGCCAAGAAGAAGCTCGAAGAGGTGGGCGCGAAGGTAAACCTTAAATAGTGAACAGGTCGATTTGGCAGGTTTGGAAACAGACCTGCCAGATTTGTCGAACCTAACAAACGGGAGTCGTCTCTGATATTCTTTCTGCATGCGCATCCTCACAGGAATTCAACCGTCCGGCGCGCCGCACCTTGGAAACTACTTCGGCTACTTTAAGCAGAATATCGAATTGCTCGGGGAAGAAGAAAATCTTCTCATGATTGCGGATTTGCACGCATTAACGACGATGCATGATCCCGATCAGCTTCGTCAGTTTCGCCAGGATCTTTCAAAGGATTTCCTTGCCTGCGGATTTGACCCGTCCCGCGGAACTCTCTTCTTCCAGTCGTATGTTCCAGAGCACACTGAGCTTGCATGGATTCTTTCCTGTGTGACCCCGATGGGACTTCTTGAACGGGCGGTGAGTTATAAGGATAAGATGCAGCAGGGATTGGAGGCGAATGTGGGACTTTTTTGCTATCCCGTGCTCCAGGCGGCGGACATCCTCATCTACGATGCCGATGTTGTTCCGGTGGGAAAAGATCAGCAGCAACATATCGAAATAGCTCGCGATATCGCCATCAAGTTCAATAACCGTTATGGCAAAGGAACACTCGTTGCGCCGGAGCCGAAAATTTCCGAAGCTGCCGTGGTACCGGGAATTGATGGAAAGAAGATGAGTAAGAGCTACGGAAACACCATCCCACTCTTCGCGGATGAAACAATCGTGAAAAAAGCCATTATGAGCATCGTGACTGATTCCAAAGGAGTGGACGATCCGAAAGATCCACAGGAGTGCGTCATCTATCAGATCCATTCGCTCTTCCTCAATGATTCGGAAAAGAAGGAGCTTGCGGCCAAGTATCGCGCGGGCGGACTTGGCTACGGCGATGCCAAGAAGATGCTCTTTGAAGCATTCATGGATGAGTTCGGACCCATGAGAGAGAGGAGAGCTAAGCTGAAGGATGCAGAGGTGGAAGAAGTCATCATCAAGGGATCCACAAGGGCGCGAACGATTGCCGGTCGCACGATGGAACGTGTCCGCAAAGCGGTCGGGTTGCGCTGAGTTCGGTCTTGCTCCGAAGGAAAGAAATCTATGCTATACTCGAGCTCTATGAAGAGATTCCTGCCGTTTTTGATTGCTCCGATCGTCGCCTTCAGCATCCCGTTTTTGCAAGCGACCGCCACTCCCGTTCTCGACGTTCGCAATTGCACTGCAGTGGAAGGGCGATTGACCGAACCGCTTGATACCCATACCGAAGTTCGTTTGAAAAAGTATTTGTCTCGTTCCGCGTTCCCGAAGACATTCTCCAACATGGAAGAACTTCAACGCTGGTGTTCCCTGTGGGAGGAAAATGAAAAAACCAAAGTCGTCAGCCGAGAGTCACGGCTCGATTTCCGCATGCGCACGCTCCTCCAGCGTTTCTACAAGGAAGAAGGAGACAGCGAAGCAACCGGGACAATCGCGGAGGCACCGGAAACCGATTTGGAGCTTGAGGATCTTGCCCCCAACCGGCAAGCCCGTGTTCAATCGCGGATCAACCGAAGAAACTGCGAAGCGGGCGGAACGACGGACGAGGCGTTGGAGGAGTATGCAATCTGTCTTAAAGAGTTAAAGAAAGTTATCGATCAGGCGACCGATACCATCGAAGGGCGCCGCATGGTGAGGCAGATCGTCCGCACCGAGCGTCATCTTACGAGTGCGCAGAAGGACGCACGCGTAAAGGGAGGAGATTATTCAAAGGGTTCCGCATCGGAGGAAACGCAGAGTATCGATCAGAAAGAGACGAATGCAATACAGTTTGATCCTGCGGGGCCCGGATCTGAACCTCTGCAGGAGTCGTTGGAAAATAAAATCGGTGAATATGTGAACCGGGGAGATTGTCTGCGCGTTACTCCTCCCGAGGCGAAAGTGCGCTGTCAGTGGCTTGTGCAAAAGAACATCGTTGGACGTCAGGGGGTAGGAGGACGGGCGGAATCGAAACTCCGTTCCCTTGGAATCTTAAACGGTACGACGATTCGCCGCGGAATCATGCAGGATGTCTACCGGGAGAGAATCGATACATCGCAATCGATCGTTCGAACACGCAGACTTCAGGGATTTCGTCCGTCGCCGCGAACGGTGAAAGAATTACAGGAAAATTATCAAACGCCGATCGTGGTGCCAGGAGACTGTCAGGTGGATCCGAAGTTGTGTAATCAGTAGCGGTGAGATTTCCTGAATCAGGAGAAGGGATCAAAGAAGCAAAATTGATTGCAGACCAGTACCGTCCAAAGAAACTTTCGTCTGATATGAACTTCAGCTCTAGCCCATAGCGAAAAGGGGCGGCACTGTACGTGTGTCAACACCATACGGCATCCCCCTCTTTTCGTATGTCCAACGCTACCACAGTCCTGCAGCAGTTGCTCCACCTGTTGCCCGAAGACCGCTTCCAGACGTTTGTTGGACAGCATCGAGCTGATCGGTACGTGAAGACGTTCTCGTGCAAGAACCAGCTCTGCACGCTCCTCTTTGCACAAGCCACCGGAAAGGATTCCTTACGAGGAATTGAGACTGGACTGCGTTCCTTGGACAGCATGTGGTACCACCTCGGCCTGACCTCCGTGGCCCGTTCCACGATTGCCTACGCCAATGAGCACCGACCGGCCCAGATCTACGAATCGCTCTTCTACGAGATGCTGAAGAAGTGTCAGGCACTCGCTCCGAAGAGAACGTTCTCGTTCCAGAACGAACTACGAGCCATCGACTCTACGACCATCGATCTCTGTCTCACGCTTTTCGACTGGGCACAATTCCGTACCGCCAAAGGTGCGATCAAGCTCCACACATCCTTCAACGTCCGTAGTCAGATTCCTGATTTCATCGAACTCACCGACGGAAAAACACACGACATCAAGGCGATGAAGAAAGTTGATCTCTCGCAGTACCCAAAGGGAACGATCTTCATCGTTGATCGTGGATACTTCGATATTGCGCTTCTGCAAGCCATTGTAGATGCAGGGCATCATTTCGTGATTCGGCTGAAAAAGAACGCACAGATCGTACGGATCGAGGAACATCGCACGCCAACAGGCACGGGCGTGCTCAAAGATGAACGTATTGCTTTCATGCTGCCGCAGTCTCAGGAGAAGTATCCGGACGATCTGCGCCTTGTGACGTACCACGACAGCGAGCATGACGTCACCTATCAATTCCTCACCGATGAGTTTCGTCTGTCCGCCGCAAACATCGCGCTCATCTACAAACAACGTTGGCAGATTGAACTGTTCTTCAAGTGGATCAAACAGCATCTCAAGATCAAAACGTTCCTGGGGACATCAAAAAATGCTGTCCTCACGCAGATTTGGGTGGCGATGATCTACTTCCTGTTGCTCTCATGGATTGCGTTCCAGACTCATTTCCAAGGTTCTTTGCTCGATCTCACTCGCATCGTTGCGGAACTCTTGGTACGTAGAGTGCATCTCGTGGATTCGCTCTCACTCACGCCAAAGACCATCCACAGGCTCAAGGCAAGGGATGGGCCTCAGTTGTGCCTGCTCTAGAGGTCGCTGGCTTAGGAGTTTCTTTGGACAGTAGTGATTGCAGACATTTAAAATGCCGCATAGAACATGTACAAGGCGGCCAGAACAAGCAAACCGATAAAGGCATTTTGGAGATATGGTGCGGAAATTCGGCGGACGATGTTTGCTCCGAAAAATGCCCCGACAATGCCTCCAGGAATCAGGGGTAACAGCACAAAGAGATTAATGTTGCCGCAGAATGCGTGTGTCAGCGTACCAATGACGCTTGAAAAAATAATAACAAACAGACTCGTCCCCACAGCAAGTTTGATTGGCATTTTGACGATGAGCACTAATGCAGGAACCAGCAGAAAACCGCCCCCAACTCCAAAGACCCCACTCAAAAGACCAATGACCGATCCAAGAACCAGTTGCGTGATCCAGTGATTTCTCACTCGAAAATCTTGTGGAGAAGTACTATTGATCTCATCTCTATAATCATTTGATCGGTTCAAGAAAAAATATATCGCTGTCGCAATCAGTAGGAATGCAAAGGCTCTCTTCATCTGCTCTGCATCCAGCGCCCTGTTGATATCTATGCCCACTGTGATGAGAGTTAACGATGCAAAAATGATAAGAAATGTTGCGGTTCGTAGGTGGATATTGTGATTGTTAAAATGCGTATATGCACCAGCCATGCTTGTGCAGGTTACATATGCCAAGCTCGTTCCTGTTGCTAAGTGAATAGGGACTCCTGCAAACACAAGAAGCGGTACCAAAATAAAACCTCCACCCACGCCGAAAAGACCCGAAAGAATTCCTGTTATGAGGCCAATGAAGAAAAATTCCACGAAAAAGGGAACATCCATGAAATAACTATATCAGGAAGGCAGAGTTTGAGCGGCATCAAGATGAAATTATATGGAGAATGCTGCCCGGCTACGTTCTTCGCTACGCTCAGAACTACGCCGAGGTATTCGGCTTGGAAATTCTGCTCAACATAAGCGAAATCTCGGCGGAGCCGGTGGCTGTGCCATGAAGTGAGCGAGCGGAGCGAGCTCTACTTCGTGGAGCGGGCGAGGGGAGTCGAACCCCCGTTTGAAGCTTGGGAAGCTCCCGTAATAGCCGTTATACGACGCCCGCGGGATGGATGGATTATACCGTACTACTTGACGGGCTTCTTACTCAATATCGCGCAACTTTTCCCAGTCTTCTTTCATCATCGTATTTCGAATATCCTGATACCACACGCCGTATCCCTTTTCTGCGGGATGAAAGTTGTCGTCCGCGTAGAAGCCCTCGCCCTTGAACGGATCATCCTTCACTTCATGGAATAGATCGACGTAGAGAACGTCATGAGCTGCTGCCAGATCTCTGTAGCGCTCCCCGTAGATGAGCGTGCGTCTGCGCAGGAAGAAATTCATCGGCCACTGAAAAATCGGCGCCAGTCCTATGTTGCCGGAATGGAGAGCTACCACATGTCTGCCGATGTTCTTAGCCCGATCGAATATTGCCGAGAGAGAAGCAGAGAATTCAGGTAACGGTGTCCCCTGGATAATATCGTTTGCGCCGATTTGCAGCACAACGAGATCGAAAGATTGTGGAGGGAAATGGGGAAAATTCTCTTCCAAACCGCGTGCCAGCATTCCATTGACTCCGTTGTTTTGTACCTCCGCATCGGGAAAATCCATCCCAAAACGACCCGCAATCGATCCGCGAGGGTCGCTTACTCCGGTTCCTACTGCCGTGCTGTCTCCGAGGATCAGAATCCGCAGTCGCGGATGATCAGGATGTTGTTCAAATGGTCTGCTTTTTTCGACGAGCACTCCGCTTCGGGCGATATTCAATCGCAAGCGCACGAAAACGAACGCAGCGTAAGCGCCGATCACGATCGGAACCAGAAGCGAAAGCATCAAAAACATACGAGGCATATTCTTAGTATACGGGTTCTCTGCGCTCTTGTTCGCTTTTTATTCTCGCACATTTGATATACTCCCCGCATGTCGCCCATGCAGATTATTACTACCTCGATTGATCGAAGCATCCTTCAATCACTGGCACAGGAACGCTTTGGGGATATGGTGAAGGCGGTTGTAGACATAGAACGGCGGATCATGGCAGTTGGCGGAGAGCTCCATGCCGATGAAGAACAGATGCTCCTGGAACAAGGATCGACGCAACAGGATCTATGGGGAATTAACCTCTATCCTGATGCGGCACTCGATGAATGGCTGGAATTCGATTCGATGATCAATGTGCGCCCTTCGCAGGGGAATCGTTCACGAGGAGTTGATGATCCGGCGATTCAAGAACGTATTCGCACTGTCGTTTCATCACTCGTCACATGAACACCCCTCTGCATGCAGAATTGGCGGCTGGTCGTTGGGAAGAATTTCCTCTTATGCTGCAACTTGCTCATATTGGCAGCGAGGTATCACGGGCCTGCAGCGCGAAAAAAATGGGGAACAATGCCCGCATGCAATCCGCAGTCGATCGAATGTTGGAGCTATTCGATTTAACTATTGCAGACCCTCACAACCAACGCCGCCTGCGTGAAATCTGCCGCGCACGAGAAGTTCTCTGCGATTTTCTTATTGGAGACAATTCATATCAATCCACTGATGTATCGCTCAATCGATATTTTCTGCAATTTGCCGTTGCCGCAAAACGTTGATTAGAAGCGCCTTTCTGAATAGTGGTGATAACCACGTGTAGGTTCTTGCCTGCCTCAGTCCATGAGCTTTTATTCTCTCACTCTCAAACTTTCCAAAAGTTGATCTACATCGTGATAAAATGTCGACATCCCTTGCAGTTCTTCCGGATACATTGTGCTTAACCTATTTATGGGGTCAGACAATTCAGAACCGAGGAGTCTTTTTGCGGTATCATACAATGATGCATCGTCGGGCCCCTTCGTGATAAGAAAATCACCAATATCATAGATTGCGCTGAAATGTACTCGATGAGTCGGAGTGTACAACTGCACATCGCGAGCGACGTACCCGCTTGGAACATCATAGAAATCCCGAATAGTCGCTGGCACTCCTCCGATTTTCTGAGTGGCTTGCTTGATAAAGGTTTCTTTCTCTTCCAAAAGATCCTGTTGTTTCATGGAATCACAAAGGTCAACAGTACTTACACAAACTTCCTCGTAGCGGTATTCATCTTCATCGTATTTGCGAAGAGTAACATTGATATCAGCATTGCCTGTGTGTGGATACTGAATGGTACTGTCGAGTTTAAAAAATGACATCTCAGCTAGAGCATCGGTATGTGGCTGGGAGGGAATTTGCCTCACTGACCATTGGCCCCATACAGATGGATGTGAAAAGCTCAAACCAAATTGCTTGTCGTTCACAGTAACCCAGCCAGCAGAAGCCACGGACGATACAACCGATGATTGTGATACCTCAAAAGAACCATCGTCCCTGCCAGTGTTCAGGCTTGAACAGCCAGAAAGGAGCAGAGCGATGCACGTTGCGATGACCAGATGTTTCTTCATAAGAAGAGCATATAAGGCTTGCAGTTGTATTTCCAGTTCCCTTACCAAATATTAACCAGTGTCACAGCACAGAAGAAGCCAAGGAAGAGGAATGTTGCCACCATCACCAGATTGCGCCAAAGAGCCGGACGCAACGCGCACTGCAGGGACGTGTTATTGAGCCACAGCATGATGCCGGTATAGACGAACATGCTGAATGCATTAATGATGGCGCCAAGAACGATGAGCGCAAGGGGCTGATCGAACCCGAGTGTAAACACGCCGATGCCAAACGAGATCTGGGTCCAGAGGACAGCGTAGTAGACCCGTGATACGTTCGTCGAGGTGCGCTGCGAAAGGAGGAGAATATTCTCCGTGATGATGCGGCTCGTGGAATCGAGTACGGTGAGCTGTGTTGTGCAGAGCATAATGCCCGCAACGAGGAGGAAGAGTGTGCCAAAGAGCGGCAGCGTTTGCAGAGCGATGGAAGAGGATTCGTTAATCACAAATGCAATGCCCTGCTCATTCCCCTCCGTTCCAAAGGTCGTGCCGTAGGCGAGGAGTGAAAGCGTGAGCATGGTGAAGAGTCCGAGTGTCCAAAAGATGATGAGATGTTCCGTGTTAATGAGTTTCCACCACACGGCAAAGCGCCGCAGATTCTCCGGAGTTTCAGGGAACGTACTCCCCGAGAGTCGGAATGAGGCGTGCTTCTTGGAGGAAAAAAGACTCGTGATCTTCTGTGCATACGCGCCCATGCCGTATCCCTTATCGCGCACGTAGCATGATTGCGCCAGATTCAGATTCCCTCCCGCTCCCGCATAAGCAAGCGCCCCGAGAAATGTTCCCATCGCCATTCCTGCGGGGAGGAACGAAAACGCCTCACCATCTGCAGTCATACCCTGACCGACGAATCCTTTGAGTAGTGCCGTCACATCCGAAACATCGATGAGGGAGTAGGTGAGTACCACGATGAACGGAACCCCTATGCCGATCACGTACTTCTGGAGCGTTTCGACGGTTTTGTAGAGCACTTTGCCTACTGAAAGTATGATGCCGATTACAAGGAACACCGCGATACCGATGATCCGTGGCTCGCTGATTTTAAAAACCTCGGAGAGAAGTGTTGCGCCAAAGAGCCCGATTCCCGGCCAGCCGAAACCGAGGAACGTTGAAGCGATGAACCAGAGTGGTAGCCACTTGAACAGGCGTGTGAAACCCACAAAAACGCTCTCTCCATTAATGAGCGCGTATCGTTCAACTTCCATGTTGATGAAAAATTGCATCGTAATGCCAATGACCATGCCCCAGATAATGCCAAGGCCGTAGTTGCTCGCCATATATGGCCAAAGGACCACCTCTCCACTCCCGAGGCCAAGTCCAAGAATAATGAAACTGGGTCCAATGAGTTGCCGGAGCTTTGGTGCTGGAGGAAGATCCTGTGTTTGAAGCGCGAGCGATTCTAAGGACATGAGAGAACTATACCTCAGGTATGCAAATCTATGTGATGGCAAAAGATTGGCGGAGCTAGATGGGGAGCTCCTTATGGGAGCTTATTCGGAACCAGTTCGACATTCCGGTTGGGGGTTTGTGTCCGTGAGATAGTCCACCGGTTTATCCTATTCGTTTACGGATTTCCCCAATAATTTCATTAATCCCATCGAAGTGTTTGCCTTCCGATACATACATTCCGTTTTCATTTGCATATGCAATAGCTTCAGGAAATGCACTGCCAAGTATCAGGCCGTGCCCAGTAGTGTTAAGCAGCGGAATATCATTGACGTCATCTCCGACACCATACGTTTTTTGTATTTTGTAGCCGCCTCTTTCCATAAGGAATTTTGCCGCGTTGTCCTTACCTGCCGATGCAAGAATAACGTCAATGTGGCCAAGGTTGCGTGTCTTCTTCAATCCGTCGGGAAGCATCAGTTCTTCATAAAATTGTTCAAAAGTCTCTGCATCAACATGAGGGTTGTCTTGTTGTCGAATGCGGATAGCGGATGTTCTACCTTCTATATCGAGAGTAAGGCCTCTGCCCTCAAGCATTTTGATCATATCCGGAATCAAAACCCTTTCGGACTTCATGCGATCATCCCATTCCCGGTCCTTATTAAGATCTGCATTGCAAATAGCTGCTCCACTTTCCAAAATATACCCACTCGCAAAATTCAAAGCCGCTTTTCGTGCCATCATCGTTGAAGGCCTCGCCGCGGTTGCGATGAAAATATCTGCAACATCTCTAAGTTCATGAGCCAATGCCCTTGTTCGTATGTCGGTATAAATTGTAAATAACTTTCCCGGTACCTCTACCGCTTCGATTATCCGATTCGAACTCGGCCCTTTAACCAAAACATTGCCATTTCTGCTCGTACTGACTTTTGTTATGCCATGGATCGTGTTCATAAAACAAAGAGTGCCATCCATATCGGTGAACACAGCACTTTCCTTTGGCATAATACGACTATAAATTTTTATATGATTTCTGTCAATGGAGCGTTGGAGCTTATGGGAGCTTATTCAATGTAATGGTTTCACGCAGCATCAACTTTAAGGCACGTTTTCCTACAGTGGTTTTGAGATATTGTTCTCTTCGAAGCGCGTCTGCCTTGTTGGTATAGCATTCATGAAAAATACAACACCATGGGCGGTATGCCTTTGTTGATATCACTTCACCCCGATTGTGTGTCGCTATGCGTTGTTCGAGATTCTCCGTAAAACCGACATAGAGTTGTTTATTCAACTGACTTTGAAGGACGTACACGATGTACATGAAGAAAGTATGCCCCAGTAGTAGTTCCTACGGAACACTACGGGGCAGGCCCAAATAGTAGTAATTCTTGGGGAACACTGTGGGACAGGCCCCAGTAGCAGATGCTCGCAAGCTCGCATCGCTACCGGGCACTCAGCAGAGTTTGGACAGAAAAAACAGCCTTATGGCTGTGCCATGAAGCGTGTTTGCGAAGCAAATGCTCGCAAGGCACATAGCCCCAATTGCAGATGCTCACTGCGTTCGCATCGCAATAGGGCACGAAGTAGAGCTAACACAGCAAAACAGTCTCATGGCTGTGCCATGAAGTGAGCGAGCGGAGCGAGCTCTACTTCGTGGAGCGGGTAACGGGAATCGAACCCGTATCTCTGCCTTGGCAAGGCAGTGTAAAAGCCATTATACGATACCCGCGTTTCAAAGAAGGATCAGGCACCCATTGTAGTCACAGAAAAATACTTCGGCAACGAGAAGAAAGCGTGGTTTTTTCTTCCTCTATAAGAACTGCACATTCGTAAACACATCGACGAGTGTCTTTAACATATCTTCATTTGCATCTGGAACCATGACTGCCGTAAAGCCGTACGCCGCGCCATTACTGATGGTGACGAATTGGTAGTACCGCTGGCTGCCTTCCGTCTCGTTCGGGGATGCTTCAAAAATATGGAGAATGGTTTCCTCTCCGTTGATCGTGATCGGCTCGGTGGAAATGGGGCTGTAGTTCGGCGCATTTTCCCGCGCGATTTGTACCGCGCGCTCCGCAAATTCCAAATGATTTTGGACAGGCTGTTGCAATGTGTCTTTCTTCACATGGATCTGCATCACTGCTCCCTGCTCTTCGCTGTTCATATCTTTCACAAGGATCACAAAATTTCCCTGGTCGCCGAATTCCTGAGTGGCGACAACCCACCCCTCCAGAAGACAGAGGGAAAATTCTTCCACCACGGTACGTTCGGTGGCGCAGTTTCGGGCGACAGGATCATTTGGTTCCCCTTTGCAATTTGTGAGCGCAAGCAGGGCGACCGAAACAATGATGGGGAGGAGAACTCGATGCATCCCGTCTAGTGTAAGGGGAGAAGCGGAGCGGGTAAAGGGTTATCTCCTCTGGTCATTTTGCCCACATTCTTTACAATAATTTCGCAGTTTTGATCTTTTGCCGCCATGGTGAAAAGGTAGACACGAGGGACTTAAAATCCCTTGGCCATACAAGGCCGTGTTGGTTCGATTCCAACTGGCGGCACCATTCGATTCGGCGCTGCGCGCCTCACTCATGGTCCTCGGCCTTCGGCCTCGGGCCATTCGAATGGCCGAATCGAATGACCCTGAGCGGAGCCGCAGCGGAGTCGAAGGGCCCAACAAAACAACGTACAATGGAGAGGTGAAGAAATTTCTCTTTCTCCTTTTTCTCCTCCCCTCAGTCGCGCTCTCTGCGTCCGAATGTAGCGGAGAAAAGGAGAAGATACGTGGGATTTTGGAACAGGGGATAGATCGCATGTATCTCAAAGCCGCGGAAGTCGATCAATCAACCATCCTTTCGCCGGAGACGAAGGCGGATTTCACGCAGTCCGTGGATTGGGTGGTTGCATGGACAAAGGATCACGTGGAGCGCCTGAAGGAGAACATCGGAGAGTCCGGCACGGTGCGCGAGGGGATCGCTTGTGTGGATCTTCCGACATTCCGAGAAAATGTCCGTGCACAGTGGGAACCGGTTTCCAAAAAAATGCGTTCGATCACCGTGACAAACATTCTGTGGAAAATCGATCAACTGAATGCGGGAGTCGAGGACTCTGCTTCTCATGATCTTCTGATCGAGGCTCGCAACTTTTTTTCGCAAGCACGAGAGGCAATGACATTGCGGGAATGGCGGAGGAAAACGAACCAAGGCATTTTTACGGTGCGGCAAGTTTTGCGAACATTGAAGAGAAATGATATAATGGAAGTGAATCTATGAGAAAAATATTCCTCACGCTTGGTGCCTGCACGCTCCTTCTTTTTTCGATACCTGTTTTTGCGCACGACAATGCGGCGCACGGGCATACGTGGGGTCCCGCCGATCACGATACTGTAATGCATGTCTTCGTGCGGGATGGATGCCCGCACTGCGCGGCTTTGGAGGAATTTATGGATGAATGGTTTAAGGCAGGCGGTGCTCCCAGCGTGACCTACTACGAGGTGATGAATCGCGAATCTCAAGAACTTTTTGCAGAGGTGCAAGAACGAATGCCGGGCCTTTCGCAGGGTGTACCCACGATTATTCTGGATGGGCAGGTCATGCAGGGATACGAAACGGCAACAACGACGGGAAAACAGATCCAAAAGATCTACGAGGAATGTACCGATCGCGAAGGTAGCTGCATTACACTTGAGAAGTTCCTCGCAGGAGAAGGTGCCAAGACTATCGGTGCAAAAACTCATACCTGCAGCGGCGATCCTGCCGAACCTTGTGAGATAGATGAAGACGCAGAGCGCTTTGTCTTTGATTTCTGGTTCGTGGGACGAACGGATCTTCGAGATCTTTCGCTCCCGGCGCTCTCGCTTATTCTCGGCGGACTGGATGGGTTTAATCCGTGCGCCATGTGGGTGCTCATTTCCCTCCTCACGCTTCTCATCAATACCCGTTCGTGGACGAAAATTATCGTGATTGGCGGAACATTCCTCCTTGTTTCAGGTGTCATGTATTACTTGTTCATTGCGGCCTGGCTCAATGTGTTCCTGCTCCTCGGATTTAACCAGATCATCCAGAAAATCATTGGCATCGTCGCGATTGGCGGTGGATCGTTCTATCTCTACGAAGCGTTTGGCAAGGATCCAAACCAGTGCAAGGTAACCAATCTCGGCCAGAGACAGAAAACGATTGAACGCATGAAAAAGGTGCTCTCAGCATCCTCGTGGCCGCTCATGGTCGGAGGGGTGGCCATTCTTGCCGCATCGGTCAATTTGGTCGAACTCGTCTGCACGGCGGGACTTCCCGCCATTTTCACTGCGATTCTTGCACAGAACGCGCTCACGACGGTGGAACATTATTGGTACCTCCTGCTCTACATCCTGGCGTACATGTTCGATGACCTCATTATCTATACCATTGCGATTGGGAGCCTCCACGCGACCGGCTTCACCACAAAATACCGCCGCTTTACACTCGTTTTTGGCGGAGTCTTGATGGCGACCCTGGGAGTACTCCTCATCTTCTTTCCAGAGGTGCTCACGTTTGAATAAGCTCGTAAAAGGGAAAGAGGATTCTGTGGAATTCGGTTATTTTCTTTGTCTAACATGCTGGCAGCACTCGGTTGCGGCTGCTATTCTTGCGCGCAATGCGCCCCTCCTTCATCAAAACGTCGCCGATCTGGTTCACGCTTTCGGGCTGCCTCGTCGCGGCCTCCATCGTCCTGCTCATCTATCCTGGCATGAAGCTCGGACTCGACTTTACCGGTGGAACGCTCCTGGAACTCCATTTCGAGAAAGAGGTTAGTGTCACGGAGGTGGGGGATGCTCTCCAAAATTTTGCATCGGAACAGGAAGTGGACGTCGGTGCTGCTTCTGTCATCAAGACGACCGAGAACGGTTTCATCATTCGCATACGCGATATCACGAACGAGGAACATCTTTCTCTTTCCTCTTCCCTCACCGAAAAAATTGGTCCGTTTACAGAGAGTCGATTCATCACGATCGGTCCAACGGTCGGGCGAACGCTTACGATCCGCTCGATTACGGCTCTTGCCGTGGCAACAGCATTGATGGTGCTCTTCATCGCTCTCGCATTCCGCAACATGCCGCGCAAGCTCAATCCATGGAAGTTCGGTCTTGTCGCCATGTTTGCGCTTATCCACGACGTCCTCATTACGTTGGGCACCTTTGCGCTTCTCAGCCACCTCACGAGTTTCGAAATGGATACGCTCTTCGTGACGGCGCTTTTGATCATCATCGGCTATTCGGTCAGCGATACAATCGTCATCTTCGACCGTATTCGTGAACATGTGTTCCTGCGCGAGAGAGGAGAAGATTTTTCGGAGACCGCCGAGCGCGCTCTGTGGGAGAGCATTCCGCGATCCATCAATACGTCCTTGAGTTCCCTGATCCCCCTCACGGCGCTCTTTATTCTGGGAGGGGACAGCATTCGATGGTTTGTCCTGGCGCTGCTTGTCGGACTCTCCGTCGGAACGTATTCCTCGATCTTCCTTGCAACGCCCCTTCTCGTTTTCTGGCGGAAGAAATAGATGAAGATCGATGTAAAAAAACTCGGCTCCTCGCGCGTACAGGCGACGGTCGTTCTGGAGGATGCCCGTGTTCAGGCGCTTACGGAAAAGGCGACGAAGGAGCTTGGACAGAATGTCCGCATCAAAGGATTCAGGCCCGGAATGGCCCCTGCTTCGGTGCTCCGAGAACACATTCCGGAGCAGAAACTGCAGGAGAGGGTCATTCAGGAGGAAATGCCCGTGATCATGCATGAGATTCTGGAGACTCATAAAGTGAAGCCGATCATCCGTCCCCGGGTGGAACTGAGCGCGCTTTCACCCATGACGCTCATCATCACTCTCATCGAAAAACCGGCGGTGAAAGTCGCAAGCAGAAAGATCAAATTGCCGAAGCCTTCCGCGGAAAAGAAAGAGACAAAAGGAAAGGAAGAAAAAGAAGCTCCTCCAAAGACGCCGGAGGAAATAAAGCGTGAGGAGGATTCCCTACTTCTCGAGAGTATTGCCGAACATACGAGCGTCGAGCTTGCCGATGAGTTGATCGATGACGAAGCCCAGGCGATCATCGAAAGTCATGCGCAGAAGCTTTCGCAGTTCGGCATTCATTTTGAGGATTGGCTGAATGGGCAGAAGAAATCAATCGTCGATCTGATGCGGGAGATGCGTCCGGATGCGGAAAAGCGCCTCCGTATTCGTTTCGGCGTCTCCAAGCTCATTGAAGAGTGGAAAATCGAGATCACTGATGCCGAAATGGAGCAGGCGATCGAGGAGCTCCTGAAACCGCTCAAAGACATGAATCACGAAGAGCTGAAGAATCTCTACCGCAAGGGGGAGCCCGCCTACGAGGAGCTCAGTGGACGGAAGAGGGTGGAGAAACTTCTGATGCAGCTTCGGGAATAGTCCAACTGGCGCGCACCAGGCGCTCATGATTTGCGCTCAGAATCATCCGGCAGCCGCTCCAGTGGAGGCGAACCATGCCGTTCCGTGTGATGAACCCGACGATCGGGGGCCGTTGGCCCCTATGCTGATCGGGCCGGCAGCATCGTGCGAAATCGTAGGGAAGTTTCATTCCCGATTCCAATCGCACCGTCGGCGGAGCGTAAGGCTCGGGAATGCCGGCCATACTCCGTGGAACTTGTTTTGATTCGACGAAATGAGGTGATTGCACGGGGGATTTTTCTCGGAAGTACGTACGTAGTTTTTGCCGTGCTTCCTTCGTTTTGACGTGCTGCATCCACTGGGAAGAAGGTTTCGGTTCGCTCCAGATCGTCACCTGGACCATGTCCCCGTTCTCCAAAGGCTCGGAAATCGGGGCGATCGCCCCGTTCACTTTTGCGTGACGGTATCGGAGTCCGACATCGGTATGTACGCGAAATGCAAAATCGAGCGGACCTGCGCCTTTCGGAAGTTCCACCACGTCACCGTTCGGCGTCAGAACGAAGATTCGATCCGAAAATTCTTCCGCCAAATCTTCGTCATCGGCGTTCTCCTTCTCGGTTTCTTCGTTCAAGGTTTCCAGCCTCTTCTGCCAGGAGGTTCCATCGAACGGCTGCTGGCTTCCGCGCTGCTTGTAATTCCAGTGTGCGGCGATGCCGTACTCCGCTTCTTCGTCCATGGCATGGGTGCGGATCTGGATTTCGACCGGGAGCGCCGGGTCTTCCGCGCTGAGTCCAAGAACGGTGGTATGGATTGATCGATAGCCGTTCGGTTTCGGCATAGCTATGTAATCCTTCATGCGGTGAGGGATCGGCCGATAGGTTCGATGAATGATGCCGAGTACCTCGTAGCATTCCTCCGGCGTATCGACGAGAACGCGCATACCGAAGAGATCATGGAGATCCCGGATATTCGTGAGCGCTTTCCGATGAAGTTTGCGGTACAGGCTGTAGGGATGCTTCTCGCGGGTGAGGATCATCGCCTGTTTTCCTTCGCGAGCCAGAACCTGACCGAGTATTCTTTTACTTTCTGCCAGAAAGGGTCCATGAATCTGCCGGAGCTTTTCCAATTTCTGGAGCAACATCGATGCATCCTCCGGATAGAGAATTTGAAACGCCAATGTTTCAAGTTCGTACTTTAGCGAGTAGATACCGAGTCTTGCGCAGAGTGGTGCGAAAACATCCAATGCTTCGCGCGCGATGAGTGCGCGACTCTTCTGGTCCCATCGGTCCGCTTTCTGCAGCGTGTACCAGCGGATGTGGAGTGCGAGGAGCAGAATGCGGATATTTTTGGAAAGCGCAAAGATGATGCGTCGGAGCGTTTCCGGCGAGCGCGGGGCAATGTGTCCGCAGCTGTGATGGAGTATGGAAAGTGATGCAACGGTGCTCGCGATGTCTTTCCCGAATCGCTCTTCTATTTTCTGTATTTTCTCCGGACTCCGTGCGCACTGGAGGAGGCAGGCGATGAGAGTATGGGCATCGGGGCGCTTGGGCAGGAGGAGCGTCGCAACCGCCCCCGCATGGACGATGCAGCTTTCTCCCTGAGGGTGGCAGGAACAGGATCCGTATAGTTCCTGCGCTAGAAGATAGGCATCCTTGATGTCCCGAAGATCATCCGCTTTCAGGTAGGATTGTGCTTCTTCCAGAAATGGCGCCTTTTTCCTCATAGAGAAGAATTATCCTAACAAAAATCAATTTTGACTGCCAGAAGAATCAGCGCACTCCGTAAGCTCCGGTACACTCCTTTCTGCATGCTTGGTCTGTTTGATTCCGGCGTCGGCGGTCTGAATGTTCTTGCGGCGGTGCGGGACGTTCTGCCGGGTGCTGCGACCGTGTACCTTGGCGACAGCGCGAGGACTCCCTACGGAAACCACAGTCGCGAGGTCATCACCCGCTATACCAAGGAATGCTGTCATTTTCTTTTTGAGCAGGGATGCACGCTGATCGTCCTTGCGTGCAACACTGCTTCGGCCGAGACGCTGCGGATCCTGCAGCAGGAGTGGCTTCCGAAGTTGCGACAGACGACCAAACGTCCGATCAACATCATCGGAGTCATTCGACCGCTCGCAGAGGAAGCGGTCCGACGGACGAAGAGGGGATGCATCGGAGTGGTGGGAACGCGGAGTACCGTGGAATCGAAAGCCTACATCGAAGAACTGAAAGCGCTCCGTCCGGATGTTCGTGTCGTACAGAAGGCATGTCCGCTCCTCGTACCGCTTGTGGAAGAAGGATGGACGGAAAAACCGGAAACCAAAAAAATTCTCCGCACGTACTTGGCATCGCTCAAGGCGCAAAACCCTGATGTTCTGATTCTCGGCTGCACACATTACGAAGCGATGCATCACCTCTTTCAAAAAAAGATGGGCCGCCGCTGCGAGGTTCTTTCCTCTCCCATGATCATTGCACGCACGCTTTCGGACTATCTTGCACGACATCCCGAGTACGAAATTCCCCAGGATGGAACCCTTCGCTTTCTCACGACCGGCGATCCGGATCGTTTCCAGGAAATAGGATCCCGATTCTTTAAAACCCGAATCCCTGCGGTCGAAAGAGTAGAAGTCATTCCAGCCGAAGGCCCGCAATAAAATGCATTCTACAGCCCTTTCTCTTTGTTTTTCTTGCTCTCTTGTATCCCTCCTGCTAGGATTTCTTGCCGGTACTCGTTTTCTATTCGATATTCGTGCTCACCCGACCCCTTAAGAAGAAACTCATTGGCAAGCATCAGACTCACAAGAAGGACACTGGTTCGCCCCAGGTCCAGGTCGCGCTCTTGAGTGAAGAAATCAATCTGCTCGTGAAACATCTGCAGGAACACGCGAAAGATGAATCCGCCCGCAGAGGCCTCCTTGGCAAAGTTGCACAACGACGCAAGATTTTGAACCACCTGCGTATGAACGATCCGAATTCCTACCAGCAGGTCGTGGAATCGAATAAATTGAAGAAATAAGCCCTCATCCCCCAACCCCTTCTCCCATTCATGCAGGGAGTTTTGGCATAGGATCATGAGTGAAAAATGGAGGCAGGGAGAAGGGGAGCTTCACTATTTTTGACTTGAGCAATGTCTATATGTACCGGTACAATGACGTTCTATGAGTCCTCAACGCTACCACGATCTCTATGAATTGTTCGCGCAGGCGCGAACGCCGAAAGAGGCGGAACTCCTTTTGAAAGATATTCTCACTCCCCAGGAACTGGAATCCATCGCGGAGCGGTGGGAACTGATTCAGATGCTTGCACAGGGAATCCCCCAGCGGGAAGTCGCGGACAAGCTCGGCATCTCGATCAGCAAAATCACCCGGGGATCGAGGATGCTCCAGTACGGGAGCGGGGGATTTCTGTATTTTCTCGAAAAGCTGGGAAAGGCGATTGGATAGAAAATTTGGCAGAGAAAATAGGGTTGATTTGCCAGCGCGGTGAATGTACCGTTGTAGCGGTGCAAGTGTACATCTCTCAGACTCGGCGACATACATGGTTGTCGTAAGGAAATACGACGAATAACCGCATATCCTTGCGGAAAATTCTTCTCCTCTTTCTTTGATGTGTTATTCTTATCCTTCTTACTCCTCTCGTGGATTCTCCTCCTCTCCCCACTGCGCCTTCCGCTCCAACCGTGAACTCTCCCGGGCGGGTGCTCATAATCGATAACTACGATTCGTTCACGTTTAACATACGGGCAGTGCTTGCGGAGATTGGCGTGGATTCCATCGTTGTTCGGAATGATGAAATTTCAGAAGAAGAAATCCAAGAGATGAACCCAAGTCATATCATCATCAGTCCGGGTCCTGGTACGCCGGATAATCCGGAGGATATCGGCATTACGAATATTGCGATCAAGTATGCAATCGAAAATGGGAGAGCGCTTCTTGGTATTTGTCTTGGGCATCAGGCACTTGCCAAATATTTTGGCGGCAATGTTGTTCAGGCGGAAAAAATCATGCACGGGAAAACGAGTATGCTCACGCATCAGAATCCCGGGGAATTACCACACCCCGATATTCTTGATGGCGTTCCTGAAGAATTTGAAGCGATGCGCTATCACTCTCTGATTGCTGAGCTTAAGACATTTCCTGAGGCTCTCTCCATTACCGCTCAAACACGCGAAGGTGTGATTATGGCGCTCCAGCACAAAAAACAACCGATCTACGGGGTTCAATTCCATCCGGAATCTTTTGCTACCCCACAAGGAAAAAATATTCTGAAAAATTTCCTCCGCGTGAATCCGGATGCCTTTGCAGATCTTATGGCCAATGGAATTCCGAAGCACATGGAGGAGGAAACGGAACTTCCTCTCCCGGAAGTCCTTCGTAACCGCATTGATGAAACGGATCAGCATCAATTCGAATTTATGGAATTTTCCTGCGAACGTCCTCCGCAGGAAGTTTATGCAAAATTCCATGCTGCATCGAATCATTGCTACCTGTTTGAATCACTTGAGACGGACGGAGGCGAGGGATCTCATCATTTTTCATACATGGGTTTGGATCCAAAATTTGTTTTGAGTGCATGTAATGATACGTTCTATCTGGATGATACCGAGATCGATATTTCGGAGACGAACGGCAATGCATTCGATGTATTGAACGCCACAGTGGAGCGCATGAGGAAAAGAGAAAATGGGAGCGGCAAAGTACCGCAGGGACAGCACCTGAGTGGGGGGTTTGTTGGTTACATGGCCTACGAAGCAATCCAGTATCAGGAGTCGAAAGCATTGCCTTCTGAAGGGAGAACGCCAAAAGAGCAGAAGACATTTGCTTACGGATATTTTGAGGACGGACTGGTCTATGACAGTGAGATGGGGAAATATTACTACTACACTCGCGGGCAAGATCGAAGCGCCATGTTTCAGGAAATTATTCGCCGACCAATCGATGCAACTCCTCCAGTGATTTCCAACGAAGTGGATGAAGTATCGCAAGAAGAATTTGAGCGAAGAGTTGCATATCTCCAACGAGAGAAAATTCAGACCGGTGAAACATTCCAAGCAGTGACCTCCCGAAGAAAAATATTTGATATCGATGGATCCATGATGCCTCTCTACGACAATCTCCGTCGGGCATGTCCCTCCGGAAACATGCATGCGATCAAAATGGGGGATGCGGAAAGCATTGGTTCTTTCCCGGAACTGACGCTGAGTATTGTGAATGGAGAGGCGACAACGTATCAGGTGGCGGGCACGCGGAGCCGTACCGGAAATGAATCGACCGATGAGAAGACATTCCAGGATCTCATCACCGATCCAAAGGAACTCGCGGAACATATGATGCTCATCGATCTCGCAAGGAATGATTTAGCGCGGAGTTCCGTTCCGGGATCAGTCAGATTGCCTGAAGACCGGCTCATGCATCGTCTGGATGCGGGAAGCGTAATGCACATTGCGTCGGAGGTGACGAGTAGAACGAACGGGCTTTCCCCGCTTCGTGCACTCGAATGTATCGCGCCGATGGGAACCGTTTCCGGAGCGCCCAAAGTGCGTTCGGTGCAGATCATTCACGATGTGGAGCGGCAGGCACGAGGTCTCTATGCGGGTTCTATTGGCTTCGTGGATCTCCGGGGAAATCTGGGCGCAGTCGTGGGGCTGCGCGCTATTCAACGACAAGGTTCTATGCTCATCATTCAGGCCGGGGCGGGGGTTGTGCTTGATTCGAATCCCACGGAGGAATATCTGGAAACCAAGCAGAAAATGCGAACTGCATCCGAAGTGATTGGGCCGTTTTTACACACAGCGACATGAACACTTTTGCTTTTCCTCTTATGGCGAATCAATTCAATTCCCAAAGAAGGTGGTGGAGTTCCGTGCATACACGAGCGGAGCATCCTGTGGACAAAGAAAAGTCAAAAAGGAAAAGGCAAAAGTGAAAAGAAAATTGTCCGTAGTGCGCTCCGCTTCGCGGAGTGGGTGAGTCCTCGTGGATTCATTCTTACAGAGCTACGGTCTTTCATACCATCGATTGGAGAATAGTTATGTTCAATTCAAAAAAATTTGTCGACAGCGTTTTTCACGAAGCATGGGCTGAAAAAATAGCCGGTGTGAGAAAGATGTGTTCTTCTGCTCCACGTTCCTATGCAGAGATCCTGACCATGCTCATTTCTCTAAAATCTGACGAGCGTGATAGGTTTCTTGACAATCTGCAGGGTGCGCTATGGATTCTGAATCGAGAGCTGCCACAGAGTTTTAGTATCCAGACTATGAATCAAGGAAAAGGGATGATTTTTCATCCGGTTTCGGGTGATCCAATTCGCACTCTCAAATTAAAGCATGAGGAAAAACTTGTTTATTATGCTACGGATACAACTGGGGGCGAATGGGGAAGTGGGAGACAGATGCATTCGAGGATGGACAATGTTGCTGGAGAATTTTTTTGGCGAGGAGAAACACGTCTGCCACTTATAGGGGGTCGCTCAATAACTCTTGAAGAGCTCAATTGCCCCGATCTTTGTGGGTATCCGTATTGGGCGGGGAGTCCATATCTCTCTCACTGGAAATATTGCCCCTGGACGGGTGAAGAATTGAAGAAAGGAGAGGAAACGAATGAAAACTCGATTCAGTAACGACTGGCTCGTGATTCTGCTTGTTCTGCTTGGCACTCTGTATGGCGTCCTGCAGGTTGTTCTTGCGTTCGAGTATTTCTTTGGAAAGTGAAAGGAGAATCCGACCGTAGCTCTTTACCCCTCCTGCGAAAGTGGGAGGGGTTTTTAAACAAACAAAAACAAAACATCCCCCTCTCCCGTAGGGAGAGGGGACAGGGGTGAGGGGGAACAAAACAAAACAGAATATGTGGATGTTTATTGTGTGTTTTACCCCTCATCCTAGCCTTCTCCCTTAGGGGAGAAGGGATGTGTGTTGTTTATTTTTTGCTCTATGGGGATAAGGGTTTTTTACTTTCTTTTCGCCAACTTTGCTGTACACTATCTATAGTTCCTTCCCTCTACCGCCGATTCTTACTCCTGGGTTTACGTCTGAGTCTCGCGAACGTGCGACTCTCGTATGTGAATCCACTTCAGTAAGAGGAAGACGTTGGAGGAAAGGGCGTTCATCCCTTTCCCCATTATTCGTATGTCCACATCATCGACTGCATTCCAAACAGAGAAGAAGTTCTCTTTAGAACTGGGCGATACGCCGCTCACGGTTCGTACCGGCATGATCGGCAATCAAGCCAATGCCACGGTGCTCTGCCAAATAGGCGAGACTGTTTGCATGGGCAATTGCACCGTGTCTGCCAAAGCGCGCGCTGGAGTCGATTTTCTCCCACTTCAGCTCGTGTATCAGGAAAAATTCTATGCAGGGGGAAAGATCGCCGGATCGAGATTTCGTAAACGTGAAGGGCGTCCAGGGGATCAATATGTTCTTCTCGGACGAGTCATTGATCGGGGCCTGAGGCCGATGTTTCCAAAACACTTTAGGCGGGATATTCAGATCTTCTGCACGGTGCTCTCCTACGATTTTGAAAATGAACATGATATTGCATCGGCAAATGCGGCAAACCTTGCCGTTGCGATCAGTGATTGCCCGGCAGATGGCCCCTTGGGAACTGTTCGTGTTGGACTCATCGGTGGAGAACTTGTATTAAATCCCACGCGGGAAGCGCGCACGAAGAGCGATTTGGATCTTCTTCTTACGGCATCGCTTGATCGTATCGTTATGATCGAGGCCGGCGCGAATCAGGTGCCGGAGACGGATATTCTCCGTGCGATTGACTTTGGGAAAAAATGGGCGCAGAAGATCGCAAAATTCTTTGCGGATGTTCAGAAGGAAATTGGAAAAGAAAAATTCACGGTGGAACCTGAGTACACTCATGAGGAAGCTCTCACAATACTCAAGGAATGGGCTGTTCCCACAGTGACGAAGGCGATCAAAGATCCGCTTTCGAAGCGCGATCGACGCGCCATCTTCAATACGTTTATAGAAACCGCAGCAGCAAAGCTCGAAGAAAAATATGGACCGGCAGGCGAGAACAAGGAGCGTATCGAACTCTATGCCCATGCGTCTGATCTCATGGATAAGGTTGTAAAGGGGGTGATGCGGAAACTCGTACTCGAAGAGGGTATTCGCATGAGCGGACGCAAGGTGGATGAAATCCGCCCGATCGGCGCCATGGTGGATCCTTTGCCGAACTTTGTGCATGGCTCTGCACTTTTCCAGCGCGGCGAAACGCAGGGTCTTACAACCTGCACGCTCGGATCTCCCGGCGATAAGCAGCTTGTCGAAGGAATGGAGGGCGAAGTGAAGCAGCGCTACATGCATCACTACAATTTCCCCCCCTTCTCGGTGGGGGAGACTTCAAATCGTCTCTTTGTTGGAAACCGCGAAATCGGTCACGGGAATTTGGCACAGCGCGGCATAGAGCCTGTTCTCCCAAAGGAGGAAGATTTTCCGTACACCGTTCGCACAGTTACGGAGATTCTCGAAAGTAATGGAAGCTCGTCGATGGCTGCAACATGCGGATCGACGCTGGCACTCATGGCGGCAGGCGTGCCGATCAGCGCTCCTGTTTCCGGCATTGCGCTCGGACTCATTTCCAATGAAGAGAAGGATCAATACGTGATTCTCTCCGATCTCCAGGATGAGGAAGATTTCGGCGGGGATATGGATTTTAAGGCTACGGGAACGGAAAAAGGAGTGACTGCGATTCAGATGGACATTAAAATCAAAGGTCTCCCCGATCATGTATTGAAAGAGGCATTGGAACGCGCTCGCACGGGCCGACTCCACATTCTCAAGTTCATGCTCGCGGCGATACCGGAGCCCCGAAAAGAATTGAGTCCCAAGGCGCCACGCATCGAAACCATTGTGATTAATCCGGAGGATATTCGCCTTGTGATCGGTAAGGGTGGCGAAATGATTCAAAAGATTACCGGAGAACTGAATGTCGAGATCGACATCGAGGACAGCGGTCTCGTCTTCGTCACGGCAACCAACGGCGAGTCCATGCAGAAAGCGAAGGAATGGATCGAGGGCATTGTTGCAAAGCCCGAGGTCGGCAAAGTCTACAAGTGCAAGGTTGTTCGAGTCATCGCGGGAGTCGGCGCAATCGTGGAATTCCTCCGCGGCAAAGATGCCATGATCCACATTTCCGAACTCCAGTGGCAGCGAACCGTGAACGTGGAAGACGTGCTCAACGTGGGTGATGAATTAGATGCTATCTGCGTCGAGTTTGATGCAATCGAAGGCAAGACGCGCATGTCTCTAAAGCAGATGACGCCGCGTCCGGAAGGGATGCCGCCGCCTTCTTCCTTTGACGGACCGCGTGGAGGTGGTGGGGGAAACCGTGGAGGAGGATTCAATCGCGGACCAAGACGTTAAGTACGTCATGCTGAGCGAAGAGCTTTGTATCCGATGAGGATACAAAGCTCAGAGTCGAAGCACATCGCGCGCAGTAGAATAATCTTCACTCGCGAGGTGCTTCGACTCCGTTCGTCCCGCTCTTGCGGAACTCACTTCGCTCAGCATGACGTTAAAAATTCCCTCAGCTCCACTTATCTATCTGCTTCTTCGCATCCTTGTAGAGGCTCTGCACTTTGCGCTTGGCATCGGGAAGATGCTCCTTGGCTTTATCCACAGCTTCGGTCGCGATGTTTTCCGCCTGCTCCTCCAGATTGTGGTACTGCTTCGTGAGGTTTTTCTTCATCTTCTGCCAGCGCTTCTGCGTTTCCTCGCTCGTAGCCCAATCTTTCGCCTCCTTGGCGAGTTCCTTGCCGCTCCGATGCACTTCGTGCCCTAGGATTTTTGCCGCTTCCTTGGGATCGTCGGCCTCTTTCAACTTCTTCCGCAGATTTTTGTTGCTGAGGAGCATTCCACCAAAGAGTCCGCCGACGGCACCGAGGAGAAATTTAAGGTTTCGCATACGCATAAGAAAAAGGAGGAAAGGACTTCTTAGACTACTCTTTTTCTGGAGGTGTTCAAGAATGAGATCATTGCGTAAAAAGAGGAATAATGACTTTATCTCATGCAGAGAGGAGAGAGTTTTGTAAGTATTTTTCGAGAGTTGCGTCTCCGCAACGACTGTTCTGACTTGTTTCCTTGCCGCCATTATTCCTTTATGAGCGCATTTTTCAAGCGTTTTTCCCGGTGTCTGTTCGCAAATCGGTGGGCCTCGTCCCGCAGGCGCATGAGGAGAAAACGCCCTTCGGAGTCGTGGGGGAGGGGGAGAGGAGTAGAACTCTCCGGAATAAAGACTTCCTCTTCGCGCTTGGCGAGGGCGATGATTGGGATATCGATCTCCATGTTCTTGAGGACGGGAACGATCGTGGAGAGCTGCCCTTTGCCGCCATCGAGCACGAGGAGGTCGGGCCTCGAACCAAGCGAAGAATCCGGCCGGTTCTGTTTTGACTCGTACATCATAATGATTCCAATCGGCTGATCAGGATTCTCTTTGTGAAATTTTTCAGTCTTCTTTTGGAGGACGGGCGGTGGTGTAATGACATGGCGGAAGCCGAGCTGCGCGTAATACTCCTCAAGCTCGGAATTCAGAATTACGTAGACTTTCCCTTTTTTCACCTGACGTAGAATTCGCTGCACCAGCGCGTGCCCCAGTTTTTTCCCGCGTTGCCCCAGCGAGACCCATACCGATTTAATTTCGTGAATTCCTCCATTGTTTTCAATCAGTCGTCCAAAGGCGATGATTTCTTCTTCCTTGCGCGCGACGAAGAAATCTTTGTAGTCGATGTGCTCGCTACTCAACGAATCTTCCGCAGTGATCATTCCTTCGATTGCCTCCTGCTCACCCTTCTTCGCTTTTCCGAAGCTGATTCCCTGTTCTTCCCAATCCACCTTCTTCAGGTGGCGGAGGCGTCTCATCAACACTTCTTTCAGCGCCTTGTAATCATCGATCTCTCCTTTGTGGATCGTGCGGAGCGTGAACGAACGGTAATCGCCGTTTTTGGCTTTTCCGTCGATAAAAACGACCATGCTCCCGACGGTTTCCGTTCCTCCGAGATGCGAAATATCGTAACACTCGATACGGCGAGGTTTTTCGGGCAGATTCAAAACTTCTTTGAGCTCAAAGAGCGCACCTTCCACTTTTTTTGTCGCTGCTTCCCACTTTGCAAGCTGCTGCGTAATTTTTTCCTCCGCGTTTTTTTCCGCCATCTGGAGGAGTTTTGATTTCTTTCCGCGCTCTGGGACGTGAATCACCACTTTTTTCCCCTTCTCGTACGAGAGCCAGTTTGCAAGAACTTCCATCTCCTCCGGAGCCTCCGCAAAAATGACGGTATCCGGAATATCTTCGAGGGCAATGTAGTATTGCGGAAGGAATTGCTCCAGTACTTCGGCGGCTGTGTCGGCATGCCCCGCGAGCGCGAAACTCTGTTCACCGATGAGTTTCCCTTCGCGCTCACGCAGGACAACGACGTGCGAATGGCCGGCAAGCAGCGCCACGCCAAAGATATCGGTATTTGCACCCGTCGTATCGGAGACGATCTGTTGTTCTTCCAATGACTCAATATAATTGAAGGTATCGCGAAGCTTTGCCGCCTCTTCGAAAAGTTTTTTCTCGGCGGCTCTCTGCATCTTCTCTTTCAACTTCGTCAGGAGGTCACTCCGATCCCCCTTGAAGAATCGCATCATTGATTCGATTTTCTGTCGGTACTCCTCCTGTGTGATTTTCCCCGCGCAGAGGCCGTTGCATTTGCCGATTTGAAAATCGAGGCAGGGTTTAAGATCCCGATCCCGATTGTGATTCAATATATCGATGGAACGATCACAGGAACGCCACTTGTAGACATCGTGGAGCATGTCGATCGTGCGCTTAATGTGGAAAGCAGAGAGAAAGGGGCCAAAGTACTTGGCATTATCATCCCCGATTTGCCGTACGACGCTCACGGTCGGATACGATTCTTTGGTGCCGATTCGCACATAGACGTAATTCTTATCATCCTTCATCATGACGTTGTACTTGGGTTTGAGATCCTTGATCAGATTTGTCTCTAAGATCAGCGCCTCGAGCTCCGTTTCCGTTACCGTCCAATCCACATCGGCGATATTCTCGCGGAGCGCCAATTTCCAGGGTCCGATCGATCGATCAGGCGATTTCTGCACGTAGCTCTTCAACCGGTTCTTCAGGTTTTTTGCCTTTCCCACGTACAGAACGTCCCCGTCCGCGTTCATCCAGCGATAGATACCGGGATCCTGGGGAGCCTTGGTAATACGCGATCGAAGTTCTTTGAGCCCATCTTCTGGTTGAGCCTTCTTCGGCATGATGAGAGTATACAAGCATGCGATTTATCATCGACCCGAATATCTTTCAAAAAAACGAGGCACTCATGGTGGGAGTTCTTGTGCTGAATGATGCAAACAACACGGGTTCCCATGAAGAAATTCAGCGCCTTCTCCGCGATGCCGAGGCAAAAGTGCGATCGAGCCTGAACCTTGAAACATTCCGGGACCATCCCAAACTTAAAGCGCTCCAGGAAACGCACCAGGCATTCGGCAATAATCCGAATAAATTCCCTCCCTCGGCTCAGGCATTGGTAAAACGGGTCTTGAAGGGCGGGCAGCTTCCCACCATCAATCCGCTCGTCGACCTCTACAACGTTATTTCCCTTCGCTATCTCCTCTGCGCGGGGGGAGAGGATACAGATCAATGCATCGGCGACATTCACCTTACCTATGCAACGGGGAATGAGGAATTTATCGGACTCGGAGAAACGGAGAATGATCCCCCGGAAGCGGGGGAGGTGATCTACCGGGATGATCAAGGTGTGATCTGCCGAAAATTCAACTGGCGGGAAGGGGATCGGACGAAGCTGACGGAGAACACGAGAAATTGCGTTCTTGTCCTGGAGGCCAGGCCCCCGATTGAACACAGTGAATTGGCACAAGCGCTCGGTGAGTTGCAGGCGCTTGTCGAAAAATATTGCGGCGGATCAGTTCGGATGGAAGTACTGGATGCCTCACATCCTCTCTGTGATCTCTGAAGGGAACACCGCTCCTCCAAACCGAACACTCTCGTTTCCGTAGCGTTTTCGGAGTGCATCGAGCGCCTGTTGCAGGGAAGAGATTTCTTGCAGCGATTCCGGATTCTCGAAGAGCGAAATCTGGCGAGAGCCTTTCTTCTGAAAATCGAAGAGAACGAGGCCGGCTTGGGTGAATCGTATGTTCGTAGGGGCAAGGCATGCCTTGCCCCTACCCGATGGAATTATTTCCTCAAACGCTTCTTTTACAAATGGCATCAACAATGATTCCTCTGCGAGGTATCGTCCGATCGAACGCTCCGCCGATGCACCGCTCTTATAATTCGCGCCGCGCAACCACACGGCGATTCTCGCACATTCCAACTCATGCCGTCGAAGTTTTGCGGAGCAGCGCTGCAGATGGGTCATCACTTGCGAATAAAGAAAGGTCCTATCACTTGTAGAGCGAAAGCTCCGGCAGCGGGAGATGGATTTGGGAGGTTCCGGTTCCGTGGTCACCGCATAGACGGGTTCCCCCCGCATTTCCTTCTGAAGCTCAAGGCCTGTTTTCCCAAGCACTTTCTCCACGAGGAACGCATCCGCACGCGCGAAATCGAATGCAGTCAAAAATCCACGATTCTTCATTTTCGGCGTCGATTTCCATCCGATACCAGGAATCGATCCGATATCTTTCTCTCGCAAAAATATCTCAATATCTTTTTTCTCGATGATGCAGATTCCCTTCGGTTTTCTGTGCTTGCTTGCCATCTTGGCGAGTGTTTTTGTCGGTGCGATACCGATGGAGATGGGGAGATCGAGGAAACGATCGGCATCGGATTGGATCTGTGTGCCGAGAGCATGTAACACGTCATGCTGAGTGGAGTGAGCTCCGCCAAGAGGCGGAGCGAACGGAGTCGAAGCATCTCGCGAGGTTTCAGATGCTGAATCTTTAGTTGCGACGTGCTTCGACTTCACTCGCTCATGCTGTGGCATGAGCTCGTTTCGCTCAGCATGACGTATATGATGAAGATCGAGATACCCCTCGTCCGGCGATGCCCTTTCCACGCCCCCCGGACAAAACTTCTCAAGCAGGCTGAAGAGCTGCTGTGTTGCATCGTAGGTTGCGCGAAAATCCGAAGGAATGGCGATGGCATCCGGAACCAGCTTTCGTGCATCCACAAGGCGCATTCCGGTTCGCACTCCTTTTGCTTTCGCTTCATAGGTTGCTGCGATCACACAGCCTCCTCCCATGCCGAGGGCAAGGAGTGGTTTTCCTTTCAGCTTCGGATACTTCCGTTGCAAAACAGAAGCAAAGAAAGAATCGGCATCGATGTGAGCAAACATCGGCCTCCCCCCTAACCCCCCTCCGCTCTTGAAAATCGATTTTATTGTACTTTCTTCACATTCGTTGCTTTTGGTGAGAGGCGGAGGGGGGGATGTATGTTTTTCTGCTCTCGTAATTTCTGAGGGAGCAATGTTCCCCCTCTCCGTGCGATTTGTGGAAGAATGCATACCAAAATGGAAAGGGAATAAAATCAGCGTACGGAGAGGGGGCCAGGGGGAGAGGCTAGAACGTCCTCACCACTCCTTTCACTACCCCTGCGACCTGCAATTCTTCGAGTGCATGCAAATCTGGATAATCGGGATTCTCCGCATGGAGGTAGTACTTTCCTTTATCCCGCGCGAGGCGCTTCAAAGTAAATTCTCCGTCCAGCACCCCGACGACAATCTCTCCCACCTTGGGTTCGCGGCCGCGTTCCACGATCACGAGATCTCCCTGGAAAATTCCTGCGTCGATCATGCTATCGCCCTTCACGCGGAGGAGAAACGTCCGCGAGGGATCGCGCACGAGCATATCCATAAGCGCGACCTGTTCCTCCGCCTGTTCTTCCACGGGTGCGGCGAAGCCGGCCGCAATGGGTCCGAAGAGCGGAAGCATCATGGCCTCCGAGGATTCCCCGCGGGAGGCTTTCACATCCACGATTTTGATTCTTCCTTTGGGGTCTTTTTCAATGAATCCTTCCCGTACGAGGACATTCACCACCTTTGCAATCGCATTTTTGCTCCGCACGCCGAACGCGATCGCAAGATCCGCAAGAGAAGGGGAGTACCCCCGCTTCTTCTGGAAATCCTTAATGTGGTTCAAGACCGTTTTCTGGTGGTCCGTGAGTGTGGCAATCGGCATAGAAAAAGGGGGAGGGTGGACGTTCGCCCCCGGAGTATAGGTGAACAAAAGTCCACCGTCAAGTTTGCGGTTGCTCCGCTCCCTCTTGCTCTCCTTCTTCCGCGGGTGTTGCGGGTTCATCCGCTTCCGGCGAGGAAACTTGTTCGATATTGATAATGTCGAGATCTTTCATCCTCTGGAGTTCGATGTAGGTGATTGTCCAGACGGTCTGGGTAAAGACATGGACGTAGGCGAAGAAGTAACTTGCGAAGAGAACGAGGATGATGCCGGTAATGGCGCTTAAAATGACGGTGAGGACGGTGGAGAAGAAATATGCGAGAACGACGCCGACTGCCAAAATGATCGCGGGCAGCACGAAGAGAACGACTGCATTCATCAAAATCCTGAGTGAAATGAAAATGAGGAGCATCAGGAGGAAGAAAATGTGACTCAAGTGGCTGATGATGAGCTTAAAACTCCGTCCCAACGCCTCAAAGATGCCGCTCTTGCGGATCACGATGTCTTCTTCCGCAAAGATGGTGAAGAAGCGGAAGATATTCGAAAGCAGCCAAAAGAACGATAAGAGAACGATCATCGGGATATGCAGCCCCGATGGCATATACCGGATAACGAGCGAACAGATCGTCACAATGGTTGTTATTTTTCCTAAGATGAAAAGTTCCTGGACGGCGAAAAGCGGCAGGAAGTTATAGAGTGCGAGGACCAGGCCGCCGCGACTTTCTTCTTTATTATGCGCCTTGGCGCTCAGGCCGATGATCGCGCCGAGGCACATCTTGGGAATGAAGATTTCCAGAATGAAAAGACCGATCAGGACGATGATGAACGTGACAAATCCCCATCGCGGAAGTGTTTCCAAAAGAAATTCTTCGACGGCAAAGAAGCCGATTGTATCCCCGAGGAAAAAGAACGAATAGGCAAAATAGAACTGATACGCGAGGAGCTTCATATCGAGAAGCGTCTCCAAAAGTTCCGATGTAAATCCCCATGCCCTCAGCTTTCGCTCGCGGCGGGTGATGTTCCAGGCCTCGACAATGATTTCCTTGGGCAGCATGGATCCCGCTTATTCTACCGGATTTTGGACCGCGAGAAGGTCCTGAAAGGGCTGGAAGCTGTAATTCTCCCCAAGCACGATGGTGATGTCTCCCATGCGGTCCTGCAGTATTTCCTTCCATGCTTCGCCTTCTTCGGGATCCAGAGAAAGCGCCCCTCCGAAGAACCGCGCGATTTCTTTCTTCTCTCCGTTGCCGACTACGAGATGCGATTCGGTAAACTCCTTGCGATCGGGGACATTCGATACTGTTTCCACATCGAACCCGAATTTGATGAACTCCCGCGCGAGGCGCGAGGCGGATCCCTCCGCGGCGCCGCCGTTCAAAATGGAAAATTTTGGAGCCGAAAGGTAGAGATCACGATGACCGATGTACAGCGACATCAGGAGCTGAACTTGTTTCCACGTCACCGGGAATTCCGGGATGGAGACGGGGAGCATCACGAACTCACCATCGAAGAGATCGCGGGGCGGGGAGTAGAGGAACCCGCCTTTCCACAACTGATCGCCGTACAATCCATTCACGTTATTGAGCTGCAGGGTGAGCATCCGATCCTGCTCCATATCTTTTCCGATATCGGCGAGAGTGACGAGCTGCCTCGTCTTCAGGTCTGTGAGGACGTGATCCGAGAGAATCCCGTAGAGTTCCAGGATCTTCCGGGGGCTTTTTGCGATGCCGCTCTCCTTCATCGTCGCGAGTGCAGCCTGAATCAGCTGCTGCTGACGCGCGGAACGATCAAAGTCGCTCGTCGTGTGGCGGGTGCGCGCGTATTTGAGAGCCGTTTTGCCATCGAGGTGTTGCCTTCCTGCATCGATGTGGAACGTTTCGTAGGTGTAGTTGGGTCCGGGATATTCCGTATCATCAATTGTTGCGGGGACATCCACATCCACTCCGCCGATCGCATCGATCACCTGCTCAAACGCGACGAAATCCACCATGACCGTGTGATGAATCGGAATGCCGAATGCCGTGCCGATCGCATCGGCAAGATGCCGTAACGCGGTTTTCGCCGCCTCCTCCTTCGCCATGCCTTCCCGAATGAGCGCAATCCGCTCGTCCCGCCACAATGCGTTCAGCTTTCCTTTCTCCGTCGTCATCGCATCTTCGGTGTTCAAAAAGTAGAGATCCCGGGGGAGCGAGAGGAGCGAGACGCTCTGCGTATGAGCGGGATCCAGACTTGCGATAATGATGGTATCCGTGAGGTCCTGCCCCGTTTCGTCCCCCTGGCCAAGAAGGAGGATATTCGTCATGCCCTGTGTATCCGCGTCCACGGCCGTTCCCGCGATCTGCATCGCCGAGGAAAAGGAAAGCGCTCCGAGTTTTATGAGGAGCGAGAACATCAGCAGCACGACGGCAAGCGCGACGACTACCGCCATGCCTACGGCGAATGTCCTCTTCAACTTCAGCTCGTGGCGCTTCCGCTCCTGGAATTTTTTTCCAAGATCGTAGAGTGGACGGACGACGACGAGCGAAAGCCCGAGGAGAGAGCGCCAGGGAACAGGGCGGCGCGCCTTTTTCTTTCGATCGTGGATGCGGCGAGTCTGGAAAGACATAGGAGTAGCCGAGGGAGGATACAGGAAAATGAAAAAATATGCCCCCCGCTCCGATGTTTCACCCTATGAATGCCTCGTCGGCAATGCGGCAACAAGAGCATCGATATCCTGTTCTTTGGTATCGACATGGAAAGAGACGCGAAACACATTTTGTTTTGCCAGATAACTGAGATACACGTCATGCTTCGCAAGTTCTTCTGCGGTTTTCTTCCCCATTCCAGAGATGCCGAATGTTGCAATGAAACTCGTCGCATTCCTGGTTTCCGGAAAAGTAATGGGAATACCTGTTTTGGTGCTCCACGTCTGGAGTTTTTGCAGTAGGTACTCCTTCAGAACCGACCGGTACTCATGCAATACCCCAAAATTATTCCCGTGGACCCACCCCCCTTCGCGTAGCTCTCGCACGGATTCCACAAATCCTGCGACAGCATGAAAATTCACCTGTTCGAAGATATTCGGAAGGATGCCGAGCCGAGAATCGAACATCCCTTCGAGAATTTTTTGGTGGCAGGTGGGATCAAGTTCCATGATTTCCTTTAAGCCCTCTTGAATTCGTGGATTGAGCGGATCAAAGAACGCGAGGCCGATGCCCTCGCTGCCGAGCGTTTTATGGGGTGATGCTACGTAGAGATCCGCTCCCGTTTCTGCAAAATCCACCCTCGGCAGATTGCCGAGTGCTTGTGCACCATCCACGACGACGAAAAGTTCCGGTTGTTCCGGAAATGTTCGTGTTTTCAGTGCACGTGCGTGATCGATGATGCGCCGGATATTCAGTGCTCTTCCATTCTGCCGAAGCACATGGCTGAGGATGAGAACATCCGGAATACCTGAGCAGCTCCATGTCCTTCGAATACGATTCTCCATTTGTTCCAGGATTTCCTCCTCGCTGTGATCGAATACTTTGAGTTCCATGGGCAGCACGCCGGTGTAGTTGTGATCTGTTTTCGGCGCGAGACGACTGAAGGAGGGGACATACGTTGTCAGCTCGTCTTCAAAGAGGGGATTGCCTTCTTCGCCGGTGAAGCACATGGCGCGCCATGTGGCGATATTTTCCGCATCCGTCGTCATGATGCGAGGCATGGCTGCCACTCTGTTTTTCGCGATTCGTAATCCGGAGAGCCAGAAAAAGAGTGCGAGTGCCTGGGTGGTATTCCGGGCAATCACGACGCCGCGCGGATCCGGAAGATTGATGAGCGAAGCAGCGGCATTGCGTGCATTTCGGAGGAGGGACTCCCTCTCGGATGATTGCGGTAGATGGTCCAGAATTTCCTGTATTTTGGTTCGTACTCGCTGTGAAGGATGAGGGAGAGAAGCGCGATTAAAATAATGAATGTTCTGTTCCGTTTGAATCGCTGCTTCTGGAATTGCAGCATAAAAATCCCCCTTAAATCCATTCTCGATTTTATCCTGTGGAAATGGATCTTGAGGTCTTGTCCATCCCCCAGCAAATTCTCGGAAGTACTGAGAGAAGGTAGGGTTGAAGCGATTTTTCTCCATGGAGAGAAAAACTAACCCCAAAATATTCACATCAATTGTCAATATGGGAATTTCTCCAAGCCCTTGGAATGGGTACATAGAGAATTTCTCTACAGATTCCTTGGAAAAAGATGAAGATAACTGACGATCAGTTTTCGTCAATTCGTGCTATACTGGGTATTCACATGCTCACCAATATCCTCCGATCGTTCCAGCTGACGCCGAAGGAAATCAAAGTATTTATGAAGGTGTTGGAACTTGGATCGCAGCCCGCCTCGCAGATTGCGCGCGTCGCCGAGATGCCGAGGAACACGGTGCGGAGTGTTCTGGATGGACTCGTGAAGAAAGGACTCATGGTGAAGACAAGCCGCGCGAATACCCAGTACTATGCAACGGAGAGAAAGGAAAATATCATTCGCGCTCTCAAATTTAAGAAGATGAGGCAGGATGAGGAGATCGCAGAACAGATTCAACTCCTCGAGAGTTACGGTGAGGAACTTTCCGTTCGTCATTTTGCAAAATCACGTCCACGCATTACCTTTTACGAAGGAATCGCGGGGCTCGAAAAAGTGTACGAAGATACGCTTACGGCAAAGAGCGGACTCAAATCCTGGGCTTCGCTTGGCGACATGATCGAAGCGATGCCGAAGTATTTTGAAACTTACTTTAGGCGCAGAGCGGCAAAGGGCATTCCCATGCGATCGATTCATCCGGATACCGTTCCGGCGGAGGAAATGGCTTCACGGAATGAGCAGGAACTTCGGGAGAGCGCGCTCGTTCCCTCTCAAAAATTCTATTGGACCCCTGAGATTCAAATCTACAATAACAAAGTCAATATCACGTCCTGGAAAGAAAAATTGGGAGTCATCATCGAAAGTGAGGAAATCGCCGATGCCGTGCGGGTATTCTTCGATCTTTCATTCGAGGCGGCGAAGAAGTATGGGAAGCACGGGGGAATCGAAAACTATGATGAATTAAGTGGAGGAGAAAACAAAACATAAACACCATACATCCCCCTCTCCCCAAGGGAGAGGGGACAGGGGTGAGGGGTACACAAACAAAAACATCAAATTCCTATTCATTGATTATCTCTGCAATCCTCTTGAGTACAATTTCCACATCATCCTCAACATCATCGTTGGTGAATCGAAGTACCCGGAGTCCGCGTTCTTCCAGGTACTTTGTTCTCCTCTCGTCGTAGGATTTCTTCTCCTCATGGCTTTTTCCATCGAGCTCAATGATGAGTTTTTTCTCTACGCAAAGAAAATCCGCAATGTAGGGACCAAGGGGAACTTGTCTGCGGAACTTCAGTCCGCAAAAACGGTGAGCCCTGATCTCGTTCCACAAGAGCTGCTCAGCATTGGTCATTTTTAATTTTCGCAGGATTCGTGCTCGAGCGAGTATCTTTTTTCTCTGTGGGAGAAGCCTTGAGAGCATAGGGTAAAGCATACAGGGTTCTGTATGTTGTTTGTTCTACCCCTCTCCCCCAACCCCTCCCCCTTGGGGGGAGGGGAGCAACAGCATTATCGCCCTGGCCTTTCTTTCACGTTTCCCTCACCCCTCTCCCAAAGGGAGAGGGGAATGTTTATTGTTTACTTACTCGCTCATCGGTTTGCACCCGCACCCGCAACTGTTGCTGAACGCTTCCGTTCCTTCCGCGCAGGCAAACCGCAGCAGTGCGCATTGATCGGGATCTTTGGAGACGTACTTCACGCCGGCTTGCGACTCGTCGGGACAAGATCCACCTTCGACCGGCGATGGATCCACGAACGAAACTGATCCTTGTTCTTCTACTTCTACCTCGGAGTGACCCTTCACTCCCCACATGGAGATGGTGTAGAGCGACTCACCAATGCGAACGATGCGATCGATATCCTTTCCGTAGAAGTAGCTACCTGCTTTCTGCATGTCACTCTCGGAATAGTGAGTGATCGCGCCGCGAAGGACGAATCCGTCGCGAAGATTGAGCTCATAGACATGCGCCCCCTGGAACACGGGGTCACCGTAGGCGGATGCGGGGTCGCCTCCGTAGGTTTCCGGATTCGTGATCGTATGAATGCGAATGGGGAACGCGAGGAGACCTCGTTCCTTCTCGAAGAGGAGCGCCTTGTGGTTATAGAGGAGAGGACTGTCGGTGCCCCGATCGCCGATCACGATGTTGTGCATCACGACCGGATTTTCCACATCCGTGACATCGAACAGCGCAACCTTCATTCCTTGTTGCCATGCCATCGTGCCATCCTTGGAAACGATGGCTTCTTTTCCAAATCCCAGGATGTGATTTTCATCATAGGGATGCAGGTAGTCGCTGTAGCCCGGAATCTTGAGTTGCCCGAGAATTTTCGGGTTCCGCGGATCCGAGGCATCGATCACGAAGAGGGGGTCAATGGTGCGGAAGGTAACCATGTAGGCGCGATCGCCGAGGAACCGGCTAGAGTAAATCCTTTCACCTGGGGCGATATCGGTGATTGATCCCACAGTTTCAAGATCGCGATTCAAGACGTAGAGATTGTTCGTGGAAGGTTTTTGCTCCTGGCCCATTGGCGACCAGGTCTGATCGATCGTCGTCGCAATCCGAAAATGATTCTCGTGCTCATCCATCGAAAATTGATTCAGGATTCTCCCCGGCACGGTGCTCTGGGCCTGGAACGAAGCGCCATCGTTCGTGAAGGCAAAGCGGTAGAGACGGGTCTGCTGATGCGATGAACTATCCACCATCGTGCGGTTCCAAACGTAGTTCCAATCTGTTGCTGCGACGTATAAGTTTTCGAGCGAGGCAAAGATATTCTCGCCGCTCCCGAGAACCGCGCTCCGCTTCACCTCTCCTTTTGCATCATTCAGCGGCACAACGGATACAATGAGGTACGAAGGACTTGGCACGTGAGGAAGGATCGTTACTCTTCCACATGGAACGGCTGCTTCCACCGCGTCACCGCGGGCGGAATCCCGAAGAACCGGAACGACATCGGTCTCTTTTACCGTGCTCCCAAGCGGGATCGGCTGCCCAAACCAGCGGGGACCTTGGTTCGTGACAACGTAGAGGCGCTCACCGATTCTCCGGGTTGAAACGCTGTTGCCCTCGATCGATACCGTACGCGAAAGAGAGGGATTCTCTTCATTCGACACATCGTAGATCTTCACCACCGTGAATGATTTTCCGATCCAGGGTCCGGGCCAGATTGCCATTTTCTCCATCGCCGGTTGTTCCATGATCCCGACTCCGCCGCCCCCCTCCCATGAAGAGCCGATCACGACGAGGCGGTTTCCATCGATGTAGAGATCCTGCGGCGAGAATGCAGGATCATCGATTTTGATGGTTGCCGCGTTCTTCAGTGCGCCCGGATTCTTGGCATCCACGATGCGGATTTCCTGGTTCCGGATGATGTAGAGCGAGGAGCCATCAGTTTTCACGATGTCGCCTTCATCCACTCCTTCCACCTGTACATTTGTTTGGGAGTAATCGTCACTTCCTTGTGTCATGCTCTTTCCCTCTGCAGCTGTCGGAGCCATCGGCGCACCCGCATCCTCCATCATTCCCCGTGTCATGCCCCCGCCGAACCCCGTCCGGCTTGCTTCCTGCGTGAACGCCTGGAGATCGACGCATGATGTCGCAAGTTGCGGCGTGTCGCTCGCCAGGTTCACCTTCACCTCGGGATACTTCACGTTCATGTAGCTCTTTGCAGATTGATCCGTCACATTCTCGCTCAATCGCCACATCATCTCCGCCATTTCGCCGCGGGTGATCTTCTGCTCCAGGGATCCAATCGAGGGCGGGATTGCTGCGGATGTTTCGAGTGCACGGGCATAGGGCTCGTACCAATCCGGCGAATACTGCTCAATCGGCTGCCCGTAGGCAAGCGAGAGAATCTTTCCTGCCTCCACGAAGCTGATGTCGACCTCTGGCATGAATTTTCCGTTCGGATACCCGGAGACGATTCCTTCTTTCTTTGCGGTACATACGTATCGAGCGAACCACTCCCTCTTCACGTCCGGGAAACAGTCGCTTGCATCCTCATCTACCTCTCCGCGGCTCTCAAGCACGATCTTCAAAAATTCCGCGCGATTGATCTTCGCGAGGGATTTGAACGTATTGTCCTCGTATCCCTGCACCACTCCTTTCTCCTGCAATGCATTGATTGCCTTGGAGTAGGGGGTGGAACTGGTGACATCGCTGAATGCGCCGACCTGCGGCGTTGCGCCGGCGATCACCGTAGCCACAATAAAGAGGGCGAGAGAGCGTGAGTTCTTCATAAGATGAAAGAGGAAAGAGTATGAGACAGTGTAGCGAAAGTAAGAGAGGAAGAGGAGAGCGGAGGTAAAAGGCTCATCGCCCTCCTTCCACAGTGATATACGGATGGAAGAGGAAAAGGTAACATACAAATCTCACTTTTCTGCAGTTCTCCAGTAATCGCTGCCATCTGCTTTGCGATCGAGGAGATGTTTCATGTAGAGCTCTCGCCGAAGCAGCGCCGGATCTTCGAACGTGTGCCACTCGTTCAAAAGTTCATTCACCTGTTTTTCGGTGTAGTGCGCATCCCGCGAAAATTTCTCGATGAGATACTGCAGAATCAAAAGTTGCCTCTTTGGTTTTGCAGGCCAGGCGGTCACCTGTTCTCGATCGTTGAAGAATGGCATCAATTCTTTGTCCATACCAGGCATTCTACTCTCCAGAGCGCGCTATACTTCTCCTACTCGTATGAGCTTTTCCCGTTTTTTATTTCCTGCGGCGCTCCTCTCCTTCCTCTTCATCGTCGCCTCGTACCATCTCGTCATCAGCCACACCGGCGATGTGCAGTACTATGCGGATATCGGAGACATGGTGGAAAAGGCGCGAGTGGAAGAGGGGACGACGTTTCAGGTGGAATATCCGCCGCTTGCCTCTGCATTATTTTTCTTTCTCCGGAAAATAACGCCTGGCGTTCCCTTCGCGATCACGTGGCTCGGATTCTTCGCGTTTCTCATCACCGGGGCTGCGCTCTACGCAAAAAAATATCTACCCCCCGTTCATCAGTACTCACTCGGCATCGCGATTGTTTTTGTCACCCTTCTCCTCGGCGTGCATACCGCGATCGGCCGGTACGACATCCTGATCATGACACTCCTTTTTCTCGCGTGGAAAGCATTTTCGGTCGCACGTTACCGCGATAGCGCGCTCTTCCTCACGTTTGCAGCCGCATTTAAGCTCATCCCCATTCTCCTCCTTCCCACTCTCTTCATCTTTGTTCCCAGAGAAAGGTGGAGGGAAGTGCTGATTGGCATTTTGATCGCCGCAGCGATATCGTTTGCGATTCCTATCCTTCTCTTTGGATTTGGTACAACGATCGACAACATCGCGTACATGATGCGCTTCCACGGTGAACGCGGGTTCGAAGTGGAGAGTCTCTGGTCCGGTCTCCATATGCTCTTCCTGAATCTCATGGGGAAAAAAGCGACGACCGAGTTCCACCACAATGCATCCCATAATAACGATCTTGGGCCGGAGATTTCCTTTGCGGCCTCGCTGATTCTTATGCTCGGACTTGTCATCTTCTATGCTCTCGCATGGCGCGAAGCACGAAAGAAACCCGTGACCGATCTCTCGAAACAAGGAATGTTCTTCTTTATCCCCATGTGGGCCATTGCCATGAGTCCCGTCTTTTCTCCGCAGTATCTGCTGTGGTTTGCGCCGATGCTTTTTATCTGGATTGCCGAAAAAGCCCGGGCAGAGCGCAGTATCAATCCCACTTTGATTTCACTCGCGACAACTCTCATCTTTCTCATCGCCGCATCGCAGTGGATCTATCCTCTCTATTTCCCCGAGTTCGTCGAACAAAAATATCTCGCGCTTACTCTCCTCCTCAATGCACGTAATTTTGCGCTGATCCTCAGCATTGTTCTTCTCTGGAAGGAAATATGGAGGGTTCCAAGCAGAACATAGCGAAGGCTGGTGGATGAAAAGTAGCCCTTCCGCCCGACTGACCGTAGTCGGGCAGGTAGCCCCTTCGCTGCGGGGCGAAGGAGGGTGACGATTTGCCCGTCCGAAACGGAAAACGTCCGGGCGGGTAACTGCTCTTTTGCCGTATTTTATCGTTGAATTCACCAGACGAATCCGATTTGACACAATCGGGAATACATGTATATTTAGCGTAACTTTTTCCGCCCTGCAAATGCCTACTGACGCAAGCCTAGATGTAACAGAAGTAATCCTCTGGAACAACGAAGGTGTGGTGATTAAGAAACCCTCTATTGAGCAATGCAGACAAGGAATTGCGCTTTTGGAGGGGGCAATGAATGAAATGCGAGAGGCATCACAGCAACTTCTGAAAACTGGTGAAGTAGAGAGCCATCGAGATGATACCGATGCAGGCAGAGAACCTACCGACATCCCCCTCGAAGAACCAAATGAGCTTGATCTACAGAACGCACTAAAGGATATACAGAGCAGAGTTGGTTTGTCTGAGCAAGAATATGCAGCACAGTACAATCTCAAAAATATTGATATTGATACTGATTTTACAGAATTTGAAAAACGGCTAAGAGCTGCTCCTGTTGAAAAAAGAGTGAGGATTGTAGAGGCATGTGAAAGAGGAGAGAACCTGGTTCTTTTTTGCAAAAAAGACAGTGGTGAGTTTGGACTTATGAATCCTCGTCAAATCGATAGAGCACTGCTGAATCGAGAATTTAACGCATGGGGCGCTCGATACAATGGAAGAGACCCTGAGAAAAGTCAGGTGAGTACCCTGCGTGCACGAGGCATGGTGCATGCTACGAAGAAAGATGCTCTGCATGTCACAGCTCTTGATGCCGACAATTGTGAAGGTGTGTACTGGCTCACTCTTGCTCCAAAAGAAAATATGATGCCTGAGGAATTGGATAATGCTCAATGGGCCGCGGGATTCAACCGTAGGTACGGCAGGTCGGATGTCGGCGGCGACGATGCCCACTACCGCGGTCCCTTTCAGGGCGGGCTGGGCGTGCTATGGGTTTAACTTTAGCCTTTAGTCTTTGATCTTCCTGGTCATCCTTTGTCCTTTTTCTTAGGCCGGTCCTCCATAGCCTTGGCGACGGAGGAAGGCGGTCTTCCGCTACCCACTTCCATTAAAATTACGGTGGGCAGGCAAATTTTTTTCGGTAGTATATGCACAGCGGTGAATAGTCACTTGCCTCAGAGCAAGCTACCGTACAGTGTTCTTTCATACACAGGCTTTGCATGAAAAAAGAAGCCCGAAAGATCATTGAGAAGCTCTTGAACCCATAGTTGAGTGAGGCTGGTACTTGCTGATGGTGCGGTTGCGACTGCGCCATTGAGAAATGATTGCCTCATCAAACATTCGGTACGGCCGCGGAATTCAACCGTAAGAACGGCAGGACGAATGTCAACGACAACGATGCCCACAACCACAATCCCAATCAGGGCGGGCTGGGCGTGCTATGGGCTCTTTAGCTTTGCACCGATTTCAGCCATCCACCAATCTGCCTCCCTACTTCTTCAACTGTCGACTGTGCTTGGAAGATTTTTGTCTCATTCACGAGCTTGAGTTCCAGACACAGTCTCAGCTTGAGCATGCATATTTCCTGATGAGCGCATGCCCGGATGAGGTAGCCTGCCTTGAGCGGTTTCGGCGCGTTCTTCGCCATGATGAGTTCGGAGAGCAGATCAAGGACGGTGTCTTCGATGCTCTGGCCAAGCGAGAAGCGCCACCTTTTGTTCAGATTCTCGGAGATATCGACAACCTGCTTGTAGAGATCGTAAGTTCGGTTGATGATTGGCAGCGTGTCCATTGATTACAGCCTACCCGCTCTCTGGCATTGTTGGCAGCGGTTTCTGAAAGGGAAACGGCGTACCGCAGAACTCGAACATTTCAGATATCATTTGGAAAGCAATCTCAGAACATTGGAGCGTGAACTCCTAAATCGGACATACAAACACGGTGCGTACCGTTCCTTCACCGTGAATGATACGAAGAGACGGGAGATTGCAGTCGCCAGCATCAAAGATCGCTTCGTACATCGCTTGCTCTACGAACATCTTGTGAGGATCTATGACAAGACCTTCATCTACGATGTGTGGTCATGTCGTGAAGAAAAGGGGTTATTGGCAGCGATTGAGCGAGCACAGAATTTCCTTGCAGAGTGTCGCAATGGTTTCTTCTGGCGCGGAGATGTACGAAAGTTCTTTGATTCGGTCGATCATCAGACACTCATCGGTATTCTCAGCATGAGAATCAAAGATGAGCAGACGATGTGGCTGCTCAAAGAGGTCATTGATAGTTATACCACAAATGTAGATGCTGGGAGCGCAGAGAGAGAGAGAGAGCTATCGAATCTCCACGTGGCATTGCGATAGGGAACGTGACGAGTCAAATTTTTTCAAATATTTACCTCAACGAATTCGATAGATACGTGAAACACGCGCTCCGCGTCAAAAAATATCTGCGCTACGGTGATGATTTTGTCATCTTTACCAATAATCGTGATGAAGCAGTAGAGCATCGTAAACTCATGCGGGCATTTTTGTACGACAAGCTCTCACTCACACTTCATGCCCGCAACGACGTGATCTTTCATTGCAGTCATGGACTCAAATTCCTTGGATGCATGTTGCATCCGACACATCGCTTCTTACAGAAACGTGTGTGGAGTCGTGTACTGGAACGTACCACTGGAAGAAACATCGGAAGCTATAGCGGGCTTGTTCACGCACATTGCGACACAGAAAAGGTGAAATATTTTCACTGGAGCACCCTGAAGTTTCTTGATGAACGACATCATCACTGCCGGAGAAAAGTTTTGCCGCCCTGCGCCAGCGCGGTGGGAGTATTTCTTGGTGGTGCCTAGGCGACAAAATTATAACCGATTTCCGCAAACATTGGTGCGGCGGCTGAAAATTGGGGGGCAGCCACCGCGCCGCGACCGTTTCCGTGACGATTTGTAACTGCTCTTTGTGATCAAGTAATAAGCCGAGAATTCGCGGAATTTGCATTTGACATATTCTAAATAGAGTGTATTATTAATACAATCCCATTTGGGATAATTCTTCTCTTATCTTCTCTTATCTTCTCTTATCTTCTCTTATCTTCTCTTATCTTCTCTTATCTTCTCTTATCTTCTCTTATCTTCTCTTATGGAAAAGAAAGCAACCCCAGATTTCTCCAATGTTTTTTCAACTCTGGACGATAATCTTGTTACAGAGATGGTTGCGCAAAATCCTGATACGTCCGTTATTGCAGATACCAGAAATAATACCTTTACCGCAATATCTTTCGCACCAGAAAATACTTTCGAGGACAAAATCAAAAGTGCCGTGAGCACATTGGAACAGAAAGACATAGCAGAATCCGCGTTGACCACTGAAGAGCAGGCAGAATTGTCTATAATGCTGGATGACAGCATTGAATTATTTGAGACTCATCCAGAGGCAATAAAAAATATTGGTAAGATCAGAACAGCATTGGAGAGTGATCCCACTATGTCACGAAATTTTCTCAAGCTGCACCGCGGAGGATTTAAACTGACTGCTTTTGCGTATGACGGAAGTAAGCGTTTTCAATTTGGCGATGTCTTGAAATATAAAAACACAGAAAAACATGAAGCGGTACTCGTAGCACTGACTTCAGAAGAAAAGGAATCGGCGCAAGAAAGAGTCATAGAGTATTATTCTGCTAAACGAGCCGAAAAAGGGGAGGTATATACTTCTGATGAAAAACAGAAATGTCGAAAATGGCTTAAAGAGAATTCTATGAGAGAATCCGATGAAACAGGTTTGAATCACGCTGATGCTTTGACTTTTGCGGGGCACTTTAGAAGCAGACTGATTTCGCATGAAGAAAACGAAACGATGTCTCAAAATAATAAGGACGTATTTGATACCATTTGGACATGGCTTGGTGACAAAGATCTCTTGAAAATAGTAGAAGAGGGAAAGAGCGGCCTCGCGCCGCGTGGCATTCGTTGCACGGGCGAGGCTTACCGCTACGGGTACGTTGCCTCTGACCGCAATGACCTTCTGGCCTCGCGCGTCGTCGGGCTATGGGTTCAGATTGCTTAGTTCTTAGCCTTTGATCTCTCTTCGTTTTTTACTTTTGTCCTTGAGACCGCCTTCAGGCGGTCTTCCGCTACGAAAATTTTTCGGTAGACTGTGCATAGCGGTGGATAGCAACCCCGTTTCGTCGGGGCTACCGTACGGTGGTCTTTCACACAATGGCACTGCATACAAGAAGGTGCCAGATGGACCATTACACACTCATGAACCCTTAGGTTTGAGCTGAGCGATTCTGTGATGAGACAGTCATTCATAGGGCTGCGGCTAATGACTTCGGTAGGAAGCTCAGTCAACAAGTGGCATCGCGCCGAATGGCAATCGTAACAGGGGCAAGGCTAACCGCAACGAGAACGATGCCTCTAACCGCAATGACAATCTGGCCTCGCGCGTCGTCGGGCTAAGGGTTCATCAGCTTTGCACCGATTTCAGCCATCCGCCGATCTGGCGTCCTACTTCTTCCACGGTCGCCTGTGTCTGGAAGATTTTCGTTTCGTTCACGAGTTTGAGTTCCAGACACAGCCGCAGTTTCAGCATGCATGTTTCTTGGTAAGCACATGCCCTGATGAGGTAGCCGGCTTTGAGCGGCTTCGGCGCGTTCTTCGCCATGATCAACTCGGAAAGAAGAGCGAGGACGGTGTCTTCGATGCTCTGGCCGAGTGAAAAGCGCCATCGCTTGTTCAGGTTTTCGGAGATATCGACAACCTGCTTGTAGAGATCGTAGGTTCGGTTGATGATGGGAAGCGTGTCCATTGATTTCAGTGTACCCGCTCTCTGGCACTGCTACATACGCTTCGCGCGCGGAAAGAAACGCACGCCCGAATTTGAGAATTTTCGTTTTCATCTTGAAAAGAATCTCACGGAACTGCACCGTGAATTGAGTGATGGAACGTACAGGCACGGTCCTTACCTTTCCTTTTCCGTGAACGATCCGAAGAGACGGGAGATTGTTGTCGCAAGCATCAAAGATCGTTTCGTACACCGGCTTCTGTATGAGCATCTGGTCGGCATCTACGACAAGACATTTATCTACGACGTATGGTCGTGTCGCGAGGGTAAGGGTTTGCTTGCCGCGATTGAACGTGCGCAGGCTTTTCTGGCGAGCAGTCGCTTTGGTTACTTCTGGCGAGGGGATGTCCGCAAGTTCTTCGATTCCGTTAATCACGCCACACTTCTCCATATCCTCGGCAGAAGAATTGATGACGATGTCACAGTGCGCCTGCTCAAAAAAGTGATCGATAGCTATACCACAAATATAGGTTTTAGGAGCGCAGAGAGAGAGAGAGAGAGAGTACTATTGAATGTCCGCGCGGCATCGCTATCGGCAATGTGACGAGCCAAATATTTTCGAATATCTATCTGAACGAGCTCGATTGGTACGTGAAGCACACCCTTCGCA
>JACCDV010756744.1_pt1 | contig 60014 bp, 65 predicted proteins | sample 7446131 | NCBI WGS metagenome assembly JACCDV01 (sample SAMN15323448, study PRJNA562643) | freshwater metagenome | isolation source: river surface water | place: USA:Blue River Watershed | collected 2017-08-17
ATGCCACGCGAGGTTTCTTCTTGCACTTGCATGGCGTACATGGTGAGTTCGGCGATCGACACCGCAAACGCCACCGAAGAGTTTTTCAGCAAGTTCATCGACTCACTGGTGAGCGGTGGCCAAATGGTGCGAAACGCAATGGGCAACAGCACATAGCGGTAGGTTTGCCAAGTGGTAAAGCCCATGGCCATGGCCGCATCACGCTGACCGCGTGGCATGGCTTGGATGCCTGCACGCAGCATCTCTGCGATACGTGAGGAAGTGAAGAAACCTAGGCCCAACACCACCAACACAAATCCCGGCACGTGTTGCATGGCCGGAAAGACCTTGGGCAACACGAAGTACCAAAGAAAAATTTGGACCAACACGGGGATGTTGCGAAACAGCTCCACCCACGCGTTGGCGAATCTCGCTAACCCAACATTCAGAGACGTATCTTGGGGCAAGGTGCGCAGAATACCCATGAGGCACCCCGACGCAACAGCCACCACCCAGGCACTACCAGCGACGGAAAGCGTCCAGCCCCAGGCTTCCAACATCCACTCGAGGTAGGTTCGTCCCCCGCCATCATCCTGAAGAAAAACCTGCCAATCGAGTGTCATGTCTTACGTTTCTGGAAATTATTTCTTCGCGTAGGCTTCGACAGGCTTGTCGTTCAAGTTTTTCCAAGCGTCTTTGTTGGCATCGCTGGCAGGCATGCCCAGCTTGATGTTCTTAGGAGGGATCGCTTGTGTGAACCACTTGTCATACAGCTTGGCGAGCTCACCAGACTTGGCCAAACCAGCGATGGTGTCGTCAGCCAATTTTTTAAAGGCTGGATCGTCCTTACGGAACATGATGGCGATGGGTTCCACGTTCAACACCTCGCCCACGATTTTGAAATCAGCGGGCGCTTTGGAGTTGGCAATGTTGCCAGCCAAGATTTGGCCGTCCATCACAAACGCATCCGCGCGGCCAGACTCGAGCAGCAAGAAGCTGTCGGCATGGTCTTTGCCGAACACTTCTTTGAAGTCAACGCCATTCGCACGTTCGTTCTTGCGCAAGAGTTGCACAGAGGTGGTGCCTGTGGTGGTCGCCACGTTTTTGCCGTTCAACTGAGTGATGGAAGTAATGCCCGAGTTGGCACGCACCGCAATGCGCACCTCTTCCACGTAGGTGGTGTAAGCAAAAGCCACTTGCTTTTGGCGTGCTTCGTTGTTGGTGGTAGAACCACACTCGATGTCGACCGTGCCGTTCTCAACCAATGGAATGCGGTTTTGTGAGGTCACAGGGGTGTACTTCACTTCCAACTTCTTGCCAGCAGCTTTTTCGAGGTTGGCAATGATGCGTTGGCAAATCTCAACGTGGTAGCCCACATACTTGCCGTCACCCAAGGTGTAAGACAAAGCGCCCGAAGAATCGCGCACACCCATGGTGATTGAGCCTGCGGCTTTGACTTTGGCGATGGTGTCATTGGCTTGCGCAAACGCGGCGCCAGCCAACAAGGTAGCGACAGCCAAGGTAACGAACTGCTTTTTCATGAGTTGCTCCAGTTGAGGTGAATGAAAGTAAGAAATTGCATTCTAGAAAGTATGTACATAGTGGAACTACCTACGTCACTCCAACCTCTCCATACCCAGCGAACTGAATGGCGATCCTTGCGGCAAGGATGCTTCATCTCTGTTATCTAAAACATGCATAGCTGATAGTTTCCAATAAGCGCAATGAAAACCTAAGAGGGTTTCTAGAATGCACCTGCCTCATTCACATTCCTCTGGAGACAAACATGAAAGCTATGTTGAAGAAAACTTTATTTGCCGCTGCTTGTGTGGCAGCGACAGCCAGTGCAAGCGCTCAAACCGTGACCCTCAAGGTTCACCACTTTTTGCCGGCCAATTCATTTGCACAAACCATGTTCATTCAACCTTGGTGCGACAAGATTGCCAAAGAATCTGCCGACAAGATGAAATGTCAAATTTACCCATCCATGCAACTGGGTGGCAAGCCTGGTCAACTGTATGACCAAGTGAAGGATGGTGTGGTGGATGTGGTCTGGACCCTGCCTGGTTACACACCGGGCCGCTTCCCAAAAACCGAAGTGTTTGAGTTGCCCTTCATGATGAACACCCCTGAAGCCACCAGTAAAGCTTTGTGGGATTATGTTGAGAAGTACGACCAAGAAGAATTCAAAGACATCAAACCAGTGGCCTTCCATGTTCACGCCGCGGGTGTGTTCCACATGGTTGACAAGCCCATCAAGCAGATGGCTGATTTGAAGGGGTTGAAAGTACGCGCCCCCACACGTTTGACCAACAAGTACTTGGCCGCCTTGGGTGCCACACCCGTTGCCATGCCTGTGCCGCAAGTGGGTGAAGCCTTGGCCAAAAGTGTGATTGACGGCGCATTGGTACCTTTTGAAGTGGTTCCCGCTGTGAAGATCCAAGAGCTGGTGAAGTACCACTCTGCAACTGACGCCAAAGCGCCTGCGATTTACACCTCGGCATTTGTCTTTGCCATGAACAAAGCCAAATACGAATCACTGCCAGCTGACTTGAAGAAAGTGATTGACGACAACTCTGGCAAAGCAACTTCTGGCATGGCAGGCAAGGCGTTCTACGATGCAGATTTGGAAGGCAAGAAAACCACAGAGAAAAACACCCATAACGTGATTGCGGTGAAAGACCTCAAAGCGTTCCAAACTGCTGGCCAAGCTGTGGCCGACGACTGGGTCAAAGAAATGTCTGAAAAAGGTGTCAACGGCAAGCAGTTGATTGATGCTGCCAAATCTTTGATTGCGAAAAACGCGGGCAAGTAAGGTATGAGGTGCCCGGTGTGACTCAAAAGGTCACGCCGGGTATTTTTTTGAGGAAATGACCTATGCAAGAACCAATTGCGAACGATAAAGCAGCGGATGCACACAACCACTTCGGTCCAATAGGGCTGGGATTGTTTAAGCTGACAAAGGCCCTGAGTATTGCAGGCGGCTCAGTGTTTGTGGTGCTGGTCATCATGAGCATCATCTCGATCACAGGGCGCAAATTATTCTCTAGCCCGATTCCAGGTGATGTGGAGCTGCTGGAAGTGTGCAGTGCTTTTGCAGCGGCGAGTTTTTTTGCCTATTGCCATTTGAACGGCGGCGATGTGAAAGTCGACTTCTTTACGGCGCACGCCTCTAAGCCCACCGTGCACTTATTGGATGCGTTTGGTTCGCTGCTGGTGGCTGTATTTGGCGGCTTGATCACATGGCGTGCCACGGCAGCTGCGTTGTCGGTCAAGGCGGCCGGTGACACGACCATGATTTTGGGCTTGCCCCTGTGGTGGGGCCAAATTTTGATGATCCCAGGCTTTGTGCTGTTATGCGCTTCGGGTTTGTATATGTGTGCTTGGCATCTGTCGATGCGTCACCAAAAGGAGTTGGCATGAACGGTATTCAACTGGGCGGCCTGATTTTTGTGGGCCTCATGGTTTTGCTGGTGGTGCGTGTGCCGATTGGCGTTGCCATGTTCAGCGCAGGCGCTTTGGGCTATGTGTATTTGACCGACAGCAATTTGCTCTTGAATTCATTGCGTGATCTGGCATTTGCTCGCCTGTCCAACTACGACTTGGTGGTCATCCCCATGTTTTTGCTCATGGGGCAATTCGCGACCCACGGCGGTTTGAGTACCGCTTTGTTTCGATTTGTTCAGGCCTTCATGGGACATTGGAAGGGTGGCATTGCCATGGCCAGTGTGGGCGCATGCGCGGGCTTTGGTGCCATTTGCGGATCATCACTGGCCACTGCCGCCACGATGGGGCATGTGGCATTGCCCGAATTGCGCCGCATGGGCTATGCCGGTAGTTTGTCTACCGGCGCTTTGGCGGCGGGTGGCACCTTAGGCATCATGATTCCACCTTCGGTGCCTTTGGTGATTTATGCCATCTTGACGCAGGAGTCAATTGGCAAACTGTTCATGGCAGCCGTGGTGCCAGGCATCATTGCCATGATTGGCTATATGTTGGTGATCAAGCTGATGGTGACGATCAAGCCTGAAATGGGACCCGCTGCTAAGCCCGTGCCATGGCCAGATCGTATTCGCGCCTTTATGCAAGTGCTGCCTGTGCTCTTGGTCTTTGTGGTGGTCATCGTGGGTATTTATGGTGGGTGGTCTAACCCGACCGAGGCAGCGGCTATCGGTGCCGCCGCTTGCGGCATCATTGCCGTGGTGAATGGTGGCATGCGCTTCAAAGGCGTGCTAGAGAGCCTCTTAGGCACTGCGCAAGGAACAGCCATGATCTTTTTGGTGCTCTTAGGCGCTGACATGCTCAACACCGCGCTGGCCTTGTCGCAAATGCCCGTGGAACTGGCTGAATGGGTCAAAACCAGCGGCTTCTCGCCCATGTTGGTCATGACCGTCATTCTGCTCATCTACATTTTCTTGGGCTGCGTGATGGACAGCTTGGCCATGATTTTGTTGACGATTCCAATTTTTTATCCTGTCGTCATGGGCTTGGATTTTTACGGCATGACACAGGGTGACAAGAGCATTTGGTTTGGCATCTTGGCACTGATGGTGGTGGAGATTGGCTTGGTCCATCCTCCAGTTGGGATGAATGTGTACATCATCAACCGCATTGCCAAAGACGTTCCCTTGAAAGAAACCTTCAAAGGTGTGATGCCCTTTTTGGCTTCAGATCTGGTGCGCATTGTTGTCTTATTACTGTTCCCCAGTCTGTCGTTGGGGTTGGTCCATTGGTTTGGTTAATCTTGATTGAACCCCAAAAAAAAGGAGGCATACAGCCTCCTTTTTTTATGACGCCGGCAGCATGTGTTGCGCAAAGAATGCGGCTAACGCTTGGCGTGCATGGAGTGGAAAAATACCTGAGACGTACTGATCAGGACGCACGATGACCACAGCACCAGTTGGGTCGATTTGACGATCTCGAAAAATATCGCGCCCATGGCCTGATGCAAAAATTTGATTCACATCCACCAAGCCAAACGGTGTCTTGATGGGTTTGAAGGCGTCAGGCACGTTACCTGGCTCGACCTCGGTGTAGTCTTGTTGGTAGATCACCTTGGTGTCGAAGATGGCATCGGTATCCCCAACCTTGGGGGTGTACAACATACGTGGGGAAGCAGGATCGTGTTGCCACCACTGTGCGAAGTCTGCAGTGGCTGTTCCTTCAAGTGCGGGGGGCGCCATATCTGCGAACACATAGACACGCCAGCGGCCATCGGCCTCGTGCAAGTGCCCCAGATGACGCCAGCGGTTATCCGCGCGGCGCATCACTTCGGTGGACTTGAAGCGTTTGCCAATCGGGAATCCTGGCGCTAAGTGTTGGTGCTCAGTCCCAGCCACGATCATATTCTTGGGGTACTGGGTCATGAAACCCATGGGGAACTCGATGGTTTTTTCGTACCAGCGTGCCAAGTCTTGCGGGTCATCCCACTCATCCACAGGGCGGGCCATGAGGGTAGACCACTCTTTGTCAAAGTTGATCAGGTCTTGTGCAATCACACGGCGTTCCGACGAGTAGGTGTCTAAGAGAGACGACGGTGCACGACCTTCAAGCACAGCGGCCAGTTTCCACGACAAATTCCAACCATCTTGAATCGACACATTCATGCCTTGACCCGCTTTAGCTGAGTGGGTGTGACAGGCATCACCCATGATGAAGGCACGCGGGTGCTGCTTGCCCACGCGCTCTGCGGGTACATTGTCAAAGCCTGTGGTCACGCGGTGCGCCACTTCGTAGACCGACCACCAAGCAATGCTTTTCACATCCAGTGTGTAGGGGTGCAAGATGGCATTGGCGCGACGGATGATTTCGTCCAAACTGGTTTTTCGAATTTCACCAGCATCGTTCTCGTCGAGATGACCAAGGTCAACATACAGCCGCGAGAGGTACCCCCCCTCTCTGGGAATCAACAAAATATTGCCCGCGCTGTGCGATTGAATGGAGCACTTGACCTGAAAGTCAGGGAAATCGGTGTTGCACAGCACGTCGATCACACCCCATGCATGCATGGAGGCGTCGCCTTCGAGTTTGTGGCCCAGAGCAGCACGCACATGACTGCGTGCACCATCACCGCCCACCAAGTACTTGGCACGCACCGTACGCGTTTCACCCGCCCGTGGGCCAGCAACATATTGGATGCGTGCGGCCACAGGATAGGGGTGGCTTTCATCAATCTCAAGGTCGACGAACTCCACGCCGTAATCTGGAACGATGCGCCCTGGCGATTGTTGGGCGCAACCGAGGAAGTAGTCGAGCACACGCGACTGGTTGACATAAATGTGTGGAAACTCGCTCACACCGTGCGCGTCATCAGGCACGCGTGAGACACGAACAATGTTTTCAGGGTTTTTGTCGTCAGGCTTCCAAAAACACATCTCGACGTTGCGATAGGCCTCGTCGACGATGGCATTGGCAAACCCAAAGGCTTGAAAAGTTTCGACCGAACGCGCCTGAATGCCGTCGGCCTGACCTTGTGTCAGACGACCTTCGCGCTTTTCAATGGCACGCACATGAATGCTTGGGAAATGCGAGAGCTGAGCTGCGACTGTCACGGCTGCGGGGCCAGTACCAACGATGAGGACATCTATTTCGTCTGGAATTTCGCTGGTTCGGTTGATGCCATAACCCGCTGCGGGTTGGATTCTGGGATTTTCTGAAACGTAACCACGGTGGTGGAATTGCATGCCGTCTCCTTTGCTTCCATTTATATGTCTCTATAAATGAGACATAATGTCAAATATCGATCTAGTCTAGCCATGCATGCAAGAAATTGCAAGCGCCCCATGGAGCAGCCGATGCCACCACGTTCCGTTCAACATTCGAAATCCCCAACGACAGACGCAGGCTCGCAGACACTGGCCCGTGGTCTGACTGCGTTAGAGGTCATCGGTCGTGCCGCAAACCCCATCACGGTGGCAGCGCTGTCGCAGCAACTCATGATTCACCGATCCATGGGCTATCGCCTGGTCAAAACCTTAGAGCAGTTTGGTTTTGTCGAGCGTCATGCCACAGGAGGACTCATTCTGGGTGCCAAGCTGGGCACACTGGCACGCCGCGTGAGCAAAGATTTGTTAGCAGCAGCAACACCCGAACTGACAGCGGTTGCCGAGCAGCTAGAAATGACAACATTTTTGGTGACCTACGATGGCGAGTCGGTGGTCACGCTGTGCAGCGCGGAGCCGAAAAATCTAGAAACCACCTTGGTCAAAAAGCCCGGTAGTCGCCATGCTGTTGGACAAGGGGCGCCGGGCAAAGTCATTCAATCGCTCTTAAAGCCCAAGCGGTTTCCTCCGCAACCTTTCGAGGTGAGTGAGAACGAGGTCATTCAGGGCATTGCATCCATCGCAGTGCCAGTTCGCCTCGCCAATGGCCCACCCGCAGCGCTGGCCGTGGTTCATTTTCCAAGCGCTGTCCATGCCAAAAAGGTGGCCAAAGTTTTGGCAGATGCAGCTGAACGCATCGCCATGTCGGCAGATTAATCGTCGCTCGCAACCGCTGGGTCGAGATGCTGAAGCAAGGTATCCAAGGCGTCATAGACCTGCTGCAGCTGTTTGACGCCCACCAGTTGCTCCAGCGCGAGGTATTCACGCTCAATCAGCGGCGCCATGCTTTTACCGAGTTTTTTAGTTGCTGCCGTGACCGAGACTTTGACGCGACGCTGATCGTGCGCCATGCGTTCGCGCTGGATCCAGCCAGCGTCTTCCATGCGGGTCAACACGCCCGCAATGCTGGGGCTGGAAATCAGACACCGTTCGCACAGTTGTCGAGGCTCCAAACCGTCTTCATCCAACAGCACGCGAATGATTCGCCACTGTTGCTCGGTCACGCCATGTTGGTTCAGCAGTGGGCGAAAGCGACTCATCAAGGCTTCCCTAGACTCAAGAAGGAGATGAGGCAAATTTTTATGCCTGAGCGGGCTTTTCATGTGTTTTTGACTGAAGATGGAGCGAGAAACTGTACCGCCCAACTCAAATGAATCTGCGCATGGGAGGTTCTAGGGATAACACGAATAAAAGTCTAACAAACTTTCATTGACTCACTCACAAGTGAGTGTTCTAATCACGAACATGTTAGCGAAATGACTGGAATTGAAATTTGTCTATGTTGAATATGTCTCTGCCCCAAGCAGGCAGCACGGTCTATGGCACGTTGCTGAACCACCGAGAAGCCTTGGCGGCTTTGGGTGATCAAGTCAACGCTGCGCCCTACAAAGCACCGCCCAAGGCGCCTATCCTGTACATCAAGCCGCGCAACACTTGGGCACACAACGGTGATGCCGTGGTGGTACCTTCGGATGCGCCAGCGCTTGAAATGGGCGCCACTTTGGGACTGGTCATCGGGCGATCTGCGGCGAAGCTACGTGTAGATGAAGCGATGGACTATGTGGCAGGTTATGTGGTTATCAACGACATCAGCGTGCCGCATGACACGTTTTATCGCCCCTCGATGCGTTTCAAATGTCGGGATGGGTCTTGCCCTGTCAGCGCCTTCGTCGCGCGTGATGCAGTCGACAACCCAGACGCACTGGCCGTGACGATCGCCATCGACGGTGTCGTGGTGCAGCAAACGGATACAGCAGGCCGCATCCGCTCTGTCGCCCAGTTATTGGCCGATGTCACCGAGTTCATGACATTGCATCCAGGCGATATTCTCAGCATTGGCGTGGCCCCAAACAGTCCGCACGCGCATGCAGGTCAACGCGTGACCATCTCGATTGCAGGGGTGGGGCAGCTGACCAACACATTGGTGGCGGAGGCGTTGGTATGAAACGGGCAAAAGTCGCTTATGGTGGTGCCATTCATGACGCCTACGCACACGGCGCAGGAGTGAAGCTGGCCGATGGCCGTGTGCTGGCGGAAGACGCGGTGGTGTGGTTGCCGCCATTTGAGGTGGGCACCATCATCGCGTTGGGATTGAACTACGCAGACCACTTGAAAGAGCTCTCGAAAGAACTCACGGTCACAGCCAAAGATGAACCCTTGGCTTTCTTAAAAGGTCCGAGCTCCTTGATTGGTCACCGCGCACAAACGCGTCGCCCCAAAGACGTGACCTTCATGCACTACGAATGTGAACTGGCTGTGGTGATTGGCCGCCAAGCCAAGCATGTCAAACGCGGCGATGCCATGTCCCATGTGGCGGGCTACACCGTGGCCAATGACTATGCGATTCGCGATTATTTGGAAAACTACTACCGTCCCAACCTGCGTGTGAAAAACCGCGATGGCGGCACCGTGTTGGGGCCATGGTTGGTCGATGCCGCCGATGTGCCCAACCCGCATGAACTGAGCTTGCGCACCTATGTGAACGGCCAACTCACGCAGCAAGGCACGACTGCCCATATGGTGAACGACATTCCTGCACTCATCGAATACCTGAGCAGCTTCATGACCTTGCTGCCGGGCGATGTGATTTTGACGGGCACCCCAGAAGGGGTGGTCAATGTGAATGTAGGTGACGAGGTGGTGACTGAGATTGACGGCATTGGCCGTTTGGTCAACACCATCGTTGGTGACGATGTGTTTGGTCGTTGAAACAACTTGAAGGAGAACACAATATGCGTATCGATCATTTGATCAACGGCAAATCTGTCGCCGGTACGGACTATTTCGAAACCATCAACCCTGCCACGCAAGAGGTGTTGGCCGAGGTCGCATCTGGCGGCGAGGCCGATGTCAACGCCGCTGTGGCCGCCGCCAAAGCGGCCTTCCCCGCATGGGCCAATACGCCTGCCGTCGAGCGTGCCAAGCTCATGCGCAAATTGGGTGACTTGATTACCCAACACGTCCCTGAGATTGCCCAAACCGAAACCCAAGACTGCGGCCAAACCATTAGCCAAACGGGCAAACAGTTGGTGCCACGTGCGGCCGACAACTTTCATTACTTTGCTGAAATGTGCACACGTGTGGATGGTCACACCTACCCCACCCCCACGCACCTGAATTACACCTTGTTCCATCCGGTGGGCGTGTGTGCGCTCATCAGCCCATGGAATGTGCCCTTCATGACGGCCACTTGGAAGGTCGCGCCTTGCTTGGCATTTGGCAACACCGCTGTCTTGAAGATGAGCGAACTCAGTCCCATGAGCGCTGCACGTTTGGGCGAATTGGCCTTGGAGGCAGGCATTCCACCCGGCGTGTTGAACGTGGTGCACGGTTACGGCAAAGACACAGGCGAGCCCTTGGTGGCACACCCCGATGTGCGCGCCATTTCGTTCACCGGCTCCACCGTCACAGGCAACCGCATTGTCAAAACAGCAGGTTTGAAAAAATTCAGCATGGAGCTGGGCGGCAAAAGTCCCTTCGTCATCTTTGAAGACGCTGTCCTCGAACGTGCTTTGGACGCCGCCGTGTTCATGATCTTTTCCAACAACGGCGAACGTTGCACCGCAGGCAGCCGCATCTTGGTGCAACAAAGCATCTACGCCGACTTTGCAGCCAAGTTTGCGCAACGTGCCAAACGCCTTGTGGTGGGCGACCCACTGAACGACACAACCATCGTCGGCCCCATGATCAGCAAAAACCATTTGGCCAAAGTGCGCAGCTACATCGAACTCGGCCCCAAAGAAGGCGCGACCTTGTTGTGCGGAGGTTTGGACAAGCCCAGCTACGCCGCTGATTTGCCCGCGCATGTGCAAAACGGCAACTATGTCTGGCCCACCGTGTTTGCCGACGTGGACAACCGCATGCGCATTGCGCAAGAAGAAATTTTTGGCCCCGTGGCGTGTTTGATTCCTTTCAAAGACGAAGCGGATGCCATTGCGAAAGCCAACGACATTGAATACGGTTTGTCCAGCTATGTCTGGACCGAGAACCTGGGCAAAGCTCACCGCGTGGCCGCCGCCATCGAAGCCGGCATGTGTTTTGTGAATAGCCAGAACGTGCGCGACCTGCGCCAACCCTTTGGCGGCACCAAGGCCAGTGGCACAGGCCGCGAAGGTGGCACGTGGAGTTACGAAGTGTTTTGCGAACCCAAAAACGTGGCCGTGTCCATGGGCTCACACCACATTCCACACTGGGGAGTTTGATCATGGGACAACTCGCATTAGCCGCCAAAATCACACATGTGCCCAGCATGTACCTGAGTGAGATTCCAGGGCCGCGTTTTGGCACGCGTCAAAGTGCGATTGACGGCCACAAAGAAATCAGCCGCCGTTGCCGTGAAATGGGGGTTGACACCTTGGTGGTGTTTGACACGCACTGGTTGGTCAATGCCAACTACCACATCAACTGCGCGCCGCATTTCAAAGGTAGCTACACCAGCAACGAGTTACCGCACTTCATCAACCACATGACGTTTGAGTCGCCCGGCAACCCCGATTTGGGGCATCTGTTGGCAAAAGTCGCCAACGATCACGGCGTCGAGACGCTCGCCCACGACAACACCACACTCGAGCCCGAGTACGGTACGCTGGTGCCACTGCGCTACATGAATGAGGACCAACACTTCAAAGTGGTGTCGGTCTCGGCGCTGTGCATGGTGCATTACCTCAACGACAGCGCCCGCCTCGGCTGGGCCATGCGCGAGGCCGTGGAAAAGGATTACGACGGCAAGGTGGCGTTCTTGGCGAGTGGCTCACTCAGCCACCGATTTGCACAAAACGGTCAAGCCCCTGAGTTTGCGCACAAAATTTGGAGCCCTTTCTTAGAACAGCTCGATAAGCAAGTGCTGCACATGTGGCACAACCGCGAATGGAAAGCCTTCTGCGAAATGCTGCCCGAGTACGCCAGCAAAGGCCATGGCGAAGGCTTCATGCACGACACCGCCATGCTGATGGGCGCATTGGGTTGGACGGGCTATGACGGCGGCGTGGACATCGTGACGCCGTACTTTGGCGCCAGCGGCACAGGCCAACTCAATGCCATTTTTGATGTCACACCACAAAACGGCGTCCATGTCCCTAAAGCTGTCGCCAGCAACGCTGAGGGCTACACCGCCATCAGCACCCGTCTGTAACGAAAGCACCTCACATGCCGCATCTTGTGATTCTCTACACCGGCCAACTCGACGCCGAAGTCAACATGAGCAGCTTGTGCCGCCAACTGGCCGATGCCATGCTCACCGTCAAAGACGAAGCAGGCAAACAGGTGTTCCCCACCGGTGGCACGCGCGTGTTGGCCTACCCTGCACCGCACTACGCTGTGGCTGACGGCGGCGCGGCAGGCCTGGCTGCTGCACAGTTTGGCGCGCACCCCAAGGGGTCGGGCGACTATGGCTTTGTGTACCTCAACTTGCGTATGGGCAAAGGCCGGACCGAAGCCACCCAGCAACGCGCAGGTCAAACCTTGGTCGACGTGACCCACGCGTTTTTTGCCTCCCTCATGGCGCAACGCCACATTGGCATCACCTTGCAAATCGATGTGGGGGCCGAAGTGTTTGACGCCAAACACAGCAATATTCACCCCTTGTTTCAGAAGAACTGAGTCATGTCTGTATTCACCGAAGAACAAATTCAAGCACTGGCACACGAGCTGCATCAGTCTGAAAAATCACGCGTGCAAATTGAGCACTTCTCCAAGCGTTTTCCGGGTATGACCATTGAAGACGGCTACCGAATCAACCGTGCGTGGATGCAGTTGCAATACGCCGAAGGCCATCAAGTCATTGGCCACAAAATAGGCTTGACCAGTCGCGCCATGCAGCAAGCCAGTCAAATTGACGAGCCCGACTACGGCACCTTGCTCGACTACATGCGGTACGACTGCACGCCAGGGCAGGTGCTGGACATTCCCGTGCGCAACTTCATTGCACCGCGTGTCGAGGTGGAACTGGCCTTCATCTTGAAGAAAGATTTGCGTGGTCCCAACGTGACCGTGGAGCAAGTGCTGGACGCCACCGACTACGTGACGCCTGCCATTGAAATCATCGACTCACGCATTGAACAGTTTGACCGTCACACCAAGGTCATGCGCAAAGTGTTTGACACCATCAGCGACAACGCAGCCAACGCCGGCATTGTGTTGGGGGCCAAGCGCGTGGACCCTCACACCACCAACTTGCCTTGGTGTGGCGCGATTCTGCGTTTGAACAAGGTGGTCGAAGAAACCGGCTTGGCCGCTGGTGTGCAAGGTCACCCTGCGGTAGGCATTGCTTGGTTGGCCAACAAGCTCTCGCCTTGGGATGAGTATTTGAAAGCTGGCGAAATCGTGTTGGCGGGCTCTTTCACAAAACCCGTACCGGCCAAAGCAGGCGATGTTTTTGATGCGGATTACGGTGAGTTGGGCCAGTTGCAATTTCGCTTCATTTAAGCATTTCGAAGCAATGAGGAGAGCTGAATGAGTTTGGCGCGACCCAAAGTGGCCGTGGTGGGGGCTGGTGCAATCGGCAGTCTTTTTACGGGATGGTTAGGCAGTCTGCCTAATCGGCCGGCAATTCTCTCCATGGTCGCACGCGGCGATACGCTGCAAGCGTTGCGGAAGAATGGACTGCGACTTGTACAACAAGAGACCGAGCGCGTCGTGGAAGTAAATGCCTCAGATGATGCTCAAAAACTGGGGGTGCAAGATGTCGTGATTGTTTCCGTCAAAGGCCCCTCGTTGGCGCAAGTTGCCCCGGCCGTAAACGCTTTATTAGGTTCACACACCCAAGTGCTGGTTGCGATGAATGGTGTGCCTTGGTGGTTTTTTCATGGATTCGGCGGCAAATGCAACGGACTCACCTTAAGCTCTATCGACCCCTTGGGCACAATTGCCCAATGCATTCCCTCTAGCCAAGTTGTGGGGGCTGTACTACATGCTAGTGCAGCCATGATTGAGCCCGGCATCGTCAAACATGTCGCGGGCAACAACCTCATCATTGGCGCACCACAGAACACGGGCACGCTAGAGCTAGATCCGCTGACGCAATTGCTGCAAGCCTCCGGCTGGAACGTTTCAGTGTCTGAATGCATCCAGCAAGATATTTGGTACAAGCTTTGGGGCAATATGACGATGAACCCCATCTCTGCGCTGACCGGTGCAACTTGCGACCGCATCCTTGACGATCCGTTCGTGCGTGGATTTTGCACGGCTGTCATGCTTGAAGCCAAAACCATTGGAAATCACATAGGTTGCGTCATTGATCAAACGCCAGAAGAGCGTCACGCCGTCACTCGCAAACTTGGCGCGTTCAAAACCTCCATGTTGCAAGACGCTGAGGCCAATCGCCCCTTGGAAATTGATGCGCTCGTGAGCGTTGTTCAAGAAATTGGCCAACATCTAGGCATTGCCACACCCAATACAGATGCTCTTTTGGGCTTGGTGCGTTTGATGGGGCAAAGCCGTGGACTCTATCCTTTGAAGCAAGCATAAATGTCATGATGAATATTTCTAAAAACACCTTCAAAACCGCTTTGCAAGCGGGCAAATCGCAGATTGGACTTTGGGTGGGCTTGGCCGACGCCAATGTGGCGGAGGCCCTAGCCGGTTGCGGTTTCGATTGGCTGCTGCTCGATGGCGAACACGCACCCAACAATGTGCGCACCGTGCTGGATCAGTTGCGGGCAGTGGCACCGTACCCTGTGCACCCCATCGTGCGACCTGTGCAAGGTGACGTGGCGCTGATCAAGCAATATTTGGATGTGGGCGCACAAACCCTCTTGGTACCCATGATTGACACAGCCGAACAAGCTGCGTTGATGGTCCAAGCCATGCGCTACCCACCGCATGGGATTCGCGGCGTGGGGGCGGCGTTAGCGCGTGCTTCGCGTTGGAACCAAGTCACCGACTATTTGAAGCATGCCGATGACGAGATGTGTTTGTTGGTGCAAGCCGAAACCACTTTGGCCGTGCAAAACCTACAAGCCATCGCTGAAGTTGAGGGGGTGGAGGGCGTGTTTTTTGGTCCCGCCGATTTGTCGGCGTCGATGGGCTATCGCGGACAACCTGCACACCCCGATGTGGTGAAAACCATTTTGAACGGCATTGCCACCGTGCGCGCTGCAGGCAAGGCCGCTGGCATTTTGATGGCCGACCCAAAGATGGCGCAGATGTACCTCGAAGCTGGTGCGCAATTTGTCGCTGTGGGCGTGGACACCACTTTGCTGGTGCGCACCGCCACCGAGCTGGCTGCTGCCTTCAAAGGCCCACGTCCCCACGTAGCTGATCACTCGCCCAAAGTTTATTGAGACCCATTTTCAAACATGCGCCCTCTCACCCTCCAAGACACAGGCTTGCTCAAATCACAGTGCTATATCAACGGTGCGTGGGTAGATGCAACAGATGGCAGCACGATGGCGGTGCTCAACCCGGCCGATGGCTCGCACATCGGCTTTGTGCCCCATGCGGGCGCGACTCTGGCCCAACAAGCCATCGACGGTGCTGCCCAAGCGCAAGCCGAGTGGAAGGCGCGCACGGCCGAAGAACGCGCGCGCATCTTGCGCCGCTGGTATGAGCTGATGCTGGCACACCAAGATGACTTGGCGCGCATCATGACCTATGAACAAGGCAAGCCCTTGACCGAGGCCAAGGGTGAGATTGCTTACGCAGCTTCTTACATTGAATGGTTTGCCGAACAAGCACGTCGCGTCTATGGCGAAATGGTGCCTTCACCTTGGCAAGACAAACGCATCTTGGTCACGCACGAACCTGTCGGCGTGTGCGCAGCCATCACACCGTGGAACTTTCCTTCGGCCATGATCACACGCAAAGTCGCACCTGCGTTGGCGGCGGGCTGCACCATCATTGTCAAACCGGCGGAGCAAACACCGCTGTCGGCACTGGCCATGGCTGAGTTGGGGCAGCGTGCAGGCATTCCGGCGGGCGTATTCAGCGTCATCACAGGGGATGCGCGTGCGATTGGAGGTGTCCTCACCACAAGCCCCGTGGTGCGCAAACTCACCTTCACGGGCTCGACCGAAGTGGGCCGGATGTTGGCCACACAATGCGCGCCCACGCTCAAGAAAATGTCGCTGGAGTTGGGTGGCAATGCCCCCTTCATCGTGTTCGACGACGCCGACTTGGACGAAGCCGTACAAGGCGCACTGGCTTCGAAATATCGCAACACCGGTCAAACCTGTGTGTGCGCCAACCGCTTGCTGGTGCAAGCCGGTGTGTACGACGCCTTCGCCGCCAAACTAACCGCTGCCGTGACTGCGCTGAAAGTGAGCCATGGTTTAGAAGAGAACGCAGCGCAAGGCCCGCTGATTGACACCGAGGCCCTCGCCAAAGTGGAAGACTTGGTGGGCGACGCAGTGAAGCACGGCGCCAAGGTTTTGGCGGGCGGCAAGCGCCACGCCTTGGGCGGCACGTTTTACGAACCCACCATCTTGGGTGATGTCACGCCTGCCATGCGCATAGCACGTGAAGAAGTGTTTGGCCCTGTGGCGCCGCTGTTCAAGTTTGAAACCGAAGCCGAGGCCATTGCTTTGGCCAACCACACTGAATTCGGTTTGGCGGCGTACTTCTATGCCAACGACATGTCCCGCGTGTGGCGCGTGGCCGAAGCCATTCAAGCGGGCATGGTGGGAGTGAACACCGGCATCATCTCGACCGCAGTGGCACCGTTTGGCGGTGTCAAACAGTCGGGCATGGGACGTGAAGGGGCCCATCAAGGCATCGAAGACTATATGGACACCAAATACATCTGCATGGGCGGCATCCACGCACGTTGAAAGCATCGCCCCTCACCAGGAGAAACACCATGACAAATTTTGAAACCACTTACCCACGCCCCGAGCGGTTCAACGAAACCGAGTGGGCCGCTCGCGTGCAACTGGCTGCGGCCTATCGCATTGCCGATCACTTGGGCTGGACCGAGTTGATCTACAACCACATCTCGTTACGCGTACCAGGCGAAGAAGGTCACTTCCTCATCAACCCCTTTGGCTTGCATTACTCGGAGGTGTGTGCTTCCAATTTGGTAAAGGTAGATGTGCGTGGCAACATCATTGGGCACTCGGACTGGCCGATCAACCCTGCCGGCTTCACCTTCCACGGTGCGATCCATGAGCGCATGCCCGAGGCCCATTGCGTGATGCACGTACATACCACAGCCACGCAAGCGGTGTGCTGTTTGAAGGACGGTTTGTCCTTCACCAACTTTTACGCTGCCCAGCTGTACGGAAAGATTGCGTACCACGACTTTGAAGGCATCACCGTGCACCTCGATGAAGGTGTGCGCATTCTCGACAGTTCACAAGGCATGCCCGTGCTTTTGTTGCGCAGCCACGGCCCAGTGACGATTGGCTTTAACTTGGCCAATGCGTTTTCGCTGATGTGGTTGGTCAACCGCGCCTGCGAGGTTCAGCTGGCCGCCCAGTCGATGGGGCCGACCTTGCCCATCCCTGTGCCCGTGCTTGAAAAATGCGTGCGCGATTCTTTGAACTTTGATCCCAAATTCGGCGGGGGGCAAGATGCTTTTGATGCGCTTCAGCGCCTCGTGGATCGTCTGGATCCGAGTTATCGCCGTTGAGTCAAGCCACTGAAGGCGCCTGCAAGATGATGGCGGCTTCAGAACAAGGTCTTGGCTAAGACGCTGCGCACCATTTTTTCCGCTGCCTTGTGTGTGGCTGTGATGGCGCGGCGTGATGAACGCACCAACACCAACTGGCTTAACAGTCGTGGTCGTTCGATGCGGTGTGTCCCAAACTCGTTGGGGTTGTCAAAGCTACGCAGGGTGTAGGCGGGCAGCACCGCATAGCCTAGGTTTTCTTTCACCAACTCCAAGATGGCATTGAGCCCGTCAATTTCCAAAATGATGTGGGGCTTGATGCCCAGTTTGGCCATTTCAGAATCAATGAGCAAACGAAACGCATTGGGCCGACTGGGCAAGATGAGCGGCAACGCACTGAGATCTTGCAATTGAAGGTTTTTTTTCAGTGCCTGTGCAGGCTTGCTCCCCGCAATCAACACCAAAGGGTCTTCATGCAAGGTGCTGATTTCTAAGTCGGGGGCCGGCGCTGGGTTGTAGAGCAAGGCCATATCCAGGCGACCCGCCCGAAGACTTTCCAGCATGGACAACGAAAACCCCTCCGTCAAAGACAGCTGTGCCTGAGGCAAGGTGGTGCGAAAGGATTTGGTCAGAGGCACGGTCAGCAAGCGTGACAAACTCGGGGGCAAGCCGATGGACACATGGCCGGCCAACGCACCACGCACAGTACCCATTTCCTCTTGCGCCAGTGCCACTTGATGCAAGATGCCACGCCCATGCTCCAGCAGCAGACGGCCAGCTTCGGTCAAGGTCACGCCGCGGCCGTTACGGACCAAGAGGTTTTGGCGCAAAGCCACCTCAAGTTGACGCACATGACGGCTGAGCAAAGGCTGGGCAATGCCCATGGTGCTGGCGGCTCGGGTAAAGCTGCCCAATTCGGCAACACGCACAAAGGATTCGATTTGCTTGAGTTCCATGGCCAATCCTGAATTTAATAGCGGATTATGAGTTATTGAAATTGGTTATATCAGCTAGTGCGCGTAAGACAGCGTTGAACCGGCTCAGATTTATAGAATTTCAGGTATGGCATCCTCACCCTCTCACCTCAGCTTACGCGGCATTTCATCCATGGCCACCAAAGCCATCTTGGCCGAGTTGGTCCCGGTTTACCAAGCGCAAAGTGGCGTGACGGTGAGCATCGAATCCGTAGGTGGCGTCGATGCAGCCAAACGTGTGCAAGCGGGCGAGGCCTTTGACGCGGTGCTGCTGGCTTCTGACGCCATTGACCGCCTCATAGCCTCCGGCCATGTGCAAACGGGTAGCCGCTGCGATTGGGTCAACTCTCCCGTAGCGGTGGCGGTGAAGTCTGGCACACCCCACCCCGAGATTGGTAGCGAAGCCAGCCTCCAAGCCGCCGTGCTGGCGGCCCCCACACTCAGCTACTCCACCGGCCCCAGTGGGGTTTACTTGGAGAAGCTCTTTGAACGCTGGGGTATGGCCGAGCAGATCAAGCCCCGCATCGTGGTGCCCCCGCCCGGCACCCCTGTGGGCGCGCTCGTGGCCAGTGGAGAAGTGGCCTTGGGCTTTCAACAATTGAGCGAACTGATTTCGGTGCAAGGCTTGGACGTGTTGGGTACGCTGCCCAACGAGGTGGCCTACATCACCACGTTTTCATCTGGCATTCCCAGCACATTGACCGACGCAGCCCGTGTGCAAGCCGCCCAACACTTTTTGCAATTTTTGGCCAGCGCTGACATCGAACCTGTGAAGCAAAAGCAGGGCATGTCTTGGTGCGCCTGATTTTTTCAAACACCCATCCAACCACGAGGAATCCGCATGCCCTTGATCATTGACGTGCACGGCCACTACACCACAGCACCCAAGTCACTTGAAGACTGGCGCAACAAGCAAATTGCCGGCATCAAAGACCCCACCCTGATGCCCAAGGTGGCCGACTTGAAAATCAGCGACGACGAGTTGCGCGAAACCATCGAAACCAACCAACTCGCCAAAATGAAAGAACGCGGCTCTGACCTGACCGTGTTCAGCCCACGCGCCAGCTTCATGGCTCACCACATCGGTGACTTCCATGTGTCGTCCACGTGGGCCGCCATTTGTAACGAGCTGTGCTACCGCGTGAGCGAGCTGTTTCCAGAAAACTTCATTGGCGCGGCCATGCTGCCCCAATCTCCCGGCGTCGACCCAAAAACCTGCGTGGCCGAAATTGACAAATGCGTCAACGACTATGGCATGGTTGGCATCAACTTGAACCCCGATCCTTCGGGCGGCCACTGGACCAGCCCCCCGCTGACCGACCGCCACTGGTACCCCATTTACGAAAAAATGGTGGAGTACGACATCCCCGCCATGATTCACGTCAGCACCAGTTGCAATGCTTGCTTTCACACCACAGGCGCGCACTACATCAACGCCGACACCACGGCCATCATGCAGTTGATCCAAGGCGACTTGTTTGCCGACTTCCCCACCTTGAAGTTCATCATCCCCCACGGCGGCGGCGCGGCACCTTACCACTGGGGCCGTTACCGCGGTTTGGCGCAAGAAATGAAAAAGCCTTTGCTCAAAGACCACTTGCTCAACAACATCTTCTTTGACACCTGCGTGTACCACCAGCCCGGCATCGACTTGCTGACCAAAGTCATCCCCGTAGACAACATCTTGTTTGCCTCTGAAATGATTGGTGCGGTGCGTGGCATCGACCCCGAAACCGGTCACTACTTCGACGACACCAAGCGCTATGTGCAAGCCACGCCCAACTTGAGCGAAGAACAACGCTACCAAGTGTTTGAAGGCAACGCGCGTCGTGTGTTTTCACGCATGGACGCCAAACTCAAGGCGCAAGGCCGCTGATTCATTTTTTGGAGACCCGCAATATGTACGAACTCGGTGTGGTTTACCGCAACATCACCCGCGCTGACCGCGCAGCCGCAGATGGCTTGGCCGCTTTAGGCTCTGCCACGGTTCATGAAGCCATGGGCCGCGTGGGTTTGCTCAAGCCTTATATGCGCCCCATCTTCCCGGGGTCGCAAGTGTCGGGCACGGCCGTGACCGTGCTCTTGCACCCCGGCGACAACTGGATGATGCATGTGGTCGCGGAGCAAATTCAACCCGGCGACATCGTGGTCGCGGCCATCACCGCCGAGTGCACCGATGGGTATTTTGGTGACCTATTGGCCACCTCCTTCCAAGCCCGTGGTGCACGCGCCCTCATCATCGATGCGGGTGTGCGTGATGTGAAAGAGCTGCAAAAAATGAACTTCCCCGTGTGGAGCAAAGCCATCAGCAGCAAAGGCACCATCAAGGCCACCCTTGGTTCGGTCAACATCCCTGTGGTGTGCGCCGGCATGTGGATCACGCCTGGTGACGTGATCGTGGCCGATGACGACGGCGTGGTGTGTGTGCCTGCCGCGCGGGCTGTCGAAACATTGGCGGCCGCACAAAAGCGTGAAAGCTTTGAAGGCGAAAAGCGCGCCAAATTGGCCTCGGGCGTGTTGGGCCTCGACATGTACAAAATGCGCGAGCCCTTGGCCGCGGCTGGCTTGAAATACATCGACTGAGGAGCGGAACATGAACAAACCCACGTCAGGTGGCTTCACCAAAACCGATGGCTGGATGGACTGGTTCACTGGCCCCAGCAAACCTCAATTCAAACTTCCCGCAGGCGCAGTAGACGCGCATTGCCACGTGTTTGGCCCCGGTGCAGCGTTCCCCTATGCGCCTGAGCGCAAGTACACACCGTGCGACGCATCCAAAGAGCAGCTTTATGCCTTGCGCGATCACTTGGGCTTTGCGCGCAACGTGGTGGTGCAAGCCACGTGCCATGGTGCAGACAACCGTGCCATGGTAGATGCCTTGGTCAACTCGGCTGGCAAAGCACGTGGCGTAGCCACCGTCAAACGCAGCGTGACCGAAGATGAATTACAAGCCATGCACGATGCTGGCGTACGCGGTGTGCGCTTTAACTTTGTGAAACGTTTGGTCGACTTCACACCCAAGGATGAATTGTTGGAAATTGCCAAGCGCGTGCAAATGTACGGTTGGCATGTGGTGATTTACTTTGAGGCGGTGGATTTGCCTGAGCTGTGGGACTTCTTCACCGCCTTACCCACCAATATTGTGGTGGACCACATGGGCCGCCCGGATGTGACCAAGCCTGTGGATGGCCCAGAGTTTGAGCTGTTCGTGAAATTCATGCGCGAACACAAAAACGTGTGGAGCAAGGTGACTTGCCCCGAGCGTTTGTCGGTATCTGGCCCCAAAGCGTTGAACGGTGAACAGAACGCTTACCAAGATGTGATTCCATTTGCCAAGCGCATCGTGGACGAATTCCCAGATCGCGTGATCTGGGGTACCGATTGGCCACATCCCAACCTCAAAGACCACATGCCCGATGACGGCTTGTTGGTGGACTTCATCCCGCACATCGCGACCACCGAAGAAAAGCAACGCAAGTTGTTGATAGATAACCCCATGCGCCTGTACTGGCCAGAGGAGACTTTTTAATGGCACTCGACAAACCCTACACCGACGTTCCAGGCACCATCATTTTTGATGCCGAGCAATCGCGCAAAGGCTACTGGCTCAACCAGTTCTGCATGTCGCTCATGAAGGCCGACAACCGCGCGCGTTTCAAAGCCAACGAGCGCGCCTACCTTGACGAGTGGGCCATGACCGAAGAGCAAAAGCAGGCGGTGCTGGCCCGCGACTTGAACTGGTGCATGCGCACCGGTGGCAATATTTACTTTCTCGCCAAAATCGGGGCGACAGACGGTTTGAGCTTCCAACAAATGGCAGGCTCTATGACCGGTATGACCGAAGAGGAATACCGCAACATGATGTTGAAGGGCGGCCGTTCAGCCGAGGGCAACCGTTACATCGGTGAAGACGGCGACGCACAAGAAAAAAATCAACCACAGGGTTCAGCAGGTCAACAGGCGCGCGAAGCCGCAAAGAAAGCATAACCATGGCAAAAATTACCGCATCCGTCTACACCTCTCACGTACCCGCCATCGGCGCGGCCTTAGACCTGGGCAAAACCCAGGAAGACTATTGGAAGCCCGTTTTTACAGGCTACGACTTCTCCAAGCAATGGATGAAGGACAACAAGCCTGACGTGATCTTTTTGGTCTACAACGACCATGCCACAGCCTTCAGCTTGGACATGATTCCCACCTTTGCCATCGGCACAGCAGCTGAATACACACCTGCTGACGAAGGCTACGGTGCACGTCCCGTACCCAAAGTCAAAGGTCACCCTGAGTTAGCGTCGCACATTGCGCAGTCGGTCATTCAGCAAGACTTTGACCTCACCATCGTCAACAAAATGGACGTGGACCATGGCTTGACCGTGCCCCTGTCGTTGATGTGTGGTGAACAAGACCCTGTGAAGGGTGCTTGGCCTTGCCCCATCATCCCGTTTGCAGTGAACGTGGTGCAGTACCCCGTGCCCAGCGGGCAGCGTTGTTTCAACCTCGGCCAAGCCATTCGCAAAGCGGTGGAGAGCTACGACGAAGACCTCAATGTGCACATCTGGGGCACAGGCGGCATGAGCCACCAATTGCAAGGCGCACGCGCCGGTTTGATCAATCGCGAGTGGGACAACAACTGGCTCGACCTGATGATCAACGACCCTGTGGCTTGCGCGCAAGTGCCCCACATCGACTACGTGCGCGAAGCAGGCAGCGAAGGCATTGAGTTGGTCATGTGGCTCATTGCCCGTGGCGCCATGGCCGATGTGAACAACGGCAAAGTCACTGGCCCCTTGCCCAAAGTCACGCACCGCTTCTACCACGTGCCTGCATCCAATACCGCTGTGGGCCACGCCATTCTTGAGAACGCATAAAAGGTAACCAACATGAGCAAAACCATCAAAGTCGCCCTAGCGGGCGCAGGCGCCTTCGGCATCAAACACCTCGATGGCATCCAAAACATCGACGGCGTCGAAGTCGTGTCGTTGATCAGCCGTGATTTAGAAAAAACCAAAGAAGTGGCGAATAAGTACGGCATCGCGCACGTCACCACCGACCTGGCCGACAGCTTGGCGCTGCCCGACGTCGATGCCGTCATCTTGTGCACGCCCACACAAATGCACGCCCAACAAGCCATTGCTTGTATGAAAGCTGGCAAGCATGTGCAGGTTGAAATTCCTCTGTGCGACATCTTGCGTGAAGGCGAAGAAGTTTTGAAGGTGCAAAAGGAAACAGGCTTGGTCGCCATGTGCGGCCACACCCGCCGTTTCAACCCCAGCCACCAATACGTGCACAAGAAAATCAAAGCCGGTGAATTCAACATCCAACAAATGGATGTGCAAACCTACTTCTTCCGCCGTACCAACATGAATGCGCTGGGACAACCCCGCAGCTGGACCGACCATCTGCTGTGGCACCACGCCGCGCACACCGTGGACCTGTTTGCTTACCAAGCGGGTAGCCCCATTGTCAAAGCCAACGCCATTCAAGGCCCTATCCACCCCACATTGGGCATTGCCATGGACATGAGCATCCAGCTCCAAGCCGCCAGCGGTGCCATTTGCACCTTGAGCTTGTCGTTCAACAACGATGGTCCACTGGGCACTTTCTTCCGCTACATCGGTGACACCGCCACCTACATCGCGCGTTATGACGATTTGTTCAGCGGCAAGGAAGAAAAGATTGACGTCTCCCAAGTGGACGTGAGCATGAACGGCATCGAGCTGCAAGACCGCGAGTTCTTTGCCGCCATCAAAGAAGGCCGTGAACCCAATGGCAGCGTGGCTCAGGTCCTGCCTTGCTACCAAGTACTGCATCAGCTGGAACAACAACTCAACAGCTAAGCCTCATGAAGCAGCGTCAACTCGGTCCCTACACAGTGTCAGCCATTGGCCTAGGCTGCATGAATCTGAGCCACGCCTACGGCGCGCCCCCTGCGCCTGAAGTGGGTGAGGCACTGATTCACCGCGCCCTAGATCTCGGGGTGACGATGTTTGACACCGCCGCTTTATACGGCTTTGGCACCAACGAGTTGTTGGTGGGGCGCGCCCTCAAAGCACACCGCAGCCAGATCACTTTGTGCAGCAAAGGCGGTATGGCGGGTGTGTCGTTCCCAGATGGCGTCAAGCGTGTGATTGATGGTCGCCCCGAGACCTTGCGCAAAAACTGCGAAGACAGTTTGTCGCGTTTGGGCACCGATGTCATTGACCTCTACTACTTGCACCGCTGGGACAAACAAGTGCCCATCGAAGACAGCATCGGCGCCCTGAGCGACCTCGTGCGTGCAGGCAAGATTCGCGAGATTGGCTTGAGCGAAGTCTCAGCCAACACCTTGCGCAAAGCACATGCTGTGCACCCCATTGCCGCGGTGCAAACCGAATACTCGTTGTGGACACGTAACCCAGAAATCGCGGTGCTCAAAGCCTGCCACGAACTGGGTGCGACCTTTGTGGCATTCAGTCCTGTGGCCCGTGGCTTCTTGTGTGGTGAGTTGCGCGATGTGAACACCTTGGCCGCGAACGACATTCGCCGTGCCATGCCACGGTTTGCGGCTGACACCTACGCCGCCAATCTGCCACTGCTTGACGCGTACCAAACCATTGCACGTGAGGTTGGGTGCACGCCTGCTCAGTTGGCCTTGGCCTGGTTGCTGCATCAAGACGAGACGATCATTCCAATTCCCGGTACACAAAACATCCATCACCTCGAAGACAACATCGCCGCTGTCGATGTGATGTTGTCGGTGGAGCAGATGCAACGCTTAGAAGCCTTGATCAATCAGAACACCGTGAAGGGGCCGCGTTACAACGCGCTCAATGCGTCGGAAGTCGATACCGAAGAGTTTGCTTAAAGCAAAGGACGCAGCTCATGTGCCGCCTCTAACAACAGGGGTAACCACTTGCGTTGCACGGCGGTGTCACTGAGCTGCTCGGGTGTTCCCACCACATTGAGGGCGGCCAAGGTGACCCCCTGCATATTGCGCAAGGGCACGGCCAACGCGTGAATGCCCAACTCGTGCGCATCCCGTGCCACGCAATAGTCTTGTGCACGCACTTGCGCAATCAATGCTTTGAAGGATTTGGGATTGCTCTCTGTCTGCGGCGTGAGGCGTGGCAGCGTATGGCTTTTGAGCCATGTACTGAAGTCAGATTTATTCAAACTCGCCAACAACACCCGACCGGTTGAAGTGGCGTGTGCGGGCAGTCGTGCCCCCAAGTGCAAGCCGTAGGCCAAATGCCGCACTGGCTCGGCCGTGCCAGCGCTGCGGGCCACAATGACGCCCTCCCCTCTATCCAAAACCACCACAGAGAACGAGGCTTGGGTTTGTTGCGCCAAACGGTTGAGCGTGGGCTGCAAAGCGCGGGGCAAACGCGAGGTCGCCATGTAGCTACCAGACAAACGCAGCACACGCGCCGAGAGCCAATAGTGGCTGCCATCGGTTTCCAAATAACCCAGATCGGCCAGGGTGAGCAAGTAACGACGTGCAGCTGCGCGGGTAATGCCCGTGCGTTGCGCAGCCAGCGTCGCATTGAGACGTTGCCGCTCAGTGTCAAAGGCTTCGAGCACAGCCAAGCCCTTGGCTAAACCTTCGATGTAATCTGCTTTGGCAATCGGCATAAGGGTCCATGAAGGTGTTTTTATTTGCGCGATTATCGCGCAAATCATTTGTTGTACGCGCATTTGATATGGATCAACATCCAAACGGTGTCATAAATTTCATAAGCTTGCGGTCATCAACATCAGAACTCAGTTGGAGACATCCATGACCCAATCTATTCGCACGCAAGTGGCCATCGTCGGCGCTGGCCCTTCGGGTTTGCTGCTTGGCCAGTTGCTGCACAAAGCAGGTATTGACGCCATCATCGTGGAACGCCAAACCGGCGACTACGTGCTCTCACGCATTCGTGCGGGGGTACTGGAACAAGTCTGTATCGATCTGCTAGATGAAGCCGGTGTGGGCCAACGCATGCACAAAGAAGGCTTGGTGCATGGCGGCTTTGACCTCTTGTTCAGTGGCGAACGTCACCGCATTGACATGAACAAACTCACCGGTGGCAAAAACGTCATGGTGTACGGCCAAACCGAAGTGACCCGCGACTTGATGGATGCGCGAACAGCGCTGGGCTTACCCACGGTGTACGACGCACAAAACGTGCAAGTACACGACTTTGACACCACCCAACCGCGCGTGAGCTATGACAAAGATGGCGTGACACACGTCATCGAATGCGACTTCATTGCTGGGTGCGATGGTTTTCATGGCGTTTGCCGAGCCAGTGCGCCCAAAGACAAAATTCGTGAGTACGAGAAGGTCTATCCCTTTGGTTGGCTGGGTCTCTTGTCTGACACCCCGCCCGTGCACCACGAACTGATTTATGCCAACAGCCCACGCGGGTTTGCCTTGTGTTCGCAACGCAGCACAACCCGCAGCCGCTACTACCTGCAAGTGCCACTGACCGACAAAGTGGAAGCATGGAGCGACGACGCCTTCTGGGCTGAGCTGCGTCACCGTTTAGACCCCGAGGCCCGCGACAAGTTGATCACCGGTCCGAGCATCGAAAAAAGCATTGCGCCTTTGCGCAGTTTTGTGACCGAGCCCATGCGTTTTGGCCGCATGTTCTTGGCGGGAGACGCAGGCCACATCGTGCCCCCGACGGGCGCCAAAGGGTTGAACCTCGCCGCGACCGATGTGAAGTATTTGTCCACCGCCATCATCGAGTTCTATCAAGAGCAATCGCAAGCGGGCATTGACACGTATTCCGAGCGTTGCTTGCGTCGCATTTGGCGGGCCGAACGTTTCAGCTGGTGGTTCACGCAGCTCATGCACCGCTTCCCCGGTGAAGGCGAGATTGCTCAAAAATTCCAAGAGGCAGAGTTGGACTACTTGGTCCGAAGCGAAGCCGGCTCACGCACCATGGCCGAAAACTACGTGGGCTTGCCGCTGGACTTCTGATGCGCGTCGATAATGGACGGCATGCGCTTTTCTGCTTCTGACATTGCTGCCATCAACGACCGTCACTCGGTGCGGGCTTACTTGCCGCACGCTGTGGACGACGCCCTGTTGGCACATGTGCTGACGCAAGCCCGCTGCGCCCCCAGTGGGGCCAATTTACAGCCCGGCTCGTTTGTCCAAGTGCGCGGCGATGTGCGACAAACCCTGAGTACGCAGCTCACTGCCGCTTGGCGCAATGGCCAGCAAGAAGTGGAGGACTACGCGTACTTTCCAAAACCCATGCCCATGACGCTGCTCAAACGCCAAGTAGCGGCAGCGCAAGCGCTTTATGGGGCCTTGGGTGTGAGCCGCGATGACCGTGCTGGACGTGACGCACAGTTTGAACGCAACTTCCGATTCTTCGATGCCCCTGTCGCGTTGGTCGTCACGCTAGAGCGTGGCTTTGGTCCTGGCGGTTTCATGGACTTGGGTATGGCGCTCTATGGCTTGATGTTGGCAGCACACGCACACGGCTTGGCCACATGTGCCATTGGTGCTTTGGCTTCTTATCCTTCGCTGATTCGCACGCATTTAGATCTTTCAAACGACGCTGTGGTGGTGTGCGGCATGGCCTTGGGCTACGCCGACCCTGCTGCGCCAGTCAACCAAACACGCACAGCGCGTTGCCATGTGAATGATTTCTTCACCGTCGTGGGTTAATTAAGCGGTGGACTGATTGAGTCGCTGCACCACAGCTGCGGCACCCAAACCGCCAGCACCCGCCACGGCCACCAAGCCTTTGGCATTGGCTTGATTGTGTCGTGACAGATCCGACAAGAGCCGCACCAGTGCCACCGCTGCCGATGCGCCAATGGGGTGTCCCCGTGCAAGGCCGCCACCGCTGGCATTGAGTTGCTCAGGCGTTAAACCCAGACCTCGCGCAAAGCTCAAGCCTTGCACTGCGAAAGCGTCGTGCAACTCAACATGGGTCAATTCACAGAGCTGCATTCCGCCAGCATGCGCAAGTACTTCGCGGGCGGCGAGTTCAGCCGCCACAAGCGGTACTTCGGGCATGCTGCCCAAAGAGGCGTGCGCTTGAAATGCCATTGAGGCGCGGACGCCCCATTGCGCACAGGCTTGCTGGCTCATTAGCAATACCAAAGCGGCGCCATCGGCCTGCGCCGAAATGGCGAGCGCGCTTAAGCCATAGGTGTGCGGGTCAGCCTGCTCGGCACAGGCCACCACCGGCATGCGTGCCGCACGATCGGCTTGGATGAGGCGCGGGTAAGCATCATGCGGCACACCTGCCACAGGCACAATTTCCTGCGCCACCCAAGCTTGGTTCGCCAATGCACGTCGATGGCTTTCTATGGCGTAGGCCTCTTGTTCAGCGCGCATATACCCATGCTCGGCGGCATAGTGCGCAGCTGCGATCAGCATGTCTGGGTCTTGTTCGGGGGTGGGGGCAAAGGGGGGGCGCTCATACGGCACGGGGGCATCGCCTGCATGCAGGGGTCGGTGCATGCGCATAGGTGAACGACTCCATGCTTCCGCACCACCCGCGATCACCACATGTGCTTGCCCTGACGCAATCAAGGCGGCGCCCATGGCCACAGCGTCTAGACCCGCGCAGCATTGGGTGTCTAGGGTGTAGGCTGCACAACGTTGCGACAGTCCTGCTTTGAGCGCCAGCATGCGCGCAGGGTTACCGCCCGCACCTAAGGCATTGCCCAAGACCACCGCGTCCACGGCTTGTGCCTTGACGTTGGCCCGCGCCAACACCGCTTGCACCACAGGCGCGGCAATCTCGTGCGCGTGCAAAGCGTTGAACGCACCACCTCTGGGTACCACAGCACTGCGTGCCCACGCGGCAATCAAAGCAAGGGATGAAGACATGTCGGATTTTTCAAAAGATCAGCCATCGCAGCGTGATCGGTTTTACCGCTGGCAGTCATGGGCCATTGGGTACAAAACCACCAACGCTTGGGGACTTTATAAGCCTCCAAATGCTGACGACACAACGTCGTCAGGTCTTGAACTGTCAGCGGGGTGGCTTGGTCTACCCACTGCAACACAGCCACCACTTGCTGGCCACGCAAGGTGTCAGTCACACCCTGCACCGAGGCGTGAGCAATGCGCGGGTCGGCTTGTAAAACGGCCTCCACTTCTTCGGGGAAGAGGTTCTTGCCCTGCGTCACCAGCATGCGGTTTTCACGCCCCACGAGGCACAACAACCCATTTGCATCGATATAGCCCATGTCCCGCACCGAAAGCCAATCGCCATCACGCACGGCGGCGGTAGGGTCGGGATTGGGCCCGACATAATCCATGAACAACATGGGGCTGCGCACAAATATTTGGCCTGTGCCCAGCGGCGCTTGCGGGTGGCGTATGTCGATGCTGACGTTTGAAAACGGCTTGCCAACGGCTTGCGGTGGCGCAGAAGCATCGGCATCCATCCACGTCATGAAACTGGTCTCAGATGCGCCATAAAACTCAACGATTCGGGCTTGGGGAAACAAGGCTTGCAATGCTTGGGTTTGGTCACGCATCCAACGTGCGCCGCTGATCAGAATCAAACGCACACGCTCGATGGGCGGTAGCTGACGGCGTTCGGCCAAAGTCAGCAAGAGCAAGAGTTGGCTGGGCACGGCCACCACACATGGCGTGAGACCTTGCTGCAAGGTTTCGATCATGCGCGCCGCAGAAAACCGCTCTTGCACCACCACACCTGCGCCGCTCCACAGCCCCAACATCATGCCGAACAAAAACAAGGAGTGCGAAAAACGCCCAGGCGCCAACACACGCGTGGTGGCGGCCTGCCCAAAGGTGTCGAGACACACGCGCAAACTCTCAGTCCACGACTGGTGATGACGCCGAAACCCTTTGGGATGGCCGGTACTACCCGAGGTAAAACCGATGTAAAAAGGCGTTTGCGGTGTTGGTGCGGGCATGTCTGCTGGCGTAACCTCAAATACCTTTTGCACCCCCTCGCGCACAGCCATAGGCCAATCGGGGTCGGTCACGGCAGCGCAGCGGCCACTGCGGATGATGGCGAGAAACGCCACCATTTGGTGAATGGTGCTGAGGGAGTCGTCCACAAACACAGTGGCAGGTGCTTGCTGGAGTTGCAGCGTTTGCGCCTGGCTGCACACGGCCTCGTACAACGACGCATACGTGAAATGCGTGTGCCCATCGTCTAGCGCGATGATGTCCGCACGGGTGTGGGCCCAATGCGCTAAGGGCCCGTGAACGAGGTCTTGGTCAGCCACCCAGACGCCAGTCGGGCAAACCACGGGCCACGGTGTGAACCACAGTGGCGCACAAAACACACTTGATCAAGTCACCGGGCACAAATACCAAGGTGCCCATGACTGCTTGTTCCCAAGATAAGTTGGCAATATGGACCAAACCCACCACGCCACACACATGGACCACCAGCAACCCACCGATGGCTGAAGCGATGAAAGCACTGATGGCTGCGCTGCGAGGTGACGCAGTAGGCAGCATGGCCATGACCAAGCCGGTAACAAAAGCGCCCAAGGGCCAACCCATCAAATAGCCACTGGCGGGCGAGACAAATACGCCCAAGCCACCACGACCGCCCGAGAGCAAAGGCAAACCCAACGCCACGGCAGCTAAGAAGAGTGCCAAAGCCTGCAAAGCACGTTGAGGCCCCAACAAACACCCCGCCAGCATGACGCCAAGGGTTTGCAGCGTGATGGGAACGCCCAATGGCAAATCAATTTTGGGAATCAAACCAAAGACAGCAATCAGCGCCGCAAATAAAGAAACCAAAGCCATCGAGCGTGAGGGTGTGTGCATAGCGCGTTTCAGCGGCGAAGCCGCAATTGAAGAGCATCGGCCACACGACGTGCAGCCAATAGCATTTGAATGGTGAGAGGAGCCAATATTTTAAATCCGCCCGACTGCCCCGTGCGCAGTCGGTGCGCCTCGTCTAAGCGGCGCCAAACCACAAAAAAATGTTCGGTAAATCGCAACATGAGAGCCAGTTGCAAAGCCAAGGCGTTGGGCGCAAGCCCCACGCATTGAAGTGGCGACAACAAGCGCTCGAACACATGCAACAAATCGCTGTAGCGGGTGGTGACCGTGAGGGCCACCCCCATCAAGCTGGTACTGAGCAAACGCAGCACGGTCATAACGGCCACGTCAGGCCGTTGCATGTACAGATGAAACGCCGCCATCAATGCACAGGCCATCGCCAAACCGATCAAAAAGGGGCGCGTCTTCGCGGCAGCTTGGCCGAGGGATAGAAAAACACCAAGACACAAGCTCCCCACCACAAGCAGGACCTGAAGTTGGTCCGTTAAGAAAAGACCAGTTCCTAGCAAAGCCAAGCAGACCAGTTTCAGCCAAGCAGGCACGGCGTGAAGCCATGTATGTTGTTCGCTGTAGAGACTACCCATGCTGCTTATGCCAAGCTTGAATTGATCAGCCGTTGGGCGCGTGCGGCCACGTCGGCCTCATAGGCTGCGCAGACATCCGATCCTTTGCCATCGGCGCGCACTTGGCCTTGGTCCAGCCAAATGACGCGATCAAAGTGCCTCACATGGTCCAGCACATGCGTCGACACCATGATTTGCGCCTCGGCCTGAGCAATGTCATGGTGCAACAAAGCTTGGTGAGGCAGATCCAAGCTGGCATAGGGTTCATCCAACAGCAATACTTTGTGAGAAGCTATCAACAATGCCAACCAACACACATGCTGGCGTTGACCTTGACTGAGGCTACCCATGGCACGCGGCGCCCAATCGGCCAAACCTCGGGCCTGTAGCCAGTCGCGCACATGCAGTTGGGCTTGCACACGCGACAGATTCAAGTGGTTCAGGCTCAGCGCCAATTCTTCTTCTACTGTGGGAAAAATGATTTGGTCTTCTGGGTTTTGAAACAGCATCCCCACAGACTGAGGCCCACTAGGGCGCAACACACGCCCCGATTGCGGCTGGTCAAGCCCACACATCAAACGGAACAAACTGCTTTTGCCTGCGCCGTTGTCGCCAATCAAGCCAATTCGGGGCTCTGTGAGTGTCAAAGACAGGTCACGAAAGACAGTGTTGTTGCCTCTGACCCATGTGACCGCTTCAAGGTCTATACCCAACTGACTGGAAAATTGCATGGCATATGTAAAGAATGAGTCCCGATTATCGACCCGTTCGCGGCTGCCATATTGTGGTTAGAGACTGTTTAACTTGGCCCTTCAGTCAGCGTATTCCACTGACACAGAGCCGACTTGTGTCACCCGCTCACCTTGTCTGAAGTTCACACCTGGCATTAAAAAACCCCACCGTGTTGCCACGGCGGGGTTTAGATCTTACTTAAATCCTTAACTGGCTCAGCCAGCGGGGGGATTAGAAAGAGTGCTTCAAACCAACCAAGTAGGCGCTGTTGTTGCCAGCAGCTGTGAGGCCAGAACCAGCGTAAATGATGCCAGTCTTGTTGTTTGTACCTGTGTTCTTGCCGTTACCGTAACCTGCATAAACGCTGGTACGCTTGCTGAAATTATAACGAGCAGTCAAACCAGTTTGGGTGGTTTTGTAAGTGCTGTCTTCCTTGTCTTTCATGATGGTGTAGCCAAGGTTGTATTCCATCTTACCTTGGGTGTAAGCAACACCCAAACCTGTCACATCCAGATCATGCGCAGCTGCCCATTCACCAGAGAACTTTGTTGTTTGTTGTGCAGCTGTGAGCTTGATTGCACCCATGGTGTAGGCGGCACCCACCAATGTCACTTTTGCGCCAGTGTCGCCGTTAACTGAGTTCAACGTTGACTGACCAACTGAAGCAGTCAAAGGACCTTTGGAGTAAGCAATAGCGAGTTGGCTGCGAGCACCTTCGCTTGACAGATCTGCGTAGCTAGTTTTTGGTGTGCTGGCGCCGTATTTGGCAGAAAAACCATTGAACGATGGTGTTTCATAGCTGATACCAGCTGTGAATGCATATGCTGTGCCTGAAGCAGATGGGTTGTTAGCAGCTGCACCAGAAGCAATGTCAGCAGCGACGTTGTTACCCAAACCGTTGTTAGCAGCAGTGCCAACAGCCAAGCCGTTAAATGTGTTAGCAGTAGCAGTGGTTGAGAAACCAGTTGCCGCGGCAGTCAGGTTGTTCCAACCAAAAGAGTTGATGCCTGTGTTGTTGAACTTGCCAGCTTGTTCCCAAACTGCGTCGTTTTGACGACCCACTTTGAAGCTACCGTACTTAGCATCGCTCAAGCCAATCCATGCGCCACGGTTGAATGTGGTGCTTTGTGCATTGCTGGACGCAGAAGTCTTGGTAGCTGTCGTACCAGAAGAGCTAGTTTGACCTGTGGCCAATGTGATTTCAGACAACAGATTGAATTCAGCCTTTAAGCCGTTACCCAAGTCTTCAACGCCCTTAAGACCCCAAGCGGAAGTTGAGCCACCATTTGAGTTAGAGCTCAAGACTTGTTTGCCGTCAGATTGTTTAGCACCAAAGACGGTTTGGTCCAAGTTACCGTACAAAGTCACAGAAGATTGTGCGAAAGCGCCAGTAGCGGCGAGTGCTGCGATAGCAACGAGGGTTTTTTTCATTTCAAGGTTCTCCAAGGTTTGAACAGGGGCTCCAGATTTTCTGGAACCAACCTCCGTTTTCGGGAAGTTGTACGTATTGAACCAGATGCCTGTGTGTTGGAATATGACAAGCGTCAAAAAATCGTCGTTTACGTTGCGTTGCAGCAACAAATCCAGCCCCCTCCCCTCGCAAACCCTTGAAAAATCGGGGTTCTGATAGTTCTCAAACATCTAATAAACCGACACCTCGGCCGCAGAGGCCCTTTAAACTTGCAATATGGACAGCTTACTCATCGCCGCCGACAGCGCCTTGCGCACCGTGTTTGCACGCCACCACGCCAATCGCCCCATCCCCATCTGGGCCGCAGAGGTACCGCCACCTGTACCGTTGAATGAGCGCCAAAAGGCCGAAGCTGCTGCGCTGATGCGCGTGAACCACGTGGGCGAGGTATGTGCCCAGGCGCTGTACTCCGCGCAAGCTCTGGCCACGAAGAACCCAACCCTGCGCCAGCATCTGACCACAGCGTGCAACGAAGAAACGGACCATTTGGCTTGGTGCGAGCAACGTTTGCACGAACTGGGTGGGCGCACCAGTTGGCTCAACCCGCTTTGGTACGCAGGCGCATTTGCCATTGGTTATGGTGCAGCCAAGTTGGGCGGCGACCGCATGAGCCTAGGCTTTGTGGTGGAAACCGAGCGCCAAGTAGAAGCCCATTTAGAAAGCCACCTCGGCTTGCTGCCCGCCAACGACGGGCCCAGTCGTGCCATCGTGGCGCAAATGAAAGTGGACGAAGCGCAGCACGCCAAAGACGCGTTGGCAGCAGGCGCGGCAGAGCTTCCCGCTCCCTTCAAAGCCATGATGCAAATAGCCGCCCGGGTAATGACCACTGTGGCGCACCGCATCTGAAGCCCTTTAAGCCTCAAGCACCTCAAAACTGGTGGTGATTTCTGCTGTTTTGCCCAGCATGATGCTGGCTGAGCAGTATTTGTCGTGGCTCATGGCAATGGCCCGCTCCACCGCCGCAGCGGGCACAGCCCGTCCCGTGACGGTGAAGTGCATATTGATTTTGGTGAACACTTTCGGATCTTCGGTGGCACGCTCGCTCACGATCTTGACGCTACAGCCTTGCACGTTGTGACGGCCGCGCTTCAAGATAAGCACCACGTCATACGCCGTGCAGCCGCCCGTGCCCGCCAGCAACATTTCCATGGGGCGAGGCGCCAAGTTCTGGCCGCCGTTTTCAGGCTTGGCTGCATCGGGTGCGCCATCCATGGCCACCACATGGCCGCTGCCTGTTTCTGCAATAAAACCCATACCTGAACGGGTGCCAGAGTGGCCAGTCCAACTGACGGTGCATTCCATGTGTGCTTCTCCAAATAATTTCTAGCGCAAATTTTGAGTTCAATTGTCTGCCAATTGTTGCACCGCAACAAAATTTGCATACAATTTGGGCTTGTCTCCTCCACCCTCAAAAGTGGATTCATGCCCCGAGTTGCAAAACTCGGGGTTTTTTTTGCCTTTTTGTCTTAAGAGACAATCACCCCATGTCTACCCGTCTCACCCAAGCGCGCGCCTTGCAGCCCGCCGATTACCTGAAAAAAATATTGACTGCTCGCGTCTACGACGTGGCTACCGAATCTGCGCTGGAGGTGGCGAAAAATCTCAGCCGCCGAATTCACAACACAGTGCTCTTGAAACGCGAAGACCAGCAACCTGTGCACAGCTTCAAGCTGCGCGGCGCGTACAACAAAATGGCGCACCTCACGCCTGCTCAACTGAAAAAGGGCGTGATTTGCGCCTCGGCTGGCAACCATGCCCAAGGCGTGGCACTCGGCGCCAAACGACTTGGCGTAAAAGCCATCATCGTCATGCCCACCACCACGCCCAGCGTCAAAATTGAGGCCGTGAAGGCTTTGGGTGGCGAGGTGGTGCTGGCGGGTGACAGCTACTCGGACGCCTACGCCCACGCACTCACGCTAGAAAAGAAAAACGGCATGACCTTTGTGCATCCGTTTGACGACCCTGATGTGATTGCGGGCCAAGGCACCATCGCGATGGAAATGCTGCGTCAGCTACAAGGCCTGAACATTCACAATCTGGATGCGGTGTTTGTCGCCATTGGCGGCGGCGGCCTGATCAGCGGTGTGGCCAACTACATCAAGGCCGTGCGTCCCGACATCCAAGTGATTGGTGTGCAAATGGACGACTCGTCCGCCATGATGCAGTCGGTGCAAAAAGGCAAACGCGTCACACTGAACGACGTGGGTTTGTTCTCGGATGGCACAGCGGTGAAACTGGTGGGCGAAGAAACGTTCCGCGTGTCGAAAAATTTGGTGGACAGCTACATCACCGTCGACACCGACGCCGTGTGCGCCGCCATCAAAGACGTGTTTGTAGACACACGCAGCATCGTCGAGCCCGCAGGTGCGTTGGCTGTGGCCGCCATCAAGCAATACGTGGCCGAGCACAAAACCAAAGGCGAAACCTACGCCGCCATTTTGTGTGGTGCCAACATGAACTTCGACCGCTTGCGCTTTGTGGCCGAACGTGCCGAAGTGGGTGAAGAGCGCGAAGCTTTGTTTGCCGTGACCATCCCAGAGCAGCCAGGCAGCCTGCGCCGCTTTTGCGAGCTGATTGGCAAGCTGCCCAGCTTTGGTGGCAGCAAGTCACCCCGCAATGTGACCGAGTTCAACTACCGCATGAGCGACCAGGCCAAGGCACACGTGTTTGTGGGCTTGACCACGGGCGTCAAAGGCGAAAGCAGCAAGATTGCTAGCCATTTCACCAAGAGCGGATTTGAGGCCATCGACCTCACCCACGACGAGCTAGCCAAAGAACACATTCGCCACATGGTGGGCGGGCATTCGTCACTCGCGCACGAAGAACGCATCTTGCGCTTTGAGTTTCCCGAACGCCCGGGCGCGTTGATGAAGTTCTTGCTGGCCATGCGTCCCGGCTGGAACATCAGCCTGTTTCACTACCGCAACCAAGGCGCGGATTACGGCCGCATTTTGATGGGCTTGCAAGTACCCAAGGCCGACAACAAAGCGTTCTCTGCTTTCTTAGACGGGTTGGGCTATCCGTATGTGGAAGAAACGCAAAATCCAGCGTATCGCTTGTTTTTGCAACGCTGATTATTTTTTAGCTGGAAGCTCAAGCACCAAGGTTTGCGGCCCATCTGCAGATGTCCCCAAACTGATGCGTCGACCCTGCGCCGACTGAAGCACCCAACCATCAGCCACTGAAGCGCCCACGCGGTAGGGCTTGGCAGGTTTGCCATCAACCGCCATGAGGGCGGCACCCGCATCAGGGCCTGCATCTAAAACACCCAACAGCTGAAAACGGCTGGCTGCGTTGGGCGAAGCCGCTTGCACAGAGGTAGCACCCAAGCCTCGCGCAGCAGCAGACACATCAACCTCGGGTAAAGCTTGCACAGCAGAAGTGGCGTCGCTGGGCGCGGCACCCGTGGCTGACCAACGCAAGCCCCACGTGACCGCACTGAACACCACGGCGCCCCACACCAACAAGCTGACAACAGGCAGCAGGACGCGCGAAGACGTAGGCAAAGCCGTGGCAAATGAAGGACGGTAGCGAAGCATCAGCGGATTATGATTCATCCTTGAACTGAGAACTTTTGAAATGCTTCCTATGCCAGCCCCACAAACCGCATCCACAACCAAACGCCAACGCGGCTTCACCCTGATTGAATTGATGGTGGTACTTGCCATCATTGGTGTGCTGGCAGCCCTCGTGGTACCCAATGTGCTCAACCGTGCGGACGACGCCCGTGTGACCGCAGCCAAAACCGATGTGGGCAACTTGATGAACGCACTCAAGCTTTACCGCTTAGACAACCAAAACTACCCCACTGCCGAACAAGGCTTGAACGCCTTGGTCGCCAGACCCACAACCGGCCCAACACCACTGAACTGGAAGCCCTACATCGACAAGCTGCCCAACGATCCATGGGGGCGCCCTTACCAATACATGAACCCTGGTGTGAAGGGCGAAGTCGATGTCCTGTCGCTGGGCGCTGACGGCCAAGCTGGCGGCGAAGGCAAAAACGCCGACATCGGCAGCTGGCAATAAAGCCAGCGCGCAAGCCAACCATGCAGCGCCAGCACGGCCTCACCCTGTTGGAGCTGTTGGTGGTACTGGCCATCATCGGTTTGGCCATGGCGGGCGTCAGCTTTTCATTGCGCGACAGCAGCCAAACGCACATTGAGCGTGAGGCACATCGCTTGGTAGCGATCTTGGAAGCCACCCGTGCGCAATCGCGCACCAGTGGCGTTTCACTGATTTGGCAAGCCTCGGCTGAGGGCTTTGTCGTTCGGCCTGCACTCAGCACCCCCACACATGCGTTTGCAACACGTAACGAAACTTGGCTGACCGCTGGCATGCAAGCTCAAGTCAGCACAGCCAACAACGCCGCAACTGCCAACTGGGTCGTGCTCGGACCTGAACCCATCGTGCCACCTGTACGTATCACGCTCAGCACGGCGACGGCAACTCTGAGCATTGGCACAGATGGGCTTCAACCATTTCGAGTGCTGCCATGAAATCGCTGCGCGGTTTTACATTGATCGAGGTATTGGTGGCACTCGCCATCGTGTCGATTGCGCTGATGAGTGGTCTCAAAGTCAGCGACGCTCTCACACGCAATGCACAACGCCAAACCGATGTGTTGCTCGCGCAGATTTGCGCCGACAACGCCCTGAACCAACTCCGCCTCTCGCAGCAATTGCCGAACGTGGGCGATTCGCGCATGCCCTGCCCGCAAGCCGAGCGTAACTTTGAGGTCGCGCTGACTGTGCGCACTACACCCAACCCCGCATTCAGACGCGTGGACGCGCAAGTCTTTGACGCGGCCACGCCTGTGCTGAACATCACCACCGTACTGGGGCGTTACTGATGCCCAACAGACGTCATGCACAAAGCGGCTTCACGCTCATTGAACTGCTCATTGCCATCACCCTCATGGCGGTGTTGGCGGGCTTGAGTTGGCGCGGGCTCGATAGCCTCATACGCAGCCGCGACATCACCCAAGCACAGGTGGACAACACCGCCGTACTGCAAACCGTGATGGCCCAATGGCAAGCCGACCTCAACGCCGTGCAGCCCGTGCCCAGCATCGCTGACGCAGGGGTGCTCTGGGATGGTCGCACGCTGCGCATCACGCGCCGAGCCACCCATTGGCGTGCTGACGGTGCAGATGTGGGCTTGTGGGTGGTGGCATGGACGCTGCGCGACAAGCAATGGATGCGCTGGCAATCGGCGCCTGTACAAACGCAGGGGGACCTGCAACAAGCATTGACCCGCGCCCAACGCTGGGGCCAAAACCCAAGCGCCGATGACGCGGCATTTGCAACCACACTCATCCCCCTCGATGCATGGCAGCTCAGCTACTTTCGAGGCAATGCGTGGACCAACCCGTTGTCAAGCGAAGGCAATACCGACACCCACACGCAAGGCGCATTACCCGATGCGATTCGCCTGCAGATTGACTTACCCGACCGCACCGGCGTGCGCGGCCGCATCACCCTCGACTGGGTACGCCCCAACTTCAGTAACACCAAAACATGAAGCACGCCGCACGCCACCTAGACGGCAGCCGCCGCACGCCACCCCGACCATGCGCCACAGCACGGCAGCGGGGTGCAGCGTTGCTGGCGGCCATGCTCACGGTGGCGTTAGTGGCCACGTTTGCCACAGGTGCGCTGTGGCAACAGTGGAAATCGACCGAGGTAGAGGGTGCGGAGCGCCAACGCACACAAGCACGCTGGCTACTCACAGGTGCGCTTGACTGGGCCCGCGTCATCTTGCGCGAGGATGCGCGCTCAGGCGATGCCAACGCCCCCACCGACCATCTCGCCGAGCCTTGGGCCGTACCCCTGCAAGAAGCTCGTTTGAGCGCCTTTTTGGCCGCACTGCCCGACGGGACGGGGCACACCATCAACGACGAAAAATTTGCACAGCAGGTGTTGCTCTCCGGCCAAGTCAATGACTTGCAAGGACGCCTGAACGTGACCAACTTGCTACACGGTGACAAGCTGGATGGCAAAACCGTGCTGGCTTTTGAGCGCTTGTTTGACGTGCTGGGCATTCCACCAGTTCAGCTCAACTTACTCACCCAAGGTCTGGTTGCAGCTCAAAAACAAAGCAGTCAATCATTCTTAATGCCTCAACGCATCGGCCAACTCAGCTGGTTCGGGATGTCGCCTGAAACGTTGCAAACCCTCGGCCCGCACATCACCGTGCTGCCAACACGCTCACGCGTCAACCTCAACACCGCCAGCGTACAAGTGCTGCACGCCAGCGTGCCGGGCCTGAGTCTGTCGGACGCCCAACGCTTGGTGCTACAGCGCGAACGCCAACATTGGGCCAGTGTGGATGCGTTTCAAAAAGCCTTAGGGCGCCCCATCAACCTGAACGACACCCACAGCGTGGCCACCCAATACTTTGAAGTGCTAGGCCGCCTGCGCATGCCCCAAACCACGCTGCAAGAGCGCTCCTTGGTCAAGCGCGAAGGCCAAGATTTGAAGGTGCTTTGGCGCGACTCGGGCTCTCTACAATGACAAATTCATGCTGATCATTGCGCTGCCCCACTCTGCCCACGCCAACACTGGCTATGCCCACGTTCACTCGGACGGGCACAGCGTGTTGCGCCACGCGACAGGTGCGGCGACTACGCTGTCAGCCCATGCGGGCGAAGTCGTGGCGGTCGTGCCGCATAGCCGCTTGTCTTGGCTGCGCGTGCAGCTACCGCCTGCCAGCCATGGCCCGCGTTTGCAAGCGGTGTTACACGGCTTGCTCGAAGACCGGCTGCTAGACGACCCGCAACAGCTGCACATCGTGCCAGCGCCCGACGCCGACACCATCGCACGCACCGGCGGCGACACCGTGGTGGCGGTATGTCACAAGCAATGGCTGCGCGAAGCAATCGCCCCCTTGCAAGCAGCAGGTCTGACTGTGCAACGCATCGTTCCCGATTTGTCTCCCAGCACCCCACCCGTGCTGCAGGTGATGGGCGAGCCCGACCATTCACAAAGTGTTCTGTGTCATGCACATGGCGTCACCCTCCTCCCCCCCAACACCGCACAGTGGCGCGCATTTTCTGAACTAAGTAGCGAACTGAACCAGGCCAACTTACAAATTCAAGCTGAACCGGCCATGGTGACTCGTGTGCAAAGCACGCTGCAACGTCAACCCATGCTGCAAAGTACGGCGCAGCGTTGGGTCAAGTCCAGCCAGTCCGCTTGGGATTTGGCACAAGGCGAATGGGCTCAGGGTCCCCTCCAACGTGTGCAACGCCAAATGCTGTCTGCATGGCAAACCGCTTTACACGCCCCCGCATGGAAGTCCGTGCGTTGGGGGCTCTTGGCCTTGATCGCCTTACACGTCGTAGGGCTCAATGCTTTGGCTTGGCGCGAACGCAGTGCTTTGAATGCACAGCAGGCCTCGCTGCACCACCTATTGAAAACCTCGTTCCCCTCAGTCACCTTGGTCATCGACGCGCCACTGCAAATGCAGCGTGAGGTCGATGCACTGCAACAAAAAATGGGCTTGGCATCGAGCACAGACTTTGAGCCTTTGCTCGCGGCCTTGGCGGGCGTGCTGCCCGCTGGGCAAACGCCGCAACAGATTCACTATGCCAACCACACCCTGCGTGTACAGGGCGTCACATTGGACAGCGGCTCAACAGGCATGAAACCCCTCCAGGCACAAGGCTTGATCCTGCGTCAAGAGAGCCCCGACACCTGGGTGTTGCAAGCGGAGGGCATGAAATGAGCGCCTTGAGTTCGCTGCGCACACAAACCGCATCGCGATGGCAAGCCTTAAGTCCGCGTGAACAACGTGGCCTCTCGCTGCTGGGAGCATCGCTGGCCTTGCTGGTGTTTGGATCCATTGCCATCGCACCTGCGCTCAACACTTTGCGCGACAGCGACAACCGTCGCGCCCAAATCGGGCAGCAACTTGCGCACATGCGGGCCTTACAAGTGCAGGCCCGAGCACTGCAAACACGCACACCTATTTCGCGCGACGAAGCGCTGCGTCATTTACAAAGCCTCACGCCTAGCGCACAAATGCAACTCACAGTGCAAGGCGATCGCGTGGCCGTACAACTCAAAGCCGTACCCGCCGCGACCTTGGCCCACTGGTTATCGCAAGCCCGCATCCAAGCCCAAGCCATGCCACTGGAGGTTCGCCTCACGCGCGGCAACAGTCCAACCGCGCACAACGCGGCGCCCGTTTGGGAAGGCAGCTTGGTGCTGAGCTTGCCCCACCGTCATACATCAGCGCCCTAGCCATGCAACGTCGTTCAAGCCCCACACCACACACCAGCACGCGCTGGGCGTGGACAGGCGCGGGCATGGGTTTGGTATTGGCGCTCATCACCCAAGCGCCCGCACATTGGCTAACGCACAGCATCGAACAAGCCAGTGGCGAGCGGGTGCTGTTGCCCGATGCGCAAGGTACGGTGTGGAATGGCTCAGCACAATGGGTGCTTAACGAAGGCCCACTCAATATGGCCGCCACGCCCCATGCGGTTCGACCTGCCGGCACCACAGCACTACCCACACGCGTGACATGGCAGCTTGGCCTCAACATGGACTGGGTCAACTTTCGGTTGAACCTGAGTACCACTGTGATCTCTGCCTGTTGCACACCGCAACCCGTGCGTGTAGATGTCTCACCCGTGTGGCGTGGCCTGCGCGTGCAGGTGAGCGACCACACCAGCCACTGGCCTGCCCACTGGCTGGTGGGTCTGGGCGCACCTTGGAACACAGTGCAACCCGAAGGCCAAATGCAGCTGCAAACCAAGCAACTGCAATGGACACAACAAGCAGGTCAAGCGTCCTTGCTTGGCCAAGCCGAGCTTCACATGCAGCAACTCTCCACCCGCTTGTCCACGCTACGCCCCTTGGGCAGCTACCGCGTGCGAGTACAAGGCGGTGACACCGTGGCACTGACGCTGGACACACTGGAAGGCAGCTTGCTTTTGCAAGGCTCAGGCCAACTGATACATGGGCGTGTGCAATTCAACGGCGAGGCAACAGCTGCGCCTGAGGCGCAAGCAGCGCTGTCTAATTTATTGAACATCCTTGGTCAACGCCAAGGAGCCAAATCGATTTTGAAAATGGGTTAAGCGTATGGCCAAGCATCACACTGTTTTTCATCCCTCCGCTTTGGCGCTTGCGCTGGGCTTGAGTTTGGCACCTGCGCTGCTAGGCGGATCGAACACACACGCCGCACCGACTGCCAAAAAATCCACCTCGGCTGCGCAGCAACCCATCACGCTCAACTTTGTGAACGCAGAGATTGAATCGGTGGCACGCACATTGGCCACACTCTCCAACCGCAATTTGGTGGTCGACCCACGCGTCAAAGGCACGATCAACCTCAGCACTGAGTTACCTGTGTCGCCCAATGAGGCATGGAGCCAATTCTTGGCCGCGTTGCGCCTGCAAGGCTTTGCCATGGTGGAGACCAAAGGTCTTTACAAAATCGTGCCCGAAGCCGATGCCAAGCTGCAAGGTGGCAACGTACAAGAAATCTACAAGAGCAATGGGGGTGCGGGCAGTGGCCAAATCGTCACCCACATTTTTAAACTCAATTTTGAGCAAGCCAATAACTTGGTGCCGGTGTTGCGCCCACTCATCAGCCCCAACAACACCATCAACGTCAACCCCAGTAACAACTCGATCATCATCACCGACTACGCCGACAACTTGCAGCGCATGGCCCGCATCATTGCCACACTTGACGTGTCCAATGCCAGCGATGTGGAAGTGATTCAGCTCAAACACGCCATTGCAGTGGACTTGGCGCCACTGGTATTGCGCTTGGTCGAGTCGGGGAGCCACATGCCCCAAACAGCTGCCACACCCGGCCAAACTGGGGCTGAATACAAAACCACACTCTTGGCCGAGCCCCGCAGCAACACCCTCATCTTGCGTGCAGCCAACCCTGCACGCGTGGCCTTGGTCAAATCGTTGGTTACCAAGCTCGACCAACCCAATGGCACCAGCGCCAGCGGCAACATCCATGTGGTGTACTTGAAAAATGCAGACGCGACCAAGTTGGCAGCCACCTTGCGCGCCGCGGTCAACGGGCAAGCTGCCGGTATAGCGAACACTGTGCCCGCTGCCAACACAACCACATCGACCGCCACGTCGCCCTTGGTGCCCCAAGTGGCTTCTACGAACAACCCGCTGGCGAACGCCATCGCATCCAGCGGCGCTACCACTGGCGGTCAAATACAAGCTGACAGCGCCACCAACTCACTCATCATCACCGCGCCTGAGCCGCAATACCGACAACTCCGTGCCGTGATTGACATGCTGGATCAACGTCGCGCGCAAGTGATGGTCGAGAGTTTGATTGCCGAAGTGAATGCGGACAAAGCAGCGCAAATGGGCATTCAGTGGCAAACCGCCTCAGGCTCGAACGGCGGCACCGTGGGCATCATCGGCACCAATTTCAACAACACACTCACCACCACCCAAGGCGCAGGCAACATCATCAACGCAGCCGGAGGCAGCGGCACGGCCCTCAACACGCTTGGGAATGGTTTGAACATTGGCTCAGCCAAACAAATCAACGGCACGTATGTGTTGAGTAGCTTGGCAACCTTCTTGCAGCAAAACGGCGAAGGCAATGTGTTGTCAACGCCCACCTTGCTGACGCTAGATAACGAAGAAGCCAAGATCGTGGTGGGACAGAATGTGCCGTTTGTGACCGGCCAATACACCAACAACAACACGACCAACGGCTCGGTCAACCCGTTCCAAACCGTCGAACGCAAGGACGTGGGACTGACCCTCAAGGTCAAACCGCAAATCAGCGAAACTGGAACGGTCAAGCTCACCATCTTTCAAGAAGTCTCCAGCGTGGTGCCCAACTCGATTGGTTCAACCACCGGCTTGATCACCAACAAACGCAGCATCGAATCCAATGTACTGGTCGACGATGGCTCCATCATCGTCTTGGGTGGTTTGTTGTCTGACGAATATTCAGGCGCTGGTAGCCAAGTGCCTTTGTTTGGCGATATCCCAGTGATCGGCTGGCTGTTCAAAAGCGAAAGTCGCAGCCGCAGCAAAAAGAACCTGATGGTGTTCTTGCGTCCTGTCGTGGTGCGTGATGCCGCCGCGTCTGATGCGCTCAGCAACAACCGCTACCAACAAATGATGGGCCTGCAACAAAACGCACAACCCGGCTTCAACCCTATCTTGGGCTCGGGCCAATCACCCGTGTTGCCTCCCGCACCTGTGCCCAAGCCCAAAGAAGAATCTAAAGTCTCGAACGACAACAAACCAGAAGCGCCTGCGTCGTCTACACCCGCCGCATTACCCGCCCAATGACCATGCGCCGCCCGCTGCCCTACGCCTTTGCCCGGACCCACCAGCTGTTGCTGGAGGACGATGGCCACACGCTGACGTTGTGGCACAGCGACGCACCCGACCTTGGCGGATGGAGCGAAGTGTCCCGTCAATACGCAGTGCAAGCGTTTGAATACACAGACAAAGCCACGCTCGCCAAACGCATCAGTGAAGCCTATGCGCAAGCCGACAGCAATGCAGCTGCGGTGGTGAGCGAAGTCGAGAGCGATGCTGACCTGACCCGCATGATGCAAGAGCTGCCTGCGGTGGAAGACTTGCTCGAAGCCGCCGACGACGCCCCCATCATCCGCATGCTCAACGCCTTGCTGACGCAAGCCGCGCGCGATGGCGCGAGCGACATTCACATCGAACCCTACGAACGCCACAGCAGCGTGCGTTTCCGTGTGGACGGCACACTGCGGGAAGTGGTGCAACCCAACCGTGCTTTGCATGCGGCGCTGATTTCAAGGCTGAAGATCATGGCCGAATTGGACATTGCCGAAAAACGCTTGCCGCAAGATGGCCGCATTTCTTTGCGCTTGGGCCAACGTGCCATTGACGTGCGCGTGTCCACGCTGCCGAGCGCACATGGCGAGCGTGCGGTGCTGCGCTTGCTCGACAAAACCGAGAGCAAACTCACGCTACAAGCCGTGGGCATGGAAGGCGACACCCTGCGCCGCTTTGAAGCACTGGTGAATCAACCCCACGGCATCATTTTGGTCACCGGTCCGACAGGCTCTGGCAAAACCACCACGCTGTATGCCGCGTTGCAAAGCTTAGACGCCACGCGCAACAACATCATGACGGTGGAAGACCCGATTGAATACGAGTTGGCAGGCGTCGGACAAACACAAGTGAACCCCAAAATTGATTTGGATTTCGCCAAGGCCCTACGCGCCATCCTGCGCCAAGACCCAGACATCATCATGATTGGTGAGATTCGCGATCACGAAACCGCACAAATTGCCATTCAAGCGTCGCTCACCGGCCACTTGGTGTTGGCCACGCTGCACACCAACGATGCGGCCAGCGCCATCACCCGCTTGACCGATATGGGCGTGGAGCCCTTTTTGCTCAGCTCCTCACTCTTGGGTGTCTTGGCCCAACGCCTGTTGCGCAAGACCTGCACACACTGTGGTGGCAAGGGCTGCGACGCGTGCGGTCACAGCGGCTACCAGGGCCGCACCGGCATTTTTGAATTGCTCACCACCAACGACGACCTGCGCGCCCTCATTCACAACCAAGCCAGCGAAGCACAGCTACGCGACGCAGCCTTGCGCAACGGCATGACATGCATGCGTGACGATGGCGAACGCTTGGTGCGCCACGGCATTTCGACACGCGAAGAACTCATTCGCGTGACCCGCGATTAAACGCCTGCGACTCTGCCATGCCCGCCTACTCGTTTGAAGCCCTCGACCCCCAAGGCCAAACCCGCCGCGGCGTACTAGAGGCCGACACTGCACGCACCGCGCGCAGCCAATTGCGTGCGCAAGATTTGGTGCCCCTCACCGTGGAGCCCGTGCAACGCGCCAACCGTGGTTTGAACACCGTCATTTGGGAAAGCAAGGTGTTGGGCACCACGGCCTTGGCCGTGTGGACGCGTCAACTCTCGGGCTTGGTCAATGCCGGCTTGCCACTCGAACGTGCTTTGGCAGCCTTGAGTGACGAAGCCGAAACGCCCCGCCAGCGTGACTTGGTCTCTGCCCTACGCACCGAAGTCAGTGCAGGCGCTCCATTTGCCAAGGCACTCAGCCTGCACCCACGCGAGTTCAGCCCGATCTTCACCGCAGTGATTGGTGCGGGTGAGCAAAGCGGTCATTTAGGCCGGGTGCTTGAACGCTTGGCCGACGACTTGCAAGAACAACAAAACTTACGTAGCAAGCTAATGGCTGCAAGCCTGTACCCCGCTATTGTTTGCGTGGTGGCTTTGGTCATCGTGTTGTTTTTACTGGCCTATGTCGTGCCGCAGGTGGCGCAGGTGTTTGGCAGCAACCAACAACAACTTCCCACCCTCACTCGCTTCATGCTGACCTTGAGCAGCTTTGTGCAAGACTTTTGGCTATGGGGTTTGGTGCTGATCGCATCACTCATCGCAGGTGGCCATGTCGCCTTGAAACAAGCCCATGTGCGTCTACGTTTTGATGCCGCTTGGCTGCAGTTGCCACTCATTGGCCGCTTGGCCTGTGGCTACAACGCGGCTCGATTTGCCAGCACACTGGCCATGCTTGCCACCGCAGGCGTGCCGATCTTGAAAGCGCTACAAGCGGCAGCCGACACTCTCAGCAACACCGCGCTCAAACGCGATGCGCAAGACGCGCTGGTACAGGTGCGCGAGGGGGCGCCGCTCGCATCGGCCCTCGCGCAGCACCCACGCTTCCCACGTTTGTTGGTGATGTTCTCGCGCTTAGGCGAGCAAACAGGCACGCTGCCCACCATGCTGCAACGCGCCGCCACGCAACTGAGCGACGAGGTGCAACGCCGCGCTTTGCAACTGGCAACCCTGCTGGAGCCGCTGCTCATCGTGGCCATGGGCGCCATGGTGATGCTCATCGTCCTCGCTGTGATGCTGCCCATCATTCAACTCAACCAATGGGTGAGGTAAGTCATGGGTGTTTCTTTAGACGGTAAGTTAGTTGTCGCAATCTCCTCGAGAGCGCTCTTTGACTTTGAAGAAGAAAACCAAGTTTTCGAACAAGGCGACGACCGCGCCTACATGAACTTGCAGCTCGAACGCCTGGAAACGCCCGCCAAGCCCGGTGTGGCGTTTTCGTTGGTGCAAAAACTCTTGGCCTTCAACACCTCTGACGCGCAACGCGTGGAGGTGGTCATCCTGTCGCGCAACGATCCTGTGAGTGGCATGCGCGTCTTCCGCTCGGCACAGCACTACGGTCTTCCCATTCAGCGCGGCAGCTTCACCCGCGGGCAATCACCTTGGCGTTATTTGCGCCCGCTCAACGCCAACTTGTTTTTGTCTACGCATTTGTCCGATGTGCGCTCGGCTTTAGATGCAGGCGTGCCCGCCGCGCAGGTGTACCCACACTCGGCCCGCGCATCCGAAGCCAATCCACACGAAGTGCGCATTGCGTTTGACGGCGATGCGGTGCTGTTCAGCGACGAAGCCGAACGCGTTTTTCAAACCCAAGGTTTGGACGCGTTTCAACAACACGAAAAAAGCAAAGCCGCACAGCCGCTGTCTGCGGGTCCTTTCAAACCGCTGCTGGCTGCATTGCAAGTGCTGCAGCAAGCAGGCACGCCGCACATGCGCATTCGTACCGCACTCGTCACAGCCCGCAGTGCCCCCGCGCACGAGCGAGCGATTCGCACGCTGATGAACTGGAACATTGAAGTGGACGAAGCCATGTTCTTGGGCGGGCTTGAAAAAGGAGAGTTCTTGCGGGAGTTTGAACCCGACTTTTTCTTTGACGACCAAACCGGCCACATCGAATCTGCCGCCCGTCATGTACCTGCAGGCCATGTGGCCAGTGGTGTGCGAAACACCGATTTTTAAAACACCATGAACGCTTTGAAAACCGTGGCCAACAATGTGGCCACGAATTGGCAAAAAAGCCGTCTGCAACTCAGCCGCGTCTGGGCTTTGTCACTGCCCTATTTCAGGTCTGAAGAAAAATGGCGTGCGCGCCTGCTACTAGCCGCCTGCGTGGGTTTGAACCTTGGCATGGTCTACATGATGGTGTTGCTCAACGATTGGAACCGCGTGTTCTATGACGCACTGCAAAACCGCAATGCCGAAGTGTTTTGGCGACAGCTGGGGGTGTTTGCCATGTTGGCCACCTGCTTCATCATCGTGGCGGTGTATCGCTTCTACCTCACACAATTGCTAGAAGTACGCTGGCGTGCGTGGATGACCCGTGACTACTTGCAGCGTTGGCTCAGCGGCCATGTGTTTTACCAGCTCGAATTGCAAAGCAAACACGGCACAGACAACCCCGATCAACGCATTCAAGAAGACGTGCAACAGTTCACCGCCGATACGGTCAGTTTGTCGATGGGCTTGCTAGACGCCACGGTCACGTTGCTGAGTTTCGTGGGCATTTTGTGGTCACTCTCGGGCGGTTTTAGTTTCGATGTAGCTGGCGAGACCTACAACATCCCCGGCTTCATGGTGTGGATGGCTTTGGCGTATGCCTTAGCCGGCAGCTTGATTGGCCATTTCATTGGTCGCTCCATGGCCTCGCTCAACTTTGCACAACAACGCTTAGAGGCTGACTTCCGTCACCACCTCATACGGGTGCGCGAATACAGCGAAGCTATTGCGCTGGACCGTGGCAACGCCGTAGAGCGCCTGTCGTTGCAAGAACGATTCAAATTGGTACTCGACAACTTCATGCGCTTGTTACGTGTGCAAAAGCGCTACACCTGGTTCAACTCAGGCTACGGTCAAGCGGCAGTGGTGTTCCCCATGTTAGTGGCCTCGCCACGGTACTTCAGTGGCGCCATTCAACTGGGCGAGCTGATGCAAATTTCATCGGCGTTTGGACAAGTGCAAGAGTCGCTGAGCTGGTTCATCAGCAACTACAGCCGTTTGGCGTCGTGGCAAGCCACCACACTGCGTTTGACCTCATTCCAAGACCAAATGAATGCGATTGCGCCCACCCCCTCGCCAGCCCATAACGCGGCCTCGCGTGCAGACATCAACCTGCTGCACACCACGCCACTCACCATCTCACTGCCCAACGGCGAGGTCTTGCTAGCCGACACCTCACTCAACGCCACGGCTGGCGACACCGTGTTGATTCGTGGCCCATCGGGATGCGGCAAATCGACCTTGTTGCGTGTGCTCGCTGGCATCTGGCCGCATGTCAGCGCCCCGACGCATGACCGCCGTGGCGAGCCCATCACTTACGGCCCCGTGGTGCTACCCGATCGCAGCATGTTCATGCCGCAGCGCCCTTACTTTCCACAAGGCACCTTGCGTCAAGCCTTGGCTTACCCCGACAGCGCGGAAGACTACAGTGACGAAGCGCTAACGAACGCGCTATACGATGCCATGCTGCCTCACTTGGTGGATGAACTCGATACCGCTGGCCAATGGACACAGCAACTCTCCGGGGGGGAGCAACAACGCTTGGCCTTAGCGCGTGTGCTGCTCAAACGTCCGCGCTGGGTATTTGCAGACGAAGCCACCAGTGCGCTGGACGAAGCCACAGAAAAAGTGCTCTACGAAAAACTACGCACATTGGTCCGCGAAGAAGGGGGCGGCTTGGTGTCTATCGCCCACCGCGCCAGTGTGGCGAACTATCACGACAGTACTTGGCAGTTTGAACCTGCGCCTGAAGGTGGCACTGCGAAGTTTGTACTGGTGACAGAATAAAAATGGCGCGTACAGCTCAGCGCACGCGTTGATCGCTTAGGCTTTCCAGCGCAACCACCCTTGAGCGCGCAAATCGCACGCAGGGCATGTGCCGCAACCGTAACCCCAATCGTGGCGATGGGTGCGATCTCCCATGTAGCAGGTGTGCGTGTGCTCGACGATCAGGTCCACCAACTGATGACCCCCATGCGTGTGCGCTTTCTGACCAAGATCATGTGCCAACTGCCAAGTCTGCGCTTTATCGATCCACATCAACGGTGTCTCGATCAGCAAGCGACGGTCCATGCCCAGAGACAATGCAATTTGCATGGCTTTCATGGTGTCGTCGCGGCAATCGGGATAGCCTGAAAAGTCGGTTTCACACACCCCCGTGACAATGACATCCAAACCACGGCGATAGGCCAGCGCAGCCGCGAGTGTGAGAAACAACAGGTTGCGCCCAGGCACAAAGGTGTTGGGCAAGCCAGAGCTCTCCATTTGAAACGCCATGTCGCGAGTGAGCGAGGTTTCGCTCACCTGACCCAACACACCCAAATCGAGCAAATGGTCCTCGCCCAACTTGGCGCCCCACTCGGGGAACTGTGTGCGCATTTGGGCCAGCACTTGCATGCGGGCCTCCAGCTCCACCAAATGACGCTGGCGATAGTCAAACGCCAAGGTCTCTACGCGCTCGTATTGCGCCAGTGCATGGGCGAGGCAGGTGGTGGAATCTTGGCCGCCCGAGAACAAAACCAAGGCCGTGCGATGAATGGGGTGACGTGCTTGCATGAGCGTGGTGTTTTAGTGCGAAGAAGTTGTATGGGCCGCATGCGAAATTTTGTCGGTCAACGCAATAGCCAAGGCGCTGAGCAAAAAGGTGATGTGGATGATGGTTTGCCACATCAATACCTTCTCGTCGTAATTGGCAGCATTGATGAAGGTCTTGAGCAAGTGGATGGATGAAATGCCAATGATGGCCATACCCAGCTTCACCTTCAACACCGATGCATTGACATGGCTGAGCCACTCAGGCTGGTCGGGATGGTTTTCCAAATACATGCGTGACACAAAAGTTTCGTACCCTCCCACAATGACCATGATGAGGAGGTTGGAAATCATCACCACGTCAATCAAGCCCAAGACCACCAACATGGTGATGGACTCGGTCAGCTTATCGACCACCATGCCATTTTTATAGCCAATGCTGGTCACCAACGCATCCAACGCGTGTTGGTTGCCAAACGCAGCTTCAATCAAATGGACCAACTCAACCCAAAAATGAAACACGTACATGCATTGCGCCAAGATGAGGCCTAAATACAAAGGGAGCTGCAACCAACGGCTGGCAAAGATAAAGCGGGGCAAACGTGGCGGTTGAGTCATAAGCGTCAGGGGTTTTTCGTGCGAAGTGGCTAAATTTTGCCTGAGCCCGCCTAAACTCTGTCCATGCTGTTACAAATTTTCTCTCTGATCCTTCACTTCGCCGTTGGCCTTGTGGCAGGCACGTGTTTGCTTCGCCTGTACATGCAAGCCATGCGTGTGAACCTCTCGCGCAGCAGCGGCAATCCACTGGCCCCTTTTGTCTTTGCCATCACCGACTGGCTGGTGCTACCTCTGCGCCGATTGGTGCCCGCCATCGGTCGCTTAGACACAGCCAGTTTGCTTGCAGCTTATGCCGTGTTGCTGATCAAACATGTCCTCCTGTGGCTGGCGGTCGGCGCTGGCACTGACCCGCTCGTGTTCCTACCCAAGGCCGCATTTGAGCTGGTGAGCGTGGTGTTGTCGGGCTTGATGTGGTTGGTGCTCATTTATGTGCTGATGTCTTGGATGCGTACCGCATCAGATGCCGCCTACTTTTTGGCGCAATTGCTAGAGCCTTTGTTAGAACCGATTCGCCGTGTGCTGCCCCGCATGGGCGGTGTGGACTTGTCTCCCATCGCCTTGCTGTTGCTGATCCAAATTGGCGAAATCGTGCTTCATGGTGTGCGTACCAATTTCATGCTTTAAGGGTCTATATGCAACACGCGGTCACGGCACTCATCCTCAGTCTCTCCGCTGCGTGTTTTTCGGTTTCAACCGCACAGGCACAACCGCAAACTCTACCCGCAGTCGCCCCGATTGCCGCACTGGATGTCCCCCGCTACATGGGCACGTGGTACGAGATAGCGAAATTTCCCAATCGGTTTCAAGCCAAGTGTGTGGCCAACACACGCGCACGCTATCTGGCACAAACCAGCGCCACCGTGCAAGTGCTCAACAGTTGCGACACCGCCGATGGCAGCACCATCGATGCACTGGGCCTTGCCAAACAAATTGGCGACCCCACCTCACCCAAACTGCAAGTACGTTTTGCCCCAGCATGGCTCGGGTGGTTGCCGATGGTCTGGGGCGACTACTGGGTGATTGACTTGGATGTGGACTACCAACTGGCCGCTGTCAGCGACAGCAAACGCGAGTTTTTGTGGATCTTGTCGCGCACACCACAAGTTCCTGCGAAAACGTATGACGCTTTGTTAGCTCGGCTGAAAGCCCAGCATTTTGACGTCGTCAAACTAGAGCGCACATCACAACACTAAAGCGTCACGCCTTGCTTTTGGCGTGACGCAAGCTCGGGCGTTACTTGATCCAAGCCGCCAATGTTTTGGCGTACGCGTCAAAGTCTTTGATGGGGCGCTTGGCCACACCCGAGGCTTCGGCCGCACGTGCCACGGCAGGTGCAATGCGCTGAATCAGGCGTGTATCAAATGGCTTGGGGATGATGTTGTCCACCCCAAACGCCAAATCCAGACCGGGGTAAGCAGCTTGCACTTCGGCGGTCACGTCTAACTTGGCCAAATCAGCGATTTCACGCACGCACGCAATCTTCATCGCGTCGGTGATTTTGGTGGCGCCACAATCCAAAGCGCCACGAAAGATGTACGGAAAGCACAACACGTTGTTCACTTGGTTAGGGTAGTCAGAGCGTCCCGTGGCGATGATGCAATCAGGGCGCACAGCTTTGGCCAACTCCGGGCGAATTTCTGGCTCAGGATTGGACAAGGCCAAGATCAGCGGCTTGTCGGCCATGGTCTTGACCATGTCTTGCGTCAACACACCAGGGGCTGAACAACCCAAGAACACGTCTGCGCCATTGACCGCATCGGCCAACGTGCGCAGCTCGGTTTTTTGTGCAAAGCGGGCTTTGGAGTCGTCGTAACCACCAGGGCGTCCTTCGTAAATGATGCCTTTGGAATCGCACACATAAATGTTCTCGGCCTTGACACCCAAGCCCACAAACACGCCCAAGCAAGCCAAAGCGGCAGCGCCTGCACCGGACACCGCCACTTTGATGTGGTGGATGTCTTTACCTGCCAACTCCAAGCCGTTCAACATGGCGGCGGCAGAGATGATGGCTGTGCCGTGTTGGTCGTCGTGGAAGACTGGAATGCGCATGCGTTCGCTGAGTTTTTTCTCGATGTAGAAGCACTCGGGCGCTTTGATGTCTTCGAGATTGATACCACCAAAGGTGGGCTCCATAGCCGCAATGATGTCCACCAACTTATCGGCATCGTGCTCATCGAGTTCGATGTCAAACACGTCAATGCCAGAAAACTTCTTGAACAAGCAACCCTTGCCTTCCATGACAGGCTTACCGGCCAATGCGCCAATGTCGCCCAAGCCCAGCACGGCTGTGCCATTGGTGATGACGCCGACCAAGTTGCCGCGGCTGGTGTATTCGTAAGAAGTTTGTGGATCTTTCTCAATCTCCAAGCAGGGGTACGCCACGCCAGGTGAATAAGCCAAGCTCAAATCATGCTGGTTATCCAGAGGGTGTGTTGGCTCTACGCGAATCTTGCCTTTGCTGGGCGAGCGGTGGTAGTCCAGAGCGGCGGTGCGTAATTCTTGTTCTGCTGGCGTCATGAAATTTCCGAAACGTTTTTTTGAAAAAGGGTCATATCCTACCCCGCCATCCTTTCCCTCAGGCCTGAACGGGCATGTGCCTACACTTACGCACTTTCCAACCCCTTTGTCTCACACAAGCCACATGCAAGCCCTGCTCCATGCCATTGCCACCATGGCTCCACCGACCGACGCGCAACGCGTGTTCCATGGACGCGGCGGCTTGCACCCTGGCTGCGAGCATTGGGTGCTGGATGCATTTCCGCCTGTGATGGTGTTGACCAGTTTTCAAGCCGTGACAGAAGAAGAATTAGCCACAGTGGGCGAGGCCCTCGCCTCACGCTGGAACGCGATCACGCCGGATCAGCCTTTGAACTGGGTGTATCAATGCCGCGCCGAGGGGCACTTGGAAACGCGTTTGATGTCTGGCGCCGTCCCCGACCCGCATGTGGTGACTGAGAACGGCAGCCGCTTTCGGGTGCATGTGCTCAAAGGCCAAAACCACGGCTTGTTTTTGGACATGGCCGAGGGCCGCGCGTGGGTACGTCAGTTTGTGCATCACCACAGTGCAAACCAGTCGCGTTTGAAGGTACTCAACCTCTTTGCGTACACCTGTGCCTTCTCGGTGGTGGCCCTGCAAGCAGGCGCCAAACAGGTGGTGAATGTGGACATGAGCCACGGGGCAATGGCCATTGGCCAACAAAACCACCCGATCAACGGCATCACCACGGGTGCAACCTTCTTGATGCACGACATCTTTAAGACTTGGGGCAAGATCACGCGTAGCGGACCTTACGACTTGGTGATCGTAGACCCGCCTAGCTACCAAAAAGGCAGCTTTGTCGCCACCAAAGACTATGCGCGTTTGATGCGTCGCTTGCCCGATCTGCTCGCTCCTGGCGGCTATGCGCTGCTGTGCCTGAATGCACCCGAGCTCGGCCTAGACTTTTTACGCGACCAAATGCAAGCGCTCGCACCCGAACTCCAATGGGTGCAACGCGTGGCCAATCCTGCGGCGTTTGCGGATGTGTCACCCGAACGATCACTCAAAGTGTTGGTCTATCACATGCCCTCTCTGTGAGATCTCTCATGACCAACGACTGGCCATGTTCACGTAAAAGGGGATACCAAAAATAATGTTGAGCGGAAAAGTCACCCCCAACGACAAACCAAAATACAGACTGGCTTGGGCCTCTGGAATGGCATAGCGCACCACCGCTGGCACAGCGATGTAAGAGGCACTGGCCGCTAGCACCATGAGCAAGGCCGTATCGCCATGAGACAGGCCCAACACGCCGCACAGCACAAAAGCGATGGCTGCATGAAACAAAGGGCCAAGCACGCCATAAACAATCAATAAGGGCGATGTACTTTTGAGGTGACTCAGATTTTTCGCAGTCGACAGCCCCATATCCAACAAGAAAAAGGCCAACATGCCTTTGAACAAGTCAATGGAAAACGGGGCCATCATGGACTTGCCTGTCTCGCCAGACAAGTAGCCAACCAACATTGCGCCCAACAGCAACAGCTGAGCGCCATCGGTGAACGACTCATGCAAGACATGCATGATGGAGCTGTGATTTGACGCTTGGGGGCTCTGAGACTCTCGCCGCGCTGCATTCGCAAACAACACGGCCATGATGATCGCAGGAGACTCCATCAAGGCCATCGCCGCAGCCATGTGGCCCGAATAACTGATCCCATGCGTATCTAGGTACTGCACCATGGTGATGAAAGTGACTGCGCTGACTGAGCCGTATGTGGCTGCAATCGCCGCCGCATCAAACTTTGAAACGCAATGCTTGAGAATTTGATAGCCCACAAATGGAATGAGGGTGGCCAAGAAGATCGCCGCGCACAAACCTTCCACCACTTCTACGGTCAAGCCGGTCTTCGCCAATGCAAAGCCCCCCTTAAGCCCCAAAGCCATGAGCAAATAAAGCGCTAAAAATCTGGCAACTTGAGGCGGAATTTCCAAATTAGAGCGGACCAAGCCTGCAAAAATACCGAGTAAGAAAAAGAGAATGGCTGGATCAAAAAAACTATTCATACGTGTCCTTGCTTGAATTCTCAGCGGTTTTCAATTTCCTTAGTCAATTTGTGTCTACCCACCATGCGCTCTCCCATTTCTATTGTTGATGTCGACAACTGTGACACCTGGACCCGCTACCGCAGCGGCCTGTGCAACAGCTGCGCCGCCAACTGCTGCACCATGCCCGTGGAGGTGAAGATGGCCGACTTGGTGCGCTTAGAACTGGTGGACCCGTTTGAAGCTGAGCACGAAGAGCCCAAACAGATTGCCAAACGGCTACAAAAGATAGGGGTGATTGAACATTTCAATTTCAAGAACAGCATCTTCACTTTGGCACGTCGCGCCAACGGTGACTGCCAAAACTTGGATGCCAAAACACGGCGTTGCACCGTGTACGACAAACGCCCCAACACGTGCCGTCTACACCCACAGGTTGGTCCACGCCCCAACTATTGCCCCTATGGCGCTGTGCGTTGATCAGCCCACCAACAGCGTCCCTTTGCACTTTTTGGCACCGCAACGACAAGCGTATTTCGCCCTCAGCATGTCAGTCATCGGCTCATCGCTGATCAAGCCGTAATTGAAGGTCAGCTCCTCACCACGCCACACTTGGCGACGCGTTTGGATGAAGATGCGACCGTCAATCTCAACAGGCTCACAATTGGGTCGACACGAGTGGTTGATCCAACGCGAATCATTGCCGCCGTAGAGGCCGTCAATCACACGTGTGTCGTCGATGTGAAAGTAAAACGTATGTTCTGGGTTGCTTGGGTCGTGCGGGTGGCGACGCTGCGCCTCGGCCATGCTGATGATTTCACCTGCGTACTCAATGACCGTCTCGCCAGCGGCCATGTGGCACACGGCAAACACGCCTTTGCCGTGAACGCGGGAGGTGAGAACTTCGATGCGAGATTCGCCTGGCATTGCGCGAGCGGACAGGCGGATCATTCCACCGTAACGGAATGGGGTGGCAAGGGGGTAATTTCAAACCCGATCATCTTTCCATTCCTCCTGTGATTAGTTACGTTGTAAGGCTTAGACATAAAGGTCTAAGGCTCGGCTCGTACACAGAATACCAGACAGCCCTTTCAGACGAAGTTATCAGGCTTAGAGACACTGAAAAAATGACGTTTGGGGGTATCGCTGAACTTCTCATTTCCGAAGGTTGGAAGAGCCCAAGAGGCTTCAACCTTGGACCCGAGAGCATCTTCTCCATCTACAAAAAGCGGAAGATCAGAGACGCTCGTCTTCTCTCATTACCCGAGATCGAAATCACTGAAGTCATAGTCAAAGATCAATGATCACCTCCGTCTTTTTACCGCTTCGACTCTGGGCTTGACCCAGCGCCAGCCTCACATCTGACGAACGACGATGACGATATCCTTAGAGTTCGGGACTGGGGAATACGTGAACATTTTGGAAGGGGACTTCCGAATGATTTCCAACAGTTTGTCCTTCATCATTCGTAGACCTGATTTCTCCGTTTGTCGTAGCGCTTCTTGACTCATCTTTTTTCTCTTTCTTTTTCTTTACGGGGTGAAGCTCTCTCCACTCCATGAACGACATTAGTTCTGGTTGCTCCATCAAAACATCTCCTTTCTGACACGGGTGAAGTTCTCTGGATTGTTGAAGTGTTCGTTGTAGAAGCGCTTCAAAGCGTATCGAATGATCTCGGAACGGTTGTAGCCCAAGCGATCACACAAGCTATCGAACTTGCTTACAAAGTCTTGGGTGGTTCTGATTCCGAGATTCTGGTTACGGTGGGTGTTTATGGTCATTTGCTCCTCTCTAACTAAATAAAACTACTCTCGTTTTCTATTTAGTAAACGCTGGAGGTCAATAACTGGAGAACACAAATGACCAAGACCCTATATGTGACAGGAAAAATGTACGAAGCCAATACGGTCAGCATCACGGACGCTGAACTGGTAGCACTTGTATCGGCTGAACAGAGTGATGATGATTTTTGGGAGCACCTAGAGGAGCTACACGATCAACTTATGGGTGATTCCCAAGTGAACGGCTTCCTTGTTAAAGATGGGTTCCTACCTAAGACCCGAGATCACGAGCTAGAAATCCACTTTCAGCACCCCATCGTGGGGGACGGGATCAAGTACAAAGACCCAAAGGTCAAAACCAAGGGATACAAGGTCATAGAAGGCTCTAAAACGACCCAAATACGGGTGGAAAAGAGGGACGGAAGGGGAAAGTAAATTACCCCCTTGCCACCTTACTCGACGGTCACTGATTTCGCGAGATTACGCGGCTTGTCCACATCTGTGCCACGCGCACAGGCGGTGTGATAGCTCAGCAATTGCAAAGGCACGACGTGCAGAATAGGTGAGAGCACGCCATAGTGCTCGGGCATGCGAATGACGTTCACGCCTTCGCTGCTTTCAATCTTGGTGTCGCCATCGGCCAGCACATACAACACACCACCGCGAGCGCGCACCTCTTGCATATTGCTCTTGAGCTTTTCTAGCAACGCATCGTTAGGTGCCACCGTTACCACCGGCATGGCACTGGTCACCAGAGCCAAGGGGCCGTGCTTCAACTCACCCGCTGCATAGGCCTCTGCATGGATGTAGGTGATTTCTTTGAGCTTCAGGGCGCCTTCTTGCGCAATGGGGTAATGCGTGCCACGGCCGAGGAACAAGGCGTTTTCTTTGCTGGCAAATTCTTGCGACCACGCGATGAGCTGCGGCTCCAGCGCCAACACCGCTTGCAAGGCGGCCGGTAAATGACGCATGGCTTTGATGTGCCCTGCTTCTTCGTCGTCGCTCAAGCGGCCTTTGGTCTGTGCCAGCGCCAATGTGAGCAAAAACAAACCCGCTAGCTGTGTGGTGAAGGCTTTGGTGGAAGCCACGCCAATTTCAGCGCCTGCACGCGTGACGTAAGCCAGCTTACACTCGCGCACCATGGCGCTGGTGGACACGTTGCAAATGGTGAGCGTGTGCGTCATACCCAAGCTTTGCGCGTGGCGCAACGCGGCCAAGGTGTCGGCGGTTTCGCCGCTTTGCGTGATGGTGACCACCAAGGTGTTGGGATTGGGCACCGATTCGCGGTAGCGGTACTCACTGGCAATCTCCACTTGGCAAGGCACTTTGGCAATCGCTTCAATCCAATACTTGGCGGTACAGCCGCTGTAGTAGCTGGTGCCACAAGCGAGGATGAGCACGTTGTCGATGGCCTTGAACACCGAATATGCGCCGTTGCCAAACAACTCAGGCGTGATGCCCTCAATGCCTTCGAGCGTGTCGGCAATGGCGCGCGGTGGCTCGAAGATTTCTTTTTGCATGTAGTGGCGTTAAGGGCCCAACTCGGCTGCGCCGCTGTGCGCTTGCACGGTTTTGACTTCGCGTGTGACGGCTTTGTGGTTGCGGTCTTGCACCCAGTATTTGCCGATTTGAATGTCCACCACATCGCCCTCTTCGAGGTAAACGATTTGGTCGGTCACACCAGCCAAGGCCATGGCATCGCTGGCCAAAAAAGTTTCGCTGTGCTCTTTGCCCACACCCAAGATGAGCGGCTGGCCTGCTCGTGCCCCAATCACGCGGTGCGGCTCGTCTTTGGGAAACACCGCAATCGCATACGCGCCGTGCAGCTGAACGATGGC
>JACCDV011266457.1_pt1 | contig 59980 bp, 68 predicted proteins | sample 7446131 | NCBI WGS metagenome assembly JACCDV01 (sample SAMN15323448, study PRJNA562643) | freshwater metagenome | isolation source: river surface water | place: USA:Blue River Watershed | collected 2017-08-17
CAGGAGGCACGAGAACTCATGATGTTTGGTGGCAAAAAGTAAATATTCACCAAACACTGTAGGTTTGTGGCTTCTACTAAACAGAAATCACCAATTGCTGGTGGCAGTTTCTATATATTCCCCTTGAGGAATTACTCCGGCATCTTAGTCCGGAGGATCGACGCATTGTGGAGGGATACACACCTGAACATTTGACGATTCATCAGTGCATCAATGATCTTATAAATCACGAGCACAACGCGCGTTACCTCTGGATGTCTCTGTATCCGCAATACGAACAGAAGCACTTTGATCATTCAGATCACCTCCGTATTCGGAAAACTGTTGTGAAGGAAGAAATTGTATTGCAGACCATCAATCAACTTACAATGGAACACCGCGAGCGTTTGCTTACGATGATAGAAAGAGACATGGAACAGTTCAAACGATCCACATTCATGACAGATAAGGCCAGCGCATTGGTAGTCGACGATATGTTCCACGACCGATTTCTCACATTGAAGGATTTTGCTCTCCGCGGAAAGCTTTGGCAGATCGATCTCTCCCCGCCCGCCCGTAACCCAGGATCTACATTCGATGAAGAAGAGGGTAGGTTGTATCGTGAATTCATCTATGGAGAAGTGGCAAATACAGCAGAATTACAAGAATCCCCGGGCGCAACGACACAGGAAGACTCACCGCCACATGCAGTAGAATACGAGAAAGGACGTATTGCATCCATATGCGGGAATATTCTCCATTCTTGGAAAGAAGTAGCTACACCCGAAGAATTCCAGCTTCTCGCGAGGCACGACGGCTCCGATCTGAGTATTGCACTGCTGTTCGATGAGCAACATTTAAAAAAATATGTGAGTATGGAGTCCAAATATCGAGAAGAAACAGAAAGCGGAGGCTTGTGGGCTCTCGACACTCACATCGCAACAACAAACTCTACGGCGCAGGCGGAGTCATTTGTTGAAGCATTTCTGACTAAAATTCCCCCGCACGATCAGGAAATGCTCATGGAATATATTCTGGAAAAATTCCGTACCGAGTGGCATGAGGAATTCAGAGATATTTTTTCCGTCGTCCCTCTGATAGGAGAAACACGATGGTGGAGAAAACTTACGTCCCCCCTCATTTCTCCGGTCTTCTCATTATGGATGCGTGACGCACATCAGCGTATACGGAAACTACAAAACCGTATCGCAGCCCCCAAAACAAAAAAAGATGCACATTGAGCTTGCACAGAAAAAAAGCATGCGTAGAATGCATCGGACTCAGCTTAGAAATCCTGTTTCGCGAGTTTTTCTTTTTCCTCCACCACTCATCCCCATGGCACAAATGACCATGAAAAATCGTATGCGGGTTCTCCGGTTCGAAAAGCGCATGACTCAGGAGGAACTTGCGGTACGGGTGGGGGTCAGCAGACAAACCATCATGAGTATTGAAAACGGGAACACCAATCCATCGGTTCTCCTTGCGTTTAAGATCGCTCTGGCACTCGATGTTGCGATCACCGATGTCTTCCAGGTTGAGGGAAAACTCATTCCCGTTTGATCATCCGAAACCCGGCGAAGCGGGATCGTTGTGTTCCGTTGAGCAAACCGCGAAGTCGGGTAGAGGGAAAATTGATCCCGGTTTGAGCGGCTCTTTCTGTAAGAAAGCCTGTCTCTCCTCGTCTACAGCTTTGTAGTATCCTTCCTTTTGCTATGCGAAAAATCACCTTTGTTGCTGCCACCCTCACTCTGATACTGGGAATAAGCGCTCCTGTCTTTGCGGAGACGGGAGTAGAACTTCTCTTGCGAAAGCAGGAGGAGCGAATGCGCGAGCGCCTGCTTCGCTGGAAAGATATTTGCGATCGCAGAGAAGAACGAAGAGAGGAGAGACTGCAACTCCGTGGCATGGTTTCCTCGCACACCGCATCGGATGCGGATCGCGCATGCGAAGCAATCCGTAAAAAATTGGAAGATCTGGATGAAGATATGGATACAGACACACCATCGCCATCCCCTTCTCCCAATCCGAGCCCAAACCCGAACCCCACCCCCTCGGATGATCTTCTCCCGAATCAGCGCTTCCAACCGGCTCCCCCATTCCCTGTGATCGATGTACGAAGCAGAATCCTGGTGCTCGGGGAAACGGGGCCGATCGCAGGAACCATCAAACTGAATCCGCAGGATGAGCCTGTGGAAGTACGCGAGATTCGTCTCACTCTTTCCGCCGCGGTGGATTCACTCTCCTCGTTTGAAGTCTTCGACGAACTTGGCTTCGTTCTTGGAAGCGCCACCCGCAATCTTTCGCTCTCTTCAAGCGGCAACGTCTACACTCTCTCGTTGAGTCCTGATCAGGCGTATTTCATCGATAAGAATGATGAGGTCATCGTCGCATTCCGCCCGCGCCTGAAAGATGATAATTCAGGCGGCGAAAGCGGCGAGGATCTGCAGATTTCGGGCGTCATGGTCACTGCGATCGGCCAGTGGTCGAGCAGAACAAATCTTGTAACGACCACGGGACCGGACTTTAAAGCGCACCAGACTGCGCTCACGACGATTATGGAGATCTCGCGCGTGGGGGAAGAGAACGGCGTCTTTGCCACGGGAAGCGAGCGGCTTCTCGGCTCCTTCTTCTTCGACACGGCTGATGTTGCAGACGGCGACGCGGAGCCCCGTCTCCTTGAGATTATCTTCTCCCTCAGTCATTCCTCGCAGGTCACGGTTTCGAACGCGGTCCTGCGGGATTCAATCGGAGGCACGGAAACGGATTGCACCGTCTCGTCGTCCGAGATCACCTGCTCTTCGATCCCCGAAGACGTGGGCTCGATCGAAGGCGGGCGTGAACTGTCACTCTATGCCGATGTGGATCTCTCGGGCTCCATCAATAATCCGTTCCTGCAGCTTGATATCAATCGACCGGGGGGCCCCTCGAGCGCCGGGGATATCACCTGGACGGATGGAGAATCCACATTCACCTGGGTGCCGTTTGGTCAACCTGTGGCTCAGGGACCGTCGCTTGATTGATAGTATACAATTCAATTGAATTGTATAATACGTCAGAGAATGCTGTTGATTTCCGTAAGGAGGAGAGGAAAACGATCATACCCCGCTGACGCGTTGAAGTGTTTTGCGCCCTTTACCCATGTCACCTCTGTGTGAAGATTCTCCGCAAGCTCCTTCGCCTTTTCCATGGGGAGGTAGGGGTCGTTATCCGAATGGAAGATATGAAATTCTTTGCAGTGTGATCGAATCTTCTCCCAATCAAAATTTTGATCTGCAATGGGTGACATAATGGGAGTGAATTCGTTATCAGTTTTCCCAAATGCGGTAGCAACCAAGAACGCCGCCTTCACCGGATATTTTTCGATGACTTTGAGCGCGAATGCGGTGCCAAGACTGTGACCGATGAGGATCGAATCATCATCGAGATACTGCTCATAAGCTTCAAAAGCGTTCCACCAATCTTCCGGTTTGAGGTTTTCATGGGTCGGGAAATGAGGGATGTGGACTGTGCATCCCTGTGATTCGAGTTCCGCTTTCAGCCACGGAAACCAGTTTTCATCGGGGGAGCCGTAAATGCCGTGGAAGAGGAAAACAGGCTTCATGCTGCTGCAAACGGTATCAGGAACGACTTTTTTATACTTGCGAATAGACCACATTTAGAGGAAATTGCATCTATGAGTCAACCTGACCAATTTGAAGATGAGTCTGGGGAATCCGAAGAAAAGGAAAGGGATCTTGTGACTGAAGTTTTAAGGCACCAGGGAGCTGTATCAGCAATTACCCATCTCGCGTCTAGCTTAGGGGACGAACAACGCAAAGAAGCACTGATTGAAAGCGTTGTCCTGCTTGCAACAGATATAATAACGGCCGTTTCTCAAAGTACGCTTCCGGAAATGATGGGAGAAAACTGGGAGGAAAGATTGGTAGAGCACATCCGTGGCATAGTTGCTTCTTCTGCATTTACTTCTCGTTTCTCCGATATTTTTGATCAACATAATGTACGGGAATCGAATCCTGCATGGAAAACGACTATTTTTTCCATTTTTGGATACACCATCGGCTGCCTGACAATTACTCTCCAGCATGATCTTCCTGAACAGCAGGCAATGGCTGCAATGCGCGCGACGGCTCGGGAATCGCAGTGGCTCATATGGAAACGATTAGCTGCATCCGGAAGAGAAATTTTCGTAAGAAAAAATTCAATGGGAGAGTCTGGGGGAACTATTGGTTCGCAGATAAGCTTTACGAATACAGTTGCAGACCCTACTTCGCCACTTTTCGGTGCTCCCATAACAACGGATGATGTCCCTATCACAGATGTCGTTCTTCCTTCTCAGCCTGCAGTGGAACAAGGCGTAGAATCCCTCGATGGAGAAGGAATTCAGGTGACGCAATCTGGTGCGACTGAAGAGATTGATTCAACGGAAACAATTGATGTGGTGACGGATTCAAATTCAAGCCATGATTTAGAAAATCTTTTCAGCAATTCAATTACCACAGTAGGTGTTGGTGTGAACGGAATATCCACAAACAATGGGAATACGGTGCCTTTGCAAGCAAAACTCTCTAGCAACGAGGCAATAGAAAGAATGAAGGGGAACACCTTCTGCGCAGAAGCAATCGTAGCATTGATACAGAGACTGAATGAGGGGAAAGCATATTTGAGGGGCGAACTTTTAGTTCACATCGCTGCATTTGCAGCAGGAATTGCTGAGCAAGCCATCCAAACATGTTCCGTGTCCCCACTCATAAAAACACAGGGATGGGAATTGGCATTGATCAGCAGAGTGGATGCACTCGCGAGATCGAGAGAATTCATCAACACATGCGGCTTCCTGATGAGGCAATTTAGAACGCAAAGATCGTGGGAAGAACTGTGGCCTATATTCCAGGAATTTGCATGGGACATCGGTTGTACCACGATCATGTTGTATTACGAGGATGATCCGCAAACTATCGTTCCGGCAATCGATGCCTGTAAGCAGAGAAATCGAGGATCCCAGTAAGGAGGGCACCGGAACAAAAAGAATTAACGAATGATGAGAAAGTGTGTAAGCTTACGGCCGATCATTCATCGCTTTCTTGATGTACTCCCTCACTCATCTTCAGAACGGCCTCCCCCTCCTCACCGCCCCCATCGAAGGGACGGAATCGATCACGGTGCATGTGTTTGCGGGGGCGGGTTCACGGTACGAAACGAGGAAAGAACGCGGTGTGTCGCACTTCTTAGAGCACATGTTCTTTAAGGGCGGGAAGAAGTACAAGAACGCGGCGGAGGTGAGCATGGCGATTGATGCCTACGGAGGATCGTTCAATGCGTTCACGGGAAAGGAATACGCGGGATACTACGTAAAGATCGCATCCTCGCATGTGGAAACCGCGTGTGATGTGCTCTCGGACATGCTCCTCCATGCGACGCTCCCCCAGCACGAAGCAGAGAAGGAGCGCGGTGTCATTGTGGAGGAACTCCGCATGTACCAGGACACGCCGATGTACCAGGCGGGGTGGGATTTTGAGGAACTTCTTTTTGGGGATCAGCCGCTCGGGTGGGACACGATCGGCGTGGAGGAGACGATCAATGCAACGGGACACGAGGAATTGAAAGTGCACAAAGATCTCCTCTACACGCCCGATAACATGGTGCTCGTGTTTTCGGGAAAGATCAGCGAGAAGGAAGCGGTGAAGCTTGGCGAGAAATTCTTTGGAGCATTGAAGGGAAAGAAAGGCCGGGAATTTCCCGCAATCAAGGGGCGCGGTACGGAACAGATCATGCTGACGACGAAGAAAACGGAGCAGATGCATTTGGTACTCGGAGTGGAGGGTCCAAGCGCCGTGGATGATGATCATTTCCCGCAGGAAATTCTCTCCGTGATTCTCGGTGGCAACATGAGCTCGCGAATGTTCCTGAAAATCCGCGAGGCCCGCGGCCTCTGCTACTACATCAGCGCTTCCACGGATGATTACCTGGACACGGGGGCGCTCTCGGTGCGCGCAGGTGTGGATCAATCACGGCTCGATGAAGCGCTCACTGCAATCAAGCACGAGCTTCTCCTTGCCGCGGACAAAGGAGTAACCAAAGAGGAACTGACGCGCGCAAAGGAATTTTTGAAAGGGAAAATTACCCTGGGACTGGAAGACAGCGAAGAGCGCGCGCACTTCTACGGGCGCCAGCAACTCCTCTACGCAAACACAAAGCACGGAGTGCTGGACGTGCCGGAACTCTTCCAAAAAATCGATGGAGTCACAGGGGAAGAAGTTCACGCACTGGCAAAAAGAATTATCTCCCCGGAGAAGTTCCGTTTGGTCGTCATCGGGAATAGGAGCGAAAAAGAGGAACTGCAAAAAATACTTAAGTAATTTGTTGCGCTGCAGCAAGCCAAGATTAGACTTCTTCCATGTCTTCTGGACAAGGCGCCGAATCACAGAGAGGAGAAGGCGAGGCAACACCGAACTCACAACTCATCGATGGTTTGTCTGAGGTAATGGAGGGATATCGTGTGGAACTTATAAAACGAGTGTGGAAAAGTACGCAGGCTCGTGGTGTCGAAAAAATGGAAACAATCGATTTGATTTCGGCATCATCACAAATGAGTTGGACGGACGTAAAAGAGCTTGGGGATATATCGGATGACACACTGAATCACACTCCTACCGTGGAAAGCCTTGTTTCTGATTTTGGGGGAGAGTTGATGAGGAGAGCTGCTCTCGTTGCTACAACCCGCGGTGTAACGAAGCGGGAAATGGAACTTCAGGACATTCTTACGGCAAGCACACAAGCAACATGGTCAAAGGCAGAAGAAGAGGAAAAAAGGGAAACGGAATAAACGGCAGCGAAAGAATGAGAACATACCTCATTGGTTTCACGCCGATTTTTCCCACAGAGAGCCTTTTACCAACTCAAAAGATGCGCTAGAGTCCTTGCACTTTCCGCATGGAACGGACTCTCACTCGGCCCTCGTAGCCCCGCAAGAGCGGGGCGAAGTAGGCTCCTCCTTATCCTCCTGAAGCTATGGAACGAACATTGATACTTTTAAAGCCCGATGCCGTACAGAACAAAGTCTGCGGCAAAGTGATCGCACGATTCGAAGCCGAAGGACTCACGATCCGCGGCTGCAAGATGATGTATCTGAGCTCGGAGATTCTCCGCGAGCACTATGGCCATATCGCGGATAAGCCGTTCTACCCGGAGGTGGAAAAATTCATGCAGAGCGCACCGGTGATTGCCTTGGTTCTGGAAGGAGACGATGTGGTGAACCGCGTGCGGGATATGCTCGGGGTCACGGATTGCACCCAGGCCGCACCCGGAACGATCCGCGCGGAACTTGGGAGTAAGGAACCGGGCAAGAGCAAAATGTGCAACATTGCGCATGCGAGCGACTCAAAGGAAGCAGCCGCTATGGAAGTGAAAAGGTTTTTTGCAGAGAAGGAAATCTTCTCATTTTGAGAAATCAGTCGTGCTGTCGCTTGCATCAATCGCATTGTGAACATTTTGGCGTGTTTCAGCGACAAACTGAAATGTGATGACTCCAGGAATGCTGATGAAATCACCATTTTTGAGCTCCTGTGCAGAAACACGTTCACCGTTCACTTTCGTTCCACTTCGCCCCGAACTCGTGAGTGTACAAACACTCTCCGCATCTTTTCTGATTTCAAAATGGAGCCGGCTCACCGACTCTTCTATTACCTGAATATCATGTCCTTCACTCCGTCCAACAGACGTTACTACTTTGAGAAGTGGATACACCTCTTGATTGGGACTTAATTCAATCTTTGCCAAAATATGATGAACGTGGAGCTCTGGCATAGAGAGTAATTTTACACTTTCTTGCTCCATCTCGGTGAGCAAAATTCAGCTATAGAGAGCCATCTAGGAGGTATTCTGCAGCTTCTTCCTTCTGCGTATCCTGTCCTGCCATATAGTCCTTCATTTCGAGCGGAATCTCGATATCCGGTTTCACCCCTTCTTTGCTCAAATCCCTGCCACTCGGCGTGTGCCACTTGGCAACGGTGACCCGAAGGCTGGAACCGCCCGGGAGATCGATCACCTCCTGCACGGTCCCCTTTCCAAAGCTTGTGGCACCCATAATGGTCGCACGCTTGTGATCCTGGAGCGCGCCTGCAACGATTTCGGACGCGCTGGCGGAACCTTCGTTGATGAGAACAACCATCGGAAGATCGGGCATCAGGGGATCGCCGAATGCGTACTGCGATTCAGCTTCTTCGCCTCGCCGATGCACGCTCACGATTTTTCCCTTCTTGAGGAAGAAGGATGAAATATCGATCGCGCCTTCCAGATAACCGCCACCGTTAAACCGCAGATCCAGAATCAATCCTTCGATCGGGGATTCCAATATGTGCTTCAGGGCATCGCGCGCTTCTATGGTGGTGGTATCGCCGAATTGATTGAGCACGAGGTACCCCACCGATCCGGAACCTGTTTCCAGAACTTCGGATTCCACGCTCGGCACGCGAATTTCATCGCGGGTGATCGTGATCGTGAGTTCCTCCGAGGTGCTTGAACGGAATACTGTGAGGATAACCTGCGATCCTTTGGGGCCGCGGATGCGTTGCACTACTTCCTGCAAACTGAATCCTTCCATCGATTCATCGTTCACATGGGTAATGATATCCGCAGGAAGCAGCCCCGCCGCCTGCGCTGGAGAACCTTTGAGCGGAGCAACAACCACGATGCCGCCATCGCGAAGTGTGAGTTCCGCGCCGATACCTTCCAGCTTTCCCTGCAATGATTCCTGAAACTCGGAGGATTCCACAGGAGTCATGAACGCGGAGTAGGGATCATCCACTCCCTCAACGAGTCCCTTCACCGCACCGAAACGGAGTGCATCCACCTCCAGAGCCTTGGGATCGACATAGTGACGATCGAGCATGCGCCATACCGTCCAGAAGAGCTCCATATCCACTTCCTTCTCCGGATCTTCGGTAAAGGTGATGCCGGACCCCGTGAGATTGAATTTATCTTCGAATGACTGCATCTCGCGCGAGATGCGCTGCCTCTCCATCTGTATCCCGAGCTGCCATCCCAGGCTTCCCGCGATGAGGAGGAGGAAAACCCCCAGGAAAATGCGCTTTCCGTGCATGGGGGATATTGAACAGGAAGCCTCGAAAGAGGGCTAGAGAAAAATTGACTCCTTCCTCTCTGGTGTATAGATTTTCTCCGTGGTAGCTGCACCGTACCGCGCCCCCACGTATTATGCCTTCGCGCGGATTGGCGATTTGGCTCCTTCTCGGGATGATGCTTCGGGAGCCGTGAATTCATACGGATGCGGACTTTTAAGTGACGCGCTCGCTAAAGCGAGAGAGTATGTAGGAGTCAGCGAAGTGCAGGATGTTGTTGTCCTTAATGCAGTAACGGGTCGATGCATGCAGGTGAAAGGCGAGAGCATGGAAAGAATCGAGAGGGTATTGGCAACACACGCGCATCAACCGCTCCGGCCCGTTATGGAGGAGGCGGAGCTTCAATCTCCTCCTGATCTGCCATTCCCCTCCTCTAGGATTTCCGCAATGCATCCCATAACTTTCTCTCCTCCCGGTCGACCTTTTGTGGAATTGCGACTTTGACTGTGACATACAAATCCCCCTTCTTCGAAGAATTGAGAACCGGCATTCCCTTCCCCTTGATGCGGAGGATCTGCTCCGGCTGCGTCCCCGCCGGGATCTTCACCGTGAGTGATCCTTCGAACGTATCAATCGAAACTTCGCTGCCGAGCACCGCATCCGTCACCGGAATTGTGACTTCCTTCTTCAGATCGTCTCCCGATCGTTCGAAACGCGGATCGGCCTGCACATGAATGTGGACGAAAAGGTCCCCCGCGTTCTTTCCTTGCCTCCCCGCTTCGCCCCGGCCGCGCACCCGGAGCGTTTGGCCGGTTTGAATTCCCGCGGGGACTTCCACCGTGATTTCCTCGGATCCCTGTATGCGCCCCTCTCCCTTGCATTCCTTACACGGGGTTTCCGGCACCTTGCCGGATCCATGGCACCGATCACAGATCGTGCTCTGCTCCAGTGCTCCGAAAATCGATTGCACCCTCCGCACCACCTGCCCCGTGCCGCCGCACATGGAACAGTTGATTTTTTTGCTGCCCGGAGCATCGCCCGTTCCTTTGCAGGTGGAACACTCCACAAGAGTTCTCAGACGAATCACTTTCGAAGTTCCCCGGAACGCATCTTCCAGCGGAATAGAAACTTCCACTTCCATATCGCGTCCGCCAGTCTCCCGCGCTTGAGTGCGCCCCCGCGCACCGCCGAAGAACGTTTCAAACATATCCCCGAATCCTTCGAACCCCGACGCATTGAATCCCCCGCCGAACGGATTTCCGCCGCCGCCAAACTGGGGTCCATCTTCAGAGCCGAACTGATCGTACATCTTCCGTTTTTTAGGGTCCGAGAGCGCCTCGTACGCGCGGTTGATCTGCTTGTACTTCTCCTCCGCAGCCTTCTCCCCTTTATGCTTATCGGGGTGCCATTCTTTGCTCAAATTACGGTATGCCTTCTTAATTTCACCTTCGGAGGCACCTTTGGAAACGCCGAGAATTTCGTAGTAATCCATGTGCTCTACAGAATACAACAAAAACATACTCCCTTTATGGAAGAATCCTCTTCGCGATCTCAGATTCAGGACATCACCGTCGACACCACTTTCTTAAATGCCTCCGGATCGTTGATTGCGAGTTCCGAGAGGACTTTACGGTTTAAGGTGACTTTCTTTTCCTCCATCTGACGGATGAACCGGCTGTACTGAATGCCCTGGGTGCGGAGAGCCGCGTTCAAACGCGTGATCCAGAGACGGCGGAAAATCCTCTTTTTCTTCCTGCGATCGCGGTACGCATTCATTCCTGCTTTCATCACAGCCTCGTGCGCAAGCTTTACTGTTGTGCTCCGGCGGCCGCGGTAGCCCTTCGCCTTTTTGAGGAGTCTGTTGTGTCGGTGCCGGCTGGTAGTGCCACGCTTGACGCGCATGTCTTAGATGTAGGGAAGAAGTCTCTTTAAATTCCTCGCTTCCTGGTGGTTTTCCGGGGTAAGCGTGCGTGAAAGACTCTTCTGACGCTTACTCTTCTGCATCAGGAGGTGATTCCGGCTGTTCCTCTTCATAACGATTTTGCCAGAACCGGTCCTCCGGACCCTCTTCTTTGCGCCGCTGTGGGACTTTAATTTCGCCATAGAAAAGCCGGGAAAGAGTAGACGAAAACAGGGAGGAAGCAAAGGAATTCCCGTAAAAAGAGACAGAGATATGCCCTTTCCCCCTACAGGACACGAAGGAAATTAAGCGCTTTTCTTGGCCTTTACGATTACCATGTACTGATTCCCCTGCCGACGCATCGGCTGTTCTACATCCGCGGAATCGGCCAGGCCCTCCACGAATTTTCTCAGCTTCTCGCGCGCATATTCCTGATTGGTGAGCTCGCGGCCCCGGAGTCGCATGCCGATCTTTACAAGGTGGCGTTCCGCAAGGAATCCACGTGCCTGATTCGCCAAACGATCCAGATCGTGCTGATCGGTCCTAAATCCGAATCGCACCATTTTCACTTCGGTCTGCTTGCTGCCAGCTTTCGCGCGCTTCTCTTTTTTCTTCAGGTGATAGAGGTACGAGCCCCGATCGAGAATTTTGCAGACCGGAGGAGTGGCATTGGCGGAAACCTCGATTAAATCCAGCTCCTGCTCCTTTGCTCGGCGAATGGCCTCCTCCAGAGGAACAACTTCCTGTTCTTCTCCCGTTACAAGACGCACTTCTTTTGCGCGAATTTGTTCATTGATCCGAAAACGATGATCGGATTGTTGGGGCAGCCTTCTCAGATAACGGAGGGGGAACGGATGAAGGAAAAATAGCGCGCAGAGGCAAAATACGCAATCGGGAAATCGATGATTACCACGATGCCTTCCACAGATCGATCTGCCGCAGGACGGGTAACATAACGAGTGCGCACACGACGAAGAGGAGAATCACACACATCCCGAAGAGCTGCCAGGTGGAAAGATCTCCCGTATTTCTCACCCAGTAATACCCGCCGCGGAGAAGAAGAAAAATAAACGCCCATGCAACGAACAGGATTCCTCCTTCGATCCAGGGTACCCACATGGGACCCGCCGCCGATTCCAAAAGTCTGAGCGGCATATCTCCGTACGGAAAAATGAGGAACCACGTGAGAGGCGAAAAATACTGAAGCAGAGGATCCGCTCGTACATTCGCAGTGACGAAGTACATACATGCTCCCGCAATGAGGAGAAACATGAAGGGGAGACCGAATCGTTCACGGAGACTCAAGGAGGAACCCATGGAGAAGAGCATATCGCTCTCTTACCACTGCGTCATCCATATGGTCTTGCCGGTCTTAAGGAGCGCATGCGCGGGATACTCCACGGGGTCCTCGTTCTCGCTTAAAACCTCCGCGAATATTTTTTTCTTTTTGGCGCCCTGTAGAAAAAAGAATTGTTTTCCTGCATCCGTAAGAACCGGAAGAGTCACGGTGATTCGATCTTTGATGGAAAAACGATCGGTTGTGGCATGAACGACCCTCTTCTCCTTTTCCAGCATCACATCGATATCACCGGGAAAGAGCGAAGCAATGTGGCCGTCTTCCCCGAGGCCAAGCACCACCGCATCGATCCCCTCCTCCATCAGCTGATCGATTTTGAAATCGTAATCTTCCACACACTCTTCAAGCTCAATCGATGTATCCGGGAAAATAATCCGGCTCTCCGGTATCGGAGCATTCGCAAGGAGCGTTGTCCGAACGAGGTTTTGATTGCTCTCGTCATCATCCTCCAGCACATATCGTTCATCGACGAGGAAGATGGTCACTTTGTCCCATTCGATGGCTTTCAGTTTCCCCAGTGCCTCGTAGATCGGTCGCGGCGTCCTTCCACCAGAGAGTCCCAGGATGCATTTCCCCTTCTCTACAATTGCATCATTGATCATTTGTTCCAGCTCCGCGGATGCGCGATCAACGAACTCGGCTTCGGAATCGACGGGGATGTGGCGGTAATCAAATGGCATGTGAAAAGGATAGCATGGTCCGAAATTCGTAGAGATGCCCGGTCGAAACAAAAACAACAAACATTCCCTCTCCCCAAGGGAGAGGGGCTAGGGGTGAGGGGAACAAAACAGAAACAACCTATCGTTCAAACTGTTTCTTGTATCTCTTCACTTCTGCAATGATTTTTGCCAACACTTCTTCCATATCTTCAATCACCGCGTCATTGATAAAACGCAGCACCCGATAATCATGTTCTTCGAGAAAGCGTGTCCTCCTCGCATCATACGATGCTCTTCCCTCATAACTTTCTCCATCAAGCTCGATGATGAGACGGGCATCCGCACAGAGGAAATCTGCAATGAATGGACCCAATGGAACTTGTCTCCTAAATTTAATCCCAGCACATCGACGGTTCCGAAGTTCATTCCAGAGTAAGTGTTCAGCAGATGTGAGCTGGGTCTTTCGTAACAGGCGCGCACGGTTGACTGTTTTCTTGGTTGTACGAAGGAGATGGGACAGCATAGGGATCGATAGTAGCGCTTGTTGATTATGTATTGTATCCCCTCATCCTAGCCTTCTCCCTACGGGAGAAGGGATGTGTACTGTTTGTTGTTTTTTAAAGACACAATGGGCATCTCTACGAACTATTTGAGCATGCGTATAAATCCGTAGCCTCCAAATTTAAATCCACTCATATCCCTCCTTCCGAATCCACTCCTCTACCTCTTTTGGATTCTTTGCTCTGCACGGGTACGTCGCGAGCGGCGTTTCCGGTTTTTCCAAATATGCCTGCAATGGATCGATCAACTTCCAGGAAGCCAGCGCCTCCTCGAAGCTCAGGAACCAGTCGCGCTTGCCGTTGATTGCCTCAAGCAGCAGGAGCCCATGTTCATCCAGGCAATCGCCGACACAGACCAATGGATCTTCCAGGAGCAGCGAGCGGAACGCAGGCTCGGATCCTCCCATTTTGGTCTGGAGGTGAATGCGCATGCCGGCCTCGCCCTGGAGAATAATCTCCACGCGGTTCGGCGCGATGTCGTAGGTCGTCGCGTACGGATTCTGGAATTCGAATGCGATCTTGGTTTCTTTTGCATGGAGCCGCTTGCCGGAGCGCAGGTAGAACGGCGTGCCCTGCCAGCGTGGAACACGGGTCATCAGTTTGAGCGCCACGTGCGTATTCGTGCGAGAATCCGCGGCAACCCCTTCTTCGTCCCTGTATCCGGGGTGATCGTTGGATCTTGCATACTGTCCCTGCATGATGATTTCGGAGAGATCCGCGGCTGGAGGAACGTAGATGTTTCGCAGAGCATCCAACCGAGCGCGCGGCAGCTCTTCGCGGGGCACAAGTTGCATTGTTAAAAGCGCCATGAGGTTCAACATGTGCGATTGGAACATGTCCCGGAATGTCCCCACTTTTTCAAAATACCCTGCGCGACCTTCCAGCCCTGCGGTTTCCGCCGCGGTGATCTGCACATTCGTCACGAGCGTGTATTTGAGAATGCGCTCGACGATCGGGTTTATGAGCCGGAGGTAGTAGATGTTTCGGGCGGCTTCTTTTCCAAGGTAATGATCGAGGAGATAGATTTCTTCGAGCGGAAAACATGCCGTGAGCTGCGTTTCGATTTCCTTTGCGCTCTTGTAATCATGGCCGAGCGGCTTTTCCACGATCGCGCGAAAACCACGATTCTGCGAGCGGATTCCGCCCTTGCAGAGATTCTTTGCGACGACGCCAAAGGAAGTAGGGGGAATGGAAAAATAGGCGAGCCGAACGGCGCCTGCGGCAAACCCTTTCTCCTCCTGATCCAGTGTCTTGGAAAGAGTGAAGTAGGATTTTTCGTCATCGTAGTTTCCCTGCACATAGAAAAAATGCGTGAGGAGATCCTGAAGGACACTCTCATTCACTGCTTCTACATTCGTGCGGATTGCTTCCGCTACATGCATGCGAAAGCTTTCGTTATTCATATCGCTCCGCGCAAAGCCAACGACAAGGAAATGCGCCGGGAAGCGCTTCTTCAGCGCGAGAAAATACAACGCCGGAAAAATCTTCAGCTTCGCAAGGTGACCCGATGCCCCAAAGATCACCAGGGAGAAATCATTCTTGGCCAGCAGCATATTCTCGGTATCGACTTTCAAGGGGGACATGCGACCTATTGTATCATTCCGCTTATGGGAGAACTCGAATCACTATTACAGGAATGTCAGATCCCCTTCGAACGCTTCGATCATAAGGCGGTGTTCACATGCGAGGAGTCCGAAGGGCTCAACATCACGATGCCAGGAGCCCACACAAAGCAGCTCCTGATGCGCGATAAACGGAAGCACCACTACGTGCTTGCAATCGTGATGCACGACAAGCAGGTGGATACCAAAGCGCTCGGGGAGATGCTAGGGACCGGGCGCCTCAGTTTCGCATCACCGGAGGACCTGAAGAAATTTCTTGGCGTGGAGCCGGGATCGGTGACTCCGTTTGGTCTGATGTTCGATACGGAACATCACGTGCGGGTGATTATGGATAAGGATGCCTGGGAGATCGGTACGTTTCGGTTTCATCCACTCGTGAACACCGCGACCTTAATTATCGATCAGGACGGACTGAACCGATTTCTAAGGGAGACAGGACACCGGATGGAAATCATCACGATCCCGAAGATTCAGAGCGATTCGCCCTGAGCGATCACCGCTTCGATCTGGGATTGCGTCGCTCCGGCAATCGTCGCTATCGCTTTCCCTTCGGCATCGACGAGTACAACCGTATCCTGCGCCGTGACTCCGTACGTTGCTTTCAGTTGCGCCGCCGTATCGTAATCGACTTTATAGGTGGAAATGGCATACGCGTTCTCGCCATAGAGTCTTTTGAGGAGCGCATCCTTCGCCTGGCAGAATCCGCACCATGGGGCGGAGAAGAAGAGGAGAACGGGCTTGCCGCTTTTTACCGCTTCCAGAGCGATCGAAACATCCGCCGTCGCATCGATGTACGCATGCGATTCTTCGGACGAAGAAGAACTTTCCGAAGAGGAGGAATCAAGGGAAGAACTCTCGCTGGTACTCGAATCGCTCGTGTCGGAAGACACGGAACTTTCCGCGCTCTCTTCCACGGAAGAGGATGATGATCCCTGCATCGGATCCGGATTTGCTGCCGGAGGAGTGCAAGCAACGAGCAGGGAAAGGAGAACGAATACGGAGAGAAGTTTCATAGAAAAAAGAGGAAAGCCCGGAAAGTATACCCCGCTTTCACAGCCTACACCGATCGGATTCCCGGCACTTCCGCCTTGTTTTCGCGCTCCTCCAGCACTCCTTCCTTGGTATGGACGTACTTGCTTTCCCCCACGTCACGCGAAACATAGGTCGCGGAGGAAATGAACGATCCCTCCCCCACTTTCACTCCCGGGGCAAAACTCGTATGAATGCCCACCCGCACGTCACTGCCGATCATGATGCCCAATTTACGGCGCTGGGTGTTCACTTCTTCTTCCTGCACCATGGAAGAGATCTCCCCCTCATCCAGGCGGAAGTTCGCGACCACTGATCCCGAACCGAACGCGACGTTTCGGCCGATGACGGAATCACCGAGGTACGTGCTGTGTGTCCAGACGTGCGAGTGGAGATTGCTCCGCGCGATTTCCGAGGAGTAGCCGATGACGCACTGCTCGCCGATGATGGAATCACGGATGAGACAGTTGTTGCCAATGATCGTCCCACGCCCGATGTAACACGGACCCTGGATCGTTGCATGCGGCATCACGCGCACACCTTCCTCAAGAATGACCGGGCCTTCGATGACAGCAGATGGATGGATGGATTTGGGATTTGGGATTTGGGATTTTCCAGAGGAAACTAATTCCGACAAAAATCGTTCGGTGATATCGAGGATGTCCCACGGGTACTTCACGGCGTCCCATTTTTCTTCGTAGGGCACGGCCACGTAGTTCAACTCTTTGCAGAGTTTCGTGAGCGCCACTTCGTATGCATCGTCGCGCGTGGAGGAAATATCCTCCAACATATCGAGAAGTCTTTCGGGGTGATTGTGGATGTGCGCCACGACATTCACGAGATCGGAGGGCTCTTTCCCTTCGCCGGGCTTCTCCACCACACCCGCGATCCGGGGGAATGGTACGTCATGCTGAGCGGAGCGAGCCTCAGCGAGCGGAGTCGAAGCATCTCGCAAGGGATTGGGAGATGTCACTAAATATCCCCCAGGGAAATATCGGTTAACTCTCTGTGCAAGAACAACTCCATCGACTCCTTCTTTTTGACTTGCTGCTATCAGCTGTCGATATCCCTCGGGTTCAATCACGTCGTTACTGCTGACGATGCAGACCGGCCCTCCCTTCATTTCCTTTAAAGCACTGAGGAGCGCGCCGCGCATGCCGAGCGAAAGATCTTCCTGCTCAATCGAAGGAATTTTTGGAAACAGTTGGTGCACCTCCTCCAGATTGTGGTGCCCTCCGACGAAGGTGATGTTCTCCAAACCCCCCTCTTTCATTCTCCGAAGCTGATGCGCGAGGAGCGGTTCCCCCAGGAACGGCCAGAGCGTCTTCTCCTTCAGTGGAGCAAAACGCTTAGAGCGGCCGGCAAGGAGGAGCAGCGTATGCATGGGAGCTATAGTAACCGTTTTCTTCGAGCGAGTCCCGCGAAAGCGGGACGAGTCGAGAAGGAGATCACTCCAAGATCACCTCTATTCCTCCTTCTTGATCCGTCCTTCGCACGGGAATTTTCAATTGTTCATACCGCGCGAGAACTGAAGGGTGCGGATGCCCATACGTATTCTCTCTCCCCACCGAAATGAGTGCGAGATCGGGATCGACCGCAAGGAGGAACCCGGTGGAGGAAGAGGTTTTGCTCCCATGGTGCGGAACTTTGAGGATATCCGCACGAAGATCGTATCCTGCTTTCAGGAGTGCTTCTTCCGTCTTCTCTTCAATATCGCCCGTGAGAAGAATCTCATGATCTTTGTAGATGAGTTTTGCGACGATGGATGCGTTGTTGGTCTCCTTCACTTCCTCGCCAAAGATCGATGCAATCGGCCACAGCACATCGAGCATCACTCCTTCGCCAAGATCGAGATCGTGATTCGATTCTGCGATGATGATTTCCGTTCCGCTTTTGTTTGCTGCATCCAGAAATGCTTCGTACCGCGAGTTCATGTTCGCCGTGCCCGTGAGCAGAATCCTCTGAATATTGTACCGCCTGAGGAGCGCAGGAAACGCCGTGATGTGATCGGAGTCTTGATGAGTGAGAATCAGGAGATCAATCCTGCGATCAAAGAACGGGAGTACTTCTCCAAGGCGCATGAGGAGCGAGAGATCCGGCCCTCCATCCACGAGAATTCGCTGATGACCGGGTGTCGTTATAAGAATGGAATCACCCTGGCCGATATCGAGCAGAGAAACGCGGAGCTTCTCATCCGGCAGGCGGTGCCACTCCGCCGCAAGGAGCAGAACGGAGGCGCCAAAGAGTGCGTAGAAGAAAAACCAGGCCCTCATGAAAAGGAAAGTATACAGGAGGAAACCGCAAGAGAAAGCGCAAAGTGCCCCCATTTCTCTTGGTGAAATCTTGACTCTCGATCGTAACTGCGGAGTATAGGTCTATGAGTGAAAAGGGGGACAATCACGGGTCACATCTCCGCGGGGCGCGCATCCATTACAGCACGCATCCCCAGTATTCCCTTGGAATGATCACCTCTTCCGGAATCCAGAATGGAATCTTTGATGGCGCACGATTAGTGAGAGCGCTTGGGCCAGATCTGGAGAAGGAGATCGATCGTAGTAGAGGATGGGAGAATTTTGAAGAACCATCATCATCTCAGGAGTCCAAAATCGCACGCCCTTCGTCATTCGTTCCAAATACATCACCGCACGAAGTAAAAGTGAGAGAACTCACGAGGGAAGCCCGGACTGTCCTTGAATATCTTGCACAGAGTGGCATGCAAGATGGAGCCACGATACAGATGGCCATCAACGAGGAACATTCAAATGGACACTCAATCGATGTACCTTTGACACTCCGTGCTCTGAAGAATGCACGACTTCTTCGGATCATCGGCAATACCTATGCAATTAATACGAAGGGTTATAGCGCTCTGGCCATTCAGAATGGCGGAGAAACGAGAGATGCCGTGGTATCATCGGAATGATGCACTTTGCGGATGCGCTCACCGAAAGGATCAAACGCACATCGCCGGTGTGCGTGGGATTGGATCCGAGAGTCGAGAAGCTCCCGGAGGGGGTATCGAAGGATGTGAACGGCATCCTGGAGTTCAATAAAGGAATCATTGATGCAGTGAAGGATATTGCCGCCTGCGTAAAACCGCAGCTCGCATTCTACGAACTCCACGGATACGAGGGCATGAAGGTATTTTTTGAAACCTGCGCGTATGCAAAGGAGAAAGGGTTGATGGTAATTGCGGATGGAAAGAGAAATGATATTGGCTCCACCTGCGAGGCCTACGCCGATGCCTATCTTGGAAAAAACTCTCCGATCGATGCACTCACCGTGACTCCGTACCTTGGGAGCGACGGCATCCTCCCATTCATCGAGCGCTGCAAAACAAACGAGAAGGGAATTTATGTTCTCGTGAAGACGAGCAATCCCTCCTCAGGCGAACTGCAGGATTTGCCCGTAGGCGACGAAACGGTGCATGAACAACTCGCCACGCTCGTGGAAGCGATGGCCGTACAGGTTCTCGGTTCCAAAACCAATCTTTCTGCGGTTGGCGCCGTCGTCGGCGCGACGTATCCGGAAGAACTCAAATACCTTCGGACACTCATGCCCCATGTTCCGTTCCTCATCCCAGGCTACGGAGCGCAGGGAGGAACCGCAGCGGATGTGAAACACGGCTTTTTGGCGGATGGCACGGGAGCGATCGTCAATAGCAGCCGTGAGATTATCTTTGCTTCCAAGGGATCGGATTGGAAGGAAGCAGCACAAAAAGCTGCGGAGAAAATGGCAAGGGAATTGCAATAACTTTCACAGGCGCTTGATCGTGTGCTTGGCTCTCCTCGTAAGTTCGAGACTACGATTTCTCATTGCTTGTTCATATGCCACTTGATCGAATTCATCCTCCACCTCAGCAGACTGACTTGAATCAACAAGGACCACATCACCGAAAACTTCGCGATGCTGCTCGATAAATTTCGTCACCTGCCCGCCATTACTTAAACAAGCACTCAATTCGTCTATCAATCCTGTCTCTTTTGCTCTTTCCCAAATGTCTGAGATGGTCCTTGAATCGCCCTTTCCCATGAAAAGAGCATACCCACAAATATTGAATATTAAAGCAAAATCTGCTATAATAATTGGATTTCTTTTGCGACCCAAACCCACATGCAAAAAACAAACATCCGCTCACTTTCGATCCAATTTTCGCGCTTTCTCGCGACCCTGATCGCCTTTGGAACGCTCCTCCCTTCCGCTCTCTCGCAGAACGGAATTATTGTGACGGGGATCGAGCTCCAGGCGGCACCAAATGCCGTGGGTGTTCGTTGGCAAGCGCCGTTTGGAGAAACTTCGATCGATCGATACAAAGTATATTTTGCAAGGGAATCGATCCTGCAGAATAACGGCCGCTTCCTGGACGCGGAGGAAACGATCGGCGATCAAACGACGATCGCCCTCCTCGATCTCCAGAATCGCGGATTCATGATGGGAGATACGATCTATGTCACGGTCACCGCCATCGATTCCACGGGGAACGAGTACCGGGCCTTTGGAGAAGAAAAGAGCGTCGCGGTCGATGTTCCACAGGGAAACGGAGGAACTCATGCGGCAGCGAGTGCCCAGGTAGAAAACGCGGTCGCAGAAGGCGAATCAACGATTCGTCTCGTCTTCACCGTACCCATGACCGTACCGGAAGGTCATCCCGCAATGCACTTTACGATCACGGGCGAGAGCGGCAATGCCGTGCATGTCCTTGGCCTCATAGAGGAAGGCAACGCATTCGTTCTCCGCACGACGCCGATGACGGTCCGCGAGAGATACACCGTCACCGTGCTCGATACGGTAAAAGCGAAAGATGGATCCGCGATGGATCCCGCAAAGAACTCCGCGACGTTCGTCGCAAGGCCCTCGGGCGAGAATGAGCCGCAGGTTCCAACGCCTGCTCCTGTTTCATCTTCTTCGTCTGTGAGCTCCGCTCCTTCCACTTCTTCCTCGTCTTCGAGCGTTGCCCCGGTCGACTCATCGACGAGCTCCGCTTCGTCTGTGTCGTCATCCATCCCGGAACCGACGCCGATTCCGGTTCCCACCCCCACTCCGACTATTCCAGAACCCGATATCACTCCTCCGGAAGATGCGACGAAGCTCGCCTTGCAGCGCATTCTTCAGTCCGATGGAAACTACACGGTGAAAGCGAGCTGGCAGGGAAGTTTGGATACCGCCAAGGATCTCGCCTCGTACAACCTGTACGAGAGTCCCGATCGCGGTTACACATTCGTGGGACCCACGGTCCTGCTTGGTACCGTCATGAGTTCGACAATTGCGAACATTCCGCCCGGCACATTCACGCTGAAAGTGACTGCTCTGGACAAGACGGGGAACGAATCAAAAGGAATTATGGAAACGATCATTCTTCCGGAAACCGGAGCCGCAACACTCCTCCTGAGTTCTCTTGGAGCGGCCGCAGTTTCTGTTCGTAGAATCCGGCGGAAAGCTCGAGCGCGTAGGTAGCAAGCTTGTCGGAGGAGTAGATCGCACAGGGATCGGTTTTGCACGGATCCATCGTTTGAACGTTGATGAAAATCCCGCTGGCATCGAAAAAGAGAATATCGAGCGGAATCAGCGTGTTCTTCATCCAGAACGAGAGCATTCGCTGCTCCGAGAAGATAAAGAGCATCCCTTCATCTTGAGGAAGTACCGTGCGCTCCATGAGTCCGTGCTCCTGTTCGGATGGATCATCCGCGATTTCAACCCAGAGGGGAATTTCCTCTTCACCGCTCTGCAGGGTAATTTTCGTACGGCCCTCGTGCGAAGAAGGAACCATGGTGCAGGAGAGGAGGAGGAGAGGAAGGAAAAAGGAAAAGAAGCGCATGGGGATTCTATGGTATTAAATCTCTCGCCTTCCCGCCACCGCTTCCCGCAACGTGACTTGATCCGCAAATTCGATCTCCGCGCCGCTCGGGAGCCCGTGCGCAAGGCGTGTGATTTTGGAAACAAAGGGAGAGAGTTCGCGACGGAGATACGTTGCAGTCGCCTCTCCTTCCACATCGGGATCCGTGGCGATAATGAGCTCGGTGATGTTTCCTTCCTTGCAACGATCAACAAGTTCCTTGAGTTTTAATTTCTCCGGCCCCATGCCATCGATCGGCGAGAGCACTCCGTGAAGTACGTGGTACACACCTTTGTATCCGGATTTTTCGAATGCGACGACATCGAGCGGTTCCTCGGTGACAAGAACCATCGCGCTATCGCGCGAAGCATCGCTGCAAATCGGGCAAAGATCGCCGGTCGAAACCATTTGGCACATGCGGCAAAAGCGAATCCCCTCCTTCAGCTCTTTGAGGGCGCGGCTTAAGCTCATGGGATCCGTTTTGCTCGAACGCAGGAGATAGAACGTAAGTCGCTCGGCGGTTTTATGACCAATCCCCGGGAGCTTGGTGAACTCCTCGATGACGGCACGAATTTGTGGGGGCAACAATGGTTGCACGGGAGAAATACGAAAATAGTAAAATACAAAAATGCGAAAATTATGTGACTGACTTGCTGGTCATGGTGATAGCTACAAGAAGACGAATGACCTCTTCTATCTGAAGAAAAAGAGTATGGAGTTCTTCTGCCTCCGAAACGATACCACTGTCACGAATGATGCGAAGCCAGAAACGACTCTCATAAGCTTCTTTAAGTGCAATGGACATTTTCGAGGTGAAATCAGCCCGGCTTTGAGGTTGTTGGGCTTCTTCTACATTAGCCCCTATGCTTGTGCCACATTTAAGCAACTGCTTAGTAATAACATATTCTTTTTGTTCTTTCTGAATCTTTAAACAAAACTTCACAATACCGAGTGCAAATTTATATGATTTTTCCTGAATCGGGTTTTCCCTTGCTGACATACAGATACTTTCCCCTCTCTCTCAAAGAGGGTCAATTGATTCCATCATTATTTGCGGATTTCCGTATTTTCGTATTTTCGCATTAAAATTCCTCCCCTCTTCTTACCCTTCTCTCTACATCCCGCTCTTTTATGCGTTGACGTTTATCGATTTTTTTCCTCCCTCGCCCTACTCCAAGGAGTACTTTGATCATGCGGGCACTGCGAAATTCGAGCGGCAGGACCGAAATGCCCTTTTCATCGCTCATGGCTTTCAATCGTTCCAACTCACTCTTCTTCAAAAGCAGTTCCCGATCGCGACCCGGATCGTAGCCCGTGAGATTCGATGCATATTTGTAGGGCTGGATGGTGGAGTTCTTCAAGAATGGTTTTCCGCTGACGAAGGAAACATAAGCTCCTTTTAAATCCGCATTTCCCGCACGGACGGATTTTACTTCCTGCCCCGTCAGGATCATGCCGGCCTCGAGCTCCTCCAGGATCTCGTAATCGAATCTCGCACGCTTGTTTTTGGCAACGGTTTTCACGCCCTACAGTGTAGCAATCAATGGGAAACATTTTTGTGGTTCCATCGTTTTTCTCTCGTTACACTATCCTCTCCCATGGCGGAAACATTCGATCCATCGGTCGTGGCTGAAGCGATCGTAAGCGACGCTTTGAATCGGCATGCCGTAGCCACCGAGCCGGCAACCATCATTGATGGAACGCAGTTATTCCCTGTTCTCTTAACAATCGGTAATGATCCTCGAACTCACGGGAGCAGGCTTGAAAATGTGAGGAGCATACGAACAGTCGGGGACCTCAACACTGCAGTCGCACGGGCAATAGAGCAATCCCTCACACGAAAAGATGCAAGCAAGACCGAAGGCAAGCCTCCCCGTGTCATCAGTTCCCCAGAAGAGATTGGCACTCTTGTTGGGATCGTAGTGGTAGACAGTGATGGAAACACTCAACCACTCCATGTCTGGAAATCTCAACAACAGCGTGAATCAGGAGAGTGTTAGAAGGAGTACTCCTGCCACCACCATCCCGCTCGATGCCATCAGCCGCGGAAGGGATTGATCCCGCTCATGCAAAAACACGTAGCCGATGACGGCCGTGAGGAGAACGCTCATGCGTTTCACGGCAATGACGTACGATGAGGGGCCGTAGGTGAATCCGACGAGGGTGAAAATATCCTGTCCGATATTCGCCACGATCATGCCGAGGAGAACGAGGACGTAGTACCGGGACCATCGCATGTGGGGGAGATCGCGGATCGCCATCGGGAGGTTCATCACGAAGCTCCCCATAAAAATCATGGCGGCGATGCCAAGGACATGCGGAAAACGGTGCAGCACTGCAGCAATAACGGCCGCATTCGCTCCGTAGAAGAGAGCGGCGGCAAGCATGATCCACGGACTGATTTTCTTCCATTCGCCAAGGCGACCCTGATACAGCGCAAAAAGGCCGAATACGATGAGAAGAATTCCAGCAATACCTTCTATTCCCACCTTTTCACCAAAGAAAAGGGATGAGATGAGCAGGGTCATGATGGAAGAAAGACCGAAGAGAGGCTTAAGGTACGTGACTTCCGCACGATGCACCGCATACGTCGATGCCCATACGAAGAATGGAACAAAGAGAAACGGAAACGCGAGGTACCCCCACCACCAGAGCTCATGCCAGGGATAATCAACCGTGCGGATGACCGCTAAAAGCAGAAACGGTCCCGTGATGTACTCCGCCGCGGTGACGACGGTGCTCGGAATTCCGCGGCTCATTCTGGCAAAGATCCAGAGGAGTGAATAGCAGATCGCGGCAAGAACGGCGAAGAGGAACCACATGGACAAATACGAAAATGTGAAAATAGTGAAATGCGTCAATGAACCTTACGCGCTATGATTGCACAGAGATAGAGTTGCTCCTATTTCATTTTCGTATTTACGCATTTCCGCATTTCTGCATTTGCCTCCTCTCCTCACGATCAAAGATCTGCATGCTTCGGTCGGGAAAAAACCGATTTTGAAGGGCGTATCGCTCACCGTGAACGAAGGAGAAATCCATGCAATCATGGGTCCGAACGGTTCTGGTAAGTCCACGCTGGTGAACACGCTGATGGGTCACCCGAGTTACGAAGTCACCAGAGGATCGGTGATATTCCAGGGAAAGGATCTTCTGTCGATGACTGCGGATGAAAGAGCGCGGAGCGGACTATTTTTGGCGTTCCAGTACCCGAAGGAAATCGCCGGCGTGCCGCTCCGCTCGTTTCTCCTTGCCGCCTACAACGCGGAGATGGGAGTCCGCGATCCGAATTTTCTGAAAATGAGTCCCATCAAATTTAAAGAAAAATTGGCGGAGCTCATGCTGAGCCTGAAAATGGATCCCTCCTTTGCGGATCGTCCCGTTAACCAGGGGTTCAGCGGCGGCGAAAAGAAGAAAGCGGAAATTCTGCAGCTGAAGATTCTTCTGCCGTACCTCGCTTTGCTCGATGAAACGGATTCGGGGTTGGATGTGGATGCGCTGAAGATCGTGGCCGAGGGAGTGAATTCCATGCGCTCGAAAACGTTCTCCGCAGTTCTCGTCACGCACTATGCCCGGATTCTGGGATACATCACGCCCGATCACGTGCATGTGATGGTGGGAGGAAAAATTGTGAAGAGCGGCGGCCCAGCATTTGCGCACGAGCTTGAAAAAGAGGGATATGAAAAATTCGAAGAGCGGAAAAGGATTGATTTGACCTGAGCAGAAGCATCTCTCGTCTGAACAGGGGATGCGTGATATCATACGGTCTCTTTCCCCCCCTCTTTTCATGGAAGAAAAAAATTCTGAATGCTGCGGCTCGGATTGTCACTGCGGCAGTTTCTTTCTGCCATTCTGGGTTCCTCTTGTTGTGGCACTAATTCTGGGGTCCGCATTCATTGCAGGACAGAAAATAGAATCCCGGGGAGAATCAGCAACGATCTCGGTGAGCGGAGAAGGAAAGGTAACAGCAGTACCAGACATCGCCGCTTTAAGTTTTGGCGTCCAAACCGGCAGGCAGGAAAGCGCGCAGTTTGCCATGGAGCAACTGAGTAATTCCATGAACGCCGTGATCGAAGCCGTGAAAAAGGCAGGCATCGAGGAGAAAGACATTCGCACGGAATCCCTGAATTTGTATCCCGCATTCGATTGGAAGGAGGGAGAACAAATTCCACGCGGGTTCGAGGCAAGTCAGAGTCTCCTCGTGAAAGTCCGCGACCTCGCAAAGATCGGCGCGGTGCTTTCGGCGGCGACAGCCGGAGGCGCGAACCAGGTTGGAGGAGTTTCCTTCACAATCGATGATCCGGAGGAGCTCAAGAGACAGGCTCGCGAAGAGGCAATCCAGAATTCAAAAGAGAAAGCGTTGGAACTTGCGAAGGATTTGGGAGTTAAACTTGGCAAGCTGAAAGGTTTCAACGAAGGTGGTTTTGCGGCTCCGACGCCTTTCTACGAAAGGAGCATGATGGATGTGGGAATGGGAGGCGGTGGCGGCGTTGTTCCCGTGCCAACGGGAGAACAGGAAATTCAAATGTCCGTCACGCTTACCTACGAGGTGCGATAATGTGCATGATCCCATCAGATAAAAAAAAGCCCCTCCAATGGCGGGGCTTTTTTTTGTAATCGAACGTTTCACTCATTCATCCTCGCTCTCAACTTCTATGTCACAACCGCAGTCATCCTCTCGATCGGATTCCATGTTGCAAATGCACTCATCATTATCGGGACAACCGCATGCACCGCAGTCACAGATACTCTTTTTGCAGTTCTCACATTTCTGCATACCAAAGGGAGGGAGGAGATAAAGACGCCCTATTTTCCCCTTGAGGAAGGGTGTGTACAAGCAGGAAAAGAGGGAAAAAAAGGCTTCCGGTGGCGATTCAGGCGCTCTTCAGGCCCTGGTGTTCAAAGCGCCCCGTCATTTCTTTGATTTTCAGCCGGTAAAGAATCACAGGCCGATGATCCTGCCTTGCATAATGTGATTGGCTGTCATATTCCACATCCAGAAAATAGGCACCGTGGCGTTTCAACGAACCAAGGCGTTGAGAAAGAAGTTTGACCGCATTCACTGCATCCTCCCCAGAAAGTTCTTCATAGTCTCCCTGTATCACGATGCTTTTCCAGTTCCAAAGATCACGCAGGGTGTGAATAAGAACACAGACATGCGGATTCTTACGCATCATGGAAATTTTCTTTCCTTCGTAGGTATGGCCATACAGGTATCCGTTTTCATGGGCAAAGAAGATTGGAATGCAATATGTCTCCCCGTCCGCATGGCATGCAAGATGAGCATGTTCGACTTTTTCGAGAATGTCTTCCATCTGGTTCTGTGTCAGATCGCCAATCATGCAGATATCATACGTGCGGCACCGTATCGGAGGAAGTTCCATCCGCCAGAAGATGCTTGCCGCCATTTGCCACTATTGCCATGAGCTGGCTCTCCAGACGTTTTTTCGTGAGAAAAAAGAGGTGCGAACGGGCATGCGGATCATTCCCGGTTCCGTCCGGTTCCGCGGAAGAATCGGCGTTCTGCTGCAAGTGTTTTGATTCGGAACGATGGAACAAAGCCACGGTGCGGCCCATATCCTCGAGATCACGCTCCAGTTTGTAATGGACCGCCGCATCGTAATTTTCCGAAAGCACACGAAGCCTTTGGCGGAGACTGCGGACGACCGGCAAGAGCATGTCCCGGAAATATTCAGGATCGTGACGAGCTAAATAGCTCTCTTTAACCTGGCGCACCAATCCCTCGAATTTCCGCCATTGTTCCATAAAATCATGATAGAATGTTTTCTCTCAGGAGACGAAGAAAATGTCCGCACAATCTCCCATTTTTGCCGGCCTCTCGCGCGATATTTTCGATTCCGCAAACCCGGCACCGTATGCGGAAGGAGCCATTCGAGGTCTTTCGGAGGAACTGATCAGGCGCATCAGCACGGATAAAAAGGAACCGGAATGGATGCTGGCGCATCGCCTGGAATCGCTCCGAATCTTCCATGAGAAACCTCTCCCGACCTGGGGCGCAGATCTGTCGCATCTCGATCTTACGGACATCATCTACTACGCAAGAACGGGCGCGGAAGAAACGGATTCGTGGGACAAGGTTCCCGATGAGATTCGAAAGGTCTATGACCGCCTCGGCATTCCGGAAGCGGAGCGGCGAATGCTCGCGGGGGTCGGCGCGCAGTACGAGAGCGAGATCGTGTACCACAACCTGAAGAAGGAATGGGAATCACTCGGTGTCATATTCCTCGATATGGATAACGCGCTGCAGGATCATCCGGATCTCGTACGGGAGCACTTTATGAAGTGCGTGCCGAATACCGATCATAAATTCGCGGCACTGCATGGTGCAGTATGGAGCGGCGGCACGTTCCTCTACATTCCCAAGGGAGTACGGGTGAAGGATCCGCTGCAGGCGTACTTCCGCATGAACGCGAAGAATATGGGGCAGTTCGAACACACGATGATCATCGTGGAAGAAAACGCGGAGGTGCACTACATCGAAGGATGCTCCGCGCCCAAGTACGGATCGCAGGCGCTCCATGCGGGACTGGTGGAAATCTTCGTGAAGCCCGGAGCCAAGTGCCGTTACAGTTCCGTTGAAAACTGGAGCCGCGATACGTACAACCTCAACACCAAGCGCGCGATCGTCGAGAAAGATGCGACGATGGAATGGGTCGGCGGCAACATGGGCTCCGGAACGACGATGCTCTACCCCTGCTCCATGCTCATAGGCGAAGGCGCACGCTGCGATCACCTGGCGATCGCGTTTGCGAATAAAGACCAGTGGCAGGATACCGGCGCGAAGGTGTTCCACCTTGCTCCGCACACGACGAGTCGGGTGACGAGCAAATCGATCAGCAAAGAAGGCGGAACCGCCGTCTACCGCGGGAAGCTCTTCATTGCGCCGAACGCGCACGATTCCACGGCCAACGTGGAGTGCGATGCGTTGCTTTTGGATGAGAAGAGCCGGACCGATACGATCCCTGATATCCAGATTCGCAATAACGATGTGACGATTGCGCACGAAGCGACAGTGGGAAAGCTCTCCGAGGATCAGCTCTTCTATTTGATGTCACGCGGCCTTACGATCGACGAAGCGCGCGCCATGATCGTGAACGGATTCATCGAGCCGATCGTGCGGGAATTGCCGCTTGAATACGCGGTGGAGATGAACAGACTCATTGAACTCGAGATGGAGGGTTCCGTCGGATAAGAACGATATGGAAAAAACCATTCGCATCGCCAAAGGCAAAAAATCTGAATTCATGGTTTTGGTTCTGACTGAAGAAACCGTGGACCTGAAAATTTATGTGGAAGAAGGCGCATCACTTGATCTCCTGTGCCTTCAAACCGCTCCGCGGGATCGCCATATGAACATCTCGCAGGAATGTGAGATTCAGGGAGATGCTGTTCTCCATCTTCGAAACATTACCCTGGGCGGAGTGGAGATCGACCATCGGCTTGTATCGCGGGTGGAAGGCAAGGGAAGCACCAGCACGATTGATTGGATCTTCTATGGCAAAGATCAGGAACGCCAGACGCTCTCCGCACGGAATATTTTCAATGCGGAGAATGGCCGCGGCGAAATCACGGTGCACGGAGTCGCGGAGGATCATGCCCGCACGGCATTCGAGGGATACATCGAAATCACGGAACAGGGGAAAGGAACTGATACGTACCTGACCGAGAAGACCCTGATGCTCGATCCCACGGCCAAAGTGGACGCGATCCCGGGACTGGAGATCCGGACCAATGATGTAAAAGCCAGCCACAGCGCCTCTGTTTCCAAAGTGAGCGAGGAAGATCTTTTCTATTTTGCCTCCCGCGGGATCGAAGAAGATCTCGCTCGCAGCATGTACGTGGAGGGGTTCCTGGGGGCGCTCATTGAGACGATTCCGGATTCCGGCACCCGTGAAAAGATTATGGCGGAAATCACGGAGAAGTACGAAAAAGCACGGTAGAATCCCCTGGATGACTGATTTTGGAATGAACGTTCGCGGAGAGTTCCCCATCTTTTCAAAGAGGATCGACGGGAATCCCTTGATCTATCTGGATACCGCCGCGACCGCGCAGAAGCCAAGCGTGGTACTAAAGGCAATGGAAAATTTTTTGAGAAACGAGAACGCAAACATCAAACGAGGCATGCATCCCCTCGCCGAACATTCCACGGAACTCTACGAAACCGCGCGGAAGAGCGTCCAAAAATTTCTCCATGCAAAAAAGTCGCATGAGATTATTTTTACCAAGAACTGCACGGAATCGATCAACCTCATCGCACGCGCATGGGGTGAAAAAAACCTCCGCAAGGGGGATGTCGTTCTTCTCTCGCTTCTCGAACATCATTCGAACATCGTTCCCTGGCTGCAGCTGAAAGAAAAAATCGGGATCGACGTGGAATGGATCGGCATTGAGGACGATGGAACTCTGAAGCTTGATGATGCGAAGAGAATTTTCGAGCAAGGAAAAGTGGAACTCCTCTCCGTAAGCTGTGTGAGCAATGTTCTTGGAGTACGAACGGCGTACGAAGAACTCACGAAGCTTGCGCACGAACACGGCGCTCTCGTACTCCTGGATGCGGCACAGCTTGCTCCCCATGCTCCAATCGATGTCCAAACGATCGATTGCGATTTCCTGGCCTTCTCCGGCCACAAACTCTACGGACCCACGGGGATCGGCATTCTCTACGGCAAAGAAGAGCTCCTCGATGCCATGCCGCCGTTCCTTGGAGGGGGCACGATGATTCAGGAAGTGTTTACCGACCGCTTTACCCCCGCGCATCTCCCGGAAAAATTCGAAGCGGGAACGCCGCCGATCGCGGAAGCTGTTGGACTCCATGCGGCGCTCGATTTCATCGAAAACATTGGGTGGGAGAAAATCCAGAGCCACGAATCTTCACTCATCGAGGCGGCGCTTGAAAAATTAACCAAGCTGGAGGGATCCATCATCCTTGGACCAAAGGACTCAAAGAAAATTGCCGGATGCATCTCGTTTGTGACTCCCGGCGTTCATCCACACGATCTGACCGAGTACTGCGGAAGAAAGGGCGTGTGCCTGCGGGCAGGCCACCACTGCGCGCAACCCCTCCACAATCGCCTCAAGCATTCCGCGACAACGCGAATGTCGTTTGGCATTTACAACACGAAAGAAGACATTGATCGTGCATACGCCATCATGAAAGAAGCTCTATACTTCTTCACGCAAGGTTGAACCATCAATCTACCGTCGTTGCGTCATTTGTGCGGGTGAAATCGGTCGTTTCCGCCACACCGTTGCGTATGTTATTGATGCGCCCCTCAATTTCACCTGCCTGAACGACATTCGTTATATGTCCAAGGAGTTGGGCTGCTACCGTCAGATGACGTTTGATTGTTTCCGCATCCTCCACTGGATTAAGTCGTGCCGCCTGATCAAGCTGATTGATGGCATGGAGATACGGATCGTATTCCTGACCTGTCATATGCTTATTATACCATAATAAGTTTTATAATTCAATATCTGCTACGCTTGGCTCCCATGGACCTCTACGCCGAAAACATCCTCGATCACTTCCGGCATCCCAGAAAATCCGGCCTCCTTGCGGGATGCGTTTCTCATGAGGAACGAAACCTCGCATGCGGCGATGAAATTCGGCTCTCCCTCAAAATCAGTGATGGAAAGATCGTCGATGTAGGGTGGGAGGGAACGGGATGTGCAATCTCACAAGCCAGCATGTCGATTTTGAGCGAAGAGCTTGTTGGTAAAACGGAAGAAGAAATTCTCCATCTCAAGAAGGAAAAAATGTATGAACTCCTCGGCGTTCCCGTGGGACCGCGCCGGTTCAAATGCGCATTGATGAGTTTGCACACGGCAAAGAATGCAATTCATGAAAGTCGCAGGGAAAAATTGCAGTCGTGGGTGGAGACGGTTGCGGTCGAAGAGTAAAACCCACGTCATGCTGAGCCCCTCGACAGGCTCGGGGTAAACGAAGTCGAAGTATGACGTATTACTGCCTCTCCGCCTTATACGCGCGAATGTCTTCCGCCAGATCGTGCGCATAGGAGCGGATGCGATCGGTATAAGTCCGCACGGAATCATGGAGCGCATCCGCCTGATCGCAGAGTTGATACGCCTCCTGGCTCTTTGTGAGCGACGTGTCCAGACTCCCCTGCTCCGTAAGCCGGTAGGCATCCACAAGCGCGCGGAGTGCATCTGCAAGTTTCGCCGTTCCTTTGATCACGGCTGCATCGGGTTGACGCTCCGAAGCCCCAAAAACCGCAAGCCGAACGCGCGCGACCGCTTCGGCAGCTCGCGTGACCGAAAGCGCATCAAGATGAAAGAAGACCGCACGAATATCTTTCTCCGCAAACGTGAGAAGGTCCTGCGTGCGTACTCCCTCGCGGTAGAGAATGAGCCGATGAATGAGGAGCGCCACCTGCCCCCGGGTGAGTGCAGCTCCGGGATTCAGGTTGCCATAGGTATCCGCACTCGTCATGGAACTGAGGAGCGCATAGGAAAGGTATGGGAAATACCATTCATCGGGGTTCCCCGCATCCAACGCAAGAGGATCGCGGAATTCATTCACAACCGCCGTATCAATGCCGTAAGCATTGAGGAGAATTTTCAAAAACTCAACCTTGGAGACCGTGCGCACGGGCTGGAACGTGCCATCTGGATAGCCGGAGACCCATCCCAGATCGAACGCATAGCAGACAGGACGGACATACCAATCGCCTTCCACGACATCGGGGAAACAGTGATCAAGATTTGGAAGGTTCTTCTCGTTCGCAACGGCACGGACGACCACGGTGATCGCTTCCGCACGGTTCACAAAGTCATCCGGCCCGAATGTGCCGTTCGGTCTCCCCTGGATGATGCCGCGATCTTTCAGCTCTTCCACTGCCGCAAATTCCTCGCGCGAGGGAGGAAGATCTAAGAAGGATTGTCCGACTTCCGCATAGACGCTGCCTTGCAGAAGCAAGAGAAGCCAAACGAAGAAGACACGGAAGAACATGAAGGAAAGTATACCAATGAATATTCTCTGCGCTACGATAGACATCGTCATGAAAAAGGCGCTTCTGTGGATCGGCATCCTTTTCCTGATCTACCTCGCGTTCATCGCTTTTCTTTTCTTATTCCAGGAGAAGCTGCTCTTCTTTCCAAGAGCCACGACAGACGATCGTTGGAAGGTGCTGATCGAGGAGGAATTGAAGGCTGATTACGTCAGCATCCGCGCAGATGATGGAGTGGTGCTGGAGGGAATGTTTCTCTCGGATCACTCGGGAGAACCACGCCCCACGATTCTCTTCTTCACCGGAAATGGAACAATCGTTGAGGATATCGCCTCCCTCTTTGCGCGATTTCCAAAGGAAGGAATCAATGTGCTCCTCATGGATTACCGGGGGTACGGCTTAAGCACGGGCGAACCCGATACCGAATGGATGAAGCGCGATGCGGAAAAAATCTATACCGCAGCTGTTTCTCATCCGCATGTCGATAAAGATCACATCATCGTATGGGGTATGAGTTTGGGAACGGGGATCGCAACGCACCTTGCGTCGGTAAAACAGATAGAAAAGGTGATCCTCTTCTCTCCTTTCACGAGCCTCGAAGATGTAGCCGCAGAGAGCCTCCATCTTATTCCCCAATCCATCATTCATCTCCTGTTGCTGCACAAACTTGATAATGTGGCTCTCGCACCAAGTCTTCAACAACCTGCATTGATCATTCACGGAGAAAACGATGCACGGATCAGAAAAGAGCATGCAGAGAAAGTTGCAGAGGCGTGGGGAGGGCCTGCGGAGCTTTTTTTGATCCCCCAAAGAGGACACAACGATTTGTGGGAGAGTGAGGAGATGTGGGAAAAGGTCTCTGAATTTTTAGCCTCAAAGACTCTCTGATCTGGTATCCTGCCAGGGCATTTGCCGCCCTAGCTCCCACCTACGCACTTCGTGCTTCGGCGGGCAGGCAGGGGTAGGCATTCATTCGCATCACTGTTTATGCCGCCCTAGCTCAGGGGTAGAGCACCTCCATGGTAAGGAGGGGGTCACGAGTTCAATTCTCGTGGGCGGCTCCATACTTAAACCATATCGGTTTTCATCTTTATCCCTTCTTGTTTGGCACGAGAAATCGCCATTGCAACCACGGTCGGATACTGTATAGGTGGCTCCGTCTCCTTTTGCGTCTCTTCGATATCTTCCTTACACTCATAGGAGTCATCATTCCCCACAACGTATGAAGAAAAAATTTGAAAAACTGTCACCGGCACTGAAGAAATTCATCGTGACCGAAGCGCCCGGAACTGCTGGGAAAAGCACGGTGTCTTCCGATGTAAAGAAAAGTAAAAAGCCAGTGTCTGCATTCGCCGAGCGGACGCTCCTGCATTGCAACGGCGGCTCAACCATGCAAGCTGCCGTTTGGCTGAAGAAACACTTGGATGAGGGCGGTAAGTTGGTCGTGACCATCTCTGGTGCGCTCAGTTCCTTCCAGGTGGGCGTCATGCTTGCCGAACTCATCCGGCAGAACAAAGTGCATCTCGTCTCCGCGACCGCAGCCAATCATGAAGAATCCTACTACCGCTATGTCGCGCACTCACACTACGCTTACATTCCCCGCTACACCGAGCTGACGCCCGAACAGGAAGCAGAACTTCGCGATACGGGCCTTCGCAGGATCACCGATACCTTCCTGCCTGAAGACGAGAGCGTGCGTATCATGGAGCCGCATCTCCTCAAGATGTGGAAAGATGCGCAGAAGAAAGGTGAGAGTTACTTCCCGCACGAGTATTTCCGGAGACTATTTACGGAGGGTCTCATCAAGCCTGATCCCATGGCCAACCCAAGCGACTGCTGGGCGTACGCTGCGTACGAGAAGAATATCCCCATTGTCATTCCGGGCTTCGAAGATTCCACCATGGGAAATATCTTCGCGAGCTACACCTACGATGGAAAGTACCGTTCCGACGACGGACCGAGGCTTAGCCCGCACATCATGAAGACCGGGCTCGAATACTTCACCTGGATGTACGACTGGTATATGAAGGAATCCAAGGATGCGCCGATTGCGTTCCTGCAGCTCGGAGGCGGTATCGCTGCGGATTTCCCCATCTGTGTCGTCCCTTCGATCAAGCATGATCTTAAGCTCCACGGTAAAGTACGCGACTGGGCGGGCTTCATCGAGATCGGCTCCTCCCCGATGTCCTATGGTTCGTATTCCGGCGCCGGCGGCAAGGAGAAGATCACTTGGGACAAGCTCAGCACGAAGAGTTACTTCCAGATCATCCAGAGCGATGTGACTGTCGTATTCCCTTGGATAGCGGCAGTACTTTTGGACTTGTAGGTTTGGTTCGGAGGAGTCGTCCCTGCCTGCCGGCAGGCAGGTTCCCGTGGATTGCAGCGGTGCTCCTTGATCTATAGAGAGCGTGCGATCTTACGACTGAGTCGATACTTCATACTCCCTCCACCTGACAAACCCTATAGTCCTGAGACCATCGTATATGTCCTCTATAGATGCCCCTTCAGGAGAAGAACTGAGTAAAAGAAGATCTTCGCGCGTAGAATCTAAAAGATCGCGGACGGTAAAAATACCGCTTTTGTTCAATTGTCCCGTTCTATCATCAGACAAACCAATATCTGAGACTTGCATACTCAAGCGCTCTTCTAAGCTTGGGAAACCATCTTTGCTTCTGGGAGATCCGATCATAGATGATCACTATGGTAACTCTTCATTCACTCATGACAAGAAAAAATGGCATATCATTTAAAATGAACTATACTCGGTGTATTCATTACCCCCTCCCCCGTGGACGCAATCCTCGATCAGATCCGGGAACTGCAATCCGCCCTCAACACGGGGAAGGACTCTCTTTGAGAGAAGAGGCGTCCCCAAAGAAATCGCAGAACTGGAATCTAAAAGTCAGAACGAAGGATTTTGGAGTGATCAAAAAGAGGCAAAACAGATCTTTGCGAGACTTAAAAGCCTGAAGAGTGTCTGGGAACCCGTGCGCGATCTTGCCGGAGATGTCGCTGCGTTCATGGAACTTATCGAAAACACATCCGATGCGGATCGCGCATCGCTGGAAGCGGATGCCGCATCGCTCATCGAGCGCTGGAAACAAGTGGAACACATGCTCTACTTCTCGGGGCCCTACGACTCCTCGAATTGCTACCTGACGATCAGCGCGGGAGCGGGGGGCACGGAGGCGCAGGACTGGGCGGAAATGCTTGCACGGATGTATCTGCGCTATGCGGAACGACGCGGTTGGAAGACGGATATTTTGGAAAAAACACACGGGACCGAGGCGGGCATCAAAACGGCGACGATCCATATTCAGGGAGAGCTTGCCTATGGACATCTCAAGGCCGAACGCGGGACGCACCGCCTCGTGCGGCTTTCTCCATTCAACGCAAAGAATCTGCGCCAGACTTCGTTCGCTCTCGTGGAAGTTCTGCCGGAGATCGAGGATACGGTGGAAATTGAAATCAATCCGAACGATCTTCGCATCGATACATTCCGTGCAGGAGGCGCGGGGGGACAGAAAGTGAACAAGACAGATTCTGCCGTGCGCATTACCCACCTTCCCACTGGCATTGCCGTTGCATGCCAGAGCGAACGATCGCAGGCACAGAACAAAGAGCAGGTGATGAAAGTTCTCCGCGCCAAACTTCTCCAGAAAAAAGAGGAGGAGCAGGCAGCGGAACTGAAAGGATTAAAAGGTGCAACGCAGAGCGCCGACTTCGGTCAGCAGATCCGAAGCTACGTACTCCACCCGTACAAGATGGTGAAGGATCTGCGGACGGAGTACGAAGTGAGCGATCCCGATGCAGTGCTGGATGGCGACCTGGATGGATTCATCGTGGCGGAACTCCGGAGGGAGGCGACAACAGAATAAGTTACGTCATGCTGAGCGAAAGGTCTTGTATCCGACCAGGATACAAGACCTGAAGTCGAAGCACGTCGCAACCGAAAAATTATTTCACTACGCGCGAGATGCTTCGACTCCATCCATCGCATCCTAAACGGATGCTCGGATTCCGCTCAGCATGACGTTTAAAAAAAAGCTCTCCGTTCGGAGAGCCTTTTTCATTTTTGACAATGAGGAAATTAAAGGTCTGTGCCGCGGACAGTCTTGCGGTCATTGGACTTTGCGCGTGCAGCGGCCTTCTTGATGGTGTTCTCGACTTCCTTGCTGACGAAATCAGCAAAGTCGCCGGCGGTCATCATACCGAGACTCTTTAAAAGATCCTTGATCTTGGAAGCAACGACGTAGCTCATGAAAATGGGGGGAAAGAAGATGAAAGCTGCCGTGATTTTAGGGGCTATAAGCTGATTTGCAAATGTTTGCGTGAATTGACCTTTCCAAAATAAATGGAATAAATATATAAATCATGCCCAAAAAGATAAGTTTATTTGTCTTTCAGAGGAGATTTGCGCTTCTTCCAGCAGATTCCGCAATGACTTCCCCGGTATCTGTGGCCGCGACTGCAGGTTTTTCAACCTCCGGGATTTTTAGATCCGGTCCTCGATTTTTCGAGGTGAAGCGTCATGGTGATGATGACGGAAAGGAAGGAAAATCATGTCATTCCGACATTCTCTTTCTCCCCTTCTTCAGCTCTCCCCGCTGCTTCTTCTCCTTGAGCATTTTCTCCTTAGCTTCTGGCGTGTTTCGATCTTGTCGATGAACAGCTTCCGCGCGCGCCTGAAGGCTTGCCACGAACCCGCGCGAAGCGCGTGGTTCCGGTGGTTTTCAGGAAGAGTGACATGATACCCTCTCCTCTGGAGAGATGGCCGAGTGGTTGAAGGCGCTCGCCTCGAAAGCGAGTAGGCCCCCAAAGGGTCTCGGGGGTTCGAATCCCCCTCTCTCCGCCAGCAGCGATTTCACACTGCAACCACGCAATCTGGAGTAGGTGATTGTCGATGGTGTCTGAGATTCAGCATTGGCTCATCAGGCTCATCTTCCGGATCGTCATCATCGTCATTGTCATCATCATTCCAATCACCAAGCACAAGAAAATATTGCATTCTTTCCCCGTCGATGATGATCTGCTCTACTTGTCTTGAGACCTCAAGAATATCATCAAGTGAGACAGGACATTCATCCTTCGAGAGTTCAAGCCCAAGAGTGAAATCATTCCATGATTCGATGTCGACAAACCACTCCTGATCTATTCCCATTTTTCTCAACGCATCTTCAAGTTCTTTTCGCTGACGTTTAACGTGAATTTCGGTGGCACTATTGGTGAAGTGCCCACCTCGATAGAAAGAAACTCCGAAAATAGACATTCGATCACGACCTTCATAGCAGTCTTTTATTTCTGCGATTGGAGTTAACTTCATTTCGGCTGAGACATTTTTCATACCTTGACACTATCAAGATTAAGGGTGGTGATTCAATAAAATTCCGCGAAAAACAGCGAGCAAGTGTCAGTCCATTCTTGTTTTTGAGCACGCATCCGTCACAGCTAATCGGTGTAGTAGTCCGCCATGGCTCCCATCATTTCATCCCGTGTTCGAAGAAGGTGTTCCTTTGCATACTCAAGCGGATTCAGTCGATCGGGATTGTGTGTATCACATTCCGATTCTTGGAGAGCCTGCGCGCGCAAGTCGGGTGGTACCCAGAGCTCGAATTGTCGACGCGCTTCGTTCATGGAAGAAAAAGAAGTGCCGGCATCCTGCGGGAGGAGAACACAAAAAAACAAGCAACTTCACTGGATTCGATTTGTGGCTTCAATCAGTCCCCTACAACTTCTTTATGACTTTCTGACCTCCCATATATGGCCGAAGGACCTTTGGTACTTCAATATTCCCGTTTTCTCTCTGATAGATCTCGATGATTGGAATCAAAATGCGCGGGGACGCGATGCACGTGTTATTGAGCGTGTGCACGAATCGCTTCTCTCCCTCATTCGTTTCGTACTTGATGTTGAGTCGTCGCGATTGGAAATCGCCGAGATACGAGCAGGAATGCGTTTCGCCGTATGCCTTACGTGAGGGCATCCAGGTTTCGATATCCTGCATGTAGAGCTTTCCCTTGCCCATATCGCCCGTGCAGACATCGACAATGCGGTACGGGAGCTTGAGCGCCTGCAGAACCTTCTCTGCATTCATGCGAATTTCCTCAAAAAGCTCTAATCCCTCTTCGATCTCAGCCTTGCAGAGCACTACCTGCTCCACCTTTTCGAATTGATGCACGCGGTAGAGCCCCTTGGTATCTCGCCCGTATGTTCCGGCTTCCCTACGGAAACACGCGGAGTAGCCTGCGTATTTCTTCGGCAGGTCTTCTTCCTTTAAGAGTTCATCCTTGTGGTAACTGGCGACCGTGACTTCGGAGGTGCCGACCAAATGGAGACCATCTCCTTCGATAGCTCCATCTTTCTCCGCTTGTCCCCCAACCGCGTAAATATTCGATTGATCGACACCGGGGAAGAATCCCGTCCCCATGAAGCAGTCGTACTGTGCAAGGAGCGGCGGCGCGAAGAGCGTCCATCCTTTATCGGTGAGTGAATCCATGGTGTACCGAAGCACCGCCTGGTGGAGACGCGCGCCATCCCCCTTGAGGAAGTAACTCCTCGCGCCCGCGACTTTTGCGCCCCGGGAAAGATCGATGATATCCAGCGCTTCGCCGAGGGTGACGTGATCCCGGGGAGTGAAATCAAACTCCGGAATCGCCCCCCAGGTCTTTACTTCCACATTCTCCGCATCGCTCTCGCCGACGGGAACGCGCTCCAGAGGGAGATTCGGGAGCATCAGCTGCATGTCGTTCCATACCGTTTCGAGTTTTGTGAGCTCTTCCTCAACTTCTTTCAGGGTTCCAGAGAGTACTTTCATTTCTGCAAGAGCGGTTTCTTTCTCTTCTCCCTTCATCACTGGGATCCTCTTCGAGACGCTGTTCTTCTTTGCACGCATTTCCTCCGTTTTCTGGATGAACTCACGGTAGCGCGCATCGAGAATGAGAAATTCATGGACATCCACAGGAACTCTCTTTCGCTTTGCCGCCATCTGGTAGAGCTCGGGGCGCCGACGGAGATCGTTCAGATCAATCATGGTGAGAAATGAAATGGTGGGAGTAATTATCGGAGGCCCCGAGCGGAGTCGAGGGGCGGAGATCGTTCAGATCAATCATGAGTCTTGATGGAGAGAGAATAGCTCTCTCGAGGGATAGGAGAAAGGAAGTCGAGAATACTCGACATGCTACCGAAAGAAAAAGAAAGGGGAATCTCAAAGTCATACACCAAGAGATCTTTTGAAAAGTGTCTTCAGGGGGCAATTCACCCCGGAATTACCCCATAGAAAAAAAGGGATCTACCACCCTTGCATCCAGAGTGGAGGTGCGTATGATGATTCGCGCTTTATGAAAGCTGAAGAACCTCCTCAGTTGCAGAAAAACAGCGCAAAACCAACGATTAAGTCCGTTTTAAGCGGTCGGAGCATCCTCCTTGTGAACATTGGTTCGGAGAAAAAAGCATTCATTCCACGCCTCATGAAGGAGGCAGGTTTGCGTGTCGTTGTTCTCCATACGGAAGTTGCGGAGTGGGCACAGCCCTATGTCGATGAATGGATTCTGGTTCCCGAAAAAGCTCCGCAGGAACTCATCCTTCGGACACTCCGAGAGGCATTTGGAAAGATGAAAAACCCTCCGGAGGGAGCTATCACCTTCTGGGAAGAAGAAATTCCTCTCCACGCAAAGATCTGCGAGGAGTTTGGATTCATTGGTAATAGCGTGCAGACCGCCTTTCAAACGAGGAGTAAGTTCGCGATGCATGAGACCTTCAGGCAAAAGGGCTGCAACGCCGTGAAACAGAAAATGTTGAAAAGCAAAGAGGATCTCCACGAAGCTATGCGAACCGTGGGATTCCCCGCAATCATGAAACCGCTGTTCGGATCCGACAGCCTCTACGTGGTGTATATTAAAAATGCGCTGGAGGCCATTGAGCAATACAACTACATTTCAAAGAATTATCTTGAACATCCCTATGAGGGTATGGAGAAAGTCGATTGCGATACTCTCGTCTATCAGGAATACGTGGATGGCACCGAATTCAGCGTCGAGTGCTACATTCAGAACGGAGTGCCAAACATTGCATGCGTGCATGAGAAGACCAAAATGCAGCTTCCTTTCTTCGTGGAGACAGGTGATATCACCCCGCCTCGGGTTTCACCGGAAGTGCGTACCGCGATCGAAGATCAAACGAAACGTGCTCTTGTCGCACTCGGCGTTCGCGACAGTTTGGCTCACGTTGAAATCAAGATGAACAGCCTCGGCATCCCCCTTGTCATCGAAATTGCTTCCCGCATGGGGGGAGATGATATTTTCAGCAGCGTGCTGGCCTCCAGCAGCTTCAACATGGTGAAGGCGGGGTGCGAAATTGCGATGGGTGTTCCGGTTTCCGAGCGTCTCTCTCCGACTCCGCTTGCCGCCTATGCCAAATACTTCATTCCTCAGGTGAGTGGAACGATCACGGCCATGGAAGGATTCAAAGAGCTGAGGAACCAACCCGATGTCGCTGATCTCTTTATTGGAAAATCAGTCGGTGATTCCATCGAGGTCCCCCCGGACGGTTACGAAGTGGCTGGATGGGTTCTTGTGACAGGAGAAACTCCCACAGCGGTCGTTCAACGCATGGAGAACCTTTTCCAGACGCTCTGCCTGGAAGTCTGTCCGGATGATCTTCTGGAAACAGTGGGCACTCCGGCTTTCGCCCCGCCACGACTCGCTCTCGTATAATCAGAGCGCATATGCATTGATCCTGGGATACACGAGTGTTTCGTAAAACGCATCGTTTTCTTCATGAATCTCGGTCAGTTTTTTCAATTCCCGTATGAGCCTCTTCGCCTTGGCAATATTCATAGTGCTGTGGATGGGGAGCATGAGGGCAGAACGTCCGCGTTCTCCCCCGAGGAGCTCTCCATGGAGATACAGGGAGGCAACGATGCCGGATTCCGTAAGGAGAGCCCGACTCCAACAGCCGTCGTAGAGATGGATATTCTTCTTTCGCAGAGCACGCCGGATGCGTTCCGCCCCGGGGAGAAACAGAGGAAATTTTTGGAGGGGGAGGTCCTCGGTAATGGAAGAGGGAAAATACCATCCATTTTTCTTCGCTTCTTCACGATAGAATCGAGTCAGAGCCCGCCTGTGATCATTGATTTTCCGGAGGTGTCGCCACTGATCGATTGCGAGAAACGCACAGGCATTCGGCAACCGGTAGGTTTGGGTGCCGACCTTCCACTGAATTTCATCCGGCGTGGAACCGATGAGGAGAATACGACATTGTTTGCAGAGGAAAAGGAAGAGAGTTCCAATGCCTATTCCTATGAAAGGACGGGCAAGCGGAAAAAGAATGGGAAAGAGAAGGAGGCGCGCGATGATGGAATTGCGCGTCGGTTTTGCATTCTCCTGAATTTCCCGAAGGCGGGAGGCCAGAGCGGCATCCTCGCAGAGAGCAGCCCCTCCCGCCATGCCCGAAATCGCCTTGTATCTTCCAAAGCTCAGAATCAGAACATGCCCCCGCTTCCCTGCTGATTTGGGACCGCTTTCATCCGGGATCATGTGTGCCAGATCTTCGATGAGGAGAATACCCTGTTGATCGCAGAGCCCTCGCAACGCCTCAATCTCGGCGGGAATACCTAAGCTGTGCTGGCAAATGATCGCGCGTGTCCGCTCCGTGAGTGCGCTTTCGACAGTTGGGAGCGTAAGACCCAGGGTTTCTTTTGAAACATCCACAAAGACGACTGTTCCTCCAGATGCAGTCACGGCACCCCCCGGTGAAAAGCACGTGTAACTCGGCACGATGACTTCGTCTTTCTCCGTAAGATTGAGTGTTTTGAGGGTCGCAACCAGCGCATCGGTTCCCGTGCAAAAAAGAAATGCATCTTTGTGAAATGCTTGAGCAAGTTCGGCTTCCAGAAGTCGAAGGCTTTTCCCCTTGTGATACCGATGCACGGCAAAGAGCATTCCGAGTGCCCGTATGAACTGTCGAAAATCGGCTTGAGGGGCAAAGAAATGATGAATGGGTGACAAGAGAGAAACCATACATCACGAATCAGAAGACTTGCGATAGATTCCCGCATAGACCGTCCACACTTTGTGATTTCGCTTATGAGAGAACGTTCGCCATGGAATGTTCTTTTCCTCAATCCGTTCATAGCCGTATCGCTGAAGGAGTTCGGCGAGAGCATCTTCTTCTCTTCCGTTCTTGGTACCGAACGCTCCATGCCCAAGCCATACTTCTTCTTTGGAATATTCGGGATTCCAATCGAAAGGATCGGTGATCACGAGCAGTCCCCCCTTCCGTACCATCGCGTCGACTCTCGTCAGGAACACATTCGCATCCGGCACACGGTCGATCACCGAGGAACAGCAGACACAATCGAATGTACCTTTCGCAAACGGAAGAGACGTATCATCTCCGATGAGAAATTCGCTTCGGGAGGATGAAAGCTCGGGAACAGATGCGTCCCCGAGGCTTAAGGAAAGCTTCCCCGAGGTGAGGATATCCCGCGCCGCCCGAATGCAGGAAGGAGAGGGATCTACCCCGTAGGCACATTTCACCTTCAATCCAAGCTCTAAGGCGAGACGGCCGACCGCGCAACCCATGTCCAGAAAAACAGAATCCGGAGTGAGATGCGGGAGAAGGAGATCAACAAGATCCGCATAGTATCGGTCTTCCTTCTGTTTTGCGAAGAATCCGGTCAGATCGTTCTCCCGGAGTTTCGTTTCGGGTAATTGCATTGTGAGGACATCGCAAAAATGGGTGCAGATCCAGCTTTCCACCGAACGATCCGTATCCTCCAGATATTTGAGGTCGCTTCCGGTTGTCGTAAAAACCGCGATGCCGTCGATGATCCTGTACTCCGAGGAGCACTGGTCGCAGCTTAGTTTTCCACTGTGGATTTCCCCCTTCTGCACGGAATCGGGGTAAACGCGGAGTTTCGGCGGATCGGACATGCGAAAGGCGCACTGCGGGCAATGCAAGGGAACGATTGTGAGGATGGATTCTTTCATAGAGAAGTGATGGAGGAAGTCATCATACGCCTGCACGCAGTACGCAAACCCGGGCGGAGTGGGGCGGGGACGTATCGAAAATTGGTGTGTTCCTTCATGAGCTCGCGCCCGATGGAAGGCATGTTCGATCGAATGTGGGGGTACACCTCCCGTAAAAAATATTTCATGACGGGGGAATCGGTATCTTTTTTTTCTCTATGGATTTTCTCCAGTGCGTACCATACTTCCTTTTTCTCACCAACGCACTCAAGTGGCTTCGGCGAGTCGCCGTATTCAAAGAGCGGTTTGCAGAGGGCAAGATCCTGGAGGATATCCTTCCAAAAGTATTGTTTCAGAAATGATTTGCTCGTGAATGCGAGAAGCATGATGTAGGTAAATGCGCACTTGGGACATTCGCAGCAAAATTTTTTCTCGGTCGTTCCGCGGTTGCAGGAATTCCAGATATCAAAGTACTGCGCAGTTGATGTGAACATCTTGGCAATCGGATATTCGTAAAAGCCGAAGAAGGGCGAGAAATACGCGTATTCCTTGTGAAGGTACGTGTGAATGTACCGATTGATGTCCTTCGCGAGATCCAGAGATTTAACGTACTGATGGTTCACTTCTTTTCCGCCGTATAAACAGTTGCCGAAGTTCGCACTGAGCTCATTACCGATTGCGATGGAACTAAAGCGATCAGCATAGAGCAGCGAACCGAAAATGATTTCTCCCATATCGAATCCATCGGCATGGCGGCATGCGAAGCGCTTGCGGATGGGGAGCGTGTTCGTGATATCGGATCGGTGACGGAACCCGGCATATTTTTTCGTGAGCACGTCGTGGACTTTCTTTCGCCAGTATCCCACAGGTTCAATGGCGGAGAGCGGATACTGGAGGAAGAAGAGAGCGGGTTTGATTCCCATCTCCTCAAAAATTTTGAGCGCGGTGAGGGATTCTTTGCCCCCGCTCATAGCAAGGAGCAAACCGTTTCCTTGGGGAGCTTTGATCGGTCGGAGCGTCCTCTTCGCTTTCGGGCTGCTCTTCCAGACGCTTTGAAGAACAGAGAGCGGAATCTGTTCCACGTAGAGCCGCTCCATCGCCATGGAACTGTAGACTTTCTTCCAGAAAGCGAGGGCATCCGGCGGAAGTTTCACCGTCTCGATGACGACATTTTTTGGAAGGCAGGTGAGGGAAATATCGATGAGGAAAGAGAGGCCGATATGCGTGCAAATAAGCTCCGCATCCTCTCTCTTCAATTTCACATTCTTCCAATCGAACGAATGGAAAAATGAATACGTCTTACCGTCGATCGTATAAAAGAAGCGGACGCCTTTCGGCGTTGCTTTCATGCGGGAGAAGGTGAGAGTAGATGCTCTTTTCAAGGGTGCAAATCATCTTACGCCGGGGATCGAGAGATGCAACGGTAGAAGACTTCTTTTCTTTAAGAAGATCTCATACTTTCATTCTTGGCTATTCAATGCCGAAACGCTCTCACGCCCGTTGTCACCATTGCCATCCCGAGTTCTTCCGCTTTCTTAAATACTTCTTCGTCGCGGATCGATCCCCCCGGCTGGATGATTGCGGCTATGCCATGCTTTCCGGCCTCTTCTACGGCATCCGGGAACGGAAAGAAGGCATCCGACGCAAGCACCGCTCCTTTGGCTTTCTCCCCCGCTCTCTTTGCCGCAATCCACGTGGAATCCACACGGCTCGTCTGTCCGCAGCCAATCCCTACGGTTACCCGATCCTTGGCAAAGACAATGGCGTTGCTCTTCGCATGCTTCACGACTTTCCACGCGAAGAGAAGATCTCGAATTTGGTCCTGTGTCGGTTTTTTGGAAGTGACGACGGTGAGATCCTGTTCATCAAGATGCATAGCATCTGTCTCTTGGACAAGGAACCCATCGAGAGCCGTGCGATATATTTCTGCCTCTGCGCCGTGCATCCGAATGGGGTGAGTTACCTCGATGACACGAATCTTTGGTTTCTCTCGTAGAAGAGAAACCGCATCCTCCTGGAATTGAGGAGCAATAAGAATCTCGACGAAAATTTTCTGATCAATTATTTTTTGCACAATTTCTTTCGTACAAGGCCGATTGAAGGCGATGATAACCCCAAACGCCGAAAGGCGATCCGTATCGTAGGCGCGCTGAAATGCTTCAACAATATTCTCATGTGAGGCAACACCAGAGGGGTTCGCATGCTTAATACACGCTGCAGTCGGCTCATCGAAGTGTGAAACAAGATCCCATGCGCCATCGGCATCTAAAATATTCAGGTAACTCAGGGGTTTTTCTTCTTGCAGTATTTTCCAGCCCGGCGGAGATCCGTAGAGTTCGTAGAATGAGCCTTCCTGATGTGGATTTTCGCCATAGCGGAGCTTCCTGCGGTTTGTGAGGAGGATGCCACGATTAGCACCTGTCGTCATCCACTCTGTGATCAGTGCATCGTATGCAGCCGTACGGAGGAATACTTTTGCAGCAAGTTCTTTTCGAAGTTCACGCGATGTATCTCCGCTCTTTTCAATCTCTGTAAGTACACGCTTGTAATCGCGTGGATCACAGAGAACGGTGACAGATTCATGATTTTTAGCGGCACTTCGCAGGAGTGTGGGGCCACCGATATCGATCTGCTCGATCTGTCGATCACTTTCGAAAGGGTAAAGATTCACAACGACAAGATCGATCGGCTGAATGCCGAGGTCCTCTCTCTCTTTTTCATGTTCTGTATCTCCGCGCCGGAAGAGAAGCCCTCCCATAATTTTTGGATGCATCGTTTTCACGCGTCCGGAAAAACACTCGGGGAACTGAGTAATATCTTCCACCGAAGTAACGGGGATACCCGCATCCGTAAGCGCTTTCGCCGTTCCGCCAGTGGAAACGATCTCGATTTCCTTTTTGTGGAGCCCTCTGGCAAATTCGACGATGCCTGCTTTATCGGAAACGGAGAGGAGAGCGCGGCGAATCATGAGGGCGGAGCAAGTCTACCTTGGAAAATATGCTTTTGGGAACATTTTGCCTTAAAACCCGCGAGGCATTCGCGGGTAATCGTCACCATCCCAACCTTCATTGTCGCCTTTATCCGAATCGTCATCATCATCTTCCCAGTCCATATCATCGAATTCCTCATCATCCTCAAATGAGGCCTCATCACCAAAGGAGTCGTCATCAACCTCTCTCCCAAAATGTTCACCGATAGCTTCCCCGCGTAATTTCTCTTCTTTCTTTAGTTCATTGATGAGTGCATCGGGGTCGAGAAACTCAGGGCCTTTCCTCAGGTGCGAGGGAACATAATAGTAGAGCTTGCCCTCCGGAACATCGGGGTAGTTACTCTGTTTCAAAAGATCGATGAAAGGATCTGGCACCACAAACACTTCATCCTGCAATCCAAGTCCCCGGACGTCTTCCGGGGTCATAAGAAGGAACTGCGGTGGAATTTGATTTTCTCGGAACACCTTCTTTGCACTTTCACTTTCAACCTGCCCTATCCGAATAAATCGGAGAGATACACTCCGGTTGTTCCGATAGTAAGGAGCTTCGTGCAATTCCATTTTCTGCGAAATGATGTTCACCTCTTCGGCAAGACTACGAGCGCGATCTGCAACACGCTCTTGCCATTGCATCCATGCTCCCTCCGGCGGATACATCTCCTTCAATGGAATGAGAGAATTTGATGAGGGGGTCATTTCTCCATTCGGCCCTGCAATCGATGTATTAAAATGGAAACCTCTATCGCCGCGAAGACGCCGGTGGCAGGCAACATGAACACGATCTCCCTGATCATTTGTATGGTGCGCCATGTACCAATCAGCCCTGCCTCCCCCTAATTCCTTCGAATGAAAAAAGAAAGGCTCAAGATAAGTTAAGGAGATCCTGAGGTATTCTTTACCTCATCTGGATCATGAAAAACCGTTACTCCTTCCGTTCCCGAATCTCAGAGAAGAAATTCCGACAGGTTTTGAGGCTGTTTGCGATGGATTTGGAGGCAACAAAAATTGCCCAACTGACAGGTGTAAGTCGGGTGACTGTGAACAAGTATCTCAGCGCGATTCGTAGAGTCATTGCGGCAGATTCCGAACGTGCCTCACCAGTCGGCGGAGAGGTTGAAGTGGATGAATCGTACTTCGGTCCGCGTCGTGTCCGAGGCAAAAGAGGACGCGGTGCGAGCGGAAAGACGATCGTATTTGGTCTCTTCAAGAGGAACGGAAAGGTCTACACCGAGATTGTCCCGAATGTGAAGAGTCGCAGTCTACAAGCCATTATTCGCGGTCGTGTGTCAGTCGACAGCATCATCCACTCCGACGGATGGAGAGGCTACGACGGTCTTGTGGATTTGGGGTATGAGAAACATTTTAGGGTGCACCATGGAAAGAGTGAGTTCGTTCGTGGGCGGTCGCACATCAACGGCATCGAAGCCTTCTGGAGTTTCGCGAAAGTGCGACTGCACAGACTCCGAGGCATTCACAAACACAAGTTCTACCTGCACCTCAAAGAATGCGAATGGCGGTTCAACCATCGTCACGAAAAGCTGTATACTGTTCTCCTGTCACTCCTCAGAAAATCTCCGCTCAACTTATCTTGAGCCAAAGAAAATAAGGGTCGCCTCGTAGGAAGGGGAAGGTACAAATTCTGCTTCTACAGCATCATTATCCGAAGCAAGGGAAATTGCACCGGCGAGAATAAGATCTCGTAACGAATGGTCTGCCGGCGGCGAAACTTCCGCCACCCAGTGACTCATCCAATTGTTTGCTATATTGTTATTCAACGTAAGGGCGGAAGCTTTGCGTATACTCGATGAATTATTCAGAACCATGTGTTGCAAAGGATGTTGCCCATGAACATCGGTGGTGAGGCGCCGATACGTCTCGAAAAGAACTCTCTGCTCTTGGTTTGCTTTCGCTTGTCGCGCCTTTGAATATTTCACATGTTCCTTGGCATTGTAGGGAGTTCCCTGCTCTCGCACATCTTCATAGGTATGGTTGAGGGCAGGGAATCTGGAACGACGGAAGCGGTGGTAAAGCGCCTCGTGAAATGATTCGAGGAGACGGTGAAATTCCCTTCCCATGATCGGAGAACGAAGAGCTCCTTCGGCTTGCAGAACACCATGCATGCTCGCCCGTCGCAACTCATCGGTTACTGCTCCGTCCCAATGAAGAAAGCTCCGAATATCATTCAGATCATGTGCATTCAGGGGAATATCTGAATTGGAAGCATCGGTTCCTTCCGAATGGCGCGGGGAATAAAAATAAACTCTCGAAGAAATCTTTTGCACCACCGCCACTAATGCCTCCGAAAGACGATGCTGGAAATCCGTAAAGGCAGCAAAAGCTCTTGGATTTTTCAAACAATAGGCATGAAACTCATCGATCTGAATTTCTCCCCATGCAGCATCAATCTCGGTCATCTCCGCTTGAAAATCTGCAAATGCAGCAACGCATGGCTGCATTAATTCCGGATCCTGGAAAATATCCCTGGCAGCATCTTGAATGGTCTGCACTGCACGTTCATCGGCCGGCCCTTCTAAGCCGTAGCTCGGGCGCGTGAGGTTGTGGTAAAACGTATCATTTGTTTCCGAGAGAACAACAAGCATCACATCACTCATACCCACCTCCGCAACGATTTTCTGTACCTGCTCCAAGACTTGATCACTCTCCGCATCGCGCAGGATGCGTCGATACCACGCGGAGAGCTCCTCTCCTTCATAAGAATTACCTTTGGTGACAACCGACAGTGCTGGATCGGAAGGGTCGTCTGTGGGAATGGGACGAACCGCTTTGGAAGCAACTATACGAAGCAGTCGGTACAGATCTCGACGCATGGCTCCGCTGAGTGCATGCACAGAGTTCGTTCTCTTCATCAAAAAATCGCGATCGACGGTATCGAGAAGATTTTGAACTCTTGGATGCTTCTGAGGAGGTGCACCTGGGATGGACGCAAGTTCAGCGAGAGTTGGCTCCCAAAGGGTAGGACCACCATAAAGAACTTCTTCATCTACCGATGTATTGATCGAGCCAAGCTGCGGATTGTCCCTAAGAAAGGCTTGTGTGAGCCCTCGTGGCATCGTCCCTAAACCCATGAGTTCAACCTACACCTTTTCTTACTCTCTGCAACAAAAACTTGCCATAGATGGAAAATGGAGTAAAGTTATATTTACATGCCGCCGAAATTCGAAAATCCGGAAGGGAGATCGGAAGACGCAGATGCCTTGTTGAGGGAGCTCGTGCAGGGCTTTGGCGACCAGCTGTACAACGATATGGCTCATATCGTTGGCGATCTGCCGTATGCGGAACGGCTGGTGGAGGAATCATTTCTCGAGGCGTACAGGAGACTCCTTGGTAATCAACCTCCCGATACATTCATTACCCTCTTTCAAAGAGCTCTTCGGAATGTAAAACCGCAGGAACTCACCAAAGATCCCAGTGCTGCATATCTCGAAAGTGTCGGGGGGCAGGATCAGGCTTTGATCGATGCATTATGGAAAGAATTGAAACCGGAAGAACGATCTCTCCTCGTTCTTAGGGAAATAGAGAATGCGACGTACGATGAAATTGCAGAGGCTTTTTCTTGGGATAAAGAAAAGGTCCGTTCAGAACTCTCCCGCGTGAGGTTTAAGCTCCTTGAAGCTCTGAAGCAACGAGGGGCAATCTGAAAAACTCATTGTATCAAGAACCTCATTCCAATTTCGGTTCACGCACGAAGCGAAGGGGAATCACGCTCACAAACACGAGGAGAGCCAACGCAAAGACGGAGAACCGGTACTTGTCGGGACCATAGGACGAAAAGAGAAACGCCGTCCCGCTCCAGACAATAGGTCCGAGAATGGATGCCGCTCGTTCGAAGAGGACATAGACACCGAAGAGTTCTGCCTGTTTTTCCTTCGGAATCAGAAGCGCATAGAATGCGCGGGAAAGAGCAAAGAGAACACTGAAAGTGAATCCATTGAGAATCGCAATGATCATAAAGACAAGCGGGCTCCTCCCTATGCCAAAAAGGATAAGGCAGAAGCCCCACATGACGACAAAAAGCATGATGGTTTTCTTTAAGCCACCCAGCAATCGGACAAGCTGCGAACTCATGCATGCTCCCACTATTCCAAACAGAACGGCTGCAAAAACCGCCACATTCTTCTGCAGATCGGTTAATCCGCCAACAACCTCAAGGTAGAGCGTCGCGAAGATCGTGAGAGTAAGGAGCGCATCTGCAAAGAGATAGTACGAAATCAGATACGGCAGTACTCCCGGATACCGGTGGAGGCGACGGAGATCGGAGAAGGTCTGCCGAATGGGCTTCCCGAGTGCACTCCGTTCGCTTTGATATGAGGAAACGATACGCGTATCCTTGAGGAGAAAGAGTGTTGGTAAAAAGAAGAGAAGAAACAGAACGGCAGCCACAATAAAAGCGGCCGGTTTGCCGCTGAGCGCTGGCACTGGAACTTTTCCGAGAGCGAATGGCATGAGGAGAACAAGACCGAGAAGATTACCGAGTTGTCCCATAGCCATTCCTATTCCCGATATCTTTTCAACCGCGATTCCCGTGCGCCTCAAATCCTGCAGGTATGCATCATAGAATGCGAAACTGGCCTGATAAAAATACTGAAAACAGAAATAGAGAACGATGATGATCGCGGAGGAAGGCAGCGTGAGAGATTCAACGGTGTTGCCAAAGACTCCAAGCAAAAGGAGTGAGAACATGCAGAAAAAACTGATCGCGGCGAGGAACGGCATGCGTCGTCGCATACGATCCGACAAATGACCGAGGAGCGGCAACGTGAGGAGGAGGAGAATAGTAACCAAAGCGACAGCCACGCTAATCCAGAGATCGGAACCGCCCATATCCACCACAAACCACAGGCTGAAATAGAACATCACTCCGGCAAACGCCATGGAGTTTGCAAAGTCGTAGAGTGCCCAGAGCCAAATATCCCTCTTTCCAACGATTGCTTTTTCCAACGCATGTTCCATGCGTGACAGTGTATACTTTTTGTACGATGCCGCTTTAGCTCAGTGGTAGAGCAACGCACTTGTAATGCGTAGGTCCGGGGTTCAAGTCCCCGAAGCGGCTCCACTCTTTCACTTCTTTCTCCCACTCTCTCATGCGGAAACGTTCCCTTCTTGCCATCTCCTTGGTATTTCTTGCGGCCTGCTCGAACGAAGGTGCTGCTATCGAATCATATTTTCTGGAGACTGAAGAAATCACAACCAGCCTGAGCGAGGTTGCGGGAAAGTTCGAGACGCTCATGAATGTGCAGGCAAACATGCTGGCCTGGACGGAGGCGGAAAAGAATGAGCTCACTGCTGTACAGGATGCCATTGATCAATTGAGTGCCGATGCGGAACAGATTGCCGTACCACCGGTGCTCGTGGATGTTCATCCCCTCCTCCTGGAGGCGATTGCAGAAATGAGAGATGTGGTGAATATCGTGAGCGATATCGCGGAAAATCCATCCCTTGCGACAGAAGAAGCTGCCACCGATCTCGAGGAAAAGGGTGCAAACGTGGAGATGCTGACGAATGAATATGTGGAACAACTCGAGGAGAAGCTGGGAGAAGAGTATCCGGAATTCTTCGAGGAGTAGAACATGTGTGTGCATCTAAAGAAGCAGGCATCACTGCCTGCTTCTTTGATCCGCTCTTTCGATACGCCGAGTTCTGTACGACTTCATCCCACCGAAGCGGAATAAGGCCGTGATGGTCATCGATCTAGGGCCGCGATTGCCCGCGGCCTCGTGCGGAGGGGAAAGTGGCAATTCGGAACCAAGCTGGATTCCACAAGCCCAAATCCTCCTTGCATCGCCTGGAGTTTACCGAAGTTCCCCGTCACCGGGGACCTGCTTCTCGAAAGCCGTTTCACGTCCCTCTGCTTTTCAGCAGAGATACTGCGTCTCTGTGGCACTGGTCCTCTCTTCCATGTGTGAATCGAGTGGTGGAAAAGGGTGGGTGTTACCCATCAGGCGTTCCATTGATGCTCGGACGTTCCTCTCACGTGGGCGCAAAGCGCCTTTACGTGAGCGACCATCTGAAAGAGCGGACCTCTAGTATAGCATGAGCTAGAATATGATGCGATGAAGCGCTCCGAACTCCTCTTTGGAATCTTCCGCGTCCCGGTCGATGCATTGGCCGTCTCCGGAGCCCTGCTTCTCGCGTGGTGGCTGCGAACACAGAACATCGATCTTGTTCCCGGCATTCAGCTTTTGGAAGAAGCAAAAACGCTGCCTGCGCTCCCCTACTACCTGCGGGTATTTCTTATTCCGAGTACGGTCCTCTTCCTCTCGATTGCCGCCCTCCTTAAGTTATATCTGATTCGGGTGACCCTCAGTTTTTTTCGTGAGGAATCGCGGATAGCGCTCTCCACCGTGGTATGGGTCGGCGCAATCATGGGATGGTTTTTCTTCGTGCAGAAACAACTCTTCTTCTCGCGCATTCTTCTTCTGCATGCGGTGTTCTTCGTTGCGATCTTCGTAAGTTACGGACGAATGATACTCACTGTTTTCCAAAGGAACCTCTTACGGAGAGGAATCGGTGTTCGAACGGTGATGTCGATTGGAACGCAGTCGCTGCCAAAATCCGTCCTTACTTTTCTCGATCATGATCCACGGTACCGTTATGTAGGACATTTAGAACTTGGAGAGGCAAGGCATGCCTTGCCCCTACGGGAAAACGTGGATCTGATCCTGCAAACGGATCCAAACAGTTCGGAAGAAACTAATTTCCTCATCGATTACTGCCGTTCGCACTACATCGGTTACGCGTTTCTTCCGCCCGTGCTCATCGATGTGCCGCATCTCCTGTCGGTGTATCGCTTTGGCCCCGTTCCCGTTCTGCGGTTTCGGCCTACCCCGTTGGACGGCTGGGGAGCAGTGATGAAGAGAATCGCCGACATTGTTCTCTCTTTCTTTTTTCTCATTCTCCTGACGCCGCTTTTTCTTCTCCTCGCTCTCCTCATCAAAATTGATTCACGGGGCCCCGTTTTCTATCGATCCAAGCGGGTGGGGCAAGGCGGCATGTCGCCGATCACGGTTCTCAAGTTTCGCTCCATGATCAAAGATGCGGATCAATTGAAACACACGCTCCAAAATCAGAGCCATCGCGTCGATGGACCTCTCTTTAAAATAAAGAATGATCCGCGCATTACCCGCATGGGAAAATTCCTCCGGCGCTTTAGCGTGGACGAGCTGCCGCAATTCTGGAATATCCTCAAAGGGGATCTCTCGCTCGTGGGACCGCGGCCCCATCTTCTGGAGGAAGTTCAAAAGTATACCGATTTCCAGATGCGCGTCTTTGCTGTGAAGCCGGGGCTGACGGGTCTCGCGCAAATCTCGGGGCGATCCAATCTTCCATTCAATGAAGAAGTGCGGCTGGATCTCCGATATGTCGAAGAGTGGAGCCCATGGCTCGATCTCTGGATTTTGTGGAGGACGGTGGGTGTTGTGGTGAAGGGGGAAGGAGCAGATTGATGTCACCCTGAGGAGAATTCGCGAAGCGAATTCGTCTCGAAGGGCACTGCGCCCGCAGGGCGCAGATAGTGGAATTTCCGTCCCGCGTTCACGGGACGGTGCACTTCGAGACGCCCTCGCTTACTTCGTAAGCTCAGGCTCCTCAGTGTGACATGCACAATTCTCTTTTCCCCCGCAACATCCCTCCCCCACTTCCAGTTTAAATTTGCCATCCCTGAATGCAATCGTGGCGCCGCCAATTCGCTGGAGCGTGAGAACCGAAGCCCAGATTTTTACATCGGGAACCTCCTCGTTCCGGAATTCTTTTTCCCCCTCCTCGATCTTTTCCCGAAACTCCATGTAGAAGCTGCCGTCTTTATTCGCCTGCACCGAGAGGCCTTGATCTTTGGTTCCCTCCCCTTTCGCAATTTCCTGAATGCCGAGCGCAGCGTCTTTCGTGACAATAAGCGTCTGAGGACGCACCGGCATATTCTCGATCGCATCGTTCAAATCATCGATGAGCAAACTGATGTCTTCTTCTGAGAATCCATGCCCGCGGCATCCCTCTTCGATACTCTCCAGCGCGCTCACGTGACAGCCGAAGCAGTGGAGACCGTACTCGGAGAGAACTTCGACGGTCTGCGGGTACTGCCCGACAATCTCCGCTACGGTCCAATCGCGTTGTACAATCCGCTCCGCTTTCTTCGATCGCGAAACGCGCTTTGCTGGCCGTTTGGTCACTTTAATGCCGGGTTCGTTCACACCCTGAGAATCACTCATATGTGCTTGTAAGAGCACAACCAATCTAGCAGAATGATTCATCTGCTTCCCAGCATATGGTTGAGAAATTAATTCTCACATCAGATCTACAGCAGATCCTCGAAGAGCTGGGGGATTACAGAGATGTAAAAAACTATGGAGAAGTGTCCTCCCCCATCGACTATGAAAGACAAAAATTCAGAACGAAAGAAGAATATGCCAACCTCGTCATCGTTCAACGATGCCTGATACTGATCAATGACATTCGGTCACAAGTCGCAGTGGTGGGAAGAAGTGAAATAGAACGGCGCGACAGAAGAGAGGTGCCAAGGATCACCAGTGGCGCATCCGTTCTTTTCAGTTCATCTCCCTTTCAGCACGCCCAGTCCATTTTGGATCGAACGGTGGAGCATCGCATAACAACTCCAATCGTTCGGCCTCATCGAATTGATTTTGTGTCTGTGAACGATGTGAAAGGAGGATATGTTTTCCTTGTACGTACACTCATGGTAAACCCCAAGGAAATTGATGGAGGAAAAGAGCCGGATAAAGAATTGCAATTCATGTCCATCGAAGATGCCGATTCAATCCTCAGGCAAGAAAAGAGGGAAATGGAGAGAAATATATTGAAAGCAGCAACTCAAGAACACCCAATGGAATAACCTATTCGTAGATCGAATCCTCAGGATTCCCGTCCCCGAACCTCCCCGTAAGCGGCACAAACACATAGGCGCCGTGATCTTCCTCCACGATATCCTTTTCTCCCTTTTTGCGACACACGATCATACGCTGTTCGATGAGGCCAACGGGGGCAACGAGAACTCCCCCTTTCTTGAGCTGCCAAAAAAGATGGCGGGGCACTTCGGGGCAGGCTGCAGAGATTACGATTCGATCATAGGGCGCATTCTCTTCCCATCCTCCGCCACCATCGGCCGCATGGATCTTTACATCTTTAAGACCCGATTTTTCAATCGCCCGTGCAGAACGGATCGCGAGCTCCGGAACGATCTCGAGTCCCGTGACGGAGCATCCGAGTACGGAAAGGAGTGCCGCCACGTATCCGGAGCCGGACCCGATCTCCAGAATTTTCATCTTGGGCTTAAGTTCCAGGAGCATAAGCATATTCATCACCGTTGTCGGCTGCGAAATCGTCTGCTCGTGACCGATGAGGAGCGGCTGATCGACGTATGCCTGTGCCCGGAGAGGTTCTGGAATAAATTCCTCCCGTGGAACTCTCTCGAATGCTCGAATCAAATTCGCCGGTATCCCGTCCGATCGCCATTTCTCCATGAGTCCTCGTTTTGACTCCGTGAGCGTTGTCATTCCTTCACTCTAAATCTCTCTCCTTAAAAGACAAAGCGTAAAAACGGGAAGATTCTTTTGATATCTTTCTCTCAGCTTCGCTGGAGAAGTGCGATCGTCTCCACATGCGCCGTATGGGGGAAGAGATCCACCGGCTGCACCGTGCGAAGGTCGTACCCGCCTTTCAGGAAATCCCCAAGATCGCGGGCGAAGGTCGATGTGTTGCAGGAAACGTAAATGATTTTCTCCGGCTTATGAGCAAGAATGGATTCTATGACCTTCTTATGGAGCCCGGCGCGGGGAGGATCCACAACCACGCAATCGAAGGAGTATTTTCCTCCGGCAGCGAGCTGCTTGGTGAGCACCTGTTCGGCCGCGCCACGGTAGAAGCTGATATTTCCGATCTTATTTTTCCCCGCGGATTTCAGCGCGTCTTCGATTGCCGATTGTTCGCTCTCGACGCCGACCACCTTCTCCGCAAAGCGCGCCAGGTACTGCCCGATCGTACCGATACCGCAGTAGCAATCGAGAACCGTCTCCCGGCCACGGAGCTCCGCCATCTGTGCGATCGCCTGGTAGAGCTTCTCGGTTGCGAGCGTATTCGTCTGGAAGAAGGAGAAGGGGGAGAGTTCGAACGTGAGATCAAAGAGGCGCTCCCGGATAAAAGGCTCTCCTTTTAGAATATGGATCTTCGGATTTTCCGGCTTGTCGTTGAGTCCAAAATGCTCAACAACGAGGAGTGAGGTGACATTGGGATTCTGACCAAACCGAACGAAATGCTGAAACAAGGGTTCAAGTTGTTTTTTCCTTGCCTGCACGATAAAACACATCATCTGTTCTCCCGTGTGGACCCCCCGACGAAGGAGAAGTGTTCGGAGCATTCCCTTATGAGTCTTGGGATTGTAGACAGGGAGATTCGTGTTCTGCATAAAACGCCTCACATCGTTCAGCATGACGCTGATCTGCTCGTCGTAGAGGTGGCATTCTTCGATCGGAAGAACCGTGGACCACTGGCCGGGTTGATGGAAACCGACACTCGGATTCTCATCGAAATAAATCCTCTTGGATTTTCCTGTCGCGGGATCCGGCTGTTCCTCCACACGCATGGCACCGAAACCAAACGAGAGCTCCAACTTATTCCTGTAATTAAAAACCTGAGGACTCGGGATGATGGAAACCACGCGACCTGGAAGTGATTTTCGTATTTTCTCGTCCACGGGAGTCACATGTTCCAACGTATCGCGCACGATTCCCTCTTTGTAGATAATCTGCTTCTGGTACGGGAGGTGCTGCCACACGCAACCGCCGCAATCCCAAAAGTGTTTGCAGCGCGGCTTGATCTCTTCGATCGAAGGCTTGATTATCTTCAGGATTCTCCCCTCCGCATAGCGGTCCTTTTTTGCGGTGATGACCACCTGCACTTTCTGCCCCGGAATTGCACCAAGGACGAAGACGGGGATATCCCCGACGTGAGCCATGCCATGGCCGCCCGCGGCAATCTTCTCGATGGTAAGTTCGAGTGGCTGCCCCTGTTTTAGAGCGGCTGGATCAGTACTTGACATTTAATAAAAAATAGTTTTAAATTACACCCTTTTGAATTCACCCATGTCGAGAAGAGGCACCCTGCTCGCTGCGATCGGCCTGATCTCCATGCTTACAGTAGCATGGACACAAACGGCTGACAATACGGAGATCGACGAATCACAGGTTTTGGTCATTCGTCCGGTTCAAAAAGAAACAGCCAGAGTGATCATTCTTGATCAGGTACATGCTGCCTCCACGCTTCTCCCCGTCGTTGATCAGGAGGACATTCGACCCAAAGATCGCGAACTTCTTGATCGGGTTCTTCGGTGGATGCCTCCTCTCTGCAGAAATCACCTGGAGCATCTCATCGTTCGATATGATTCAAAGGCTGAGCGCGGGCAGGCAACATCGAGTGCGATCCTCCTGCGAGGTGGAATGTCCTCAAGAGAGACGGCGGCTGTTCTCATTCACGAGTGTGGACACGTGATTGATCTCGGTGTATTCCAGGGAACGGAGAGTGCCGGTGAAAGTAAATTCCCGGATGGCGAGATTCCGACCTACAGCGATGACCTGAGCGTGAAGTTCTATGCGATCTCCTGGCAGAACTCCTTCATGCGCAAGAGCAGCAGCGCCAAGACCGATTTCGTTTCCGGGTACGCCATGGAGGATCCGTGGGAAGATCTCGCGGAGTCCATCGCCTACTACGCGCTCCACGAAAAAGCATTCCGGGAGCGCGCGGAAAAAAATGATGCATTGAAGGCAAAACTTCTCTGGGTGGAAACGTACGTCTTCGGACCCGCATTCAAAACCGCACCGAGCGATTCATGGGACGGAGAAATCGTGTGGGACGTGACGAAGATGGAGCATGGACTCACATTCTGATGACAAAGAATGAAAAAAATTATTAATGCAACACCTCAGGCGTTTGAAATCGATACTGACCATACCGCGTTATGGGTAATTGATGTACAACCGGACTTTTTCGAGAGGGGAGGATTTGCAGATGTGGGCCAGGGACTCGATGTACGCTGGCTACAACCCATTCTTCCCGGCATTCGGGAGCTTGTAGAACTTGCCCGCTCGAGTGGAATACGAGTGATTTTCACCAGAGAAGCGTATCGACCTGATCTGAGAGATGTGCCAGAGCCATGGCTGCGCGCGCCAGAGCACTCTCGTATCGGGAGTCAAGGAAGGGACAACAATGGAAAATGGCGATTCCTCATTGATGGTGAACGGGGAACCGAACTTATCATTCAAACAAAGCCAGAGGACATCATCATCCGAAAAGCAAGCAAAGACGCATTCGTGAGACCATTCATTGAGAACAGAAGAACAGATTTGCGCAAAAAATTATCGCAACTGGGGTTGCGTCAGTTCCTCTTTACTGGAGCTACAAGCGGCGTATGTGGCTCCAGCACCATAAGTCGCTCCAGTGATGAGGGATTTGAATCCGGTATCATCAAAGATCTGATGGCAGACTACGATCATGGTATTCATGCTGCAGCAATGAAGAATGCAGGCGGGAGAGATCAAAAATGGCCTTGGATCTCCGCTTGTCTCACAACTGCTGATGCTGTGAAGAGGGCACTTGCAGCTAGGTCATAGCAGCCTCCCCCTAACCCCCTCCGCTCTGCGGAGCGAAGGGGGAATGTATGTGTTTTGTTCTCACTTCACAAAACATGCATCTTTGATGCGAGTACATACCTCATGCAGATTTCGGATAACTTCTTTGTTCCGGAAACGGATAACTCGAATTTCACGCTCACTGAGCATATCCCCCCGAAGTCGATCATGATCGTTTTGGTCGAGATCGTCATGGATTCCTCCATCAAGTTCAATCACTAATTTCATGCGCGGACAATAAAAATCGGCGAAGTGGACAAAATTGGGTGGTAAATCCAGCTCACTCACCTTGTAGGAACTCCTCGATCATCGGCAGTTTGTTGTGCATGCGCAGTCCTCCGTGAAGACGCATGTTCTTCTTGATGTGTGTGAA